>OOAN01000027.1_pt1 | contig 105652 bp, 71 predicted proteins | sample 1671301 | NCBI WGS metagenome assembly OOAN01 (sample SAMN06348142, study PRJEB24527) | human gut metagenome | biome: human gut; feature: ankylosing spondylitis patient; material: feces | host: Homo sapiens | place: China | collected 2015-10
CATTTCTCTTTATGTAGGTAGCACTTCGGGAATGGAGTTGCGGATTTAAGGTTTAAGAAATAAAAGCAAGTGTGATACAGCAGAAAGTATCACATCTCCAATAAAGAAAGAAAATATTATGGAATCTACCACGGCAGATAATTCGTTTTATGAAAACACTAATGTAGATGACGAAGTTAATGACTTGTTAGAAACAAGTTTAGCCAAGGATTTAGAGGCTGAAGGAATTCACTATGACACCAAAAACATAATAGAGTCATATAAAACTAATGAAAAATCTGAGTCCGTTGTCAAAAAAGAGGTACCTTCTTGTATAGTAGACAATCAGAAAGAGTCCACAATAGATAAAGAAGAATCACCTAAGCAAAGTCCAGAATTTCCTCAAATAAAATATAACAACATTTCTTGGAAAGAAATCTTTGACTTGATATACACTTATCAACGTGATGAATTACAAACCAAAAGTAATCCATCCAATTTTATGGTGCCATATGACCATGATAAAATTGCTATAGCTAATGATGTTTTACGACTATCTCAAAACTCTACGAAATTTGAAGATTTGAGGAGAATTCGTTCATTGGCTTCTGAAATTGGCATCAGCATAGATTGTACACAATTATTTACCTACCTAAGTGTTATCTGTTCTCCTATAAATTTTATGGGAAAAGAAGAAGAATTTAAGATGGCAAATGATTTTTATGGGCGTATACTTCAAGCAAAAAACAATATAGACGCATTAGAAGACATTTTGATGGAGGCTCGTTCCTTAGGGTTAGGAATCCCATTAGAAATTATTCCCGAAAACACAGACCCTAAAAAGTTACCACTAAAAACAAAAATACTAATATGTATTATTGCTCTTTGGGAAGGTGCTGCTGTTTTTATGTTAGCTTACAAAGGGGTTCTATATAACGCAAAAGACTATTTTTTCCCATTTCAAACATGCAATATAGCCAAATATGATTATACAGAATTCCTTTTTTATGGAATTATAGTACCTGTTCTTGTAACTGGTGTTATCGCTGTTAGTAGAATAACAACAAAAAATAAATTCAAATAATATGAAAAAGATATTTTTCTTTTACTGTTTCGCCATATTTTTGCTGAGTTCATGCAATCAAGATAAACACTTGTGGAGAATCCAGCAAGATGGATTATACGGCTTTGTTGATAGCCTTGGGAACGTCGTGATAGAACCTCAATATCGCTATGTGGGCAATTTTATCGATGGATACGCATGTGTTGTTACTGATATGAGATTTATAGAAAGAGAAAGTTTTATAAAACGAGACACTCTTTTAGAAGTAAAATACGGTTATATTAATAGATTCAATGAGATTGTTATTGATACTACTAATATAATTAAGTTACGTCTTGAACCAGGCATGGAGACATTTCCAGAAAAGTTCAAAGAGAAAAAATTTGGATTCAGAACTCAAATTCTCACAGACTTAAATTTAAGTAATGATAGATTCTTATTTCAAGACACTGTATCATCTTATTATGGTTACAAAGATTCTGAAGGGAATATAGCAATTCAGCCAAAATTTCGAACAGCCCATGCTTTCCAATTTGGACGCGCAATTGTTGTTGACACAATAAAGTCGGATGAATATGGAGAAAAAGATTATATCAAAATATTAAACAGTGCATCAGCCATTGATAAAGATGGTAATGTTAAAGTAAAACCAGAATATGCTTATATAACACCTTTTGGAAGAAACGGAGAAACTTGGGCTTCATACATAAGTAAAAGTGATGACTCTTTTATTCGGGAATGGGTTTTAATAGATAGTAACGGCAAAAACGTTTTACCCCCAAATTCTATGATGGAATTTATATATAATTCGCCTGATAATATTTATGTTTGCCAAATGGATTTCTTGGATTGCAAATTATATACATTTATGGATAGGAATGGTAATTTCTTGTCAGATTATAATCATGATGGTGAACTTAATATTTCATTAGACGGAAAAAGTCAGAGTGAGATTTTTCGTGACGTAACATTCTTCTCAGACGGTTATGCTGGAATTAAAGGCAGATATGATGGAAAACCTGTATGGTATTTTGCAAATAAGAAATTAGATTCGAATTTCATTCCTTATGATTCTGTACTTTGCTTTTCTGACAAGATTGCAGCTGTAAAAGAATTTATAAAAGATGACACATTTAGCAGTATGCGAACAGGGAAATGGGGGTACATTGATATACATGCTAATCTCATAATACCATATCAGTTCGACGAATGTGGATCTTTTTGGGGAGCTTTAGCCTATTTTAAAAATACAGGATCAACCTATGACATGGAAGGTTATATCAATAAAAAAGGAAATATCGTATGGCAAACAAGAGTTTCTAACAATAAATAGAAATGAAGTATGATTAAGAATATATTATTATTGATTTTTGCAGTTACCATAGTAAGTTGCCAAAATGCATCTTCAAATAAGTCATTGAACTCATTGCCCGTAGGCAATTCCGCCACATATACTAAAGAATTTCCAGAATTTGGTTTTGCTATAACAGCACCATGTCAACTGAATAATGTATCCAATCAATCAAGTGGCAATTTTGAGGCAAATTTTGGAGGAATTGTGAACCAAGAAGATAGAGAGAATATGGCTGCGTATCAAGTTATTGTAAATAAGCTTCCTGTTGGCTATAAGAATCTGTCTGATATTGAACTGGAAGAATTCATAGATAAAACTATTTCTGAAAATATGGCAGGTTTCAGGAATGTCAGAAAAATCTCTTTTTCTGATGAAGGATATTTGGGTTATGTTGGAGATTCCGAAAACAATGGTTTAAAACAAAGAGGGGTCGTTTTCTCAAAAGGAAGATTTATTATAGCCTTAACCGTACTCTCAAATTCAAACTTAGTAGAGCGGTTTAATAAGTTTACAAATAGTTTCAAAGTACTATCTAATAAGAATACCCGTAAATCATGTTCTACAGATTCGAATACAAGTATAAACAGAAAGCCTCTTGCTTTGGGAGTTAGCGTGGAGACACCATGTAAAATGATTCGCCACGAGGATGATTCATATACGTGGTCAGGGACCATTGATGAAAATGATAAGAATGGCGAAATATATCGTGTGGCAATCACAAAATTTCCTACAAAATATAGCAATATGGGGGAATATGATAAGAAAAAGATAAAGAACAACATTATGAATTATGTAAAAGGCAAGTCTAATTATTCAAAAGCAAACATAAAAGTACCAAATTATCTTGCATACAATATGTCGTTCGTGGAAGATGGTTATAAGACAAAAGAGTGTATTGTTTTAACCGACAAATATACAATTGAACTAATACTTTTTTCTTCAAAAAGTGTAAGTAAGTCAGATTTTAATGCTTTTGTGTCAAGTTTAAGAATTGACTAAATAGTAGATTGCAAACTTACTTGTTGGAGTTAAAGTGTCATTTGATTTAATTTAGTTTAAGAGGTCTACACATAAATGAAAACTATTACCTATCCAGAAATATATAGCTCCGAGAATGTTATCCGTATACTTAGCAAGAAGCCACAATTACCGCAAGCACCTATAGAACCTGTTAAGCCGATAATGCCATCAGATCCAGGAGAGTATGATAGTGGCGGTAACAGGGGCTGCTCTTTATTTGTTGTTATTGCAGGTGTTATTATTTTCTTTGTCGTCATGTCGTCCGATAAGGAACATAAAGTTTCAATAATATTGCCATTGATTGGAATCATCGCATTGTCTTTTTTCATGTTCAAGACAACAACATGGGATAAAGAGTCTCACGAACAAAAAAGGAAAAACTATGAAAATATAAAGAGAAATTTTAGCCTATTAATGGAATCATACAACAAGAATTTGACAGTCTATCAGGAAGCTAAAAATAGATATGATATTATTGTACGGCAGTTACAAAGTGAACAAAACATATCGAAATATAGAAAGGAACTCATTTCCGCCTGGATTAATAATCGAGTAAATCCATATTTTGAGTGTGGAGAAAGTATTGACGTAAAAAGAGGCGTCTCGGAAGACTTCTTCTATAATTTGTTGTGTGAGGTGTTTTCAGATATGCACAATAATGCATGCGTCCCAGTAGGGAAATCTTTTTATTATCCTGATTTTTTGATTTACGAGAAAGGGCTGCTTATAGATATTGAAATTGACGAGCCCTATGCTGGGAATGATGGGACAGCGATTCATTATGTGGATAATAAATATGGAATTTGCACATCTATAGATGAGGAAAGAAATGATTATTTCACATCACATGGTTTTGAGGTAATAAGGTTTTCTGAAGAACAAATTTTCCTTCATACTCAAGAATGCATTAATGTAATCAACAAGTACGTATCATCTGTATTGTCGGGCTGTAAACCCAAAATAGAACAAAAGAATTTTGTCTTGGAGAAATGGACCAAAGACCAAGCATCAAAATGGGCTTATCAGCGGTTCCGTAATACTTATGTTCCTGTAGAATTACAAAGTTCAATAACGAACGAAGGCATCAAAACTTATGATGAACTAAGATACGGAAACGATTGAGCTTAAAAAATAATTATTTGGATGAACAATAAAAAGACACATCACCCACAACGGATGATGCATCTTTACTAAAAGAGTACAGAAAAATACTTGCACCTAGCCTTCCACATTACGCTTACAAGCGCAGATACTACTTATTACCATCATCTGCGCCGTTTTGTGCAAATTGCACCCAATCCAACTTTCTGCGTACCATCCCAATTCAAGAGTTGGTCAGCACACCCATTTGAACCACCAAGCGAAACGTATGTGTCAGCACTGCATGACATGTGGTCAATGAATGAGAGGAAGTTGTTGACGATGGAGTCTGTACAGACAACATCCTTTGTTGCAAACAGCTTTGTCCAGTTGGAAACACATTCTTTGCGGAAGTCGGTGCAACCGCTCCATGTCATGTCAGAAAGGAATTTATCAATAGAGGACACAATGCCATTTAAGTTGTTAAGTGGCGAGCCATGCTTGACGGCAGTAGCCATAATGCCGTAATATATAGCATTAGCTTCCTCTGCATTGAAGTTTATGCGCTCCGTCTTTGAGAACTTGCCGAGTGAGCCATGCCCCTCGTCAATGAAACGGTTGAGAACACCTTCATATCTGGATTGTCGGGCTTGCTCCTCACGCTTTATCGCAGCTTCGTGCTTTTGCCTCTTATCCACACGCTCTATGGCTTCAACGATTTCAGGCTGTTGCTTCAAGTCGTTCCATTGGATAAGAAGATACTTGTACTTTGACAGCAGGGCATTGTAATCATTACCTAAAGTTGCAAGAGAACTGTTTGCTGTAGCCAACTGTTTCCTGAGACCGTCAATCACTTCGTCCTTTTGTGCGGCAACTCGTCTGACAGCATTCTCGTCAAACTGCGAGATTCGTTCCTTGACCTTAGCATTCTCAGCCTTCAAGGCGTTGTTTTCTGACATTAGAGCTTCGTGCTCCTTGATAAGGCGGTTGAGGTTCTGCATGTAGTAAGTATATACCCTGTTGGCAGAAGATTTGATTCTTTCATTCTGTTTTTTACAAGCCACGTTGATTGCATCAGCCAAAGCACTTATGGCAGCATTGATGTTGGCAGTACGTTCCTCTCGCCATGCTTTCTGCCCCATCATTGTAGGAACAGGAATACCAAGTTCCTTTTCCACTGTCTTCATTGCCTCTTGAACTGGTGCCTTGACATTAAGCAAAGGGATAGTAAGCTCCTTCTGGTCGATAATGGCAAGTTCGGCATACTTCCCAACCTTGTCAAGAGCAGCCATTGCCTGACGTTCGGCTTCAAGAACTACCTTATTCTTGTGCTTCCGTCCACATTTCTCCTCCTCTGACAGCTCACTGTAAGGGACGCCACGGGCAAGCCCATACTTACAGCCAACCTCTTTGTGGTAGTCCGTATGAAGCCGGGAGAGATATTCCGATTTCTCCTTTCTTGTCTCACCCCAGACCTTGGCGTATGATACCCTCTCGACAAAAGCCTTTGATGCAGCTTGCTTTGTGTAGTTGCCCCGCTCTTCTTTCGGCAAGGCTTTCCATTCCTTTGTGCTTAACACTAAGCTTGGATTGTCCTTGTTGATATACTGGCTTCCGATTCGCCCACGTCTCTTGACTCTCTCCACAGGAATGGTCTGAACATGAGCATGGATGCTTGTCTCATCACAATGGACTGCAAAACTCACAATGTTCTCCTCACCCCACTTCCTGCAGGCAAAGTCGTATGTGTCCTTTGCCCATTGGACTATTCCTTGTTGCAGGATGACATGGCTGTGGTCTGCGTTCGGGTCGGAGGTGTCCAGCTTCTGATTGCCAAAAGCGAGACTATACAGCACGTCATGGTCTCCGCTGAATATCATGCCGACAGTACAGTTGGGACTGTTCTTTGAGACTTGGTCAGGATGCTTGGCATCCATATATGGCTTGAAGCCCAACTCGTCAAGCCGCATCTGGACACGCTCATGCAATGGTATGGGATTGGAGCCAAGCGGAGCGACCCTACCGCCCTTGACAATCTCAAAGTTGAGACTCTTACGTGAGAAGTTATAATGGTTGTACTTGTCCTTATCGGCATTCTTCAGCCGATATACATTCTCATCCCAGCCTCTGCGCTCTGCCTCGTTGCCGACCTGGGCAGAAAATGATTTCTTGTCCTTGCCGACATGTATGGCGGCACGTGGTATATTGCTTTGCATATTATTTTTGGTTTAGTTATACATTGAAAATGATGAAATACTCAGGTATAAAGTTGGCAGGTCTCGGGCGGAGCCTGAGCATAATAGGACTTTTTAAGTGAGCAGCGTAAGCAAGTGAATCTAAAAGTCCCTATTATGTTCATGGACTTTTTCAAAAGTCCGTGCATGAGCAAGCTCATGTCAGCACCTTTTCATACTTGGAGTGTCCGCAATGCCGCAGGCGGTTTTCTGCCACATACCTGTCTATCCATTTGTTGCAGGTACTCTCGCTGTATTCCAACTGTCTGACCACAGACAGGTATTCCTGTTTGGTGAAACTGTTAGGCAGCATGTTGGACAAAATCTCTCTTCTGTCGTTCCTGATGGATTCAGATGTCCGTGTTGCAGGCTTCTCCAAAAGACGATACATATATGCGGAATGATACAGCAATGTCTCCGTCATGGAGAGTGATGTGTGATAATCCTCATCAGTACATTCCAGTCTCAGAGGTTGTCCTTCCTCCATCGGATGGTAAATATCATCCGTCATGTGCCGTACAATGGTCAGCACCATCATGATGCGGAACGCCATCAGTCCGTTTCTTCTCACCACACCCTGCATCCTGTTGCCGATAGCCTCACAACACTCATCGTTCAACTGGTTATAGTGATCCATGAAATGACCGTGCAGAAACGGTGGAATACGCACCTCGTATGCCGATGCCTCACGGTGTATCTTGCCTATAAGTTCCTTGTACTGCTCACCCAACAGACGGAACGCCTCTGTCTTGGACTGCTTGGAGTCGGTCACGGCAAACACGTCACGGATACCCTTCTCAAACCTCACATTGAAGAACATGAAACGGCTGAACAGTCCGTTTTCGGAATCAGGTATGAGATTACGTACCTGCCCCGGTGTTCCAGCCAGCACGGCACTCAGTTTAGGGCAGTCTATTTCAAGGTGCTCCCTGTCCTTACGCCTGCACAGCGATACAGGCTCATGGTGATAAGCCTTGCGCAGCGTGTCGGAATAGTTGCCGTAGTCAGACTTCAATGTCTGGCTGAGCGTGTCGCCCTCCGTCTCAAACAGCAGTCCGACACCGTCATTGTCTGCCAAGGTCTTGATGAACGCGCTGGCACTGCTGTTGGCAGGAATGATAAGTGTACGCATGGAGATATCCTTCTCCTTGTTGTCAGAATCTTCCTGCATCTGTCTGGAGATATTACGCAATTCTGCATTTATTGGCTCCACCAGTTCACGGCAAAGTGTCAATGTTCCCTTGCCCATTCCTGCATCTGCGGAGACAAAGAGATACAGGTTGGGGTAAACAATGCGCTCGTCATAGACTCCCATAACCTGACTAAGTGTGGAGGACAATACCGATATCGCACCAATCAGCAGCATATCCCTGTCCGTTGGTGATATGGCACTCCTTACCACACGGTCAAGAAAAGGAGGGAGATGGGTATAGACCTCTTCCGGGAATAGCGGCAGCTCATCCTCCCCAATTATCCATTTGTCCGAAATATCCGTTTTTCCACTTTGGATAAATGGATATTTGGCAATTTGGATATTTGAAACACCATTTTCCTCTGATTTTTCCATATTACCACGTTGGCAATTTGGTAATTTGGATATTTCTGCACCATTTTGTCTGTCCACACAGCCTCTCAAATTGCCATTTTGCCAAATTTCCATTTTGCCATTAGGCAAGGAAATGGATATTCCTGCCTGTTTTGCCAGATGGAAGAAGGTGGATATGGTGACACCTGAATTGCCGGAACGCAGACATTTGTCATACTGCGACTCGGCAGCCTCTGTGGTACAACCGGCATGAAGGGAGCTCAGGCGCAGAAAATATCCACGCCCATTCTCGCCACAACCGTCAACCAACGCAAAACCAAGTTTCACCCATTCCTCGTATGATGGCGCAATGTCTGTGGCATTCTGCTCAATCAGGGAAACAATCCGTTCCACATCATTGCTGCTATCATCCTTGAAGGAATTGTTTTTGACAGATATTGAAGTCTCATCTGAGCATTTTTTCCACTGCTGGGGTATAAAAGTCTTCTTTGGCATAGTCTTGGTATTTAGGATTGATATATACATCAGGGTCGTATGGCAGGAAGCATGCTCTTGCCACATCACTGCCCGAACTGTCAACTGGCGGAATACCTGTTGCCTTCAGGCAATTTGCCATGGATTTGAAAAAATGGGAATGCTCCCATCCTTGCAGGTTCACCTCAACAATCCATTTCACCCCATTGCCCGAAGGGGAGGTGAACATAAGGATCGTTTCAAAAAACTCATGCTCCTGTAATTGCCTTTTCAGAGCAGGAATATCATCCACATGGTCAAAGTCCAGACATATCAGCCCTGAATGTCGGATGAGTTGTGAGGAAGAGCGTGACTTGAACAGCCCGGAGAATGTGCAGTAGTCAAAGTTCTGTGCCTTGAACCGTCTGGCTTCATCTTGTGAGGCTATGGCACGAAGCTGTTCCGTGCGCTCCTTGGCAATCGGCTCTAAGATGTAGCGGTAGGCATCAAGTATGCTGAATGCGACTGACGGAACCGTGTTCTGGACAGGAGCACGGAAAAACGAGAAATTATAACAGTCTTCCATACTCACCATTCTCTTTTGTTTGGCTTACGCCTGTTGGCTGCAAGAATGGCAGCGTTCTCCTCCTCGGCTGTCAGAGGCACAGGGTTCTTGCGGTTGGTCTCCAGCCACTTGTCAAGCTCATCCTGATAGAGCACATAACGCTTGCCGGGCTTGGTGGCAGGAATGCTGCCGTTGCCAAGTTTCATATAGAGTGTAGCCATTGGCATTTTTAGGTATGCCGATGCGCCCTCTACGCTCATGGGTATGTGCGTGTTTACCTTTTGTGGCTTGTTCTGTACTTGCAGACTGGTTATCATCTGCTTCATGCCCACAACCTCATCCCGAAGCTGGGCAACGACCATCGGAAGGTCATTGAAAGTTAATGTATCATTCATATTCGTTTGATATTAAAAACTGATGCAAAGGAATAAAATGATACTTCCGTTAATCGTGTTCGTGACAATCATTTGTCATTCACGAGAAAATAACTCTAACAATGATGATTATTCGGGAAATTCCTCTGACTTATCATGAAAAAACAGCTCTCCGTTGACAGGCTCATCTATTGGGATTAATTCTTTGGAACACGGTGCTTTGAGGTTTTTCAAGGTACTATAGTCAAGACCTTCAAATGGTTTGGGAAATAATGTCCTGATGAAGTCAATCCTTATTGCCATATTGTACTCACGTCTGCCCAGACGCTCCGCAATATTCCAGACAAAATGCCTGAGAGGCAGATTTCCAACATTTTTCTTGAAACGGTTGATGACACATGGAGTATAATTGCTGTTCTCGCTCCATTTCCTTATCTCGTCAAGAAGAATGCTCAATTCTTCCTCGTGAAGAAACCTCGACATTGTGCGGTGGGTGTATTCAAGAACAGCCTTTAAACGTCTTTCCTTTTCATCATGCCTTTCTTTTTCCTGTTCCTCAACCCTTTTTACATAATCTTCATGGCTGTATCGTACAGGTTCAGGCTGCGGTATTGTTACCTCTGACAATGTCTCGCTAACAGGCATATCCGATGAAACTTTTTTAACTGCGTTCTTCTGTATGACGCACATTACCTCGTATGGACAGTTTACCATGGTAAGGTATATTGTCCAAAGCAAAATGTTGCTCCCGACAAAGGTTACTGACTTTACAAAGCTGTCATTTTGAAAATCACAGCTCACACACAGTGCTGCCATGAGGGAGATGGCAAGGATGGCAGGGCTTGCAATCATGTAGATTGCCCAGTCTGAGAATAATTTGTTTGTTTTCATTATCTTTTTTATTTTTATGATTATTTTTTCAAATATCAGCTACAAAGTTACAAGTGAGGTTATGTAATGATTGAAATCACATCTTCCGTTAGCCAGTCTTTTACGCTTTGTTAGCGTTCAAGTATGATTTTGATGAGAATTTCATACTCAGAAACAGGTTGTTGCTTACAGTTGTTGCTGAAATTTTGACACAAAGGTAATGTGGAACAAAGGTTGTTCTTATAGTTATGCTCAAATATCAACAGATATTAGGGCATATTTATAAGATTGGTTCTAACGACGATAGTGAATAGTACCAATAAAACGAAAAAAGGCTGTGGAAACAATAAAATTCCGACAGCCCTTTTGGTTAAGTGTCTTTTTTGTGATTGGTTTGTGGCTATTTCAACGTGATACGGTTTACCGAGGCACGTTTCTGTGCATCGGAAATCTTGGCATACACCTCTGTGGTTGACACATTCTTGTGACCGAGACAGTGCTGCACCACAACAATGCTTGTTCCTGCATCCAGCTGAAGGCATGCGAAGCTGTGTCGAGTACAATGGAACGTGATTTTCTTGGTTATATTTGCAGCTTTCAGCCACTTTTTAAGCGGTGCCTGTGTCATGGAGTCACGTAAGTCAGGGAACACCCTGCCACGTTTCTCTGGCGAGTAGCCTATCAGTTCAAGAGCCTCTTCACTGATTGGGTTGTGTACGATGTCCTTGGTTTTCTGCATTCGTGTGGTGACGTACATCATGCCGTCATTGCCGTATGGCTGGATTTCCTCCCAAGTCAGTTTCATGATGTCGCTCTTCCTCAATGCCGTAAGGCAGGCGAAGAGAAAGGCTTTCTTAAGGACAGGAATATCGCACGGAGTAGATGCCAGACGGATAACCTCCTCTTGCGAAAGATGCTCCCTGTTTGTCGGTATCGTTTCTATGCGCTCCAGGAAACCGTTAGGATTCTCCTTTATCTTATGGTCACGGTAGGCGGTATGCAGCAGGGCTCGGAATGTTGACCAGTAGTTGGCTGCGGAATTTATGTGCAGTTTGCGGTTCTTGTGCAAGCTTTGCGGAGCATTCAGCAGATACTCACGGAATTTGTTGCACAGGTCAACGTTAATCTCAGCGAAAGTGCATTTGCCCTGCATGAAGGTATAAAAGTGCATATATACATGCTCCCACTTGGAGTTCTTCTTGTCTGCCAGCTTCTTGAAGTAGGCAAGGAAATCACCCTTCATCTTCTCCTTGTCGAAGAAGTCATAACGCTCATTGACGATAGACTCAAAGCGGCGGCAGCGTATCGCCTCCGCTTTTGCTGTAAGACTGAGGTTGTACTTCTGCTCCGTCAGGTTCCTCGGCTTGGCATAGATGTAGATGCCGAGAGACTCATGACGGATAACCTTCATAGTGCTCTCGTCACGATAGCCGGGATAATAGTCAAGGTAATAGGACAGCATGCGTCCGTCCTTGATTTTGCGTGTGCGCAGTGACACTGTTTTGCAAATGTTGCTCATAGTTGTATTTTATTAGTTATGAATTTTCGTGGTGAAGAGTCTCTTCACGGCTACAAAGGAACAAAATGAAACGTGCGTTACTCCAATTATTTGCAGTAATTAATGGATAACGATGAAATAATTTGTTTTTCAGAGTCCTTTGGCTGCTCTTTCCGCCATCACTCGCTCAACATCGGCTATTAACAGCAGGTTCTTGACACCCACTTTAATCTTCTCAATGCCGTGGACTTTGGCAATATGATGGATATTTGCCTTTGATAGTCCGTATTTCTCCGACACATCATCAACGGTGCAGTAGCGTTCATCGGCAAGCATATCCATCTGACGGAGTTCTGCAATATGCATCTTCGAGTAATAGGTGATGCCGTACTCTTTCTTGGTGGGTATGTGATGGCGGTAAACGTATGCACGGATAGCTGTAGGCTTCATGCCGAACTCCTCAAAGACCTCATTTGTCGTAAGCCATTCTGTAATGGAGGATGTGTCAACGGTCAGTCCAAGGCAGTCCTCAATATGCCGTTTGCTGTAATAGTTCTTTCCTGCGATACGGCACATCGGTATCTGATTACGCTTCGCGGAAGTATATAGCCATGACCTTTTTACCTTATAGAGAGCCATAACCTCCTCGCCCGAATAATAGTCAAGCACCTCATTATCCTCTTTCCCTTCTATTGGTGCTTGCTCCTTGGGCTTTTTCTTTGCGCTTGGCTTATTATTTGTCCTGCCAAACGGAATCACGCGCTTATAAGGGTTGGCTTCAAACATTCTCTCAATGTCAGATTTCCTCACAAGTGCCATCCTGCTGCTAAGTCTTGATGCCTTCAACTTGCCGTTAGCCACAAGTTTATAGACATACTGTCGGGTGCAGCCCATCAATACCGCTGCTTTGGAGAAGGTCAGATACTCCTGACATTGTAGCTCCATTATAGGCTCAATGCCGTTAATCAAGTCCTGCTGTCTTTTCTTCCTGATGCGCTTAGCCTCTGCCTGACAACTCTCAGAGCAATATCTCTGCATACCGCTCCTCGGCACGAATGTCTTGCCGCAAAATTCACATTTTCTTGTCGTTCTCATACTCTTTAGATATTACGTTGTTCCACATCATTTGAGTATTTCATCAAAGGAGTAAACGGAAGTGAACCATTGACAACGCTTGTCAACTCAGTCCACGGCATGACGCTTTTTGCATATCATCCCCAAATTTGTCAACCGACGTAACCACTTGTAAACTCATGTCAACTATGTTCACGGCATGACAAAATAAAAGCTCCGCAAATTCTCCACGGTAGAAATACGTTGCAAAATTAAGTGGAAAATCGGGAACTGCCAAAAAGCACTCAGAAAGTGTTAAAAATCAAAGAATATTGATATTCAAGGCTTTAGATATAGTTAGTCATAGTTTGTTATGGTTAGTTATAAGGCTCTAAATACATACCTGAAAACTATTGCTTTTGAGTTGCAACAGTCCTTCGGGGAGCTTTATTTCCGTCAGGTTTTTGCAATCGGCGAACACTTCGCTTCCTAGCAGGATGGCATTGTCGGGTATGGATATGCGGGTAAGGCCGTGGCAAGAACAGAAAGCGGCTTTGCCTATACTTTTGAGTGTGGCGGGCAGGGTGAGTTCCTGCAAGTGGTAGCAGTGCGCAAAAGCGTAATCCTTGATGTGTTTCACTCCTTCGGGCAGAAAGACGGAGGTCAGGCTTTTGCAATAGGCAAAGGCGTGCTGTCCTATGCCAGTCAGTGTGTCCGGAAGTTCTACGCTTGATAAGGACGTGCAGTAACTGAAGGCCTGGAATCCTATGTAAGTGATACCGTGGGCGACGACCACTTTTCGGATGTGGTCCAGATGGCTTTCCCAGGGAACTTCTTTTTCACCGAAAAAATCGAAAAGTGGTCCCGTACCAGTGATACGGAGTTCTTCGTTTTCAGGATTCAGGTTCCATTGAGCACGAGTTCCGCATGAACCGGAATACGGTTCGTGGGAGGATAATTCTTGCCTTTTGGGAAAGAATATTTGTGATAGGATGTTTTTGACTGTAGCCATTTGTCTATGCTGATTTGATTTATATTCCATCATTTTATTGCCCGTAGCAGATTGGTGGAGAAAAAGGGATTAAAAGTGGGGGCAATATTTGATATAAATATAGCGCAGCCTCCATCCCGTTTTTCTAATGTTGAGGTCCTGAGAAAACCCTAAGTCTGGAAAGACGGGAATGGAAGCCTGCGCATGACACAGGCATCCACCCACACTTTCTCATCAGACTTGTTTTTGAAATTTCTCAGGTTTCAACATTGACAAGAATATGCAGCAAATGCAATTTTGTTCCCACAAAGAGGATGTGTCCCGACGCTTCGTTTTACATCGCATCGGCAAAATTAAATATTTTTTCTCTAATGAAAAGAATTTATGAATATTTTTTTGTATAAATGTGAACAATGAAAAATCCAAAGCTACCTACAACGGACTTTGGATTTTTCATTAAAGAGATACGACGTAATGGTGATAATCCGGAATGGCAGAGGGCTAATACTCTGTTTTGTCCGTCGTGTTCCGCCATAGGTCGAAAGCCGCGATGGCTTCTTCGGGCAGCAGTTCTTCCATAGCTTTCTTGCGGTCTTGACGGGGGAGAGCCAGTTCTTCGTAGATAAAGGAATCGTCAAATCCGATATCGGCTGCATCGTCCTTATTATTACCGTAGTATATTTTGTCGAGATGGGCCCAGTATATAGCACCGAGGCACATCGGGCAAGGCTCGCAAGATGTGTATATTTCGCAACCGCTAAGGTCGAAGGTGCCCAGTCGGCGGCAAGCTTCGCGGATTGCGCTGACTTCCGCATGGGCCGTCGGGTCGTTGTGGGCAGTCACCCGGTTTACTCCGGTTGCGACGATTTCATCTCCTTTTACGATGACGGCACCGAACGGGCCGCCGCCGTTTTTTACGTTCTCTACTGAAAGCTCAATGGCTTTGCGCATAAATTCATTGTTTCCCATACGCTTTGTTTTTAGTATGTTGTGAGTGAAAAAGAGAGGAACGGTATTTACGGGTTCTTCCTCCGCTTTTTGGGAATGAATACCCGAAATACGTCCCGCCACGTGTTGAAGTCCCGTTTCAGTCCGATTCCGACACCTTGAGTGGTCAGCGACGATTTGGTGAAGTAGCGGTCGTTGGTTTTGCTGTATGCCTTCAGGCTTACGTTTCCGCTCGGGGTCAACAGCCACTGCAGGTCGAAGTCGCCGATGAAGTTACCGTTCGGGTTGGTGCTGTTGTCCCGATAACCGAAATTTCCGTTGATGAGCAGGCGGTTGTTGAGCAGCCGTCCGGAGAGCAGTCCTTCTACGTCCATGTCGCTCCATCCCGTTTCGCCTGTGCTGAGGTTCGTCCCGATGTTCCAGTTGCTGTTGTTGCCGAGCAGCGTGGAAAACATTTGGTTGAGTTGCCCGCTCAGAGTAGAGGACAACAATGACTTCATGGCCACGGAGGATTGGCTTTGTTCCGTGTTGCTGTAATCGTAAGTGTAGAAACGCCCGATGCCGAGGAGGTAAATCACCTGCATGTTTTTTTCTTCTTCCGTACTGATGAGGCTGCGCACCATCTGTTTCTCGTCTTCATTGACGTTGGGCAGGTCGAAGTCGAAACTGATTTGAGGAGACTGGGCCTTTCCGCCAAGGTTCATCAGGCAGTTCACGCGTACGTTGTTCTGGCTGAAGGTAGAGCGTGCGCTCAGGTCGTTCAGCGATACGGAGGGTACGGTGTAGACGGCTTGCAGGTTGAGGTCGGCCTGAATGGGCGGACCGCCGAATACGATGGTGCCGCCGGGGTTGAAAATGAAGTCCTTGCGGATGACGTCCTGCAACGAGAGCTTATAAATGCCATGGTCTATGGTGTACGTGCCATACATCGTAAAGTCTCCTTTATTATAATAGTTGGCACGGATATTCCCGTGTCCGTTCAGGGCGATGTAGTCACCGGCCTTCGGGTCCATAAGAATCTTCATGGTAGCTTCCGGTGTCAGGTTAAGGCGGAAATTGATGCGCATGTCCGATTCCGGTTCCGGGAGAGAGGGAAGACTTGGGGAATGGGAATGTCCTTCGATACTGTCCTCATGTGTCTTGTAGGTGATAAACTGGTTGTCTGTCAAAGTCGTTGGAGAGGACAGGTTGTAGACGAACATGGTGTTTTCTTCGGGGCGGGCATCGATGTTGATGTTCAGGTTGCCCGGCTGTCCGTTGAACCCGATTTTTCCGGTGGCGTATGCTGTCCCGCAGAACACTTCGTCCCCGAAATCCTTGACGTCATAACCCAGAATGTTATAAGCATCGATGTCGAAATCGAAACGCATGTGGGAGAGGTTGGAATGTTGGAGCACACCGTTGACTACGGCATAGTGTTCGTCTTTGCCGGGAGAGCCTTGCCGGTCGTAAACCATGGCATTACGGAAATAAATGTTGTCCGGGCGCAGGATGACGGAATCGTTGACGAGGCGGTAGTCCACTTCGGTTGCGTTGACTTTCATTCCTCCTTCGCTGACTAGCATGTCGCCTTCCAGATTGATACCTTTGAACGGGCCGAATACGCGGGTCCATCCCGAAGCTCGTCCGTGCAAGCCGGTGAATATGCCGTCTGTGTAGTGGTTCAGAAAAGCCAGGTCTATGTTTTCGGTACGAATCATCAGGTCGAGGCCTCCCTTGGGGGCAGCGCCTATTCGGATGTCTCCGTCTACACTGGTCATGCTTCTGTGGGCCGGGTCTGCCATGCGTGCGTGCAGGAAAATTGCATTTTTCTCCTTCTCCCAACCGCCGTGCAGGTTCATTTCGCCCAAATAAGCTTGGTTGAAAGTGAAGTTCCGGACATGGAGATGGGCATCCACTTCGGGGCTTTTCATCAAGTTGGCTGCGTAGATCCGTCCGGTGGCTTGTCCGGCAAAATCTACGGCGTGGAAATTGATGATGTTGAAAATGTATTCCAGATTGATGTCTTTCAGGTCAACCGTCAATGAATCGCCCGGGTTGCCCGATACGTTACCGTTGAGAATCAGGTGGCGGTCACTTTGTTCGATGGTGAATCCATTGATGTTGACTAAGCCCGGCGCGGCATGTACGCTGGATGCGTGTACGTTCCAAGCCGAGTCGTTGACGATGATTTGTGAGGGATGGAATTTGATGTCAGTCAGCATCTTTTTTTCTTCGTTTCGGGTAAACCGGGTGTCTGCCGATATGGAACCTTGATAGATTTTTTCGGCATGGTTGGTCCAATTCAGTCCTGTGTAGACATTGTCATGGGCGGCGCGGGCCAACAACCTGAAATCTACGGGAGCTTTGCCGATTTGCTTTTTGAAATCGAGAGTGCAGGTGAGGGAATCGTTGACACGGCCGGCCAGAATCCGTATGTCGTCCAATTGCTGCCCGTTGTAGTTGAACGCCGGGATGGAGGCATTGAAGTCCAGTTCCTCGGTACGGCTGTTGAAATAACCGTTGATGTGTCCGGCTTTCGGGATTTGCAAAGGGATGTCGAAAATCTTTTCAATAGGTTCCGTGTGGTCGATGTGCACGTACAAGGCTACTTCGTCCGGAGTGTCTTTTTTAAGTTGGGGTGTTTTGACGAAAGACGGGATATAGGCATGGAGCAGTTTCCGGCTGTGGGCGATTAACGTGCCGAGCCTGAAATCTCCCTCCATTTCTGCATGTAGGAAGTCGCTGTGCAGCGAGAGGTTGCGTTTGCCGGGTTCATTGGTGGCTTTAAAACATATCGGTCCGAGGGTATAGTTTTCTTCCGATGTAGACATGCAAAAATCGTTCAGGCTGATAAGTCCTTCCATGTTTTCAATGTTGTGCCCTTGGAAATCAGCTTGCAGGTTACCTTGGAACACTGTTCCGGCATACTTGGATGTTAGGGCGAGGGCATGTGGTGCGAAATGTCGGACAGAAGCTTCCGCCTTAATGTAAGGCGTGGATGAATGTAAGTTGAACTCTCCTTTCGTAGTAAGAGCGAGGTGAGGGGCATTGATGCTTACGTTGCCGGCGAATCCTCCTTTTCGGTAATCTACGTCGACTGTGATATCGTGGTAGTCGTAATGGTTATAAGAAAAACGGCCGATGGTTCCTTGCAATGAAAGGGCAGGATAGGCACCGGAGCGCAGGAGTCCTTTGCCCGATAAGTCGAAGGCCGTCTCGCCGAATTGCTCTTCCCGTCCTGCTAGCTTGCCGAGCTGGAATCCGGGAGTATGCACTTCCGCCTCGATTTCGTTTCCTTTGGCGAAAGAGCCGGATACGGCCAGGGAGCCTAAATCGGTATGTAAATTGAGATGGCTTTTGAGATATTGGGGACGATAGGACAGGGCTCCTGTGGCTTCTAATGTGCCGATAGCCTGTAAATAAGGTGAAATGGAAATCTTGCCATTTGGAACCCATTCAGACAGTTGCTTGAGGCCGGTCGGGGTGATTTGCAGTTTACGGATGTCGGCTTTTATCGTTCGTTGGGCCGGATTTTCGAGGTGACTGATAGCCAATGGGGCTTCGAGTACCATGCTCCGGTCGGGAGTGTAAAGTGTGAATTGGTCTATCAGGACTTGTTTGAGGTTTCCGTTGAACCGCGCTTCGACAGTTAATGTCGGAAACTCCTCAAGAGTATGGCTTTGAGTTGGTTTGTGGTAGAGGGGAATGAAGTCGGCGAAAGAGAATGCCCCCTCTTCAATGCTGCCTTGGAATGTGAAATCCTGATACCGCCCTTTTCCGCTTCCTTCTTTTATATGACGGTAGCTCATGGTGACCGGATGGAAGGCTAATCGGGAATGGGGCAGTTCGATGGTGAAGTGGTCAAGCAGTGCTTTTTCCCGGTTGGCCGTAATCTTGAAAGACAGTTGTTTAAGCTGTAGGCCGGAGTGTTCTTCAAAGGAAAATTTCTTGACGTTCAGATTCAAGGAATCTGCCGTATAACTTTTCAATGAAAGCGTGGCACTGATTTTGTCCAACACGATGTGGTTCGGATTAAAACGGCCGGGAGTAGGAGGCTTGTCATAACGGTGCCACGACAGTTTGCCCCGCCGGACAAGCACGGAATTGATGCGGAGGTTCGGGTTGGAAGGCAGACTGTCTTTTTTCGCGAAAGTGTCTATGAGAAACTGGAAGTTCGGCTTTTCCTTCTGTGTACGTTGGTAGAGGTGGATGTCGAATCCGTAGAACTGGACATTTGAAATGGATATTTTGCCGTGTAGCAATGAAGCCCATTCTATTTTGGCCGACAGGCGGGCTGCCTTTAGCAAATCCTTGTTCTTTTGGTCTTTAATGACCACGTCATCGAGAATGATACGGTTGAAATATCCCAAATCCACCCGGCTGATGGAAAGCTCTGTGTGTAAAATATCTTTCAAGGTTCCAGAGATGAGCAACGTGACACCTCTTTGCACGGCCGGAACGTGGAGTAGCGCAACCGACAACAGGTAGAAGCCCACGGCTATACCTGCGAGTACTCTGAATATTTTTCTTAATCTTTTAATATGACCCTTATTTATACGACAAAATTACTATTTTCTTTTTAGAATCCTTCACTTTGTCATATTTTTAATGTAATTTTGCGACGTTTTAATTAAAACCAGTTTATTTAATCCTATAATAATGGCAAATGTAATTAAATTACGTAAGGGCCTTGACGTGAATCTCAAGGGCAAAGCTGCCAAGGAGGAATTTCAGGTGAAGAAACCGGCTGTCTATGCATTGATGCCGAATGACTTTACGGGAATGAAGCCCAAGGTAGTAGTCAAAGAGAACGACGTGGTGAAGGTCGGGGATGCTTTGTTTGTGGACAAGAACCATCCTGAAATCAAGTTTGTCTCTCCCGTGAGCGGACGGGTAACCATGGTGGAGCGCGGCGATCGTCGCAAAGTATTGAGCGTTCGCGTGGAAGCCGATGCAGAGTTGCAGTATGTGGATTTCGGCAAGAAGAGTGCGGGGCAGATGACGGCTCAGGAAGTGAAAGCTCTCCTTTTGGAATCGGGTCTGTTCGCTTTCTTTAAGCAACGTCCCTACGACGTGACGGCAAATCCGACGGATACTCCGAAGGCTATCTTTGTTTCCGCCTTCAATTCCATGCCGCTTGCAGCCGATTTTGAATATGTGTTGCGGGGGCGTGAGGCTGATTTCCAGGCAGGACTCGATGCTTTGGCCAAAATGGCGAAAACTTACTTGGGCGTAAGCTCGAAGCAGACGGCTACGGCGTTGACTGCAGCCAAGAACGTGGAAATAAACTTTTTCGACGGGCCGGCACCGGCGGGAAACGTAGGCGTGCAAATCAATCACATTTCTCCTATAAACAAAGGTGAAGTCGTTTGGACGCTCGGTGCGGAAGAGGTGATTTTCATCGGGCACTTGCTGAATACGGGACGTTTGGACTTTACCCGCGTAATTGCATTTGCCGGTTCGGAAGTGAAGAAGCCGGCCTATTGCAAAATGACGGTAGGACAGCAACTGGGCACTTTAATCGAAGGCAATGTGGCGACGGGCAAGAGCCTGCGTGTGATAAACGGCAATGTGATGACCGGTGTGAAAACTTCGGCAGACGGCTTCTTGGGTGCCCACGTGACGGAGGTGAACGTGATTCCGGAAGGAGACGACGTACACGAAATTTTCGGTTGGATTATGCCTCGACTGAACGACTATTCTTCCAGTCGCGCTTACATGAGTTGGTTGATGGGCAAGAAAGAGTATGCGCTTGATGCTCGTGTAAAAGGCGGCGAACGCCACATGATCATGTCGGGCGAATACGACCGCGTGTTCCCGATGGACATCTTCCCCGAACAGTTGGTAAAAGCCATTATCACCGGCGACATAGACCGCATGGAAGCTTTGGGCATCTATGAGGTGGCCCCGGAGGACTTTGCCTTGTGTGAGTTCGTGGATTCTTCCAAACTGGAGGTGCAACGCATCGTCCGTGAAGGGTTGGATATGCTTCGCAAGGAGATGGCTTAATTAATTTCATCACAGGTTTAAATGATTTAGATAATGAACGCGTTAAGAAAATATCTTGATAAGATAAAGCCGAACTTTGAAGAGGGCGGCAAGCTTCACGCATTTCGTTCTGTGTTTGACGGTTTCGAGACTTTTCTCTTCGTGCCGAATACCACGTCGAAGTCGGGAGTGAACGTACATGATGCGATAGACAGCAAGCGTATCATGATTTTTGTGGTTATAGCGTTGTTACCGGCTTTGTTGTTCGGTATGTACAACATCGGGTATCAGAACTATGCGGCCGCCGGAGTGGACGGGACATTCTGGGAAATGTTCGGTTTCGGCCTGTTGGCCGTGTTGCCTAAGATCATCGTGTCCTACGTGGTGGGTTTGGGTATCGAGTTCATCGTGGCCCAATGGAAGCATGAGGAGATTCAGGAAGGTTATTTGGTAACGGGTATCTTGGTTCCGATGATCGTACCGGTTGATTGTCCGTTGTGGATTATTGCGATAGCTTGTGCTTTTGCCGTCATTTTCGCCAAGGAAATTTTCGGAGGTACGGGTATGAACATTTTCAATGTGGCTTTGATTACCCGTGCATTCTTGTTCTTTGCCTATCCTACGGCAATGAGTGGCGATGCTTGTTGGGTGGCCAAGGAAAGCATTTGCGGTTTGGGAAACGACCTGCCTGATACGTTTACGATGGCCACTCCTTTAGGAGAAGCGGCAGTAGGGACTGTGCCCGCTTTTTCATGGGACCAGGTTTTCGGTTTCATTCCCGGTTCTATCGGTGAGACTAGCGTGATAGCTATTGCTATCGGTGCTGTGATTCTTCTGTGGACAGGTATTGCCAGTTGGAAGACGATGTTCAGCGTGTTTGCCGGAGGTGCGCTTCTGGCATGGGTCTTCAATGTATGGGGACCGGAAGGAAATGCCGGTGCAGCCATGCCTTGGTACCAGCATCTGGTATTGGGCGGCTTCTGTTTCGGTGCCGTGTTCATGGCTACCGACCCCGTGACTTCGGCACGCACTGAGACCGGTAAATACATTTACGGTTTCCTCATCGGTGCCATGGCTGTTATTATTCGTGTGTTGAATCCGGGTTATCCCGAAGGTATGATGCTTGCCATCTTGTTGATGAACTTGTTTGCTCCGCTGATCGACTATTATGTCATCCAGAGTAATATCGACAAGCGGGCTAAACGTGCAATTAAAAAATAATAAAGGAACTATGGCAACAAAGAAATTCAAATGTAAAGTGTGCGGTTACGTCCATGAGGGTGACGCTGCGCCTGAAAAATGCCCGGTGTGTCAGGCTCCCGCTTCTGAGTTCGAAGAAATCGTGGAGGCCGGAGAAACGGATAAACCAGCGAAGAAAGGGCTGAACACCGACGGTAATACTTATACCATTATATACTCATGTGTTGTGGTCGTTATCGTGGCTTTCTTGTTGGCTTTCGTTTCCAAGGCTTTGGAACCGCAGTCAATGGCTAACGTACGTATCGACAAGAAAAGTCAGATTCTGGCCGCTTTGAATCTTCGTGATGTGGAGAAAACCGAAGTGGAAAAAACATACGATGAAGTCGTAGTGGCTGATGAAATCATCGACAAGGACGGCAACGTGGTGAAAGACGGTACCTCCAAAGATGCAGACGGTTTTGCCGTAGAAGACAAAAACATCTCGGACAGCAACCTCCCGTTGTATGTATGTAAGGTGAACGGAGAAACCAAATATGTCATTCCCGTGACGGGTAAAGGTTTGTGGGATGCGATTTGGGGATATGTGGCTTTAAATGCCGACAAGAACACCATTTACGGCGTATATTTTACCCATAAGGGCGAAACGGCCGGTTTGGGTGCCATTATTACGGAATACGATAAGTTCCAGAAGCAGTTCGAGGGCAAGAAGCTGATGAATGACGACAAGTCCGCCGTAGCTATCAGCGTGGTGAAGAAAGGTAAAGTCGTGAACGGACTTTCTGATGACAGCCGTTGCGATGCCATCACCGGTGCTACCTTGACTTCGGACGGTGTGAACAACATGCTTCATGACTGTATTTCACGTTATATGACTTTTTTAAATACTAATGAATAAAGGAGGTAAGATATGAGTAAGTTATTTTCTAAAGAGAATGGAGAAGTATTCTCGTCTCCCCTTAACCTCAACAACCCGATTGCGGTTCAGGTGCTCGGTATCTGTTCCGCCTTGGCTGTCACTTCGCAAATGGAGCCGGCCATTGTCATGGGGCTTTCGGTAACAGTGATTACGGCTTTTTCCAATCTGATTATATCTTTGATACGTAAGACGATTCCCAACCGTATCCGCATTATCGTCCAGTTGGTCGTCGTGGCTGCATTGGTAACCATCGTAAGTATGGTGCTGAAGGCTTTTGCTTATGATGTGAGCGTACAGTTGTCCGTGTATGTCGGCCTGATTATCACCAACTGTATCCTGATGGGACGTTTGGAGGCTTTTGCCATGATGAACGGTCCGTGGGAAAGTTTCCTCGACGGTATCGGTAACGGTTTGGGCTATGCATACGTGTTGGTTTTGGTCGGTGCCGTCCGTGAGTTCTTCGGAAACGGTTCCCTGATGGGCTTTCAGATTATTCCACAGAGCTTCTACGACATGGGCTATATGAACAATGGTATGATGACCATGCCGGCCATGGCATTGATTCTTTTGGGATGTTTCATTTGGGCTCACCGGGCTTACAATGAAAGGAAAGAGAAAAAGTAATCGGAATCATAACCAGAAACAGAAAGAAAAAAGAATATGGAACATATGTTAAGTTTGTTTGTCCGTTCTATTTTTGTGGACAACATGATTTTCGCTTTCTTCTTGGGTATGTGTTCTTACTTGGCCGTATCTAAGAATGTAAAGACTGCATTGGGGTTGGGCGTTGCCGTGACCTTCGTGCTTTGTGTGACGGTGCCGGTGGACTATCTGTTGCAGACCAAAGTATTGGCTGAAGACGGCGTCCTCGGCATGGATTTGACTTATTTGGCGTTTATCCTTTTCATAGCCGTGATTGCCGGTATCGTGCAGTTGGTAGAGATGGTGGTGGAACGTTTTTCTCCTTCGCTTTATGCCGCGTTGGGTATATTCCTCCCTTTGATTGCCGTGAACTGCGCCATCATGGGTGCCTCACTGTTCATGCAGCAGAGAATCTCCATGGATCCGGCCACGAGCACGCAGGCTATCTCTAGCGTATGGGATTCTTTGGCATACGCTTTGGGTTCAGGTATCGGTTGGCTGTTGGCCATTGTGTCCTTGGCCGCCATCCGCGAGAAGATGGCTTATACTGACGTGCCCAAGCCCTTGCAGGGATTGGGTATCACCTTCATCACGGTGGGGCTGATGGCCATGGCCTTTATGTGTTTCTCAGGTTTAAGTATTTAAAAGGAAAGGAATAGAACAATGGATATGAATTTTATTTTAGCGAGCATTGGCGTATTCCTCGTTACAATACTCCTGTTGGTGATTATTTTGTTGGTGGCTAAGAAATATCTGTCTCCGAGCGGAAACGTGAACCTTACTATCAATGGCGACAAGACTATCTCCGTAGCGCAGGGAGGAAGCTTGCTTTCTACCTTGGCTTCCGAAGGGATTTACCTGTCTTCGGCTTGCGGTGGTAAAGGTTCTTGCGGGCAGTGCAAATGCCAGGTGGTAGAAGGGGGCGGTGAAATACTGGACTCTGAAAAGGGACAGTTTACCCGCAAGCAAATCAAAGACCATTGGCGCTTGGGTTGCCAGTGCAAGGTGAAAGGCGATTTGAAGATTAAGGTGCCCGAGTCTGTAATGGGTGTGAAGGAGTACGAATGTACGGTGATCAGCAACAAGAATGTGGCTACCTTCATTAAAGAGTTCAAGGTGCAGCTTCCGGCAGGAGCGCACATGGACTTTATCCCCGGTTCATACGCCCAAATCAAGATACCTGCATTTACGATGGATTACGATAAGGATATCGACAAGAGCCTCATCGGTGATGAGTACCTGCCGGCATGGCAGAAGTTCGGTCTCTTCCCGTTGAAGTGCGTCAATCCGGAACCGACCGTGCGTGCCTACTCTATGGCCAACTATCCGGCAGAAGGCGACGTGTTCATGTTGACTGTACGTATCGCCACACCTCCTTTCAAGGCTGACCGCAGCGGTTTCATGGATGTGAACCCGGGTATCGCTTCATCTTACATCTTCACGCTGAAACCGGGTGACAAGGTGATTATGAGTGGTCCTTACGGTGACTTCCATCCGCATTTCGACAGCAAGAAAGAAATGATTTGGGTCGGTGGTGGTGCCGGCATGGCTCCGTTGCGTGCGCAAATCATGCACATGACAAAGACGTTGCATACGACCGACCGCGAGATGCACTATTTCTATGGTGCGCGCGCATTGAACGAAGTGTTCTATCTGGAGGATTTCTTAGGATTGGAAAAGGATTTCCCGAATTTCCATTTCCATTTGGCTTTGGACCGTCCGGATCCTGCCGCAGACGCAGCAGGCGTGAAGTACACTCCGGGCTTTGTGCATAACGTGATGTATGAGACTTATCTGAAAGACCACGATGCGCCTGAGGATATCGAATATTACATGTGCGGTCCCGGCCCGATGTCGAAGGCTGTGGTCTGCATGCTCGACGGTCTCGGTGTAGATCCGGAATCTATCATGTACGATAACTTCGGCGGATAGTAAGGTAAAGGATATATTCTTTTTCATAGTGGTTTGCGGCAGGTCCCATTGGTATACGATGGGTTTGCCGCAAATTTTTATATCCAATCGGGGAGGGATGCCATTTTGATTTCTACGTTGATGTTTTGTTTGATAAATCCTGTATTCTGATTTCAAAAAGATAGGAAAACAGTTGTTGATTGAACAAGCAAATCTTCTTTTTCTCTTCATCTGTGCAGCTCAAAGGGAAGTTTTGAATACATATTTTTGCAAATCGGACTTGATTTTTATGTTTGTTCAGCAAGACGGGGCATCAATCTCAGCCAAACGAAAAATCGTTTGGCTGAAAAAACACTTTTTTTCTCCGCATGTTGTGTGACCGGTTTCCTCATGTCGGCTGATGACAGACCAGAAAACGCCAAGACGGGATGCCAATATGGCCTCTTTTTTCTCTATTTCGTTCCTTTTGGCTTACAGGATTCGACTATCAAATCGTTATGAAAATTTAGTGATGGCTTGCCTCATACTGAAACGCATGCGCAAGCCATGGCTTTCCGTCTGGCTTTTTGAAAGTAGAGGCCCTAAATAGGTAACAAACCGTTTTCTCCTTACGTGGCGAGAATCGTATATTTCCAAAAGGTTCCGCTTCGGGGTACAAATGGAGGAATCTTGCCGGGGGAGGATTGTCATTTTGACACTATTGCAAAGCGGTATGGCTACGGGGCTGCACGTCATAGGACTATGGGAAAAGCTAAAGTGGCTCTTCTTAAAATTGGAAATAGATGAACGGTTGCATTTCTGCTGTGACGAATTGGTAGACGATGAAAACGGCCAACACGACGGCAACAGCCATCAACGGCAACGGCATGCGTGCAAACCAAATGCGATAACGGCGTTTCCAGTTGTCGGGCAACCAATGTATGACCATGCCTAAGGCGAAGAGGGCAAACACCTTGTCGTAGGCCAGGATGATGGCGCCCACATTGGCGTTCCATGCCGTCCCCATTTGGTTTACCATTTCCGTGGCGATGCGCCATGCCGTCTCGTTGGCAATGGCCGGGTCGAGATTGGAGCCCGAACGGAAGAACAGGCGCGTGAAGGTGATGAATACGAAGGTGACACCCACGGCCCATGCGTGCCCCAACCATGCAAAGCGCCATCGCAAGCCGCTCAGTGAATACAACCATTTGATAATCGCACTGGCTGTGATGAACAGCATGAAGACGAGCAGCAGGTTCCATATAGGCGCGGGGGCAAAGACATATAAGGCTCCCGTTACGGACAAGATGAGCAACGACCAGAGCGTGCGGACTGCCGGCCGGAAGTCCCTCCAGAACTTGTAGACAATCATGCCTACTCCGTTTAGTCCGCCCCAAATCATGAAGTTGCAGCTCGCGCCATGCCATAATCCGCCGAGCAGCATGGTGATCATCGAGTTCAGGTTGGCCCATATCTTTTTGCGGCGATCCGGACAGCGCAGGCCCACAGTCACCACGATGGCTGCCAATACCAGTACGGCGGCAGCTACGTAAAGATTCCCCGAGAGGACAAGGGCTACGAACGTGATGGTCAGAATCCAGAAATACGTGCCGAAGGTGGCGTTGCGGTTTCCGCCTAAGGGAATGTACAGGTAGTTCTGCAACCAACGCGACAACGAGATGTGCCAACGTTTCCAGAAATTGCTGCAATTCGGTGCCTTATACGGTGAGTTGAAATTACGTGGCAGATAGAATCCCATGAGCAGCGAGAGGCCGATGGCAATGTCCGTATAGCCCGAAAAATCGGCATACACTTGCAGGCTGTAGGCAAAGAGGGCCATGAGATTCTCGAAACCGGAGAAAAGCATGGGGTTGTCGAACACACGGTCGATGAAGTTCACCGCGAGGTAGTCGCTCAGGATGATTTTCTTGAGCAGGCCGTTGAGTATCCAGAACACGGCCATGCCGAATTGCAGGCGGCTCAGGCAGTACTTGCGGTAGAGCTGCGGGATGAAGTCGCTGGCTTTCACGATAGGGCCGGCCACTAATTGGGGGAAGAACGTGACGTAAAAACCGAAATCGAACAGGTTGCGTACCGGTTTTACCAACCCACGGTACACGTCGGCCGTATAGCTGATGATTTGGAACGTGTAGAAGGAGATTCCCACAGGCAGGATGATGCGGTCTACGCTGAAGAACGGTTGGCCAAGCAACCGGTTGCCCTCGGCAGCCAACAGGTTGGTCACTTGGAAGGAGGTGCCGCATACGGTGTTCACCAAGTCCGCGAAGAAGTAAGCATACTTGAAGTAGCACAAGATGGACAGGTCGATGGCGACACTCAGGATGAGAAAGGCCCGCTTTTGCCAACGCCTCTGCACGCGGTATATGAGTTGGGCGATGATGAAGTCGCTGCACGTCACGAACAGGAGCAGGCCGAAAAACAGCCCGCTCGTTTTGTAGTAGAACAAAACGCTGACGAAGAACAGGTAAGTGTTACGCAGCAGCCGCTTGTTGCGGAAAAGCGCAAAAACGGCGAAGACAATGGCAAAAAAGGCCCAAAATTGGAATTGCGTGAACAACAGCGGACTGTTCGGGTCGAACGAGAACACACTTTCTATGTAATGCCACAGCACGAGCAGGTTTTCTTTAATTTCCATCAGCTTGTAAATAGTCGGTTATGATTGCATTGTAGAGCATATCGCCTATGAGGTGGTATCCTTCGGCGGTGAAGTGTATACGGTCGGGGCGCATCAACCTCTTGCCGCGCCACAAGGCGGAAGAGCGCGAACCGCCCATGATATGGTATTGGTCCCATACGGCACCGCCAGTCTCGGCTGCCAGTTCTTTGAATGCCTTGGCCACGCGTGCCGTGTTGGGATTGGTGCGCTTGCCGTGCCTTCTTCCGAGGTTGAGCAGGCAGTCGTTGTTGGTCACGAAAAGCAAGGCGCAATGCGGATTTGCAGATTTGAACAGGGCGATAAGTTCGCGATAACGCGCTTTGAACTGTTCCGGAACGAATTTTTGTGGAGGGACATTGGCGTCGTTGATACCGATGCCGAAAACAGCAAGGTCCGGCCGGATAAGTTTCAGGTCTCCGGGCAGGTGGTGGCAACGCAGCCAGGCCGGTACGTCTGCACCGTTAATGCCCACGGCATGATAAGTCATTCCGTCCCGGTCGTTTTCCGGCAAGATGCCCGTCAGCGTGAAACGTCCTCCCTCTCCGGTGTGGATGCGTATGTGTGCCGTGTCACAGGCTTCGGGGTAGTGTATCAGGTAGCTGTGCGTGGCAGCGTCATGCTGTGGGAGCAAGGTGTCTCCGCGATGTATGGCGTAGGGATATGCCGTTGTGTCGTTGGCATAGCCCAGTATGCGCAGTCGTGTGAAATGCCAGACGGACGTACCGCCCGGATTGAGCCGGAGCGTCAGGCTGGCGGAAGGGGCACCAGTGCTGACTGCGGCTCCGGTCAGTCCGAGGGTATCTGTACCGTTGGGTTTGGTGCACCGGCAACTTTCCCATGTTCCGGTGAAACCGATACGGTAGTTTTGGGGGGCGTTCGTCCGCAGGATACGGAAAGGGAATATCACGCCTCGGGCGGTCATTACCGAATCGCCTAAGGTGGAAAAATTCATCCGCAACCGGTGGCTCAGGTATCCGGCCTGCACGTGGCTGCCCCCGATGTGGAGGATGTTTATTTTGCCTTTTCCGGTGGACAGCAAGCTATCCATTTTGTGATAGAGTGTGTCGAAGTCGGCTCGTCCGGATGGGAATTGCAACGTGTTGTCTTCGTATCGGATGAACGGGTAATCGGAAAGAGGGCGTAATGCGGCTTCCCGGCGTACGGAGTCCTTCCTCTCATGGGCGCGGCAGCCTGCCAACAGGGCAAAGACTGCTAAAAGTCCGGATAATATCCTGTATTTCTTCATGTCTTTCGGAGGAATATTGAAGATAAAATTAAGGGTTCAGTGAATCGTGGGGAACCGTGTCGGTGCCGGTTGCCTGTGGGGACGGGGCCAGTGTGGTATCTACCACCAGTTTCGTACTGTCTGCACTGAGTTTCAGTTTGTCTTTTCCTGTGCGGAAACGATAAAACTTATGGTAAAATTCGAGCGTTTCATAGAGGATGTTGCCTACGTGGCGTGCACCTTTGGGAGTGAAATGCACGTAGTCCGGTCCGGCCAGATAGGCATCCACCCACTTCATCATGGAGCCGCGTCCGCCCATGGCGGCATAAAGGTCCCAATATGCTATGCCGCAGCTGTCTGCCATGGCTTTCATGGCTTCCACCAAACGGGGCAGCACGGGGTAAGTCTGCATTTCGCCGTCAATCGAAGTGGACATGTCCGACGGGCCGATGAAGAGGAAACAAGCGTCGGGTGCCAGTTTCCGGAGGTATTCGATTTGTCGTTTCAGCCCGGACATGTAGCCTGCGATGCCCTCTTTTCCTTTCAGGTAAGGGACGGAGTTTCCACCATATTGCAGGATGATGAGCCGGACGTTTTCGCGTCCGAAGAACGGGGAGAGCGTAGATGAATGGATGCCAGTGAATATCGTACCGGAACAGCCGCGCATGGGGATGTTGTCGAGCGAAACGCCAGTTTGCCCGTCGAGCATCACTCCGTACACGTCCGCTTGTCCGTCGACCGTGAGGCTGACCGTAGTGCGGGGAGTGTTGAAATTACGTGAGTAGCAGTAAAATTGGTCGTTGAGCCGTGTCTCGTTCAGGGTGAGGGTATCGGTTCCGGCTACTACCGCCGCTTCTACCGGCGCACTGGTCAGGAGTGTGATTTGGCTGAAACGGGAAGCGTGCGGAAAATGCTGGCGGTCGCGCGTGGAAAACTGGAATGTGGCCGGCCTGTCAAGTGTGGCCGTTTGTCCCATGACACCGTATGCCTTGCTTTCGAGCCGCATATCCTTGGGCCCATAGACGATGTGTCGGGATAGCCCTTCCGGCGATACGGATTGTGACAACGTGTAGGTCGGGACGGTTTGTACGGCCGGTGCCAATCCCACGCCGCTTCCACCAAACCGTTCTTGGAACGCTTCGCGCAAGACGGATGAGATGCGGTCGCCTTCCAACTGCGAATCACCGTAGTGCATGATGCGGACGGGGCGTTCGCGTGCAGCTTCGAGTGCGTCAAAAAACGGGTCCAAATAATCGATATTGTCTCCCGGCATATAAATACGTGCGGCATTCGTCTCGCAATAGGTCATGAACTCGCTTTCTTTTTCCGCTTTGAGTGCGTCCATGCGCATTTGCAGCAGTTCTTCTGTGCTGAGTGTATCGGTTGCTACAGTGTCGGTCGGGAGTGTTTCCTTTTCCTCTTCTGTTTGAAGGATTTCTGCCAGGGAGGGAAACTGCATCCGCACACTGCCTACGGCAATGCCATCCTCCGGGAAAAAGTACGCAACGAGTGCCAACAATCCTAAGATAGAAAAGATAAAACAAATAATAATCCTGATTTTCATCCTGTTTGGGGTGTTTGTGAAAAACCTTGCAAAGTTACGGAATATCGTTGGAATAACCGAATAAAATCGTCAGATTGAGACAGGAGCATAGTTGTTTTCTATATTTTGGGCTTAGCTGATTTTAAAAGCATGATGTAGGGTGCCTTTTCTGAATATTTCAGCATAAAGTGTTAATGTAGGTTAATAAATAGGGGAAGTAAATAATTTGTCAACGACTTGTTATATTTGTATGTAAGTTTAAATCGTCAAATAAATTAACGTGAGTTCGATATAAGGAGCAAATATAGTTTATTGAATATTAGGAACATAGCGATAAAAGTATTAAATTTATAGTGCCAAATTATAACATTTAAACGATTACCACTATGTTCTCAGAGTCTAAAGTTACAGAGATTTATTGTATGGCAGATGATTTTTGCAAAGAATTTGCACTTCAACAGGAAAAGTATTTGATTGAGGATAAGAAGACCAGTCATCGCAACAAGCCTAACCGTATGAATGACGCTGAGATTACGGTTATTCTTATCTTGTTCCACTCCGGTGGTTTCCGGTGCTTTAAGCATTATTACAAAGAATATGTCTGCAGACATTTGAAGCATCTGTTTCCCAGTCAGGTTTCCTATAACCGCTTTGTGGAATTGGAGAAAGAGGTGCTGCTTCCTCTGACCATCTTTATCAAGAAGGTTTTATTGGGGACCTGTACTGGTATCACTTTTGTTGATTCTACTCCCTTGCGTGTGTGCCGCAACCAAAGGATTCTGATTCATAAGACCTTTGAAGGTCTTGCAGAACGTGGAAGATGCTCCATGGGATGGTTCTTTGGCTTCAAGCTACATCTGATTATCAATGACAAGGGCGAAATTCTTAATTTCATGTTCACTCCGGGAAATGTGGATGACCGTGAGCCATTGAAACAGGGCAAGTTTCTGAGGAATATCAAGGGAAAGTTATGTGCCGACAAGGGATATATCGGACAGGTGCTGTTTGAAAACCTGTTTCTTAATGGCATACAGCTTGTCACTAAAGTTAAAAACAATATGAAGAATTCACTGATGAGTATTGCCGACAAGATTCTGCTTAGAAAAAGAGCATTGATTGAAACGGTCAATGATGAGCTGAAGAATATCGCACAGATTGAACATTCGAGACATCGCTCTTTCAATAACTTTGTCGCAAATGCATTATCTGCTATAGCTGCATACTGCTTCTTTGAGAAGAAACCCGCCATTGATGTGAAGTTGGTTAATGACGGGCAACTTGCCATTTTCTGATTTTTATTTCGAACTCACGTTAAATTAAGAGTATGGATAAACATATTATTGGAGAAAACGCCCTCAAGGTATTGCATTTGCTAAACAGTAACGAGCAACGCAGGTGGGAATATTCCGAGATAAATCAAATGATGGGATTCGATGATGCGGAATTGGGCAGTGTCATTGGTTGGTTGGCGTGCGAAGATAAAATACAGTTTGAATTGGAACACCATGATAGTAAAGATGAGATAGCTTATTTGTATCTCACACCGAATGTATATTTTTGACTATTTGGAAAACTTTCCGGATGTTTTTAACCGTTTTCGGATTAAGTATGGTGTGAACTATACTTAAAAAGTATAAGGCCATGCTTCGTCAAAAACATGGCCTTATATGGGTAGGAGGAAAGAAGGATAAGTTTATGGTTGGGTTTCTTCGGCTAAAATGGCTTGTGCGGATTCGTCGCCCAATTCGATTGCTTTTTTCAAATTGGACAGGCCTTTTTCACGTTGGTTTAATCTGAGTTGGCAAATTCCCGCTAAACGATAGGCGTCTCCGAACTTGGGATTTAGTTCTGCACTCTTTTGAGCCGACTTGAGTGCTTCTTCGAATTCCCCGAGCCTGTAGTAGACAACTGCCCGTTCTGCATGGTAGAGCGGTTCCTTGGGTTCCATGCGGATGGCCCGGTCGATGTCATCTACTGCTTGTTGGAACATGCGGCACTGCATTTCCGCCTGTTCGCGTCTATAATAGAAATAAGCTGTCAGCTCATTACTCATTAAGTGCTCATATTCATTCAGGTCGGCAATGGCTTCACGGTAACGTCCCAATTCAAGCAAGGTATTAGAGCGTTCCAATAGGGACGGAGCGGCATCTTTGGGATAAGGCTTCTTGAAGCAAGCCACAGCACTGTCTTGAAGGGCCAGTATTTGCAGCGTGTCTGTTTTTGCCATTCTTTTGCACTGTGCGGCATAGAGAAAGATTTGGGCCGAACGCATGTTTGTTTCCCGTAAGGAAAGGTATTTTTCGCAGGCTTTCTCATATTCTTTCAAAGCGTAGAGTGTGTTACCTTCCTGAAGGATATAAAGGGGTAAAGGATTGGCCTTATAAGCTTCTTCTGCAAGAGTGAGCGAATGGTTTAAATTCCAGTCCTTATAAACCTGATAGCCTGGTTTCAGGTTCAATTCGTAAAGCAGTTTGCTGAACGCATAGTAGGTTTCATCCTTTTTTTCCGTTACTTCAAGGGCACTTTTCATGTCTTCTTCGGCGGCTGCATAGTTGCCGTGTGCCATGTAGAAATCAGCCCGTTGCGTGTAAGCCTCGCTGCTTTTAGGAAATTGCAGTATATAATCGTTCAGGTATTGGCTATAGGTGGCAGAGTCCGAACGGGAGGCCGTCATGAACAGGAACGTGCGTATGTCCGCCTCATCGGCCGGTAATGCCTTACGGATGTGGATGGCATTTAAGTCGTTGTCGGCCGAAGACATGCCATCGGTGCAAAGAGTGTTACCGTATGCGACACTGACAGCGTAGGAAGTTGTGGCAGAGGCGTCGGCTTTCCTTTGTATCATTCCCAAAACTTCGCCTTCTTCATCCATGACCGGACTGTTCAAGTACTTTTCGTCCAATGGCCGGCCTAAGGTGTAATAACCGTATTTCTCGTTGAATTTCTGAATGTCGTGCAAAGTGTCGTTCACACACATTTTGTTTTCTTTTGTCGGGTAGGGAAGGACGTAGACGTGTTCATGTTTCACGCCCATACGGTCTGAAATGGTCAGTGCCGGAGTATCCTTGTCGGTTTTTACCCGGAATTTCACCAAATCGTATAATGAGCTAGCCCCGATGATGGCTTCCACCTCGTATTCCTTTCCTTCTCCACTGACGACTTTGGCCTTACTGGCTTGTTTGAACAGTTGGTAATCGGCTAAGGCGGTTCCATCCTTGCCGATGAAAAAGCCGCTGCCGGATTGCAGCATGTCTCCTTTTTCATTCATGGTCACGATGCTGATTTGTGCTTTTGCCGCCTTTTTGAACCATTTGGGATTTTGGGCAACCAGATGGCTACCCAAGGTAGACAGGCAGGTCAATATAAATATGATCTTTTTCATTTTCTATAGGATTGGTTAAGCAATTCTTTAGCGTTATTGATGGCCGCATCGGTCAGTGTGGTACCGCTCAACATGTGGGCGATTTCTTCCACGCGTCCTTTTTCGTCCAGTTGGACGATATGGCTGCTGGTACCTTCCGCGTGGTCTTCCTTGTAAACTTTGTAATGCGTGCTGCCGAGAGCCGCGATTTGGGGCAGATGGGTGATGCTGATGACTTGTCGGTTGAGTGCCCCCATTTCCTGCATGATATGTGCCATCTTCTCGGCGATGCTGCCGGAGACGCCGGTATCTATTTCGTCGAAAATGATGGTAGGCAGTTTGACCGCCCCGGAAATCATGGCTTTCAGCGAAAGCATGACGCGTGCGATTTCACCCCCCGATGCCACTTGGGAGATAGGTTGCAACTGGCCGTTTTTGTTGGCACTGAAAAGGAAGTTTATTTTGTCGGTTCCTGTCTCGTCCGGTACTTCTTTGGAAGTGAGTTCCACTTTGAATTGGACGTTCGGGATGCCCAACGGGATGAGTTTTTCTTTCATCTGCCTTTCCACGACCAAAGCTGCCTTTTGCCGTAGCGAGGTCAGTCTGCCTGCTTGTTTCTTCATCGCCTCAAGGGCTTGGTCGCATTGTTGTTGCAAGGCCTGTATATGTTCGTCGCTATGTGTAATGGCGTTGAGCTTTTCGCGGTATTCTTCCTCTATTCGCAGAAGGTCGTCCAACGTGTCCACACGATGTTTCTGTTGCAAGTCATAGATGGTGTTGAGCCGTTCGTTGACGTATTCCAGACGTTCCGGATTGAACTCGACCTGTTCCGTGCGTCCGGCAATCTCGCCGGCAAGGTCTTTCAGTTCGATGTAACAGGACTCCATGCGTGATGCCAATTCATTGCCATCGGGATAAACTTTTCCTATATTATCCAAAAGATGGGTCGTTTCCTTCAAAACGTTGACGATACCGTTTTGTTCATTGTCCAAAAGGTTTTCCGCTTGATATAAGGCTTGTTTGATTTCTTCAGCATGTGCCAACGTTTCGGCCTCTTGTTCTAGTTCCTCTTGTTCTCCGGTTTTCAATGCGGCGTTCTCTAATTGTTCCAGTTGGAATGTGATATAGTCTTCTTCCGTACGGGCTTGTTCTGCGGCTTGCCGAGCCTGCTGCAACGACTTTTCCGTCTGCTTGTAAGCCGTGTACAGTCTTTTGTATTGTTGCAGTTCATCTTTGTCTCCGGCCAGGATGTCGATGACATTCAGTTGGAAGTTCTCTTTGTTCAGCAACAAGTTTTGATGTTGGGAATGCACGTCGATGAGCATTTCTCCCAATTCCTTGAGTTGGCTCACGGGAGCGGGTGTATCGTTGATGAACGCCCGGCTCTTGCCGGATGCCGTGATTTCACGGCGGACGATACATTCTTTTCCGTCGAACTCCAAATCATTGCGTTCGAAGAACCCCTGCATGCCGTAGGCACTCAGGTCGAAAACGGCTTCGATGATACATTTCGACATGCCGTTTTTAATGGATTTACTGTCTGCGCGCTGACCGAGCAGCAGGCCGATGGCACCGAGGATAATGGACTTTCCGGCACCGGTTTCCCCGGTAATGACGGAAAATCCCGGCTCGAACCGGATGTCTAATGTGTCTATTAATGCGTAATTCTGAATGAATAAAGATTTCAGCATATCCTTATTTTCTGAGTTTTTCCCAATAATTGCTTTGTGAAGCGTTGATGGCGAACACGATATTATATACTTTCTCACGTTCTTCCGCAGTGCCCTTTCCGCTGTAGATGCTGACCAACTCATCCCGTTTGATGTCGGTGAATATGACGGGGAGCGCGCTCATGCTTTTTTGGTCGCGGGCTTGTTTGAGCATTTCCATGGATTCCGTGATGGCCATGCGTGCCGTATCGGTATTTTCCGTCATGCGGTCCAGCCCCAGGCGGTGGTATTTGTATTCCAGTTGCCGGAGCGGTTCCATGGCTCCGTCCAGATAGTCATTGATAATGGCAAAGCGGTTGCGGTCGTTTTCAAAAGCTTTCCATCCGGCATAGCCCAAGTTTTGCGAATTGTTGGCTACGTCCATGGCTATTTGCAGGATGTCGGAACCGCCGAGCGGAGCCATCGTATCCATGTCCAATCCGATGATGAGGTAGGCGTAGTAGGCGATGACAGCCGTAAGGTTGTTGTCCACTTGTTCCGGCCGGAATTCCAATTGGTCGAACTGTTGAAAAGTAAAGTTGAAATTCTCATCCTGAAAATTAAACACCGTCGTCGAATAGTTGGAGTCGTACACCGGACGTGTACTCTGCACCTGTATCGAACCCGTGAATGAATTGTCTGTTTCACTGTAAGTTTTCAGCGTGATGCTGAAAGTGCAGTTGATACGTTCTTTTTCTTCGTATGTCATCCCGGTCCATTGCCTTTCGTTGATGAAAGCCGTCAGGGAGTTCTGCAACGCCTCGAATACGGCTTCCGTCGTGTTGGAGATTTGGGAACGGTTGATGGTCACTTTGGCATTGAGTTCCTGTGCCGCAGTAGGGGCTGCAATGTGGAAACATGCCGTCAGGGCCATGATTTTAAGACTGGAGGCTATGTGTCTGCGTACGTCATGCATATTCATCCGAAGTTAGAAAGAGGACACGAGCCGGTCGACAATGTCGGCCGCCACTTCTTTTTTGCTTTTCAGAGGATAGACCACGGAATCAGTCCGGCTGATGATGGTTATTTTATTCGTGTCATGACGGAAGCCCGCTCCTGGGTCATTCAACGAATTGAGCACGATGAAGTCAAGGTTCTTCCGTTCCAGTTTTTCGTGCGCGTGTGCCGTCTCGTCATGGGTTTCGAGGGCAAAGCCTATGAGTCTCTGCTCTTTACGTTTCATCTGGCCGAGCGCTTGGGCTATGTCGCGTGTCGGCTTCAAATGCAGGACGAGATCTTCTGACTCACGTTTGATTTTGCGGTCGGAAGTTTGTGCAGGCGTGAAGTCGGCCACGGCTGCACATAAGATAGCTGCATCCGATTCCGGGAAGTGCGCCGTGGCTTCGCGGAACATGTCTTCGGCCGACTCTACGTCGATTCGCCGGATGCCCGCCTGCGTGGTGCCGAGGGGTGTCGGGCCGCAAACCAACGTGACTTCTGCGCCGCGTCGGGCACAAGCCTCGGCTAAGGCGATTCCCATCTTGCCCGATGAATAGTTGCCGATAAACCTTACGGGGTCTATTTTTTCATACGTGGGGCCTGCTGTAATCAGGATTCTTTTCCCCTGCAAGTCTTGTCTGTCAGAAAAGTAGTCTTCCAGGACCTTGATAATATTTTCAGGTTCCTCCATGCGTCCTTTGCCTTCCAAGTGGCTGGCCAATTCCCCGCAGGCAGGCTCAATGATGTGGTTGCCGTAACTACGGAGGCGTTCGAGGTTCTGCTGCGTGGAAGGATGGGCGAACATGTCCAAATCCATTGCCGGAGCCACGAAAACGGGAGCTTTCATGGACAAGTAGGTCGTGATGAGCATATTGTCGGCTATGCCGTAAGCCATCTTGCCGATAGACGAGGCCGTAGCCGGTGCAATCACCATGGCATCGGCCCAAAGCCCGAGTGCTACATGGCTGTGCCAACTCCCGTCGCGTCCGGAAAAGAATTCGCTGACCACGGGCTTGCTAGTCAGTGCGGAGAGGGTGACGGGCGTGATGAATTCCTTGCCTGCCGGAGTGATAACCACTTGTACTTCGGCTCCTCTTTTAATCAATCCCCGGATGAGGTAGCAGGCTTTGTAGGCCGCGATGCTTCCCGTGATTCCCAATACGATTTTCTTACCTCTTAATGTTTCCATGCCGGTTTATGCCTTGTTCATGTCCAGACGAATCTGGGTTAAGATCTGCTTGGTGTTACGTGCGAAGTCACCTTGCAGAATCCAACTGTAATATCCGGGATCCGTACGTAATACGTCGGCGACTTTTTTTCCTTTGTATTTGCCGAAGTTGAACACGATATCATGATTCTCGTCATAAACCATTCGTCCGGCAAAATCCACATTATCCGTCATCTTGGAAAAGTCGGACAGGAATGCCACGTCATTTTTCAAGTCTTCAGGATAATGGTCCAGTTGTGCCATCAGGACTTCGTATGTTGCTCGTGTGTCGGCCAACGCAGAATGGGCGTTTTCCAAATCCTTTCCGCAATAGAATTTGTATGCGGCGCTCAACGTCCGGCGTTCGAGCTTATGGTAAATGTTTTGTACGTCGATGAACTTACGCTTGCGGATGTCTATGTCTATGCCCGCCCGAAGAAATTCTTCGACCAACATCGGTACGTCGAAACGGTTGGAATTGAACCCGGCGAAATCGCAACCTTTGATGGTGTTGGCCAAGTCTTTGGCTACCTGTTTGAAGGTGGGGCAATCTGCCACGTCTTCATCATAGATACCGTGTATGGCCGAAGAACTTTCCGGAATGTGCATCTCCGGATTAATTCGCATGCTTTTGGATTCTTCATTGCCATTAGGGTATACTTTGATGTAGCACAATTCTACGATACGGTCGTTTGTGATATTGATGCCCGTCGTTTCCAAGTCGAAGAAAACGACGGGGTTGTTCAGATTTAATTTCATTTTTATTCTTTTAGTCGTTCAGCATCATAGGCATCAGCAGCATCAACAGATCTTCATTTTCTTCCTGTTCAGCCGGCACGATGACTCCCGCCCGGCTCGGGTCGGCCAGTTCGATGATGACGTTTTCTCCCCCCATATTGTTCAGTATGTCGATGAGGAACGTGCCCTTGAAACCGATATTCATCGGAGAATCTCCGTATTCGCAGGGCACGCGTTCCTCGGCTGAGGTGGAGTAGTCGATGTCTTGTCCGGAAACTATCAACTGGTTACTTTCCAAATGCAACTTGATCAAAGCACTGCTCTGGTTGGAGAATATCAATACGCGTTTCAGTGCGCTCAACAGAGTAAGGCGGTCCACTGTGACCCGATAGGGGTTGTTTTGCGGAATGACGGAGTTATAGTTCGGATAACGTCCTTCGATAAGGCGGCAGATGATCCGGGAAGATTCCATGGTAATGTAAGCATTACGCTCATTGAACCTTAACGTGACATCGTCCGACTCTTTCGGGAGGAGGTTCTTCAGAATCGTAGCCGGTTTCTTGGGAAGGATGAAGGCGGCGGGTTGGTCGCCTTTGATGGTGTAGTTTCTGTTGCGCACCAATTTGTGACCGTCGGTAGAGACAAATGTCAGGTTGTCTGCCTGGATGTCGAAATATACCCCGTTCATCACCGGGCGCAATTCGTCATCGGCTGTGGCAAACAGGCAACGGTTTATGCCGTTGAGCATCGTTTCGGCCGGTATGACGAGGCCCTTCATATCTTCCTGCGGGAGATTCATTTCCGGATATTCGTCGGCACTTTGTCCCACGATATTGAAACGTCCGTTCTGGTAGTTGGCCGTGATTTCCATGTTGTCTGGGTTGATGTCGAAAGAAAGGGGTTGTTCCGCAATTTCTTTCATGGAGTCCTGGATGGTTTTGGCGTTGATGCAGAAACGGGTATTGGCGTCGCTTTCCACGAGTTCCAAACTGGTAATCAGCGTCGTTTCGCTGTCTGATGCCGTAATGGTGAGTATATTATCTTGGATTTCAAATAAGAAGCAATCCAAGATGGGGAGCGTATTCTTTGAATTTATGACACGTCCAATAGTCTGCAAACGGTTGAAAAGGGCAGAACTTGATACGATAAATTTCATGATGTGGTATTTTTAGAATTATATTCAGCAAATTTACGGATTTAAGTAGAACGGAACAAAAAAAATAAATTAAAATTCGAGAAAGTAGAAAATAAGTTGTAATTTCGCATCACTAAACAGTTAATGTAGAAATATGGAAATTACAGGAAAAATTATTGCCGTGTTGCCTGAGCGGGGCGGTGTTTCCCAACGTACCGGTTCGGAGTGGAAAGTGCAGGAGTATGTGTTGGAAACCCAAGAACAATATCCCAGAAAGATGTGTTTTGACGTTTTCGGAGCAGACAAGATAGCGCAGTTTGCCATTAAGATTGGCGACCAGCTTACCGTATCGTTTGATATTGATGCGCGAGAGTATCAAGGGCGTTGGTACAACAGTATCCGTGCATGGAAGGTAGAGCGTGCGGCAACTGCGGCAGACGCTCCCGTTGGACAGGTTCCTTTTCCGCCGGTTCCGGATGCGGCACCTGTCGATTTCTCGGCAGGAGATTCCAAGGATGACCTGCCTTTCTGATAGGAGCGTCGGAATGCATATGGTGAATCCCGGTAGCGAGTGGCTATCGGGATTTTTTGTGCGTTAGTTGTGTCGGATCGGAGATATGGATTCTGCCGTATGTCTTGGATGGGGTGGGATGCATGTAGAAACGAAGACGGCTTCCGGATTCATTGGCCGGAAGCCGTCTTCGCTTGATTTATAAAAAGAGGTAGTTGCTTTATTCGTCGTAACCTCCGCCCAAAGCCTGATACAATTCGATGGCTGCCTGTATCTGGCTGAACTTGTTGCTGATTTGCGACATCTGGGCCGTCAGCAAGGTCTGTTGGGCAGTCAACACCTGCAGGTAGTTGGTCGATGAGTTCATCATTAACGCCTGCGTGCTTTTTACGGCCGTTTCCAAAGAGGCTATTTGTTTGGTGTACAAGCCGTCTTTCTCTCCGGTAGCCTGTATTTTGGTAAGAGCTGCGTTCACTTCAGTTCCCGCATCTAATAAGGTCTGTTGGAATGAGAGTTTGGCTTGTTCCTGCTGTGCTTTTGAGATTTTATATTGCGCACGCAACTTTCCGTTCTGGAAAATAGGTTGTGTCAACGAAGCCATGGCATTCCATATCCATTTGCCCGGATTGACCGGTATGGTACCGAGGTCGTTCGTCCAACCGATTGCGCCGCTCAGGTTCAAACCAGGATAAAAAGCAGCACGCGACTCATTGGTGGCGTAGTAGGCTACGGCCAACTGGGTTTCGGCCAGTTTCACATCCGGACGGTTGGCCAATGCGGCAGCCGGGATACCGGCAGACATGCGGGTCGGGACTTTCCAGTTGTCCATGGAGCCGATGGCATATTTTTGCGGAGCCTCGCCTAACAGGGCAGAAAATTCATCTTCCAAATCGCTGATTTGTTGTTTTAAGTCTGTGATTTGGGTGCAGATGCTGTAGTAGTTGGCTTCCGTTTGCGACACAGCTGCCATGTTGCTTTGGCCGGCATTCATCAAAGCGCGGGTGGTTTCGACGTTCTCCTTCCACAGCTTTTCCGTTTCCTGGCTGATGGCCAACTGGTCTTTCAGCATGGCCAACGAGTAGTAATAGTTGGCGATTGCCGCAATCAGTTGCGACTGTACGGCCTGCTTGTAGGCATGGCTGTTTTCAAGTTGGGCTTTTGCACGCTTTTTGGCATTGTGCAGGCTTCCGAAGATGTCTATTTGCCAAGAAGCCGACACAGGAATCGTGTATGTCTGTGTGGCTTTTCCCCAATCCACACCGGCCAATGACCCTTGCGGAGCGAAAGCGAGGCTAGGGATATAAGCCCATTTGGCAGCCTTCAGCGAGGCTTCGGACTGTTCGATTTGCAGTTGGGCGCTACGTAAGTTCGTGTTTTGTGCCAACCCTCTTTCAATCAGGGTCTGCAGTTGGGGATCCGTGAAGATTTCTCTCCATGCGAATGAGGCTAAGCCCAATGAGTCGCCGCTTTGAGTGTTGTCGCTGCGGTACAAGCCGTCCGTCTGGATGTCGGCCGGGCGTTCGTAGCTCTTGTATAGACCGCAACTGCTCAACAGAGCAGCTGTGGTCATGGTCATAATTATCTTTTTCATTTTTTATCTTTTTCGCTATTAAATGCACTACGTTCTTCCAAACTCTTTTGGCGTTCTGCCATGATTTGGATGTTACCTTCCTTATGCATAGGCGGACGAACCTTTTCCTGCAAATACTGGAATACGATGAAGAATACCGGGGTGATGAAAAGCAACGCGAGCGTACCAATCAACATACCGCCGACAACACCCGTACCCAGAGAACTGTTACCGTTGGCTCCGGCACCCGAAGCGAACATCAGGGGCAACATACCGAATATCATGGTCAATACCGTCATCAAAATCGGGCGGAGGCGTTCTTGTGCCGCGGCGTAAGCGGCTTCTACGATACCCATGCCTTGGCGGCGGCGTTCCGATGCAAATTCCGTGATAAGGATGGCGGTCTTAGCCAAAAGTCCAATCAACATGATCACACCTGTTTGCAGGTAGATGTTGTTTTCCAAGCCGAAGAGCCATGCAAAGAGGAACGAACCCATCAAACCGCACGGCACGGAAAGGATAACGGCCAAAGGAACCAAGAAGCTTTCATAAAGACATGACAGAATCAAGAAGATGAGCACGACGCAGATCACATAGATGAATACCGTGTCGTTTGAGCCTGCGGTTTGCTTTTCCTCACGTGATATACCACCGTATTCATAGTGGTAGCGGTTTGGCATAGTCTCTTCAAACACTTTTTCTATGGCTTTCATGGCTTCACCGGAAGAGTATCCCGGTGCCGGGTTGATGTTACAAGTGATGGCATCAAACAAGTTGAAACGGTTTGTGATTTCCGGCCCCATCATTTTCTTGACGCTCAGGAACTGGCTGATGGGGGCCATCTCGCCGTTGATTCGTACAAAGATGTTGTTTAGCGACTGCTCGTCCAAGCGGTATTTGGGGTCGGCTTGGATCATGATACGGTATACCTTAGAGAACAAGTTGAAGTTGGATGCGTAAATACCACCGCAATAACCTCCCAATACGCTCAATACTTCGGACGGGGAAATGCCTGCACGTTTACATTTGGCTGCATCTACATTGACTTCATATTGTGGGAACTTCGGGTTGAAAGTCGTGTAAGCCATAGCCACTTCCGGACATTGGTTGGCAGCTGCAATAAACTTCATTGTGTTTTGGTAGAAAGCATCGAGGTCGCCACCCACGCGGTCTTGCAAGTGCATTTCTATACTGTTACCCATACCGTAACCCGGAATCATACCCGGTTGGAAAGTAAAGGATTGGGCTTCCTTAATGCTTTGCAGCATGAAGTTCAGTTTGTTCATGACCGAATTAGCGTCTTGTCCTTCTCCTGTACGTTCGTTCCAATCTTTCAGACGGATGATGAATGAACCATAAGACGTTCCTTGTCCGGCAATGAAACCGTAACCGGAAATTTTTGAATAATGGTCTATCTCTGGGATTTGCTTGATGATATTTTCAATCTTCGCCATGGTTTTGTTGGTAGTGGCCAAGCTGCTTCCCGGAGACATGCTGACGTTTACCATCATGGTTCCCTGGTCTTCTTGCGGAACCAAGGCTGTCTTTGTGGTTTTCATGAAGTAGACCAACAGCACGCAAGACACTACCAACGTGCTCCACGAGAGCCAACGTTGGTGGATGAAGAACATGACTCCCTTTTTATATTTAGCCATCATGGCATTGAAAGAGGCATTATAAGCAGCTTTCACGATGCCATTGATGCTCATTTTCCCTTTTTTGCCGCTAGCGGGACGCATCCACATGGCGCAAAGTGCAGGACACAGGGTCAAGGCGTTCAAACAGGAAATACCTACGGCTACAGCCATGGTCACACCGAACTGAGTGTAAAAGATACCTGAGGTCCCACCCATGAAAGTCACAGGGATAAATACGGCCATAAACACGAGGGTACAGGTGATAACGGCCATCGTCACGTCGGCAAGGGCGTCTTTGGTGGCCAAATAGGGGGACGTGTAGCCCACGTCAAATTTAGCTTGCACAGCCTCGACCACCACGATGGAGTCGTCCACTACCGTACCGATGACCAACACCAAGGCAAACAAGGTCAGGATGTTGATACTGAATCCGGCCATTTGCATGGCTGCGAACGTACCCACGAGAGATACGATAATGGAGATGGAGGGAATCAACGTACTCTTGAAATCCTGTAGGAAGAAGTAAACCACGAGGATTACAAGGATGATGGCCACAACCAAGGTTTCTACCACTTCATGGATAGAAGCGAAAAGGAAGTCGTTAGAACTCATCATCGTCATGAATTCCAAACCTTCGGGAAGGTCTTTTTCGATGTCTTCCAACAGTTTAGCGATGTTTTCGTTTACTTCCGTGGCGTTAGAGCCGGCTACTTGGAATACCATGAACGTACAACTCGGATGGCCGTCTACATTACTGTCGAAAGCATAGGATTGTGTACCCAATTCCACACGGGCTACGTCCTTAAGATGCAATACATTACCATCGGGCATGGAGCGTACAACTATGTTTTGGAATTCTTCGATGCTTTTCAGACGACCTTTGTATTTCATGGTGAACTGGAATGTGTTTTGGGAATTTTCACCCAACGAGCCGGTAGGGGCTTCCAGGTTCTGTTCACCCAACACGGCTGTCACATCGGATGGAACCAAGCCATATTGAGCCATGACATCCGGTTTCAACCAAATACGCATACTGTATGTGTCACCCAAGGCCATCACGTCTCCTACTCCTTCGATACGTTTAATCTGTGGCACGACGTTGATGTCAAGGTAGTTGGCAATAAAAGTCTTGTCGTAGCGCCCGCTCGGGCTGTACAAGGCACCAATTTGCAAGAAACTTGTTTGGCGTTTTGTGGTAGTCACACCGATACGGGTCACTTCCGCCGGCAGTAAGCCTTGCGCCTTGCTCACGCGGTTCTGCACATTGACGGCAGCCATGTCGGGGTCAGTGCCTTGTTTAAAATATATGGAGATATCGGCCGAGCCTGAGTTGGTGGCGGTCGATTCCATGTAGGTCATGTTTTCCACACCGTTGATGGCTTCTTCCAACGGTTGGATGACGCTTTTCATCACGGCATCGGCACTGGCACCCGTATAGGAGGCTGATACTCGTACTGTCGGGGGAGCAATATCGGGATACTGCTCAACCGGCAGGGTGCCCAGTGAAATAAATCCTACGATAAGGATAAGAATGGAGATGGAGAATGCCATCACCGGGCGTTTAATAAATATGTTACCTTTCATTGTTTTGCTTAATTAGTAATACTCTCTTATTTATCTAGTTTCTGTGTTTCACCTTGTGTTGCATTTGCTTGAGTGGCTGTGCCGACCGGTGTACCTTCGCGTACTAATCCTGCACCTTCAGCAATGATGACATCACCTACACTCAGTCCGTTGGTCACGATATATTCCGTGCCGTTGTTGTTGGGAGCCACTTCGATGTTGGCACTTTGTGCCTTTCCGTCCACGACTTTGTAAACCAAAACTTTGTCTTGCAACTCAAATGTGGCAGCCTGAGGGATGACAATTACATCCTTGTAGAATACCGGAACTTCTACGTTACCGTTGGCTCCGCTGTGCAGCATGTTGGAAGTGTTGGGGAATGCTGCGCGCACCTGTGCCGTACCCGTACTGGTGTTGATGACTCCACTGATGGACTCTACGTGCCCACTGTCGGGCAATACACTGCCGTCATTGAGAATCAGTTTCACGGGCGGCATCTTTTTGGCTGCTTCTTCGAGTGAACCGTATTGGCGTGTCATGTTGAGTAAGTCATTCTCATTGACAGAAAAGTACACATATAACTCGCTATTGTCAGACACTGTGGTGAGCGGTTGTGGCATTGAGCTGCCCACTAATGTACCTTGACGGTAGGGAAGTTGGCCTACAACTCCGTCAGCGGGACTCTTTACTACGGTATATGACAAGTTGTTTCTTGCGTTCACAACTTGGGCTTTGGCTTGGGCCACGGCTGCTTTGGCACTCAGTAGGCTGTTTTCTGATTTCTGCAAGTCAAAATCCGATACGACTTTTTGCTCGAATAGCTTTTGCGTGCTCTTAAAAGTCAAATTGGCTGTAGCCTCAGCTGCTTCCGCTGCTTTCAGGTTGGCTTCGGCCGTATTCAAGGCTGCCTGATATGGTACTTGGTCGATGATAAACAACGTCTGCCCTTTTTTTACACGGTCGCCTTCCTGTACACAAAGTTTTTGGAGCGTACCACCGACTTGGGGGTAAATTTCCACGTCTTGGCGTCCTTGGATAGTGGCACTGTAAAGCGATTTTAAAACTCTGGAATCTGTTTTTACGGTCATGGTCTTGTAAGATGATCCCATGTCCATTGTTTGTTGTTGCTTATTGCAACCCGTTAATGCAACCAAGCAGCAAAATGCTGTCGTTGCAACAGTCTTAATACCTCTATTCATAACTAATTAATAAAATAATAATCTCAAAAACGGTGCAAAAGTACATAAACTGAACGAGTTTATGTGTATTAAAAATACGTTTGTTTTGTTCATTTTGGGAAGTAACCTTGCATTTTAGGAATATTCTACTTAATTTTGGTTTCTATTAACGAAAGATTTCTGTTTATGGGAGATAAAGTGCGTACATTGTTGCTTCAGGAGTGTTTCTATTATAGAACTTCGTTGGGTTGGACTGTAGAGAATGGATTGGTTGTAGACAAGTGTGTGCTCATGATGGTGGAGAAGGGAAAAGCCAACGTGGTTATAGGTGAAAATGAATATGTCTTGGATCGGCATCAGATGCTTTTCATGCGTCCAGAATTACCGTTGAAAAAGTTGCGTTCTACATCCGATTTTTCCGTTTCTTTGATGGTCTTTCCTCCTTCCATGATTCGTGAAAGTACAGAACGGATGGAGCCTCGTTTTTTATTGCTTTTATTTACACAGGTAGTTTGGACCCTGAATGCGGAGAATCGTAAATTAGTGGAACACTTCCGGGAGTTATTTCGTTTTGCGGTAAGGGACTATGGTCGGGGGTATACCCGTGAATTAGTCCTGAGTTTGGTGAACGGATTGGTGTACGGGGCATACGAGATGTGTGGGGCGGTGCGTCTGGCAAAGTTGTCGTTGGATTCTTCTCGTTCCCGGGAGCTGTTTCGGAATTTTATGGAATTGCTTCATAAGCATCTGATGCGTGAGCATGAAGTACAGTTTTATGCCGGTAAACTTTGCATCTCTTCTAAATACCTAACTCAAATATCGAAGGGGATGATAGGGCGCACGCCTAAACAGATTATCGACGAGACCCTTATGTACGAAGCCATGAAATTGTTGGATAAAAATAATTCAAGTATACAGGAGATTAGTGTGAGCCTTGGGTTTCCAGACCAGTCTTATTTCGGACGTTTTTTCAAACGTTTGAAGCACATGTCTCCCCAACAATACCGCTTGAGGTCGAAACGTTGACAGCCCCTTTCAAAATCTCAGAACATGCAGGTTGGGATTCTATAAGAAGCGTTCCATCGTTTTCAGAAAGGAAGGAAACGATGGAACGCGTGTATCTCTGTAAGCCAGTATAGACCTCGTGCGGAGGGCTTTATGAATTCATGCTCATCAGGAACTCTTCATTGTTCTTGGTTGGCTCAATCCGGTCTTTCAAGAACGTCATGGCTTCTATCGGATTCATGTCGGCCAAAATCTTACGCAATACCCACATGCGATCCAGAGTCTGTTTGTCATGCAGCAGGTCATCGCGACGTGTACTCGAAGCCACGATGTTGACAGCAGGGAAGATACGCTTGTTGCTCAGTGAGCGGTCGAGTTGGAGTTCCATGTTCCCTGTACCCTTGAATTCCTCAAAGATGACTTCGTCCATTTTGCTGCCAGTGTCTATCAGTGCAGTGGCTATAATGGTCAGTGAACCGCCGTTCTCAATGTTACGGGCAGCTCCGAAGAAACGTTTCGGTTTGTGCAGTGCATTGGCGTCCACACCTCCGGAGAGAACTTTTCCACTGGCGGGAGAAACCGTGTTGTAGGCGCGTGCCAGTCGCGTGATGGAGTCGAGGAATATGACCACGTCGTGTCCGCACTCTACCATCCTCTTGGCCTTTTCCAGTACGATGCCGGCTATTTTCACGTGGCGTTCTGCCGGCTCGTCGAACGTGGAAGCAATGACTTCGGCGTTGACCGTGCGTGCCATGTCTGTTACTTCTTCCGGACGTTCGTCAATCAATAGCATGATGAGGTAAGCTTCCGGATGGTTGGCGGCGATAGCGTTGGCAATATCCTTCATCAGGATGGTCTTACCCGTTTTGGGCTGTGCCACCAACAAGGCACGCTGTCCTTTGCCGATGGGGGCAAACAGGTCTACGATGCGTGTAGAAAGGTTGTCGTTATGGCCTTTACAAAGTTTGAACTTTTCATCGGGGAAAAGCGGAGTGAGATGTTCAAAAGGCACTCGGTCTCTCACGTCGCTAGGAGCACAACCGTTGATTTTCGTCACTCGGATGAGCGGGAAATACTTTTCACCGGGCTTCGGAGGGCGTACGGGCCCCTCTACGACATCACCGGTTTTAAGGCCGAACAATTTGATTTGTGAGGTACTTACGTAGATGTCGTCAGGAGAAGACAGATAATTATAGTCGCTAGAACGCAAGAAGCCATAACCGTCCTGCATGATTTCCAAAACCCCTTCGCCCGTCAGGATGTCTCCGAAATCGTATGTTGGTTCGGAATTTTTAGGGAATGCGATTTCCTTTTCAGGGGTACTTTCTGACGCTTCGTACGAATATGTATCGGCAAGCCCGTGCGACGTAATGTCCGGTTGTTGGCTTGGGTAGGTCATATACGTCTCGTCCATGGTTGGTTCTGTCGGGATAACGGGTATGTCTTCTACCACGACGAAATCGTTTTCGTCTGTTGCGAAGAAGTTTTCTGTAGAAGGTGCTTCAGTTTCTGTTTTTTCTGTGATTTCCGGAACTTCAGTTTCTGTCGCATCGTCAATTGTTTCCACAGGCTGCTCCGGAATATCCTGCAAGATTTCCAACGGGACTTCGGTGATAGGTTCATCCATAACCGGAAGCTGATTTGTATCGTCCGACAAAACAGAGGCTTGTTCCTCTGCTAATTTTGCAGCAGCTTCCAGTGCCGCTTTTTCTGCTTTTGATTTCCGTCCTCTCTTTTTGGGGAGAGGGGCGGCAAGAACTTCTGCATTTTGTTCTATCGTGTTGTCAGACATTTCTTTTTCCACAATGGCTTCCACCGGCAGGTCTGCCAATTCGGGACTGATTACAGGAGTCGTTTTTTCATTTTTCAGTTCCGTTGCCTCTTCTTTGTTGTCGCGGGCAGCTTCCTTTTTCTTCATATCGAAGTTCTCGCCGTTGCCTTGCGAGGCACTATATACGCGGTCGGTTTCTTTCTTGCTCACTCTGACGCGTTTGCGCGGTGTTTTCGTTGTAGTGGCTTTTTGTGAGGCGGACAATATGGACTCTTCGTCTATGATTTGATAAATCAGCCCCATACGGTCGTCTTCATTGGGTGAGGGGATTCCCAAATTCTTTGCTATGTCTATCAGTTCTTCCTGAGACATGGCTTCTAATTCACTTTTCTTATGCATATGTAAGTATGTGTTGTACTTTTCTTGTATTGTACAGAGTTCATCTGTAGAATAAAAGTAGGATTCTTTTGATTGGATTTTCTTTGTTGTAATTAAAGAAAGAAAACTGTGTGGTTACAGTCATCTTGCATTTTGTTGGTGCAAAAGTAATGAATAATTTCTAAAAAACACGCATCTTCCCCGTTTTTTTTCACTGAAAACAGAAAGTTTTCCACTTTAAAGTTTCTTTTTGTGGGTTTCATAATTAATCGTTATATTCGCGGGCAATTTATATGGATGGAATATGGCTTTAGTGAATCCTTATTTACAGGTGGACGGTTTGACCAAGCGTATTGGCGACCGTGTGTTGTTCGAACATATTTCTTTCGGCATTGCCGAAGGGCAACGGGTAGGCTTGATTGCTAAGAACGGAACTGGTAAGTCGACTTTATTAAATATAATAGGAGGAAAAGACGGATATGACGAAGGAAGTGTGGTGTTTCGCCGCGACTTGAATGTGGGCTATCTAGAACAAGGTCCTTCTTATCCGCCCGATTTGACGGTCATCGAGGCTTGTTTTAGCCATGGCAATGCCGTGACCAATTTGATACGGGAATATGAAAATTGTATGAACACGCCTGGGAACCCTCGCTTGGAAGAGATTCTCGACCGAATGGAGAAGGAAAAAGCCTGGGATTACGAGAACCGGGCGAAGCAAATCCTGTCGCAGTTGAAAATCCATTCTTTCAATCAAAAGATTTCCACACTGTCGGGCGGGCAACTTAAACGGGTGGCCTTGGCTAATGTATTGATTACCGAACCGGATTTGCTGATTCTGGATGAGCCGACCAATCATCTCGATTTGGAAATGATAGAATGGCTTGAAGGTTATCTGAAACGTTCTAAGTTGAGCCTGCTGATGGTGACGCACGACCGTTATTTCCTGGATCGGGTCTGCTCCGTCATATTGGAACTGGACGACCATACCATGTATACTTACAAAGGGAACTATAGCTATTATTTGCAGAAACAGCAGGAACGTATCGACGCATCGAATGCCGAGGTGGCGCGTGCCAACAACCTTTATCGTACGGAATTGGACTGGATGCGCCGCATGCCTTGTGCCCGAGGGCATAAGGCGCGTTATCGCAAGGAAACGTTTTACGAACTGGAGAAAGTGGCTAAACGTAAAACGACGGAACAGAGTGTGGCATTGGAGGTGAAATCGTCTTATATCGGCAGTAAAATCTTCGAAGCCGACTATATCAGCAAAAGTTACGGAGCGGACAAAGTCATCCTGAAAGATTTCTTTTATACTTTCTCGCGGTATGAGAAAATGGGCATCGTGGGGAATAACGGTACCGGCAAGTCTACCTTTATCAAGATTCTGTTAGGTTTGGTGAAGCCGGACTGCGGACGGGTCGTCGTGGGCGAGACGGTGAAGTTCGGGTATTATTCACAAGACGGGATAGCTTTCGACGAACAAATGAAAGTCATCGATGCGGTGAGGAGCATTGCCGAATATATCGACCTTGGGGGAGGACGACATCTGTCGGCCATGCAATTTTTGCAGCATTTCATGTTTTCGCCCAAAGACCAACAAAACTATGTGTATAAGTTGAGCGGAGGAGAACGTCGTCGCCTGTATCTTTGCACCGTATTGATGCGGAATCCGAATTTTCTGGTGTTGGACGAGCCTACCAACGATTTGGACATTGTCACGTTGCAGGTATTGGAGGAATATTTGCGGAATTTCAAAGGTTGTGTGATTGTGGTGAGCCACGACCGTTATTTTATGGACAAGGTGGTGGACCATCTTTTGGTATTTCAGGGGCAGGGAGATGTGCGTGACTTCCCTGGCAATTACACGCAATATCGGGAATGGCAAGGAGAAAAACAAAAGTTTGAACGCGAACAACAAAAAGACCTGCTTTCAAAAACAAAAGAGCCGCCGGTGCAAAAAGCTTCCCGAACAGGACAGAGGGAACAAAGGCGTAAAATGACGTTTAAAGAACGTCGGGAGATGGAGATGTTGGAGCAAGATATCGCGGCACTCGAATCGGAGAAGAAAAATATAGAGGAAGCCTTGTGTAGCGGGATGCTGTCTGTGGAAGAATTGACGGATAAATCCAAACGACTGCCTCTTCTCAACGACGAATTGGACGAGAAGTCCATGCGTTGGTGGGAATTAAGTGAGATTGAAGGGTAAGAATAAGGTGCGAAACAAGTGTCCGCTTTAGTTGCGGGACACTTGTTTCACGCCTTTTATGGTTTTCAATTTCTTTTCTAAAAGTTGTAGTTTGCTTGTATCGTCAAGCATGACGGTCAGTGTGCCGGAGAACAAGCCGTCATGGGAGTCGATGCTGATACTCCGTAATGAAATCTTTTCCTCTTTGCTGATGATGGACGTGATGTTGTTCACGATGCCTAAATCATCGTTCCCGATGACTTTGAGCGTGATAGGGTATTGGCTGCCTCGCTTGCCGGCCCATCGTGCCTTGACGATACGGTAGCCGAACCGCTTGCGGAGTTCTTGTGCGTTAGGGCAATCTTGGCGGTGTATTTTAATGCCGCCGTTCACTGTGACGAAGCCGAACACATCGTCCCCGTATATCGGTTGGCAACATTTGGCCAAAGAGAAATCCAGTCCCTTTAAGTTTTGGTCTATGACCAAAACATCGTCGTTTGTTTTAGCTTTGAGTTCGGCTTCCGACGGGATATTATAGCTTTCTGCACTGGGAGCCGGAGTGTGTTCTGCCAGTCCGGCTTCTATTTTTTGTTGTTCAGTGTATAAGTCGAGCACTTCGTTGATGTCCGTCGTTTCATTGGCCAGGCTTTTATAAAAGTCCGTTACGACTTTAAACCCGAGTTTTTTGATGACGTGCATCATGGTTGGCTCATCGTATTCTATTTTTCGGTTTTTGAATTTGCGTTCCAGTAATTCTTTGGCAAAGGCTCCTTGCTTGGCTTGCATTTCTTTGAGGGCCTGACGGATTTTGGCCCGTGCCTTTCCGGTTACGACGAAATTCAGCCAGTCTTGTTTGGGCGACTGGTTGTTGGCGGTCAGGATTTCCACTTGGTCGCCGCTGTTTAGCTTTTGACGGAGTGGGGCATTTTTTTCGTTGATTTTGGCACCGATACAATGGTCGCCCACATTGGTGTGGATGGCGTAGGCGAAATCCAGAACAGTGGCACCTTTGGGAAACTTGAACAGGTCCCCCTTCGGGGTGAACACGAAGACTTCGTCTTCATAGAGGTCCATTTTGAACTGGTCCATGAGTTGGAGGTCGTCGTTATTCTCCAATGCGCTGCGTATGTTGTTGAGCCATTCGTCAACTCCGCTTTCTCCGCTTTTAATGCCTTTGTATCTCCAATGTGCGGCCAATCCTCGTTCTGCTATTTCGTCCATCCGTTCGGTTCGGATTTGCACTTCCACCCATTTGTTTTCCGGTCCGAGGACTGTGATATGCAAACTTTCGTAGCCATTGCTTTTGGGAATGGACAACCAATCCCTCAACCGTTTAGGATTGGGCTGATACATGTCCGTTATGATGGAATAGACCTGCCAACATTCCATTTTTTCTTTTTCGAGGGCAGAATCCAGAATGATGCGGATGGCAAACAAGTCGTATATGCCTTCCACTCCGCAATGCTGCTTCTTCATCTTCTGCCAGATGGAATGTATGCTTTTGGTGCGCCCTTTCATGTGGAATCTTAGACCGGCCTTTTTCAGCTTTTCGTCGATTGGCCGGATGAACTTCTCTATATATTCGTCACGTGATTTTTTTGTGGCGTTCAGCTTTTCTTTTATTAAATAATAGGCATCGTGTTCTAAGTATTTCAGTGACAAATCTTCCAGTTCGCTTTTCAGGCGGTATAACCCCAATTTGTGAGCCAGAGGAGCGTACAGGTAAGCTGCCTCTTCCGACACCTTGCGTTGGGCTTCCTTGTTCTCCGTGTCTTTGATTTTGCGCATGATATTCACACGATTGGCTATCATGATGAGGACCACACGCATGTCTTCGGCAAAAGACAGCAATAAGCTTCTGAAGTTTTCGCTTTCTACGCTTGGATTTTTATCGTATAATTCCAAAATACGGTTCAGGCCCTTGATGATACCGGCCACATCTACCCCAAATTCTCTTTCCACGTCTTCCGTCGTGCAATAGCCGCAACGTACGCAGGTGTGCACCATGATGCCGAGGATGGCTCCGCGCGTCAGTCCGATTTCAGAGGCCACAATCAAGGCTGTTTCCATGTCGTTGAGGATGGGGTTCATGCCGAACACGTTCCTTTGGATAAGGTTACGGCGTACCGCTTCAAGCAAATAAGTCTTCAGCTTTTTGCAATCATCAGGATAAAGTATATTGCCGGAAAGTTTGAGAAGTTCCCTGTATAACTGTGCAAGTCGCACTTTTTCTTGTGCGGAGAAAAAAGCATTCTGTTCCATAATCCGCTATTTTTCTTCAAAGGTAGTACTTTTTTGCTGAAACGTTTACCTGTTTGCTTAAAAAAGCCTATATTTGAATGTTTTTTAGGGAAGGTTTAAAACGATTATATAATATGTTGACAGCAGAAGACAAGGCCTTATTGGCCGGAAAGGGGATTACCGAAGAGCAAATAGAGGCTCAATTGCAGATTTTTAAGAAAGGATTTCCATTTTTGAAGTTGAAAGCGGCCGCTTCGTTGGCTCATGGTATTTTGGCTCCTTCGACAGAAGAGTGCAAGCATTATGAGGAGGTGTGGAAGGCTTATAAAGAAGAAGGAAAAGCAATAAGCAAGTTTGTTCCGGCTTCAGGTGCGGCCAGTCGTATGTTTAAGAATATGTTCGAATTTCTGGATGCGGAATATGATGTGCCGACCACAGATTTCGAAAAAAACTTTTTTGCGGCGATTCGTGATTTTGCATTCTATGATGAATTGGATGCAGCCTGCATGAAAAATGAAGGTTGCGGGATTGACGGTTTGGTGGCATCCGGCCAATATAAAAAGGTTGTGGCTAACATGCTTCGTCCGGAAGGATTGAATTACGGTCAGTTGCCTAAAGGATTGCTTAAGTTCCACCGGTATGAGAACGGTTCGCGTACTCCGTTGGAAGAACATCTGGTAGAAGCGGCTTTGTATGCTGCCAGCAAGGGAAAAGCTGAAGTTCATTTTACGGTGAGTGCAGAGCACAAAGTTTTGTTCAAGGCATTGGTGGAGGAGAAGCTCCCGATATATGAAAAAACATACGGGGTGACGTTTCATGTCACATTTTCCGAACAGAAGCCGGCGACGGATACTTTAGCTGCCACGATGGACAATGAACCGTTCCGTGTGGACGGCACACTTTTGTTCCGTCCAGGCGGACATGGGGCGCTTATCGAGAATTTGAATGATTTGCAGGCCGATGTCGTTTTCGTGAAGAATATAGATAATGTGGTGCCGGATCGTTTGAAAGGGGATACGGTTACTTACAAGCAGGTGTTGGCCGGTATTCTGGTAGAATTGCAACAGAAAGCTTTTGCTTATTTGCGTAAGTTGGACAGTGGGGACTATAGCCATGCGGATATAGAGGAAATCATCCGGTTCGTTCAGCAGACGCTCTTCTGCCGTCGTGAGGATGTGAAAGAACTGGAAGATGCGGAGCTTGTGATTTATTTGCGTAAAAAAATGAACCGTCCGATGCGCGTTTGTGGCGTGGTGAAAAATGTGGGAGAGCCTGGCGGCGGTCCTTTCTTGGCTTACAATAGCGACGGGACGGTTTCGTTGCAAATTCTCGAAAGCAGTCAGATTGATACCCGGAATCCAGAATATGTGGCCATGTTCAAGAACGGGACGCATTTCAATCCCGTAGATTTGGTTTGTGCAGTAAAGGATTATAAAGGAAACAAGTTTAACTTGCCTGATTATGTGGACCGCAATACAGGATTCATCTCTTATAAAAGCAAAAACGGGAAAGAACTCAAGGCTTTGGAGTTGCCTGGTTTGTGGAACGGTGCTATGAGTGATTGGAATACGGTGTTTGTGGAAGTGCCGCTGAGTACGTTCAATCCGGTGAAAACGGTGAACGACCTTCTGCGTGAGCAACACCAGTAACGGGGATATGATTGTCTGTGCATAAATTAAGATATTCTTATGACGAAAAAAATTTTATTATTAGGCTCTGGAGAATTAGGAAAAGAGTTTGTCATTGCGTGCCAACGCAAGGGGCAGTATGTGATTGCTTGCGATTCGTATGCACATGCACCGGCTATGCAGGTGGCCGACGAGTGCGAGGTCTTCCACATGCTCGATGGGGATGCGTTGATGGCCGTAGTGGAAAAGCATAAACCGGACATTATCGTCCCCGAAATAGAAGCCATCCGTACGGAGAAGTTGTATGATTGCGAAAAGATGGGTATTCAGGTCGTACCGAGTGCCCGTGCTGTGAATTTCACCATGAACCGAAAGGAAATCCGAGAACTGGCTCATACGGAACTTGGATTGAAAACGGCGGATTATCGTTATGCCAAAACTTATGATGAGTTGAAGGCTGCGGCCGATGTGATAGGATTCCCCTGTATCATCAAGCCTTTGATGAGTTCTTCCGGACACGGGCAGAGCAAGGTGGACAGTCCCGCGGATTTGGCACACGCCTGGGAGTATGCATGCGCGGGGGCACGTGGTGATGTGAAAGAAGTCATCGTAGAGCAGTTTATTCCTTTCGACAGTGAGATTACGCTGTTGACGGTGACCCAGCAGAACGGGCCTACTTTGTTCTGTCAGCCTATCGGTCACGTACAGAAAGGAGGAGATTACCGTGAAAGTTTCCAACCGGCTGCTATTTCTCCCGAAATGCTGAAAGATGCGCAGGATATGGCGGAGAAAATCACGCGTGCCCTGACCGGAGCCGGGATTTGGGGAGTAGAATTCTTCCTGAGCCATAAAGAAGGTGTGATATTCTCCGAGTTGAGTCCTCGTCCGCACGATACGGGGATGGTGACTTTGGCGGGCACACAAAATCTTTCGGAATTCGAATTGCATTGCCGTGCGGTTTTAGGCTTGCCGATACCGGAAATCACACAGGAACGCATGGGAGCCAGTGCGGTCATCCTCTCGGAAGTGGAAAGCCATGGAGCACCGAAGTATTCCGGCGAGGAGGAGGTCTGTGCGGCAACGAACACTTATCTGCGTATTTTCGGGAAGCCCGAAGCGCATGTAGGGCGCCGTATGGGAGTGGTGGTTTGTTGGGATAAGTTGGATGCCGATCAGGAATCATTAAGGAATAAATGCAAAGCCTTGGCGAGAAAAGTTAAAGTATATTAATGTATAAATAAGAAATCCGGATACGGAGTGTTTTTTTCAAGAAAAGATATACCTTTGTATCCGATTTGCGACAATAGCTCAGTTGGTAGAGCATTGGCTTCCCAAGCCGAGGGTCGCGGGTTCGAGTCCCGTTTGTCGCTCTCTTTTATCAGTTATCTTCCATGACCGTAATAATTGCCATTGTTTTGCTCTTGGGATATTGTGCTATTGCAACTGAGCATATCACCAATATCAATAAAGCCGCTGTGGCAATGTTTCTCGGAGTTATTGTTTGGACACTCTACATGGTGGCGGGTAAACAGTATGTAGAAATGATGTACGCTGAGGAATATGCTGATTTCTTAGGTGGAAATGCTTCTAATGTCACTTCTCTTAAGAATTTTATTGCCAATTATATTTTTATCGGCCACGTAGCGGATATTTGTCAGATTGTGCTTTATCTTTTGGCTACGATGTCCATTGTCGATTTGTTGAATACGAACGGTTGTTTCGATTTCATCAGCGAGTGGATTACGACCCGTAATAGCAAGCGTCTTTTGTGGATGGTCGCTTTCATAACCTATGTCTTGTCGGCCAACCTCGACAATCTGACCACGGCTTTGATGATGTTTGCCATCGTGCGTCAGTTGTTGCCGGGGAGTCGTTTCCGCATGTATTATGGGGCGGTCATTGTAATTGCGGCCAATGCCGGAGGTTGTCTTACGGTAATCGGCGATGTGTCTACTTTGATGCTGTGGGTCAAGGGAGCGGTCACACCGTCCAGTTTTTCGGGTGCCATGTTCTTGCCGTCCATTGTAGCCGTGGCTATTCCCACTTATTTGATTTCCCGCAAGTTGCCGGAACAGATGGATATTAATACGCCTCGTATCCGCTATCGCGGGGATGATACGACCTTGACGCGTTGGCAGCGTATTCTGATGCTGTTCGTGGGGATTGGAGGGCTGTGGTTTATTCCAACGTTTCACAATCTGACCAAGTTGCCTCCTTTTGTCGGAGCGTTGTGTGTATTGGCACTTTTCAGTGTCGTAAACGAGTTGTGCAATCGGAGGTTGATCAAATCCGACCAACCTTTTTTCCGTCCTACGCCACGCTTCATGCAGGCAGAGAGTATCCAGACTATTTTATTTTTTATAGGCGTAAGCATGGCTATTTCCGCCATTCAAGAGACGGGGGCGCTCTATACGGTTGCCGTATGGTGCGACCAATATATTCATAATATCTACGTATACAGTTTGATATTAGGAGGAATTTCCGCCTTTTTGGATAACGTGGCACTTGTGCTGACTAGCATATCCATGTATGATGTGGTAGGGATGACGGAAAGCATTCCCGGTATGGATCCGGAATACTTTCGTTCGTTTGCGCTGAATGGTCAGTATTGGCAATTAGTCGCTTATAGCGGAGGAATCGGCGGCTGTTTGCTTTCCATCGGTTCTACTGCCGGATATGCGTTGATGAAAAGTGAGAACGTTTCCATTTGGTGGTATTTCCGCCACATATCCGGCAAGGTTATGGTGGGATGGCTTGCCGGCCTTGGGGTTTACTTCTTTATAGATTCGTTTATCAGATAAGAGATAGGACAAAATAATATGCAGATAAACAATACGTTATTTAAGAGGAAAATACTGTCTTTTACGTTGATACAAGTCGCTCTGTTAAGCTTTTTGCTGATTCTTTCCGTGGCGATGCGTCTTGTGCTTTATCCTCTCAGCTATCTTGAATCCTTGCCCCTTTATTTTATTGTGGGGTTCTTCTTTTTGTGGGAAATGCTGCAATTTTTTTTAGTTTCAAAGGAAGCTTTGGAAGATAGCCGGAATATATTACGGTATTATCGCCATGGAATCCTGTGGCGTGTCGGCATATCATTGCTTGCCGGAGGGGGTATTAGTTTTTTCTTGTCTGCACAACCCCTGTTTACAGCTTTGCTCTTTTTGATGTTTTTGATAGCAGAGTGTATTTTCGATATGATATTTTATCGCCGTTTTCTGAAAGAATAGAAAGAAAGAGCCGCCCGGATGATGGATAAGAAGCGTATTGTTCAGTTGTTGGAAGTTTTAGGGAAGGGGATTTTTGAGAAAGAACATGTACTTTCCCTGTCCCTTTTGGCGGCAGTTGCCGGCGAGAGTATTTTCCTGCTCGGTCCTCCCGGAACAGCAAAGAGCATGGTAGCCAGAAGACTGAAATCGGCTTTCCGGGAAGGCCGTTCTTTTGAATATCTGATGTCTCGTTTCAGTACGCCGGATGAGATATTCGGGCCGGTGTCCATTTCTGCCCTGAAGGACGAAGACAGGTATGTGAGAATGACCGAAGGGTATTTGCCCACGGCAGATGTGGTTTTCTTGGATGAGATATGGAAAGCCGGACCTAGCATTCAGAATGCTCTGCTTACGGTGTTGAATGAAAAAGTGTATCTGAATGGCAAAGAAGAAATGAGGCTTCCGCTGAAGTTGGTGGTCGCTGCCTCCAATGAACTTCCTGCCGAGGGGGAAAATCTGGATGCGTTATGGGACCGTTTCCTTGTCCGTTGTGTGGTGGGAGGCATTGCCGATAAAGAACTTTTTAATTTGATGATTTCTTCTACGGTCCAGTCAGAGGTAGAAGTGCCGGATGCCATACGCTTGTCTGCTGATGAGCTACACATGTGGGCTGAAGGGATAGATGCGGTGGAGATACCGGTTTTTGTATTTTCATTTGTCCATATATTCCGCAGGCTTCTGACGACTTACAATGTATCGGCAGAAGAAAAAGGAGAGTCCCTGTTTTATGTGTCCGACCGCCGTTGGAAGAAGATGGTACATCTGTGGCGGACTTCTGCCTTTTTGAACGGTTGTTCCGTCGTCCATTTGGCAGATTTGCTTCTGTTGCAGGCCTGTGTATGGGATACTCCGGCCCAGGAGACTGTTTTGGAGTGGCTCTTGACCGACGCTCTTGTGGCAGCCACTGAAGAACATGTCGGTGTCCCCCTGTTGTCAGATCGTTTGGCTGCCTTGAAAGAAGAGGGGCTAGATGTTTCGGAAATGCATGTGTCTTTTAAGGTGGTCAAGGCTTTTTTCTATCAAATACAATCCATGTATCCCGGGCGTACAGTGCTGATTTATACGAATGAATACGAAGCGTTAAGTCCGGAGCGGCCGATACCTTTTGTGTTGGTTGCCGACCGTCGCAAAACCGGAGCGCAAATACTGCGCAAGTATGAGAAAAGCCGCCATCCGGATGTTTTTCCAAAGGATCTGCTTCAAGTGGTTCGTACTACTACTGGTTTGCAGGTGAATGGACGGAAATATGAATTGCTTCGTGAGGTAGGGGAGGGTGGTGAAAACGCAGTGCCCCAGACTGAAGTTTCTTCCCGGAAGACTTTTTCATCAGCGATGGCTGAACGTATCGTGGCCGAATTGGGCGAGGTGTCAGCCCGTCTGGAACAATGGCAAAAGGAAGAAGCAGAATATGTACAGACACATTTGTTTTTACAAGACAGGCAAAGGGATATATTGAAAAACGCTTTACGTCGTGTACGTTCCGACATAACCTCTTTGGAAATCGAAAGTCAGGAATTGAGTCATGCAACCGGCAGGAAATTATCATGAGGGGCATGAGCGCGTGCGCCAGTTGTCCGCTCTTTTTTTGAGGCGTTTGCATGAAATAGCTAGTGAGGTTTATGCAGAGGTCTTGTCATCTGGTGTCATCCGTCCCGAAGAGATGGAGGAAGAAATACAGCGTTATTTTGCAAAAAAAAAATCAGGTTTGCAAGACGTATATTCCTATTATGGGGAACAGTGGGATTATTATTATCAGGTCGTTGTGGCTTCGGATGCCGACTTTTTGCCCATGTTGCAACAGGCTCGTTCCGTTTTTGCCCGTTTATATGTTCCGGCCGAATTGGATGTACTATATTATATGGAACAGTTGGTGCGTTATCCTCGTACAGATAGCCGTTGGCTGACTCTCCGCCAACATTTCATGAAGAAATGGAGGAACCTGTTGGAAGGGCGGGAGCGTACGTATCAGAAGCAGCACATAGAACGGCTCTGTGAAGATTATTACCGTATGGTATCGGCCAATGTCGGTATGTTGCAGAATGTGGGAGGAAAGGGGGAAGGTCCTTCGCCACGATTGGCCTGGCTTCAGTTGACGCAGTCTCCGGAACTTCGTGTGAAGCTCAAACAACTTTCGCAAATAATCCGTAAAAGCCAGTTGATTAAGGAACTGAATCATGTTTTAGGGCGTAAGAAAGCAGATGAACAGCGTCTGTATCAGGCCATGATCGGAAGGACTCCGGTTACTTTATTACGTTCTGCTACGCATTCCGACATTGTGGGCATTACGGAAGGGAACAATCTGAATGCCCTGCTCCCGATGGAATATTGTTTCTTGTCGGATGCCGCTTTGGAACTGGTTTTCTACCGCCGTTATACCGAAAAGAAACTGGCGGTTTTCGATGCCATGTCCCGACAAATGGAATATGCCGAGGCTTCTTCACACAGCGGACGTGACTTGCAGAAACGGGCCAAACATGGCCCTTTTGTGGTTTGTGTGGATACGTCCGCTTCGATGAAAGGGGAACGTGAGTTGTTGTCCAAAGCGGTCGTGTTGAGTTTGGCCTTGATAGCTGACAAATTGCGGCGCCCCTGTCGCGTGATACTCTTTTCCGACCAAACGGAAGCCATTGAGTTGAATAACCTTTATTCCGACTTGGCTTTATTGGAGACCTTTCTGTGCAACTCCTTTCATGGAGGTTCCGATATGACTTGTGCGATGAAAGAATCCGTAGAAGTTTTGATGCGTGAAGACTTTTACTATGCCGATTTGCTTTGGCTTTCGGATTTTGAGATGGATCCGCTTACTTCGGTGTGGGTGCAATATGTAGAGGAACTGAAGCAACGGGGCATGCGCCTCTATGCCGTGTCTTTCGGTCATCGGTCAGAGGCATCTTACCTCAGGTTGGCCGACCGTATTTGGGCCGCCGATTGACTAACACCTTTTGTGAGTATTTCTAAATACTGCGAGATTTTCATATTTGCGGGCAATCCCACGAATGGATGTTTTTGAACGATTCTCGTGGCGTTTTGATTTTTTATAATGAAAGTATTAACTTGATTCTGTATGACAAATATAAAAGAAAAGCATGTGGGGCTTAGTCTTGTTGAAACTAAAATCACATGCTTTTCACTTCTAATGTCATTTTCTAAATATTCAGGTTTGATGCTGAAATAGAAGAAAACAGGTTTCGAGGATCAGAATTTGTTTAATTCAGTGGCATCTATTTTGTTTACTCCGTCCGAGTTTATTTCTGTTTGGTCTGCTGTTCCAGATAGGATAAGTTTGCCCACTCCGCTGTTGCGGGCTTTCAACGAAGTACATTCCATAGTAATATGAATGGTTCCTACCCCGGAGTTCTGAATATCAACCTTTTTACCTTTAAAATCCACTGTTTGATTGCTTACGCCGCTGCTTTGCAGATGCAAGTTGTCCGCATAGATACGGAGTGTGGATTTGTCTACTCCGCTGCAATCGAAGCGTGCCGTTTGTGCATGGATCGTGGCATGGCTTTTGTTCACTCCCGGGGTGGAAGAAACGAAAGATTTACAAGTCAGGTTTTCGCATTCAAAACGTGATACTCCCTTGACGTTCAGGCTAAAGTCTTCCACATCCATTTCTTTGGCATGGAAATCTGCCACACCGGGTATTTGCAAATCATTGATTTCTGGTGCTGTGACGTAGAGTTGCAGTCTTTCTTTGCCTTTGATTTTTTCCTTGTTACCTTTCTTTTGGGTAATGACGAGGGTATTGCCTCTTTTATTGATACTTACCATGTTCATGATTTTTTCCGAAGCTTGGGCTTCTACGGAGTAGGATTTGCCTTGCGTGTAGTAAATATCCGCAACGAATTCACAGCGGATGGCGTTGAAGCCCTCTATCCGGAATGTCTTTTTCACCGTTTGATTCCGTGCGCTTGCGGTGAGAACTGTGGCGATAACGAGCAAAATAGTCATTAACTTTTTCATCTTTAATGTGTCTTATGTTATTTGTTAGGTTTTACGATAATGGTTACTTCTATGCCGATTTTGCTTTTTGGGTCATATTTAAGCATATAAATCCTGACGTTGTCCTTGCTTTCCGTCGTGAGTACAAGGGTGGTCTTATCCTTTGAATGGGTCAGTTTGCTGTTTGCGTGTCGGGATTCATTTTCAAAGGCAGCTATGAATGGCGAGGCATTCATGTGTTTGGATTTCAACATCTTCACCACTTTGATGACCTTTTGAGATGCAGGTTCCCGTTCTATGGCCGAAGTAAAGACAGATTCCCCCGTGGTAGAATGTTTCTCTACCAGGCGGTCGATACTGTTTTGGGACTGTCCTGCCAAGCTGAATCCTGTCATGAACAGTAATGTGAACAATAGTTTCTTCATCTCTTTTCCTTTCAATTTGTTTTATTCCATTAATTTGCGGATGCGTTCGCGTTCCGCTTCATCGTCTATGCCGTCCAGTACGTCCTGTTCTGCCTTTTGTATGACGGTTTTGGTTGATAGCATATCTTTCATTTCGTCAGCTTCCGAGAGGACTTGTTCGATGTCTGTATGTATTCGCGTCAATTTATTGATTTTTGTTCCATTTACAATCATGTAGCTTCCGCCATATAACTTTGCCAACCGGACTTCCTCTTGTCTGTTGAGACTCAGGCTTATGCCGATGGTGGCAATTAAGACGGCTGCTGCTCCGCTAATGAATGGCCATAAAACTCTATTCCTTGTTTTTCCTTTTACCGTAGTGGGGCGGTGAGTGTTCGTTTGCAAGGTCACTTGTACCGGATGGACGGTGTACGGACACAGGCTTTTCTCTTCTTCGGTCATTATGATGGCCGAAAAGTCCCGGAACATCTCCCTATGTTCTTCCATTTCTTCGGGAATGTCCTCCTTGAGATAGAGTACATAGAGTTCGCGCTCTTCTTCCACGGTGGTCTCTCCTTCGAAGAAACGGTCGGTAAGTTCCTTGATTCTGTTGTTTTCGCTTTCAGTCATCGTTTTTCCTCCTTGAATATTGTTTCTTTACGGCCAATCGTGCCCGGCTTAAGGCTTTCCGTACGGCCGTTTCCGTGCTTCCCGTTAGTTGGGCGATTTCAGCCATTTCCCTCCCCTCTATATGGCGAAGCCGGAGTACGGTTTGCTGCATGTCGGGTAACGTATGGACGATATTCATCATTCTTTCAATACGCTCTTCGTCACAGTCTTTTATGTCCGAGATGCCTGTTATCTGATTCTCGGGCAAGGATGTCAGGTGCTGTTGGCGTAAATGGTCGATACAGAGATTCCGGGTGATGGTCACAGCCAGAGCATCAAGCGGAATCGATAAATCTTCCCTCATCATCCAAATTTTCAAAAGGCAGTCTTGTACAATGTCCTCTCCCTCCTCATCGCTTCCGGTATACCTGCGAGCGATGAGGAGGAGCCGGGGACGTAGCCGTGCGGCCTCCTGTTTGTATGTATCTATATTCATCCTTTGTGACTTTCTATATATAATACGTGGGGAAAGGCGTTTTGTGACAGGTAAAAAGAATGTTTTTTGGAGAAGATTAAAATAAAAATGCAACCATCCGGTAGATGATTGCATTTTCCTGTGATTCCGTTGGGACTCGAACCCAAGACCCACGCCTTAGAAGGGCGTTGCTCTAATCCAACTGAGCTACGGAACCGACCTTAAATCAGGTGCAAAGATAGAGGTTTATTTTCATTTCTGCAAGCCGGATGCGTGATTTTTTTAACTTTTCTATCGTCCGCAAAGCAGCTTATAGTCGCAGTAGGCACAAATTTTAGGTACGGAAGTCTGCCGAAAGGGAATTTCCGGATTGAACAGTTCCTCCAACACGCCTTGTAACATCTTTTGGAACTCCTCTTTGAAGCGGCTGAAATCCGTCACCCGTTCGCGGTTGAACACGATGGTAGGATCATAATCTTCAGCATTGGATTTGTGTACGAAGAACAGGGCCGGGGATACGGGACACTTTTGTTCGCCTGTCATGACCCAGGCATACAGGAATATCTGGAAGATGTATGAGGGACGGTGCTCGGCGGGCTGTATCAGTTGTTCCATCGAAATGGCTTTTTCCGGTGTGCCGCCCGTTTTATAGTCTACGATACGTAGGGTTTCCACTTTCTGGCCCGTGGTTTCGTCCGGCATCCTGACCGTGTCCATGCGGTCTATTTTTCCTCCGATGTCGATGGACAGAGGGTGTCCGTCCGATATGATGTCCACGCTTCGGTGGTGTTCCTGTTCCATTTCCTCCAATACGAATTGTTCCATGCGGCTGTCGTGGAAGAGCAACTGGCGCAGATAGCTGGCCATGACCTTGCGTGCTACGAGTAGTTGCCCGTTGTAGAACACCGTATCTTCACGTCCTTCAAAGAAGTTTTTCAGGAACGAAGCCTCTATATAAGGAAGTAAGGCTGTTTCCCCACCCTCCAACAGTCGCTCGATGTCCTGGCGACGAATGACGGGGTTGCGTTCGGCCAGTTTCTGGTAGACGAGTTCCGCCGCTTCGTGGAAGATGGTGCCGAACAGCGCGTTGTCCAAACCGTTTTGCGGGTCTTTGGGTGTTCTTATGCGTGCCACCTGTTGGTAATAAAATTTGAGCGGACAGTCGATGTAAGCGTTGAGTGCCGAAGGGGATAGGGGGCGCGAACCGGGTTGTCCGCTACCATAGTTGCGGCGCAGGATGTCCATGACTTCCGGTGTCTTGGCTGCTTCCATGCCGTTGTCGGCCGGTACGGCCTGGCCGGATTGCAAGATCTTCAGCTCTACGGGAAAATCCGTTTCGGCCAACAGTTGGCGCAAGAAGCGCGACATTTCGTTTTTGTTCAGTCCGTCGGTAGCGATGTTGTACATGAATGTGATACGTTCCGTACGCTGCACAAGACGGTAAAAATAGAACGCGTACACGGCTATTTTATGTTGTATGGTGGTCAGTCCGAACACCTCCCGCAGGTGATAGGGGATGAACGAAGTGTCGTTCACGGCTTTGGGCAACATCCCTTCGTTGACGGAGAGCATCAGGATATGCCTGAAATTCAGGTTACGCGTCTCCAATACGCCCATGACTTGTAAGCCTACGGCCGGTTCGCCGTGGAAGGGAATGGTGGTCGTGCCCAACACGGTGCGCAGCAAGCGGCGCAGAGTGGAGGGCTGTACGTCGAGCGTACGGTCTTCCGTCAGACGGATGAAGCGGCTGACGACCTGATGGGCGCGATAGAGCGCTTCGTGGTACAACTGGTTGTACACGTCGTCCTTCCTGTCTTTTTGTCGTCCGAACGCTGCGGCCAAGCCTTCGAGCAAGGAACGGATATAGACCAACAAGGCATGGTTTTCCGCATGCGGACAGAAGATTTCCTGTTCCTCCAATAAGGGGGCATAAGGATGGCTGTGCACGATTTTTTCCTGTTCCGCCCGGAAACAGCGGCGGTCGCGGTCGTAACCATCAGTCTGCAAGGAGAGCAACGCGTTGATGAAACTGTACACCGGTGTGTCGGTCATGGGGAATCCCATGGTGATGTTGGTGCGTTTCACAGGATGCGGCGATGTGGCATCGGGCAACGAATGGAGCACCGGTTGGAGCAAGGATTCGTTGCAAAGTACGATGGCCGTGTCCTGTTCCGGTTCCGTGAGGGCCGAGTCAAGCCATTGGGGGATATAGCGTGCCTGCGCATTCTCCGAAGTCGTGGCAATGAACTCGATGCGCGGCGGGTTCTTGAAGTTGTCGAAGCATGTTTCTTCCAAGGCGTTGGGGAACTCTTTCAGGTTCTGGCGGATGAAGGTTCCGGCCTCGAAACGGCTTTTCTCGCCGACGTACATCACGTCATAGTCCCAGTAAAAAAGGGCTTGTCCGCGTTCCTGCAAGTAACTGAACAGCCGTTTTTCCACATCGTTGAGCACGTTGAAGCCCACAAAGACATACGTCATGTCCGCAGGGATGCGGTCTGCCCGTTCGGCAAGATGCTCCGCCACGTCTTTATACAACGCCCCTTCGTACAGCATCCCTTTTTCTTTCAACCGTGCGTTGAACGTGGCATAGATGTCGTCCATCCGGTTCCATAGGGCGAGGAACTTCTCTTTCAGCCGGCTGTTGCCTTCGATGGAAAAGTCCTCGAAAAAATGCTTCAGGGCCTCTTCTTGGCGAGGTGTCAGGAAGTCGCTGTGGTCCAGTTCTTTGATGGATTGTATGTTGCTGAACAGTTTATGAGGATCGGCCAGATGCTTGTCGATGTCGTCGAAGTCGGACAACATGATTTCGCCCCAGCCGTAAAAGCGGTCGAGCGGTTCAGGGTCGGGCACGAGCGCGGCATAGGCGCGGTGGAGTTCGCACACCGAAAGGATTTCGTCGCAGCGGGTGAAGTCCGACAAGGAGTCGAACAGTTCGCTGATGGTACGGTAACGCGGTGCCCATACCGGCCGTCCGGACACGGCGGCCAGTTGCTGGTTCATGAACAGTCCGGCGCGTTTGTTGGGGAATACCACCGTGACGTCGCGCAGGTTGGTGCCGAAACGGCTGATGAGGTCTTTGGCGATAAGCCGGATGAATGTTTCCATAAATGCAGGCAGATTAGGCTTGAACTTCTTCGAGCCGGTTGTTAAGAATGTACCACAGGTAACCTTTCACGCGGCGGTCCGGTTCCATCAGGCGGATCTGCTTCATATAGCCTCCCACCTGATTGCGGTATTCGTCGTGTGGACGGCCGAATTTGAAGTCTACCACAGTAATTTCATCTTTGCCGAACATGACCCGGTCGGGGCGGTAAGTGCCGTATTTTCCTGTATCTTCGTAATATTCCTGTGTCAGGATAGGGCACTCATTGTAAAGCTGCATCGTGCCGTCGAACCAACGGGCCACTTCGGGCAAGGCAAATGCTTTTTCCACCTGCTGCTTGAGTGACTCCATTTCGAGTTGTGTACCGATCAGGCCTTCGGTTTCCAAGGTGCGGAGTGCCTTTTCCACGTCATCACGGGTATAGATTGTAGAGAATATTTTGTGCATGAGGATACCCATGCGCCTTTTGTCGTTGCGGGAATGCCGGGGGGGGGCCGTATCCGAAAAAGCCTCTAAGAATTCTTCTGCGCGGTTAGACTGGCAGAAGTCGATACGGGCTTCGTAGGAGTGCATGGCGACCGGTACCGGACGGTAATCGGTTTCCATGCGGTTGTCGGAGGTTTTGCGGCCGGAAGAATAGGACGTGACCGGTTCGCCATATGTAAAGAGCGACGTTTCTCCGTTTTCCCCGTCTGTCTCTTCAATGCCGTCCAACGCACGCGGCAAGGCATGGTAAATCAGGTCGCCCGTCGTGCTGCGTTCATCCATGGTGTAGCGCGTACGGCACCAGGCCAACAGGTTCTTCTCCGCACGGGTGAAGGTCACGTAGAGCGTGTTAAGCGCGTCTACCCGGCGTTGTAGGTGCTCCTCTTCATATTCTTTGCTGAAAACGGAGTCGCGCATGGCGGCTTCGATGGTGATGGGGATGACTGGCAGGCTGTCGTAGGGCGGTTCGTGCGTTTCGCACCACAGCAGGTCGTTGCGGCGGTTGAAGCCCCGTGTGTCTTGTTCGATGTTCCAGTCGCAATAAGGGACGAATACCGTGTGGAACTGCAATCCCTTGGACTGGTGTACGGTGAAAATCCGGATGCCGTCCACTTCTCCGGACGGGATAGATGCGCCGGAGAGCGTCTCGTCCCAATAGGTCAGGAAAGAACGGAGGTCGGAAGGGTTGTCTTGCAGGTAGGCGGTCACCTGGTCGAAATAAGCGAACAGATAGGCGTCTTCATCAGGAATACGTCCCAAGCTGAATATTTTGTAAAGCTCTTCCTGAAGTTCATAGAGCGGCAGGGTTTTCAGTTCCTCCATGCGGCTCAAATACGTTTCGGGCAGGAACGTTTCGAGGGAACGGGAAGCCAACAGGTTGGTCTCGGCTTCTGTCGGCTTTCCGTTGTGCAGGGCCAAAAAGGCCAATGACACGCGGTCTTCCGTGTCTGCCATGTAACGCATGGCAGCGATGAGCAGGTTCACGCTCAATGAACTGGACAAGAGGAAAGCCTCGTCCGATACCAGTTTGACCCGGTCGCCGAAGCGTTCGGCAAAATGACGGATGATGGGGTCGGCATGCCGACGGTAACGCAGCAGGATGGCCATCTCCCCGTAGGGCAGTCCGGCTTCGTGCAGGGTACGGACCTGTTCGCAAAGTTCATCCAACATCCGGGTTTCCCAGTCGTCTTCTTTGTCTTTTTCATTGAAGAAGCGGATTTGCACGTATCCGTCGTTTCCTTTGTCCGGGCGGCATTGTTGGGCCACGTCGCCGTAAGCTTCCGCCATCTTGATGGGAGCATCCGGCGTGAGCCGGTCCAGTCCTTCGGCAGCAGCCGTGAACAGGGTGTTGTTGAAGGCGATGATGCGGCGTTCGCTCCGGTAGTTGATGGCAAGGTTCCTTATGTCGGGGCGGTGCACGGCCATTTCTTTCTCTATGTTTTTCAGGATGGTCCAGTCGCCGTTCCGCCAACGGTAAATACTTTGTTTCACGTCGCCCACGATCAGGTTGCCGAAACCAGAGGCCATGCTCTCCAACAGCAGGATTTTAAAGTTCTTCCACTGCATGGTAGAAGTGTCTTGGAACTCGTCTATCATCACATGATGGAAAAACGCGCCCATTTTTTCGAAAATGAACGGGGCATCGTTTTCTTCTATCAGTTCGTGGAGCAGGATAGGGGTCTTGGCCAGCAGGAAACGGTTGTTCTCGTGGTTTAAGGCCGTGACCTCCTCGTCGATGACGCCCAACAGCCGCAAAGGGTTGAGGTGTTTCAGTGCTAGCGACGCGCTGGTGTGGCGTACGAGTTGTTCGGTCTGGAAGCCGCGCAGTTCTGCCAACAGTTTGCTGAAGTGGGCGGCGGCTTCAACCAAGTCCGCCACGGAGCGGTCGGCCTTGCGGAGCATTTTTTCCGCATCCTCAGTGTAGCCTTGGAGCGTGCTGCCGAACTCGGCCTTCATGTTGCCGTCTTCGATGCGCCGGAGATAGGTGTCTATCGTGCTGCCCCGGCTGAATTGGTCGAAGCCGAGTCCCCATGCTTCCATTTCGGCGCGGAAGTTGGCCGCCGCGCTCTGCACGATGTCCAAAGAGGCGTGCAGCTCGTAGTTGAGCGCGGTGCGGAGTTCGCCGATGCGTTTGTTCTCGCGCAGCACTTCGCGCATTTCGTGTTCCCGGGCCAAATAAGCTTCTTTGAAAATCCATGCGGCGAAGCTTTTCACCTCTCGGGCGATGTCCCACCGCTCGTTGTTCGAGATACGGTCGTTCACATATTCCAAAATCCAGTTCAGGACGGTGGGGGTAAGGTGAAGGCGTTCCATGATACGGTCTACAGCCGCATGGAGTACTTCTTTGTCGTTTAGGTCTACTTTGAGGTTGGCTGTGAGGCTTAGTTCGTGTGCTAAGTTTTTCAGGACCGACTGGAAGAAAGAGTCGATGGTTTCCACACGGAAACGGTTATAGTCGTGCAGGATATGGCAGAGGGCCGCGCCGGCACGGCTGCGGATTTCTTCCTCAGGCAACTCGATACTGTCCGCCCGGAGTTCTTTTTGGAGAGATTCCAGATAATTGGCGGAGGATGGAAGTCCTTTCCAAATGCCATAAAGTTGTTGGAGGATACGGTCTTTCATTTCGGCCGTAGCCTTATTGGTGAAAGTGACGGCTAAGATGTGGCTATAGGCATGGCGGCTTTCCTGTTCGATTAGCGTCTTGATGTACTGTATGGCCAGGGTGAACGTCTTGCCTGAGCCTGCCGATGCCTTGTAAACAGTCAGGCTGGATTTCATGTCGTTCAGGGATTCATGTTTTGGTAAAGATAACGTTTGATGCTCTTTTTGGCGGTCTTTTCAAATTCTTCGTTTTGTAACACCACTTTGGTGATTTGCGAATAGGGAGGCAGCTCCTTGTTCAGTTCCTGTCGTGAGATGTCAATTTGCCGCCACAAGGCATGGTCGTCCAACCCGTCTTTCAAGCTTTCGCCCAAATCGGGGTAAACGAGAGCCACTAATTTTTCATTGCACATGATAACCAATGATTCGTTGACGTAAGGAAGATTGTTCAACCGCGATTCTATTTCTTCCGGATAAATGTTTTGTCCGCTTGCGCTGAGCAGCATGTTCTTGCAGCGTCCTTTGATGTACACATCGCCTTCCGGGTTGATGACGGCCATGTCGCCCGTGTGCAGCCAACCGTCGGCATCGAATATTTGTTCCGTGGCTTCTTGGTTTTTATAGTAACCTAACATGGTGTTGCGTCCTCGGCATACCAATTCACCGGGAATCCGTTCGGGGTCGGAACTCAGCACTTTCAGTTCCATACCGTCGGCCGCCCTTCCGCACGACATATAAGCTGTTTCGTACCACGGGCTGTGGCAGATAATGGGGCCGCATTCCGTCATGCCGTAGGCGATGGAATAGGGGAAATTGATAGAGCGTACGAACGCCTCCACCTCGGCGTTGAACGGTGCGCCGCCGATGATGACTTCCTTGATGTTCCCCCCGAAAAGGCGCAGGCTTTCCGTGCGTGCCCTTTCCTTGATTTTCTCGTTGATGATGGGGATGTGCAGGAGCAGTTTGCCCAATTTGCTGTCGATTTTCGGGAGGACCTCCTTTTTGAAAATCTTTTCGATAACTAATGGCACGCAAGAAAGGATACGGGGATGGATGGCCGCTACGGTGGTCATGATGACCTTGGGCGACGGCATGCGTGTGAGGAAATACAGGTGGGCACCGAAACATACGCCATAGAGGAAGTCGTAGACCAAACCGAACACATGTCCCATGGGAAGCATGGATACGATATTGTCTCCCGGTGCGATGCCGATGGTACGGTTGCAGAACAACACGTTGGACATTAAGCTACGGTAGGGAAGCATGACTCCTTTGGAAAATCCTGTGGTGCCCGAAGTATAATTGATGACGGCGAGCTGTTCGGGTGAGCTTTCGGGCACGAAATGTATGTGTTCGCGAAGGAACATCATGGGAAAACGCTGTCCGAATAGGGCGTTGAGATGTTCGCGGGCGAAAGAAAGTTTTTCAGAGCGGCTGTTCACGAGTGTGAAGTCCTTCACACAAATGATGCCTTGCAAGGCTGGCATGCGGTTTTCGTTCAAGTTCTCCCACACCTGATCGCCCACGAACAACAAACGTGCTTCGCTGTGGTTGACGATGTGGTGTACATTATCTGGTTTGAACTCGTGCAGGATGGGCACGATGACGGCACCGTAGGTAATGGTGGCCAGGAACGCCACGCACCAGTTTCCGCTGTTACGTCCGCACAAAGCGATTTTGTCGCCAGGACGGATATCGGCCGCTTCGAAGAGCAGGTGCATCTTGGCTATTTTACGAGCCACGTCCTTGTATTGCAAGCTCTCTCCATTGAAATCCGTGAACGCTTTCCGGTCCCAATTCTTTTTCATGCTGTTTTCGATAAGTTCTATCAATTTGTCTTCCATATCGCTTGGACATATATCTTGGTATTGAAGACAAAAGTACAAAAAACAAGGCATATTCCAACTAAAATCCGTAATTTTGCTTCCTGAATGATAAAGACGGCGAAAGAAAATGATGGAATTAAGTAAAGGCCAAGAGGTGGCGGCTTTGTTTGATTTGGACGGAGTGGTCTTCGATACCGAGTCTCAGTATTCAATCTTTTGGGGCATGAAAGGAAAGATGTACCATCCCGAAGTGGAGCATTTTGAGAACGTGATAAAGGGACAGACGCTTGTGCAGATTTTCGACCGGTGGTTTGCCGGGTGCGGTGACGTGCAGCGCAAGATAGCCGACGAGTTGGAGGATTTTGAACGGGGCATGGCTTACGACTACGTGCCCGGAGCGGAAGATTTCCTTCGTGACCTGCGACGGGCCGGTATCCGTACGGCTGTCGTAACCAGTTCGAGCGAAGATAAGATGCAAAACGTGTACCGGGCGCATCCGGAATTCAAGTCATATTTCGACCGTATCCTGACGGCGGAATTTTTCTCCCGTTCCAAACCGGAACCGGACTGTTATCTGTTGGGAGCCGAAGTCTTCGGTCTTCCGGTAACGCGTTGCGTCGTGTTTGAAGATTCTTTCAACGGACTGAAGGCCGGGCGGGCGGCAGGAATGAAGGTGGTTGGGCTTTCCACGACGAATGCACCGGACCAGATTCAGGCTTTGTGCGACAGTGTGATTCCGGATTTCCGGGATTTCTATGTGGAAAAATTGTTTGAAATGCTCGCCTGGACGGATAATAATGATTAATTTTGCGACCGATTTTATTAAAAAAAACAGGATTATGGCAGGATATTTAGTGGAGGATACGCGCAAAGTGACGACGCATCGTCTGATTGAAATGAAACAGCAGGGAAAGAAAATAGCCATGCTGACTTCATACGACTATACGATGGCCCGTATCGTAGACGGTGCCGGAGTGGATGTGATTTTGGTTGGCGATTCCGCGTCGAACGTGATGGCGGGCAATACGACCACGCTTCCGATTACGTTGAATCAAATGATATACCATGCGACTTCGGTGATGCACGGTGTGGAACGAGCCTTGGTCGTTTGCGACATGCCTTTTGGTTCTTATCAGGTTAATCCCACGGAAGGAGTGACCAATGCCATCCGTATCATGAAGGAAAGTGGTTGCGACGCTCTGAAACTGGAAGGCGGGGCGGATATTATCGATACGGTGAAGGCTATATTGGCAGCCGGTATTCCCGTTATGGGACATTTAGGGCTGACACCGCAGAGTATCAATAAGTTCGGCACATACGCCGTGCGTGCTAAAGATGAGGCCGAGGCGGAGAAACTGGTGGCCGATGCGCATTTACTGGAAGAAGCCGGCTGTTTTGCCATCGTATTGGAAAAGATACCGGCATTGTTGGCTAGTCGTGTGGCTTCTGAATTACATATCCCCATCATCGGTATCGGGGCGGGACCGCAAGTAGACGGGCAGGTATTGGTGGTCAACGACATGTTGGGTATGAATAAGGGTTTTTCTCCGAAATTCCTCCGACGTTATGCCGATTTGCATACGGTAATGACGGATGCCATCGGGCAATATGTGAGCGACGTAAAAGCCCGGACGTTTCCGGATGAAAACGAGCAGTATTAAGGCGTGGCACAAATCTCTGTCGGGCATAAGGCTTTATGGCATGCTGATTTCCTGAAAATCATCTTAGCCAACTTTTGTGTATGTACCTCTTTATATATGTTTTTGCCTGTCGTTCCCGTGTGTATGGGACGGATATTGGGGGGAGAAATGGGAGGTATATGCGCTTCCGTGTTGCTCTTTTGGGTGGGCATATGTTTACCTGCACCTTTCTGTAATTACTGGTTGGATGCTTATCGGCGGAAAAATGTGGCCTTGTGGGCGTTAGTCGGCATTGTATGCGCTACGATGGCGTTTCTTTTCGATGGTCCACAGTGGGTGAGAGGGGTGGCGAGGATGATGCAGGGAGCTTCGTATTGTGTGTTCCAAATAGCATTGGGGAGTACTTTGTTGTTGGATTTGTCCGATACGAAAAAGCGGACGGAGGCCGCACATGTTTACTATTGGTTCACCCGTTTAGCTTTGGTCTTCGGTCCCTTGTCGGGTATAGTCTTGCCAGTGCATTACGGTGTACGCCTTTTTGCCGGAGTATCCGTGGCTTTACTGCTTTGTGCCGGGGTATTGATTGTGACGATGTGTGTTCCTTTCCGGGCTCCTTTGGAGCCGTCATGGTGTACATTCGACCGTTTTTGGTTGCCTCGGGGATTCCGGCTCTTTATTCCTCTGGCAGGAGTGGCCTTTTCCGCCGGATTGATGTTGGGGCAATACCGGGATGCCGGATTTTACTTGTTTTTGGCTGTCGGTTTTTGGTTGGCTTTATGGGGGCATCACTTCTTTTTTAGGGGAAAGTTGCAAACGGAATTGGCAGTAGGATTCGTTGTTCTCTCGGCAAGTGCGTTGTTATGGGGATTGGGTGGCGATATGGAAGGAATGGAATGGAGCATTGCTTTATGCTTGGGAAGTGGCCTCGGTTTTGTGACTAGCCGGTACTTGCTTTCTTATATTCGTATTTGCGAGCATTGTGAGAGAGGAACGGCACAGACTTCTTACCTTTTGGGATGGGATGCCGGACTTTGGGCCGGGTATTCTGTTTCTTTCGGGTTGAGAACGGAAGTTGGGGAAACGATATATACTTATATAATGGGGGCTATATTCGTGGGAATGGGAATGTTTCATTTGTTTTGGACCAGGCTGTGGTATATGAGAAATAAACGGAAATAATATGTTTTTAAACATGTTTTCGATATTTGTTTAGATTTTATTATGTGTTTTTACAAAAATGTCATATCTTTGATACCCAAATGAGGGCGTTTTGTACACCTGATTAAAAAATATTGAATAATTAACCTAATGGAATGTAAAGTAGGCTATATTAGAGGACACGGATTCAGCACTTTAGAGGAGTTAGGGCTCCCAGTGAAAAAGTGCCAAAAATGTTGTGTGGGCACACTGCTTGTCAATTCCCGGCCAAGAGCCGGTGACAGGTTCGGTGTATGGCGTCATAACGATGTTTATATATTGAGTGAATAATAATCTATTAAAATATTAACCTAATGGAAATATGAAAGGCAGTAACATTAAAAGTAAAATGGGTCGTTTTACCTATTCTGCATGTGCGCTGTTCTTCGCCGGTGGTTTGTTAGTCTCTTGTGAGGACGAGCTTTTGACCGGAATGCCTTCGTGGTTGGGTAGCAGCATCTACGAAGAGTTGGAGAAGCGTGGGAATTATAAAACGATGTTGGAACTTATCAATGACAAGGATGTTTCGACCGTGGATGCAAACGGCGAGACAGAGTATGCCAGAACTTTACGTTTGACCGGTAGTAAGACGTTATTCGTTGCAAATGACGATGCTTTTACCCGATTCTTTCAGAACAATGTGTGGGGGGCCAAGTCTTATAGTGATTTGACACCTTCACAGAAAAAGTTATTGTTTAATTCTTCGATGATAAACAGTGCTTATCTGATAGAATTGATGTCGAGCACGCCTGGCAACGACCCTGCACCCGGGACTGTGATGCGCCGTTTTTCTTCGTTGAACCTGTATGATACGATTCCGCAGTTGCGCGCTTCGGATATGCCGGACAACGAATATTGGCAGTATTACCGTTCCAAGTATTCGGATGCGGGCGCAGAAAGTATGACCGTGTTCAGGGATAATACGACATCCCCGATGGTGCATTTCCTTTCGGCTTATATGTCGAATAAGTCGATTACGAACGATGACTTGAAGTTCTTGACCAATGGGGCTTGCGACAACACTTCAGAGTCGTATATCAACGGGCAGCGTCTGGTGGAGAGGGATATTACGTGCCAGAACGGTTACATTCAGGTGCTGGAAAACGTAATGAATCCTTTGACCAATATGGCCGAAGCTATTCATAACGACGGAGAACTTTCGACATTCAGTAAGATGTTGAATCGTTTTGCCGTACCGGTATATAATGAAGGATTGTCAAATACAGTCGGTGTGGATTCGGCATTTGTGTGGCGTTATTTGAATAACGGTTTTGATTTGGGAGTAGCGGGCGGAAACAATGCTTTGCTGACTTATAAGAATGTGGATTATGATGCAGCCAATGTCTTGTCTTACGATCCGGGATGGAACCAGTATAAGAACGGTTCTTCCAATGCTTCTATGAGCGAAGACATGGCAGTCATTGTCGCTCCTACGGATGCCGCTTTCGAGCGTTACTTCCAGTCCGGTGGTGGTGCCGCTTTGATTGACCGTTATAAATATGTAGACAGCATCCCGAACCACATCATCGTGAATATGTTGGACAACTTCATGAAGTATTCTCTGGTGGCTACAGTGCCTAGCAAGTTCAGTTCGGTGATGAATACGGCCCAATTGGAAATGGGACTTTCTGTGGGTGAACCGGGCGGACAGACGGGTATCGGTTCCTGCCTTATGGCCAACAACGGTGTGGTCTACAAGTCTAATGAGGTGTATAATATTCCGGAATACCAGTCTGTGGCTTTCCCCGCATCTTTGAATGATAACGACCGTAATACCAGAACGGATATCATGCGTTTTATCATCAATGAATTGGACTATCAGGCTTACCTGAATTCGATGGAAAGCATGTTCTTGTTCATTCTTCCCACCGATGAAGCGTTGAAAAACTATGTGGATCCGGTAGATTATCACAAGAACCAACCTACCATTACGGAGTTTTATTATGATTACAGTCCTTCATTGATTGGTAGCCGTATCAAATGTAAACGTTATAATGCAACGAAGAATGCAGACGGTACGTTGACACGAGGTGCAGAAATCACTAACCCTTGGAAAAACGGTAGTTCCGAATCTGATTACGTAACGAATCGTCTGAAAGATATCTTGGAGAATTCCATCATCGTACAGGATAAGTCTGCCACAACTTCAACGGGTAAGAGCGTATGGGTTACAAAGGGAGGTTGTCCGGTCATACTTGAAGGTACGGGGGCAAACATCCGTATTACCACTCCTTATCGTAAGGAACTAGCCGACCAGAATAGTAGTAATAGCCCTTATGAACTGAAAGTCCGTGAGGTGGAAGGTTATTATAATATGGGATCAAATCCCGATGGTAATGGAGAAACCTTTATCGTTGACATGGAGCCTATGATGTCTGCTTCAAAATCCGTTCCTGTTTTATTAAAGGAGTTGGCTACAAAGGATGAACGTTATAGCGAATTTGCTAATATGGTGGAAAATAGCACGTTAGTATCTCAGTTCTATAACATTACTACGAGCGGGTCTTCTTCTACAGGTGTAGCCAAGACCATTTCCAATGGTTTGACCCTCTCGGTCATGGAGAACTATAATTATACAGTGTATGCTCCGCCTACAGCAGAGATAGAGAAAATGTATGAGCATAACTTGCTTCCGGATTGGAGAGACGTGATTGAGTTGGAAGACAAGTTGGATGAAATCGAGAACAGTAATCCGCAGGAGGCTGAGCGATTGGAGGTTCAGATTGATAGCATGAATACATTGATTAACAACTTTATACGTTATCATATTCAGAATAGCTCGATTTATCTGACAGCTCCGGCCTCATCGGGTACTTACGAGACTTCTTATATGGGAGGAAGCCGTTTTGCCACGCTTACTGTGTCGAATAGCGGCCAAGCCGGTTCGGGAAGTATAGTCATCACTTGCAATGATGCCAATAAGATGGAAATTGAAGGGGAAGCTCCCCGGAAGGTTTTGGAAGGCAATTATTTTGCACGTGAGTACCGCTTCCGTTCCGGAGTAAGTTCAAGTGACGGTTCTTCGAGTGGTCCTATTGCATGTACGGATATTGAATCGGCAACCCGTATCTTCAACTCTTCTACGGCTGTTGTACATTTGATAGACAAACCGTTGCTTTATACAGAAGAATTGTCTAATGCTTACAATATGATTTCAGGTAATTAACCTTAATGATAAAGACAATGAAACAATTAAAATATTATTTCTTAATTTGCTGCCTGACGATTGCCACGGTAGTGAATGCTCAGGGAATAACGAGTGTGAGTGGGACGATTTCCGACTCCTTCGGGCCAGTCGTGGGGGCTGCTATTGTGGAAATGGACGCTTCTAACCGTAACATATCTGCCACAGTGACAGACTTTAACGGTAACTTTACCCTGAAAATCAAGAACCCTAATAATAAATTGAAAATTAGTTATGTGGGTTTGAAGACACAGGTGCTTCCTATTAATAAGAGGGTTTACCATGTGACGTTGGAGGATGCCATGGTATTGAAAACAGTGGAAATAAAAGCGAAGAAACGTGTGGAGTCTTCCGGTTTGGCCATTCCCGAGCGTGAGGTGTCTTTCGCTTCGCAGACTATCAATGCCAAGGAATTCGAGGGTTTGGGTCTGACTTCCGTAGATGAAGCTTTGCAAGGTCGTATCGCAGGTTTGGATATCGTGATGAACTCCGGTAACTTGGGTGCCGGTACGACGATGCGTTTGCGTGGTGCGTCTACCATCAGTACGTTGACGAGTAACGAGCCTTTGATTGTGGTGAACGGCGACGTTTGGAACGTGGATCAGAGTAACTTTGATGTACAAAACGCCAATGATGAGCAGTTCGCGCAATTATTGAACATCAATCCTGAAGACATCGAGAGTATCAGCGTCTTAAAGGATGCTGCTGCTACGGCTATCTGGGGTTCTCAAGGTGCAAACGGTGTGATTGAAATTAAGACGAAACGTGGTAAACGCGGAAAGCCGAAATTGACTTATTCTCTTCGTTTGACGGGTACATATCAGCCGGATGGGGTGGATTTGTTGACGGGTGACCAGTATACCATGTTATTGAAAGAAGCATATTTCAATCCTCGTTTGAGCGATGAGGCAGCTAATATCCCTGAGCTTAATTATATCACGGATAAGCGTGTGTTCTCTGAATGGCAGATGTTCAACAACAACACGGATTGGGTGAAAGAAGTGAAGCAAGTCGGTTTGCGTCAGAATCATTTCGTTTCCATAACCGGTGGTGGTGAGAAGGCGACTTTCCGTATATCCGGTGGTTACGACCATGAAACGGGTTCTATCATCGAGCAGAAGTTGGATCGTTTTACGACCCGTATGATGTTGGATTATTACGTGAGTGACCGTATCAAGATTATCAGTGACTTTGCTTTGACTTATACGGACAACCAGAAAAACTCTAATGACTTGTTGAACATTGCTTATAAGAAGATGCCGAACTTGGCTATATTCGAGGAAGATGAGCAAGGTAACTCTTTGGGACGTTATTACGAGATGTTGAAGGCCAAAGACGCATTGGAAGACCAACGTGGGTTGGTGAACCCGATTGCGAGTGCCAAGTATGCCAAGAATTCTTATACGACATACGCCATCGACCCGAAATTGGAGTTGCAATATGACTTCTTGGGTATAGATGAAACCAAGCACCGTTTGACTTATAACGGAAAGGTAATCATGAATGTGTTCAATGCATACGAAGACACCTATTATCCGCGTGAATTGTCTACGGACAACTGGAATGCCGACGGAGTGAGCAAGGCTACAAGCTATAGCTCCAAGAGTCTGGCCTTTACCACTACGCATACGTTGACTTTCGTGCCTCATTTCCTGAATGAAGACCATTCATTTATGACGATGGGACGTTTCCAGTTGGTTTCAGGTACGTCGAGTGACCAAAAGACGGAGGTGGCCGGTTTGCCAAACGGGATAGAGGCTCCGAGTGCCGGTGGTATTACCCCGGGGATGTCCAGTAATTTTAACCGTTGGAGAAGTCTTTATTATACGTTCTCTGCCCACTATGCTTATAAAGAAAGATACATTTTTGACGTATCAGCCCGTGTAGACGGTACAACCAAGTTCGGCCCGGGTAAGCGTTGGGGTGTCTTCCCTGCATTCTCAGGCCGTTGGAACATAATAGATGAGCCTTGGATGGAGGGTACGCGCAAGTGGTTGTCTATGCTTTCTATCCGTCCGGGATGGGGTATGACTGGTAATCAACCTAAAAAAGACTATCTGTATGTCAACCAATATAGTGCCGCCAGTAACTATTTCGGTGCTACCGGTATGGCTCCGAATAACTTGAAGTTGAACACCTTGCAGTGGGAAATGAAGTACACGTGGAACGTAGGTTTCGACTTGGGTTTTTGGGATGACCGTATCAAGGCTGACATTAACCTGTATACTCAGACCACCAAGGACATGTTGATGGAGAACGTGAGGATATCCAGTATCTCTGGTTTCACGAATTATCCTTACCAGAACGTAGGTGACATGAACAATAAAGGTTGGGAAATCAACTTGAACACCAACAAACTGATTCAGAAGGGTAAGTTCTGGATGGACTTGAATTTCACGTTTGCCAACAACAAGAATGAGATAACCCGCATGGATCCCCGTGTATTGGAAACTTTGAACAGTGACTGGGTGGCCGAAAACCGGAAACTCCTTCAACGTGTACAGGTGGACAATCCTTTTGGTGCCATTTACGGTTACCGTTGCAAAGGTGTCTATATGTATAATTATGATACTTATCTGCAGAAGGAACGCTTGGCGGCCGACGGTGATGCGGATGCCAAGGCTTTCATCGCCAATTTCAATAACAATGGGGGATGGACGGCTCCTTTGGTTTACAATGCGAACGGAGAAATCGTGCGTGACATGAAGGGTGACCCGTTGCAGATGATGTTCAATTATGTTTCAGGCGGTACCGGATATGAATTTAAGGGTGGAGATGCCATTTATGAAGATGTGAACCACGACGGTAACATCAACCAACTCGACTTGGTTTACTTGGGTAACTCATTGCCGAAGTTGACCGGTGGTTTCGGGTTTAAGTTCAATTATGGCGACTGGGCTTTGAATGCACAGTTCAACTACCGTGTGGATTACGACATTGTGAACCTTGCCCGCTTGGACATGGAGAGCATGAGTTCCAATAACAACCAGAGCCAGGCTGTGAACTACCGTTGGCGCAAGGAGGGCGACAGAACTTCTATCCCGCGTGCTTTGAGCGCAAGCGGTAACTTCGCGAACTATAATACGATGATCAGCGACCGCTTTGTGGAAGACGGAACGTTCCTGCGTCTGAACTATTTGCAGATTTCTTATAATATGCCGCAGAAGATGGTAAAGAAAATCGGTTTGAGCGGTTTGCGTTTCTATTTGAGTGGTAATAACCTTTTCTGCTTGACGAAGTATTCCGGCGTAGATCCGGAGTTGGGTTACGGAGGATATAGCGTGACGCAAGACAACGCGCAGACTCCGCGTGCCAAGTCATATACTTTTGGTGTCACAGTAGATTTCTAATTGATAATGCTATGAATAAGATGAAGAAAATATGGTTTAAATCAGCTTTTCTGGCCATGGTCGGAATGTCTATGACATCTTGTGGAGACTTTTTGGATATTTATCCGTTGACCATGGTGTATGAAGATAATTACTGGAATGAAAAGAACGACGTGGACCAGATTGTGACAGGTTGCTACACCCGTATGCAGGATGACGATTTTGTCCGCCGCCTGTTCATCTGGGGCGAGAGCCGTTCGGACAACACGCGCAAGGGGTTTCATCCTAAATTCAGCGCAACCTCGGCGGAAGGGTATATTTTGTCGGAAAATATCCTGTCGAATAATGCCTATACCGATTGGTCGAGTTTCTATTCTGTCATAGACCGCTGTAATCTGGTTATCCAAAAAGCACCGGAGGTGGCAGAAAAAGATCCGAATTATTTGCCGAGCGACGTTCAGGCAACGATTGCCGAGGTAACAGCTTTGCGTGCGCTTTGTTATTTCTATTTGGTACGTACGTTTAAGGATGTGCCGTATTATACGGAGGCCATTACCAATGACGAACAGGAGCTGAACCTGCCGGCTACGGATGGGGATGTCATCGTCCGGAACCTGATTAATGATTTGGTGGCTGTGTGGCCGGATGCGTTGAAGGCATGGCCGAAACAGTCCGGTAAGGATGTCAGTTACGGACGTATCACTCAGAATGCCATTTTCGCCATGTTGGCCGATATGTACCTGTGGATAGGGGATTACTCCAATGCGGAGAAATATGCCCAAATGGTAATCGATTACAAGACGGAATATTTCAAGAATAATTATTCTTCCTATTATATGGTGGGTGATTATCCTTTGATTCCGGATAATGACAATACCATCTTGTTGGCAGGTGTGGCTTATGAATATAACTTCGGTGAAGGTGGTGGTCCGGAGAGTATTTTTGAGTTGGATTTTTCCGAAAGTACGACGGATGGTTCAAAGGCGAATGATGTACCGGCCGAGTTTTTCAACCGCTTTTTCAAATCTAATGATAAAGACCCGAACTATGGGCAGTTCGCACCGGCAGAAGACCTTTGGAAAGAGTTATCTTCTCCGCAGATATTCTTGTCGAACAAAGACACGCGTATCAAGGAGTCCATCCATGTGGACAACGAGTCGAATCCGGAAATCGTGACCATTGCCAAATATGCTTATACGAGCATTAATCCGGGTCTTTCTTCCGGTAGTTCTTTGGCTTATGTGGAACGTATGACGAAAAATGATGCCAACTGGGTGTTCTACCGGGTGAGCGACATGATGCTGATTAAGGCGGAAGCTTTGATTTGCATGATGGGAGAAGAAGAATCTGAGCGAAATGACAGCTTGGGACAGGCTGCTTTCGATTTGATCAAGGCGGTTGCCGACCGTTCGGCACCGAATACTTCTTCCTCTTTGGTTTACAGCAATTATTCTACGAAATCGCAATTGATGGATTTGGTGTTCGACGAGCGTAGACGTGAGTTCTTGTTCGAGGGCAAACGTTGGTTTGATTTGGTGCGCCACAGTCGTCGTGACGGCAATACGGAATATTTGGTGGAAGCTGTGCAAAGCAAGTTTACGGAGAATGCGGCGACTGCCACCGGTAAGCTGAAGAACATAATGGCTATGTATTGGCCTTACAATTACGACGAATTGCAGGTTAACCATAATTTGAAGCAAAATCCTGCTTATCCGGAGGCCGGTGACTCTTTTGAATCAACAGGTAAATAATGATTATGAAGCAATTATTGAAAATATTGACATCCATTTGCACCGTTTTATTCTTGACGGTGCAGATGATTCTATTCACCAGTTGCAATGATGACTTGGCAGCCGACAGCTACTATACTTTTACGGGGGAGATGATGAGTGATTATTTGAAGAATCGTGAAGATTTCAGCCTGTTCAAGCGTATTGTCGAGCGTGCCGGCGAGATGGATTTCCTGTCGAGCCGTGGTTCCCGAACGTTTTATCCGGCTATCAATTCCGGAGTGGAAGCCTTTTTGAAGGAACGCGGCTACGCTTCTGTCGAGGACATGCCTGTCGAATTGTGCGATACGTTGGTGAAAGCCTGTTTGGTGGATAATAGCATCAAGTACACTTATAACTTTGCCGAAACGGAGCAAATCAATAATGAACTTGACTTGCCTTTGATTATCGTGACGGACGGGGATACAGTGGACGCGAATGGGATGACGTTAAGTGTCATCAACCGTCGTTCGGCCATTATCAATGAGTTGAAGAATGATTCTGTAGACAACGGAGTGGTTCATCCGGTGGATCGCGTATTGATACCGAATACCAGTTTGGGATCCAGTCTGTTGGATGAAAATCATGACGAATTCACGATTTATTACGAAGCGCTCAAGCGTACGGGATTGTTGGACTCGTTGGTTCACTATCGTGATGACAGTTATGAAATCTGGAAAGAGAATTACCCTGAATTCAAGAAGGAAATTTATTCCGGAGGTATTTTCAACGAAAACGATAAAGGCTATGCCTACCATGCCAAGCGTCCGGATCACCGTTACCAAGGTTTCACGTTGCTTATTGTTCCCGATGAGGTGCTGTATGAAAAATATAGCAATCGCTTCAACGCCAATATGACTTTGGACCAGAAGGTCGATGCGTTGTACGATTTGGCCGTGGAGAAATATAAAGATAATGCGGCTGCCAACATATTCGGTTTGAATGATGTGGATCCTGACGATTCGGAAAGGCGTACGTATAAGGAACGGTATTGGAACAAGGAGTCCTTGACCAGTCGTTACAATCCGTTGAACATGTTCTTGTCGTATCACATTTTGGACCGTTTGTTTGCCAGTACGGCCAAGTTGATAAACTGTTGGGGTACCAATACGGCATACGCCAACCCTACGGAGTGGATTTCCACCTTGTTGGATTATTCCACGATAAAGTTGGAGAGGGTATATGCCACTGTCGACAAGCAGGTAGAGCATCCGGGCAGTTACTATATCAACCATAGTACGGCTACGAGGTATAATTCTTATGACAGGGTGCGGGGTGCTTATTTGACTCAGCCAGGCGCAGAGAACTTCTCGTTGAACGTGTCTTACTTCTATTTGGACGATATTGTGGCTTATGACCAAACGATGCGCAATAACGTGATGAATACGAGGATGCGTATGGATTTTTATACAATATGGCCGGAATTGACCAATAATGACATTCGTTTGTGTGGAAATCCGACACAGGCTTACGGTGGCCACGACAATGACGAGAACGGTGGCGAAAACGGTGGGTTCAATTATTATATACCACCCGGCTATATGAAAAATTGTACATTTAGCGAGAATACCATTTTCTTCGTGCAGCGTCCTAAAACGCCTTGGTGGAACTGGGGCGGGGATGAGATTAACATCTTGGGAACGAGTTACGACGTGACTTTCCCGTTGCCTAATGTCCCTCCCGGCACGTATGAACTTCGTTTGGGATATCCGGGTATGTTGGATCGTGGTATTGCCCAAATTTATGTGGACGGCATTCCGCAGGGGATTCCTATCGATATGCGCTATCGTGCAGACGATGCACGAGTCGGTGGGTTGTATAATGGGACTACCGGTTTCCGGAATTCGGAAGAAAGTACTTCTGGTGTTTACACTACTGAGCAATTGGAAGAGAACGAACGTACGATGAAGAATAACGGTTATTATAGCGGGCCGAAGAGTTGCTTTACGGGGAATGACGGAACGGATGCTCCGAGATACAGCCCGAATAGTTGTACAATGATGTACAATAATGCCTATACTTTCCGTCGTAAGATTTGCGATGTAGAGATAAAACCCCATACAGACCATAAGATCCGTATTCGTTCCGTATTCACGCAAGGGAACAGAGGATGTTTCATTCTTGATTACATGGAATTGGTGCCCATAAGCATTTGCGGTGCCGGAGGTATCGGTGAGGATCTTTACTAATATTCACATTAAAACACTAAAGAAAAATGAAATTGAAATATTATATGCAGACAGGAGTTGTGGCGTTAATCGCCGCAACCACCGGTGTGTCCTGTACGGATACATGGGACGACCATTACAGTGTGAATGGTTCGGTGCCCGGTGCGACCCTGTGGGAAAACATGCTACTCGACGAGAGCATTCGTCCTTTCGTACGGGTGCTTGATTCTTGTGGCTATAAGGACATGTTGAACTCCAATCAGGTGTTTACCGTTTGGGCTCCCGAAATCACGGAGGAGGAAGCTCAGGAGTGGATTGAAACCTATAAGAGAGAGAAAAGCCTGGGAATCATTGATGACGATAATGCTACCTTGAACCAGTTTATCAGGAATCATATCGCCATGTACAATCAACAAGTTTCATCGTTGACGGAGGACGAGACTGTCAAGATGTTGAATGGCAAACGTCTGAACTTGACCAGTTCCATGCTCAATGGCGAAGTGAATATGGTGGGCAATGGTGTGCCCTCTTCCAATGGTATGCTTTATAAGGTGGACGGAGCCGCGACTTTCTTTCCCAACATTTGGGAGCGTATTCGTATGGATAGGGAGGGAGACCAAGGTTTGGACAGCGTGTCCAATTTCTTCCTTTCATGGAACCGTATAGAACTTGACGAAGAGGCCAGTGTGCCGGGCGGTATCGTGGACGGTGAGACTGTATATTTGGATTCCGTGATGTACAATTATAACAGGATATTTGATAATTTTGGACAAATTGATTCGGAGGATAGTTTATATTGGTTCGTAGCTCCTACCAATAAAGTTTGGAGAGAGCATATCGATCAGTATCGTTCCTATTTCGAATTTCACAAGAGTTTAGGTGAAGACGGCGATTCTTTGCAGAACCTCTATTCCCAATATATGTTGATTTACAGCTCGTTCTTCAATGTACGGGAGCAGGAATTGCCTTTCAACGAAGCAAATCCGGATTCCATCGTTGCCACGACCTATATGTCGTATTATCCGGATTTCTCCAAGTTCGAGTGGCCGATGCAGGCAGGTGGTTTGCTGCATGGCCTGACTCCTCAGGATTGTAGCAACGGCCGGTTGTATAAGGCTACGGATTGGCGCATACCTCCAACCAAGCTGATTTATATGCGTCCGATTCAGGTTGAAGCGGAATATGCTAATAATTATTCGACAGTGACGCTTTCGGGCGACTCTACTGCAATCCAGGTAAATGCGGTAGAGGCAACCAATGAGAATTTCAGGGTGTCAACGGGTGGTTACTTAGTGGTAAAGGATTCCCGTTCGGGACGTACCAACCAACCGGAAATTACCTTTAAGATTCCCAGCACGCTTTCCAATTGCCCGTATGACATCAAGGTCGTGTTTGCCTCTCCTTTGGCCGGAGACTCTTTGGCCAAGGAAGACGCACAGTTGAAGCGTCAGTTTACGGCTAAAATCAGATATTATTCGTCGAGGACCGGTGACATGATTGAAGGAAGCAATGCGCGGACTTTGTGCACGGACGTGGATGTCGATGCCACAAGGATGGACACCATAACGGTAACGGAAGGCTTTGAATTCCCGGTTTCTAACTTTGGAGAGGAAGATCCCAGGGTGTTGCTGACCATACAATCTATCAAGGGACGTACGGTACCGGACGGTTACAGTAAGGATTTGGCGATAGACTGTGTGATTTTCGAGCCACGTCCTACATCCGGTTCCGGAAGCGATGAAAATTGATTGTAGAACAATATTAGAGCATGAGTAATGAAAAGATATAGATTCTATTGTTTAGCATTGTTGATGGCAGGCACTTTGGGGGGCTATGCCCAGGAAGAGGCTGCTACCGACACCGTGACTGCGGCCAGACCTGCCAGTCCGATCAAGAAAAATGTAAAGACACGTCCGGTCAGCGGACGAGTGTTCGCGGTGACATCCGGCGCGCCCTTGGGTGGGGCGTTGGTCAGCGTGAGCGGTTACGACGGTTACAGTACGTTGACCGAAGAGGACGGTACGTATAAGCTCGACGTGCCGGAGTACGCCACGGCCTTGAAAATCACGTCGCCGGATTATAATACGGTTCGTGTGGGTATTAACCAATCCGGTAAGTTGCGTGACGTGACGATGTATTCGAGTGTCATGCGTTCGGCATACGGTGCGGATGACAATATCCTGAACACGGTGGTGGCAGACAAGTTCGATTATAGTCCGTCATTGAATATCACGTCCGAAATCGGTGACCGGTTGGGAGCCAATGTCCGTACGATTTCCCGTGGAGGTACGCCCGGTATCGGAAATTTCATGATGATGAACGGTATCAACTCCTTGCACAGCAACGGCCAGCCGTTGGTCGTGATTGACGGGGTTATCGTGGACCAACAATATGACCGCACGATGATCCATGACGGTTTCTACAATGATATCCTGACCTCCTTCAACGTCAATGAAATCAAGAGCGTGAAGGTGATGGCCAACGGTACGTCCATTTATGGAGCCAAAGGTGCCAATGGCGTGATTCTCATCGAGACGAAGCGCAACACGAGTCTGGCAACGAAAATCGATGCCACCGTGTCGGCAGGTATAACCTTATTGCCTAAATCGCTTCCAGTGATGAGCGGTTCGCAGTTCAAGACATACGCTTCGGACTTGTTGAAGACAACGGGTACGAACTTGTCGGAATTCCAGTTCCTGACTTCCGATCCGAATAATTACTACTATAACAAGTATAATAACAATACGGATTGGGACGATGTCATCTACCGTGAGGCTTTTTCGCAGAATTATGGCATTACGGTGCAAGGTGGTGATGAAGTAGCCAGCTATTTTCTTGCGATGGGGTACAATGGTGCGCAGAGCGTGTTGGAAGACAATGACGTGAACCGTTTGAATATCCGTTTCAATACGGACATCAACATGTTCAAGCACCTGTTCATCCGCTTCGATGCTTCTTATAGCAACGTGACGCGTAACTTGAAAGACCAGGGTGCGCCGGAAGGGTATGATGAAGGAACGGTGACTTCCGTCAATTATCTCGGTTTGGTGAAAAGCCCGATGCTGAGCCCGTATGCTTATTCCAACGGTAAGATTTCCGACGTGGCATTTGACAATAACGACGAGGACTATCTGAACCAGGCTTTGGCTTCGATTGGTAATGTGAACTACCGTTTGGCCAACCCTGCTTCTATCAATGAATACGGTACGGCCCAGAACAAGAATTACTTTGAGAACTCTTATTTGAACCTCGCCATTACGCCGAAATGGCAGTTTAACAAGCATTTGTCTATCAGTTCTTTGTTCAGCTATACGTTGACGAATACGAACGACAAGTATTACGTGCCCATCAACGGTGTGCCTGACTACTATGTGTCTTCTATCGGCCTTACGGTAGAGAATGAAATCCGTTCGCTTTACTCTTCGCAGAACTCTATCACGAGCGATACGAAAATAGAGTGGGGCAACCAGTACGGGGCACACAGCATCGATCTTTTGGGAGGATTCCGTTATATGAACGACCGTTATAAGGTGGATTCGCAGTTGGGGTATGATACCGGTAGTGATAAGACACCGTTTATCAACGATACTAAAAACAAGACGACTACCGGTAGCACCAACGAGTGGACTTCGATGAGTTGGTACGGACAGGCCCGTTATGATTACAGGAAGCGTTATTTCGTGGAAGGTAACTTGGCCATCGAAAGTTCTTCACGATTCGGTAAGGAAGCGAAGGAAGGGTTCAAACTGGCCGGTGTGCGTTGGGGCGTTTTCCCCGGAATCCAGGCCGGTTGGGTGTTGTCCAATGAAAGTTGGTTCGATGTGCCGGGAATAGACTATGCCAAATTCACGATGGGGTACGATGTGAGCGGTAACGACGGTATCGACTTTGATGCCACCCGTACTTATTTCAAGAGTATCTTGTTCCAGAATAAGGCCAATGGTTTGGTTTTGGGCAATTTGGGCAATACGGAAGTACAGTGGGAAACCACTCGTCGCTTCAGTTTCGGTACGGAGTTGAATTTCCTGAAGAACCGTTTGAACTTGAAAGTAAACGTGTTCAAGAGTTGGACAGACAACCTGTTGACTTACCATGAGCTGAACTTCATTACCGGTTTGGAGAACAACTGGGTGAACGGTGGTTCTTTGGAGAACAAGGGTTATAATATTACGGTGAACGGCCATATCATTGCCACCCGCGACTGGAACTGGGAACTGGGCGCCAGTGTCGGCCATTACAAGAACAAGCTGACGGCTTTGCCCGACGGACAGGATTATGTGGATGCCGAAGTCTACGGTGCTACCATCCGTTCGCAGATTGGCCAACCGGTGAATTTGTTCTATGGTTACAAGACCGAGGCCACCGCATCCGGTACGCACGTATATGCCACTTCGGAAGAGGCCAAGGCCGACGGATTGTATATCTTGGGCGAGAACGGTATCGACAAGAATTACTTCGGGGCCGGCGACGTGAAGTTTGCCGATAACGGTGACAAGGAAATCAACAAGGCAGATATGCAGGTCATCGGAGATCCGAACCCGGATATTTACGGTAACATCTTCACCTCTTTGAGTTACAAGCGTATCCGTTTGGATGTGAACTTCAATTACAGCTTGGGCAACGATGCCTATAACTACTTGCGTTCGCAGTTGGAAGGCGGAAACCGCTTCATGAACCAGTCGGTAGCGATGGCGAACCGTTGGAGCTATGAAGGACAGGTGACCGACATGCCGACGGTGACGTGGGAAGACCCGATGGGCAATGCCCGTTTCAGCGACCGTTGGATTGAGGATGCCAGTTACTTGCGTTTGAAATCTATCACGTTGAGCTACGAGCTTCCGATTAACAATACTTTCATCCACGGCCTGACGTTCTGGGGACAGGCAAACAACGTCTTTACCGTGTCTAAGTACTTAGGAGCCGATCCGGACTTCTCCATGAGCAACAGTGTTTTGGAACAAGGCATAGACCGCGGCCTGTTGGCTAACAGCCGTAACTTTATGCTCGGTATTAAAATCAACCTTTAATTCAGTCTCTTATGAAACTCAAATCTTATATTTTTCAGATTGCGTTGGCGGCTGTCGGAGCAGGATTCTTAGGATCCTGCGAAGACATGCTGGAGCCGACTTCGGATTATGTGATATACGAAAACGGCAGCCATTTAAAGACACCGGCCGATACTGCCACTTCCCTGATAGGTATTATCTATAAGCTGCAGGCCATCGGTGACCGAACCAACCTGTTGGGCGAGGTGCGGGGCGACTTGGTGACTTTGACCACTCAGGCCAGTGCCGATTTGCGTGCGTTGGCCAACTTCGAAGTGACGGACGAGAACAAATATAATAGCCCGCGTGATTATTATGCAGTGATTAACAACTGTAATTATTATCTTGCATACGCTGATACTAACGCATACGACAATCGCGGCAACCAGATTTTTGCCAAGGAAATGGCACAGGTAAGGTCTATCCGCGCATGGGCCTACCTGCAACTGGCGTTGAACTATGGCAAGGTGCCTTTCTACACGAATCCGTTGCTGACGGAGCAGGATGCCAATGATGTCAGCCTTGACGTGAAAGACCGTAAGGATATTGAAGCCATTTGCGATTATTTCATCAACGACCTGAAACCATACAGCAACACGGAATGGCCCGTTTTGCATAAGGTGGGTAATCTTTTAATGGCCAACTGCTATTTCCCGGTAGACATGGTGTTGGGCGATTTGTATCTCTGGAAAGCTTCTTGCCAGGGGACGGATGCCGGACGTGCATATTACCGCGAGGCTGCCAAATGCTATTTCCGTTGGATTATGGACAAACGTAACGTTGGGGACGGGTTCTCGAAGTCTGTTTACTATCCCAATAGAAAGTTGGCTTGGTGGTCAGAGTTTTACTCAAGCACGGGGACTTCTTATGGGCTTTCTTATTCACTTCCGGGACAGAGTCCTTCCATATATGGAACGGAAACCTTCACCTTTATCCCGATGGACTCGGCTGCCAGTCAGGGATATTATAGCGAAGTGCAGACTTTGTACAATTCATCGACCACAGAAGACGGTGCCCTCATTACTTCTACGAACTTCTGCATCACGCCGTCCTTGCACATGCAGGAAATCAGCCGGTCGCAGTCTTATTCTTTCTTGGACAAGGAAAACCGTCCGATAGATGTGATTCCGGATGAGATTGAGGAGTCACCGGTGTTGGAGGGAGATTTGCGCTTGGGTGCCCAATGGAGGACGAGAACCTTTAACATTACGACGGGAGGAACTGCCAATAAGTTTACGATGCAGAATATCTACAAGGTAAACCAACGCCACATCGGAATTTACCGTGAATGCGATGTTTGGTTACGTTTGGCCGAAGCCCTTAACAATGGCGGGTTCCCGCGCATGGCATACGCCATTTTGGCCACGGGAATCAGTAAGGACGTGGTAGATGACAGTGTGTCCGTATATTGCAACGATGCCGATTTGGCATTCCTCAACGAGTTGAATTCGGCCAACAATTATTTCAATGTGTTCAAGACGCGTAACGGACGTCTCGGTGAGGAAGGCGGTAGTGTTACCGAAGCTTTCAATACGGTGGGCGTACATTCACGTGGTTGCGGTTATGCCGAGTTGGATCCGGATTATGCTTATCCGATGGTGGATTCTTTGGACAAGGACGGTAACCGTGTCAACGGTTACGTGGGGCAGAGCCGCAAGGACTGGGCTTACCTGAACCTGGCTGAGGAGCAAGCCCGCGTGGACAGCATGATCATCAATGAAAATGCGTTGGAATCCTGTTTCGAGGGCAAGCGTTTTTATGATTTGATCCGTTTTGCCAAACGTTACCGTAATAATGCGTGGGTGGCCGACCCGGTCAGCAAGCGCGAAGGCAAAGAGAATCGTGACGGTTCGCTTTACAACAAGTTGATGGTAGAGAGCAACTGGTTCCTGAATTGGAAAGGACAGATAGGAATGTAATTGTTTTTGTTCGTGACTTAATGTCGGGGCAGGGAATGTTTGGGATTCCCTGCCCTCTTTTTTTTTATATTATAACCTACTGAATTACAAATGTATATAAATGCTTGTTTTTTGTGCGGAGAATGAAAAATCATTCGGCTTAGATTGAATTTTCGTTTGGCTTAGATTGATTTCCCGTTCTAAGGCAGATGATTCCCAAAGATAAGGACTATGATTTCCGTTTCTGTTTTTTATTGAAATTTTTCCTATTCTGAAAAAGAAATCGTATTTTTGCCAAAATTTTAAAGTAACGCGAAAGTAAACTACGATATATGGCAAACCAATTCGCAGAACGTACACAGCTAAACCTCTCTGAGGTGAACAAAGAGGTGTTGAAGATGTGGGATGACGCAGATGTCTTCCATAAGAGTATGACAGAACGTGAAGGCTGTCCTTCGTTTATCTTCTTCGAAGGTCCTCCTTCAGCCAACGGGCATCCGGGTATCCACCATGTCCTGGCACGTTCTATCAAGGATACGTTCTGTCGTTTCAAGACCATGAAAGGTTTCTTGGTGAAGCGCAAGGCCGGATGGGATACCCACGGGCTTCCCGTGGAATTGGGCGTGGAAAAAGAATTGGGCATCACGAAGGAAGACATAGGCAAGACGATTTCCATCGAGGAATATAACCGCAAGTGCCGCACGAACGTGATGAAATATACGGAGGAATGGACCGACCTGAGCCATAAGATGGGCTATTGGGTGGACATGGAGCATCCGTATATCACTTACGACAACAAATATATCGAAACGCTCTGGTGGCTGTTGCAGCAGCTCTACCGGAAAGGCTTGTTGTATAAGGGATATACGATACAGCCTTATTCGCCCGCCGCCGGTACGGGGCTGAGTTCGCACGAGTTGAACCAACCCGGTTGTTACCGCGACGTGAAAGACACGACGGTGACGGCACAGTTCCGGATGCTCGATCCGCGCCCTGAAATGACGGGGTGGGGCACGCCTTATTTCTTGGCATGGACTACTACGCCTTGGACGCTTTCGTCCAACACGGCATTGTGCGTAGGACCGAAAATAGAGTATGTATGCGTGCGTACTTATAACATGTACAGTGGCGAACCCGTAACAGTGGTACTGGCTAAGGCGCGTTTGGGAGCTTATCTTAACCCGGAAGGCGAGAATATGCCGTTGGACGGTTACAAGCCGGGGGACAAAGTGATACCTTACCAGATTGTGGGTGAGTACCTCGGGGCGGATTTGGTCGGCATGGCCTACGAACAGTTGTTCCCTTGGGTAAATCCCGGAGAAGGGGCTTTCCGTGTCATCCCAGGAGATTACGTGACTACGGAAGACGGTACGGGTATCGTGCATATCGCCCCGACTTTCGGTGCGGACGACGCGCTGGTGGCCAAGGCTGCCGGCATTCCTCCCATGCAGTTGGTCAACCGCAAGGGCGAATTCCGTCCGATGGTGGATTTGACCGGTAAGTTTTACCTGTTGGACGAGTTGGATGAAGATTTCGTGCAACATAAGGTAAACGTGGATGAATACAAGAAGTGGGAAGGCCAGTTCGTGAAAAACGCCTACGACCCGAAGAAGACCGACAAAGACGAGACCCTCGACGTGGCACTCTGCATGGAACTGAAGCAGCGCGGCATGGCGTTCAAAATCGAGAAACACGTGCATAACTATCCGCATTGTTGGCGGACAGACAAGCCGATCCTTTATTATCCGCTCGACAGTTGGTTCATCCGTAGTACGGCTGCCAAGGAGCGGATGATAGAACTGAACCGTACCATCAACTGGAAACCGGCATCCACAGGAACCGGGCGTTTTGGTAAATGGTTGGAGAACCTGAATGACTGGAACTTGAGCCGCAGCCGCTATTGGGGTACGCCGTTGCCGATCTGGCGGTCGGACGACGGTGAGGAAACCTGTATTGGTTCGGTAGAGGAGTTGTATGCCGAAATCGAGAAAGCGGTAGCGTCCGGACTGATGGCTTCCAATCCGCTGAAAGACCGTGGCTTCGTCCCCGGCGATTACAGTCAGGACAATTATGACAAAATAGATTTGCACCGCCCGTTTGTGGACGAGGTCGTTTTGGTAAGCCCCGCGGGCAAGCCGATGAAGCGTGAAGCAGACCTCATCGACGTGTGGTTCGATTCCGGTGCCATGCCTTACGCCCAGATTCATTATCCGTTCGAACATAAGGCGGAGTTGGATGGCCGTACGGTTTATCCGGCCGATTTCATTGCGGAAGGTGTGGACCAGACCCGTGGATGGTTCTTCACGTTGCATGCCATCTCCACGATGGTATTCGACAGTGTGGCTTATAAGGCTGTCATATCCAACGGCCTCGTGCTTGACAAGAACGGGAACAAGATGTCCAAGCGTTTGGGCAATGCAGTGGATCCTTTCGGCGCGATAGAGCAGTACGGTTCGGATGCCGTACGTTGGTATATGATAACCAATTCTTCGCCGTGGGACAACCTGAAGTTCGACGAGGCCGGCGTACAGGAAGTCAGTCGCACGTTCTTCGGCAAATTGTTCCAGACTTATTCTTTCCTGACGATGTATGCCAACGTGGACGGTTGGCATTACGCCGAAGCCGATGTGCCCATGGGCGAGCGTCCGGAAATAGACCGTTGGATTTTGTCCGAGTTGAATACGTTGGTGAAGAACGTGGATGCCTGCTATGAGGATTATGAACCGACGAAGGCCGGACGCCTGATTCAGGATTTCGTGATAGACAACGTGAGCAACTGGTTCGTCCGCCTGAGCCGCAAACGTTTCTGGGGCAGTGCGATGGGCACGGACAAGCTTTCGGCTTACCAGACGTTGTACACGTGCCTGGAGACGGTGGCCAAACTGATGGCGCCCATCGCTCCGTATTATGCCGACCGTTTGTATCATGACTTGACGGCTGCAACGGGCCGTGCAGAAGCGAAGAGCGTGCATTTGGCTGCATTCCCGGTTTGCGACGACGCAAAGGTGGACAAGGCATTGGAGTACCGTATGGAATTGGCGCAACAGATTACGTCCATGGTCTTGTCCTTGCGCAAGAAAGAGCGGATTATCGTGCGCCAACCCTTGCAGTGCATTTCCATACCGTCGGGCGACGCGGAACGTCGTGAAAGCATAGAAGCCGTGAAGCAGTTGATTCTGGACGAAGTGAACGTCAAGGAATTGCAGTTTGTGGAGGGCGATGGCATGTTGGTGAAGAAAGTGAAGTGCAACTTCCGTACGATGGGTAAGAAGTTCGGCAAGTTGATGAAGAACGTGGCCGCTGCGGTGGAAAACCTGACGCAAGAACAGATAGCCGGATTGGAGCGAGAAGGCACGCTCGACGTGGTTTTGGAGGGCGGCGAGGCGGTAACCATCGAAGTTGCCGATGTGGAGATTTTCAGTGAGGACATTCCCGGTTGGACGGTGGCCAATGAAGGCAGCCTGACGGTGGCACTTGATATTACCGTGACGGATGCGCTTCGTGTGGAGGGAACGGCCCGTGAATTAGTGAAGCGTATACAGAACTTACGTAAGGAAAAGGATTTCGAGATTACCGACCGTATTGCCGTGACGCTCTCCCATGCGGAACAAACGGACAAGGCCGTGGCGGAATACAGAGACTACATCTGTGGCCAGGTCCTGGCCAATTCGCTTACGGTGGCGGACAAGGTGGATGATGGCGTGGCCATAGACTTAGACGATTACACCGTGGAGATAAAGATAGAGAAAGAGTAAGTGAGCATTATTAACCCTAAAATAAGAAGTATTATGACAGAGAAAACACGTTATAGTGATGAGGAATTAGCCGAGTTCAAGGAGTTGATACTGAAGAAACTGGCAGTGGCACGTGAGGAATATGAATCCATTATGGGCACATTGATGAACACGGACAACAACGGGGTGGACGATACGTCGCCTACCTATAAGGCTTTGGAAGAGGGAGCCAATACGCAGACCAAAGAGGAGCTTTCGCTGTTGGCCTCGCGCCAACAGAAGTTCATCAAGGGGCTTGAGGCCGCCTTGGTACGTATCGAAAACAAGACCTATGGGATTTGCCGTGAGACCGGTAAATTGATTCCCAAGGAACGTTTACGTTTGGTTCCCCATGCGACATTGAGCATAGAGGCTAAAAACATGAAAAAGTAATGAGGACAGAAGGAAGTAGCGGTCGGGGATGGCTCACCCAAGGACGTTTGGCCGGGCTGATTATCTTATTGGTGTTGGTCATAGACCAATGGATTAAGATTGCGGTCAAGACTCAGATGTATATGCATGAGAAGATTCATGTGACCGATTGGTTCTACATTCTCTTCACTGAAAACCCCGGCATGGCATTCGGGTGGGAGTTTTTCGACAAGCTTTTCTTGACGTCTTTTCGTATTATCGCCGTGGCCGTCATTGCGTATCTCCTTTACAGGGCGATACGCAAAGGCGTGCCGACGGGTTTTGTAGTCTGTTTGTCATTGGTCTTGGCCGGTGCTGCCGGGAACATCATAGATTGCGTGTTCTACGGATTAATCTTCAACAATCCTCCCGCACCGTTCACTGCTCATTTCGTACCTTTCGGGACGGGGTACGAAAGTGTGTTCCACGGGCGCGTGGTGGACATGTTTTATTTTCCCATCATCGACACTTATTGGCCGGATTGGATGCCATGGGTGGGAGGGGAGCATTTCATCTTTTTCAGTCCCATATTCAATTTTGCGGATGCAGCCATCAGTTGCGGTATCATTGCCTTGTTGATTTTCTATCATAAACGTATTTCCCAATAATCCTTAACTGTTTCATGTCAAAGTCGTTGCGTAAAGTTTTTGGCGCTGTGGCAGCCGTTCTTTTGTTTCCGGCATGTAAGCCCGGCGTACCGTCCGGTCTGATTCAGCCTGAGGAACTGGAAGATTTGCTTTATGATTACCATGTCGCACAGGCTATGGCGGAGACGGGAGGGGACAGCATGAACTTTAAACGTTACAGTTACGTGCAGGCCGTGTTTGAGAAGCATGGGGTGAGCGAGGCCGAATTCGACTCCACGATGGTGTGGTATGCGTCGCATGCCACTTACTTGAATGACATTTATAAAAAGTTGCAGGAGCGTTACAGCACGCATGTTTCGGCGTTGGGAGCTTCTACCGGGAAGAACGACATCTTTGCCCATTTGGATGCACGGGGGGACACGGCCAATATTTGGCAGGAGCGTGCGTTCAGAATCCTGAAACCGAGTTTTATGGAAGACCGTTTGCTGTTTACCATGACAGCCGATACGACTTTCCGTAAAGGGGATGCCCTGCTTTGGCGCTTCGATGCCCGTTATATATCCCACGGACGGCAAAATGAGGCATACGCCGGTTTTTATGTGAAATACGACAATGATTCCACGGCAGGCGTTACGCAAAGAATTTATTCCAATAACCTGATGCAGCTTCGTTTGGAAGGAGACACGGCTCATGCGATTCGGGAAGTGGGCGGGTTCGTGTATTATAAACCTTCGGACGAAGACAAGGAATCCCGCCTGTTGTTGCTTCGCGACATCATGTTGGTTCGTTTCCATCTGCAGCCGGTGGTTGTGGATACTGCGGCAGCTGTGGCGAAGCCGGATAGTATGGACGCATCGTTGAAAGATTCGGTGTTGCGGGTGATACCGGCTGATACGGTTTCCCGCCGTCTTTCTCCCGCCGAATTGAGGGAAAGCCGTCCGGTGGAACGTTCCATCCACGTGGTGAAGGAAAAGCCCTATCGTGTGGTTCGTAAACCGGGGGCTACGGGAGCGGGACGAAGAGGACATTGAAACAATAAGGAAACAAGCGGCCTTGAAACATATTGCTTTCCATAGAGTGTATTGGCCATCGGGGTGTTTTGAGACCATGCCGGTGATAACGGTCGATGAGAAAGGCTTTTATCAATTCCATTATATCCTGACGGAAGAAATGCCGGCTGTGATATGGAATGGAGGCGTCGGTTTGTTATTGCCTCCCGGGGCCGTTCCGCAACCCGGGGACAGTATTGACGCGTTGTTGCGGGAAACAAATCCAGATGTAAGTCCGCATGCTTTGCGGCTTTGGAGTGCCGATGGATTGCCTGCCGATGCGGATATTCTTACTCCTGTCTTCCGATGGTATCCCGTCTTCTGAACTCGGCGCAAACGATGGCTGTGGCTACGGCTACGTTCAGGCTTTCCGATGTGTTTCGTTCGAGAGGATAGTTGGGGATGTACAGTTTCCGGTTGATGAGCGACGCGATGTCCCGGCTGATGCCATTGCCTTCGTTCCCCATGACAATCAGTCCGTTGGAACTTAGTTCCGTACCATACATGTCATTCCCGTCCAGAAACGTTCCGTAGACCGGTGTGTCGGTCTCGGCTGCCCGCAGCAAATCCGTCAGTGAAAGGTAGTGTACGCAGACACGTGCCATGGCTCCCATGGTGGCCTGTACGGTTTTGGGATTATAAAGGTCGGCCGTGTCGGGAGAGCAGAATATATGTTCGATACCGAACCAGTCGGCTATACGGATAATCGTGCCCAGATTGCCCGGGTCCTGCACGCCGTCGAGCCCAAGGCAGAGTTGATCTTTCAGTATGTGTTCCGGTGCCCCTTCGGCCTGACGTTGGTGGAATACGGCCAACACGTCCTGCGGATTCTTTTGCAGGCTGGTTTTTTGAAGCTCCTCGGCCGATACTTCTTGGATTTCACATCCTTTACGGGCGAGTGTTTCCACAACTTCCCGCCGTGTGTCCAGCCATTCCTTCAGGGCTGCGAGAAAGGTGCAGTCGAAAGCCGGTAGCAAGTCGTCTACCAGTTTATGTCCTTCGGCCACGAAGAGTTGCTGTTCCTTGCGGAATTTTTTCTGCTCGAGAGAGCGGATGAGCTTGATTTTGTTTTTGCTGATCATTTCGATTCCAATTATACTGCAAATCTAAGAAGTTATTTTCGAATAGCGTGTACCGGCTTTTGTTTTTGTGTCCGCCTAAACCGTTTTATTGGGAAAAATGATGTATTTTTGTATTTGAAATGGCACTTATGCGGAAACTTTTATACAGTATGGCCGGGGGAATCATCATGGCGTTGCTGGGCGCTTGCTCAGCTACGAAATTCATACCCGAAGGCGAATATATGTTGGAAAGCGTTTCTGTGAAGTCGACGGATAAATCGCTCGATGCCACGTCGTTGAAAGGATACATTCGTCAGCATCCTAATTCCAAGTGGTTCAGCCTGCTGAAAGTCCCTATGGGGCCGTATGCCCTGTCCGGGCGGGACACGACTAAGCGAATCAACCGTTTCTTGCAACGGGTAGGAGAGGCGCCGGTAATTTTCGATACGGTACAGGCTAACCGTTCGGGAGAAAACATGTTGGCGGCTGTGAACAATTTGGGGTATCTTCATGCCCGGGTGAATCAGAAGCGTGCGGTGAAAGGGAAGAAGGTAAGGTTGGCATACGAGATTGTGCCGGGAGAGCGTTATAGGGTGAGAAACATCCGTTACCTTATAGAGGATTCTGTGGTGGAACGTATTGTCCGCGAACAAGCTTCATTGTCATCCTTGCAACCCGGAATGCCTTTCGATTTGAATGTGTTGGACGGAGAGCGCAGCCGCATCAGCAGTCGTTTGCAAAACAGCGGATATTATAAATTCAACAAGGAATATGTCCGGTTTGAAGCGGATACGTGCGTGGGGAACCAAAAGGTGGATTTGGATGTGGTGATACCTTTGTACCGGGCATCAGCGGAAAGCAATCCGGAACTTCACCGACGTTATAAAATTCACTCTGTTTCCTTTTCCGGCGATGCGGCGGCTTCTGACACGAGCCGTGATACTTCCCGATTGGACAGTATGGTCTATCGGGGTTTTCCTATCTATTACAAGCATAAACTGGCTTTTCGCCCTTCTGTCTTTACCAATAACAATGCAATCGAGCCGGGGCATCTGTACCGGGAGCGCGACGTACAACGGACTTATAGTAACTTCGGCCAGTTGGGAGCCGTGATGTTTTCCAATATCAAGATGGTGGAGAACGATTCCTTGCCGAATATGCTGGACGGATTCGTGACCGTGCACGAGAATAAACCGCGTTCGTTGGGAGCGGAATTGGAAGGTACCAATTCGGCAGGTGATTTGGGGGCGGCCTTGCTTCTGACTTACCAGAACCGGAATCTGTTTCGAGGCTCTGAATTGCTGTCCCTGAAACTTCGTGGGGCATTTGAAGCCATTACCGGTCTGGAAGGGTACAGTGACCAGAATTATATGGAAATCAGTGTGGAAGCCGGCCTGACATTCCCTAATTTCAGGTTGTTTCGCTTCAATGGCCGCGACCGTGGGTTGATGCGTGCCACTTCGGAGATCTCATTATTATATGATTCCCAAAACCGTCCTGAGTTTCATCGGCGTGTTTTGACTTCAGCTCTGCGTTACCGTTGGCAAAGCCCGAATGGTTTGCTCCGCCACCGTATCGACCTGATAGACTTGAACTACGTGTTCATGCCTTGGATTTCCGAAACATTCCGTAAGGATTACCTGGAAGACGAAACCGACCGGAATGCTATCCTGCGTTACAATTACGAAAATCTTTTTATCATGAGGTTAGGCTATAGTTTTACCTATAATTCGCAACGCAATGCAACGAGTATTGTGGATTACGGTAGCAATGCCTTGGGCATCCGTTTTAATGTGGAGTCGGCCGGCAATGTACTGTATGGTTTCTCTAATCTCTTTGGAGCCAACCGGAACGACCAAGGGCAATATACATTGTTCAATATAGCGTATGCACAGTATTTGAAAGGAGATTTCGACATCAGCAAGAGCTTCCGTTTCGACGACCGTAACTCGTTGGCTTTGCATTTTGGCGTAGGGGTAGCCTATCCATACGGAAACTCTACCATCCTGCCTTACGAGAAAAGGTATTTCAGCGGAGGAGCCAACAGTGTGCGAGGGTGGTCGGTCAGGGAATTGGGACCCGGACGTTTTACCGGGGGAGACGGACGTATAGACTTTATCAATCAGACCGGTGACATCAAATTGGACCTCAATGCGGAATACCGTACCTATCTGTTCTGGAAATTGCATGGGTCATTTTTTGTAGACGCCGGCAATATCTGGACTATCCGCGACTATGCCGAGCAGCCCGGCGGACAGTTCCGCATGCGGAGTTTCTGGCGGGAGATAGCCGTGTCTTACGGATTGGGATTCCGTTTGAATTTCGATTATTTCATCTTACGTCTGGACGGAGGTATGAAAGCCATTCATCCGGCGTATGATGATGTCCGTCATCATTACCCGATTATTCATCCGGACTTTAAGCGGGATTTCACTTTGCATTTTGCAGTGGGCCTTCCATTCTGACAAGCCATCGGCGGCCTTCTTTCCGTAAAGGGATGAGATATGCGGCTTCCGGAACAATACGGCCTTTTTGCTGTTCCAACGAATCGGCGGCAAGTGCTTGGCAAACGATGCAACGTACGAGTGCCGTGCTGTCGTTGATTTGTTGGCATTCTGTTGAACTTACGTATGCTTCTTCCGGGGCAGACCGTACGGCTTCGAGGTCGTGTTCGGTGATGTTCGACGCACGGAAAGCCATCCATTTACGGGAATCCTCGGTACAATTCCCGTATGCTTTGTCGAAACGCAGGTTGAAATAATTTTCCGCAAATTCCTTAGCCCTGCTGTTTACTTGTTCCTCTTCTTTGTTGGTGCATCCGGCTGCTCCTAATCCTGTAAGCAGGCATAAAACCAGAGGCCACCTTTTCCTTTTCGTCATTTTTTAATGCTTTTACGTCTTTCAGTGAAGTACCGTTTGGCCTCACCGTCTGATTTCGTAATTTTACAACGCAAATATATGTCTTTTCCGGCGATGGCCAATGAAAAGGAGAAACATTTTTGACGAATCCTAACTATTTAATCACAATAAATCACTATGAGATTACAGAATTTGTTTTTGGGGATGCTCTTTTGGGGGGCGGCTTTTCATTCGGTTTGTTCCGCAGCGTCTCCGGTGCTTCAGGCGAAGCTGTATCCGGCTGTGTATAAATCTTCTTCAGGTCCGGTCCGCCGGGTGGCTGTGACGGTAGGCTATGACGGACAGGTCACAGAGGCGGAATTGGCGTTGGGCAGGTTGGTGCAGCATGTCCGTTTGGAAAAGGGGGAAAATCATTTTGTATTTGATATTCCTGACGTTGGCGTGGACCGTACATTGCCGTTGTCTTTACGCACCGGACAGGTGTCTTTGGCTTCGGATGAAATAAAAGTACCGGTAGCCCGGCATTGGCAGATGAATCTGGTGCAGCATACACATACGGACATCGGCTATACTCGTTCGCAGATGGAGATTTTGGCAGAACATTTGCGTTACATAGATTATGCTTTGGATTATTGTGATGCCACGGATCATTATCCGGATGACGAGCGGTTCCGATGGACTTGCGAGGTGTCTTGGCCCGTGAAAGAGTATTTGAAAAATCGTCCGGCTTCCCAGGTCGAACGTTTGAAACGCAGGGTGAAAGAAGGGCGAATTGAGTTGGGTGCCATGTACCTGAATTTTGATGAGTTGCCGGACGAACAGACCTTGGCTGCATCCTTGGCTCCGTTGAAGTTGTTCCGGGAGGAAGGGTTACGGACGGACTTGGCCATGCAAGATGATGTAAACGGAATAGCCTGGTGTTTCAGTGAATATTTTGCCGACGCAGGAGTGAAGTACCTGAATATGGGGACGCATGGGCATCGGGCATTGATATGCTTCGATAAGCCCACGGTATTTTGGTGGGAGTCGCCATCGGGGAAAAAAATCCTGGCTTACCGTGCGGAACATTACCATCAGGGGAACTATTGGGGTGTGCACAACCCTGATGATTTCACAAAGTTCGAGCAATGCGTGTGGGATTATCTGGGGCAACTGGAAGCTAAGGGATACCCGTATGACATTTGTGCCATTCAGCATTCCGGGTATCTGACCGATAATGCTCCTCCTTCCACCCGGAGTTGCGAGATGGTGAAACGTTGGAATGAAAAGTACGAATGGCCTAAATTACGTTCGGCAGTCGCTACGGATTTTATCAAGACCGTGGAGCGTGATTATGCCGGGCAGATACCCGTCATTCGGGGAGCGTGGCCGGACTGGTGGACGGATGGTTTTGCTTCCGGAGCACGCGAAGCGGCTGTTTCCCGTACTACCCATTCCCATGCGATTGCCGGGCAAGGCGGTTTGGCTTTGGCAAAACTGGCCGGAGTCGAGTTGCCCCACGGGGTGATGGGGAAGGTGAGTGGCATGAACGAAGCCCTGCTTTTCTATGATGAGCATACGTTCGGGTATTGCGAGAGTGTGCGTGCCCCGTATGGCCGGGAGACGTGGGAGCAACGCTCGCTGAAACAGTCGTATGCGTGGGAGGCTTACCGGCATGCCGGATTGTTGGGCGAGGCGGTAATGGGGCTTTTGCAGTCTTTCATTCCGAAAACGGATGAGCCTTCCGTGTTGGTTTTCAATACATTGAACTGGAGCTATAGCGGAATAGCCAAGGTGTATGTAGACCATCAGCTTTTGCCGCGCGACAAAGCTTTTGAGATTACGGATGCGTCGGGACGTAGCGTTCCTGCTCAGGCCGGTGAGAGCCGTTCGGACGGAACGTATTGGTATATTTATGTCCGGGATGTACCGGCTTTGGGCTTCATCCGGTGTCGCATAGACGTGAAAGACGAGCCATTGCCGTCCGAAGCATCCGCAGGGAGTTTGTCCGGTACGCATGTAGAGAATGAGTGGTATGGTCTTGATTTCAATCTGCAACGGGGCACCATTTCCCGACTTTACGATAAAGACCTGCAACGGCAGTTGTTGACGGAGGATGCGGAATGGGAGTTGGGAGAATTCATTTATGAGACGATAGACGACCGGGGCGCTTTGGAGCGATATACGTACCCACGCTTTAAACGCAGGCATCCGGAGAAAATGCGCTTCGAGGCGTACGAGGAAGGGGCTATATGGGATACTTACCGTTTCAAAGGAGAGACGGCAGCCGGGATAGGGCATGATAATCTGACGGTGGAGTACCATATATATAAGGTAGAGAAAAAGATAGAAGTGGTTTACAGTTTGCGTAAAAAAGCAGAGGCAGAGCCGGAAGCCGTATATGTGTCTTTTCCGTACCAGATAGAGGGCGGCAGAATCTTTCTGGACGTGCCCGGCGGAAATATCGAAGCCGGGATAGACCAGATTCCCGGCTCGTCTAACGATTGGTACACCGTGCAGAATTTTGCAGCGGTACGCAGTTCGGAAGTCCAGGTCGTAATGGGAAGCCCTGAAATACCCCTGATGCAATTCGGTGCCATCAATACCGGACGTTATCAGTCTGGTGCCGTACCCCAGACTACTAATATGTATTCCTAGCCGATGAATAACTATTGGACTACCAATTTTAACGCAGACCAGACCGGAGGTTTGCAGTGGAGTTATTTCATCACTTCGTCGGCGGACACGACAGCCGGATTTGCCACGCGTTTTGCTTGGGAAAACCGGATTCCTTTCCTGACCCGGGTACTTCAGGCCGGCGGCCGTGAAGGTAAGGCTGCGCCCTCTTGCGGAACTTTTCTCACGCTTCGCCCGGATAACCTCTTGTTGGTCAACATGTCACCGGTGGAGGGGGAACATGCCGTGATGCTGCATTTACGTGAAACGGATGGTCGGCCGGCAGTCTTTGCCGTTACTTCCGATTGTGTGAAGATACGGAAAGCCACGGTTTGTGACGTGACAGGAAAACCAATCGACGAGAAGGGGAAAGCGGAGTTCAGGCCGTGGGAGAGTAAATTTATTAAAGGTGAGTTCTATCAATTCAATTTATCCTCTTGTATCAGACAGCAGAACTCTTTA
>OOAN01000030.1_pt1 | contig 104438 bp, 105 predicted proteins | sample 1671301 | NCBI WGS metagenome assembly OOAN01 (sample SAMN06348142, study PRJEB24527) | human gut metagenome | biome: human gut; feature: ankylosing spondylitis patient; material: feces | host: Homo sapiens | place: China | collected 2015-10
AGGTGTAAAGGCGGCGACGCCAAAGCCGAGCACTACTAATAGCCCGAAAGCTTTCATGCCTCAGGTTACGGGGGTATATCCTTTATGATGCGTGTGTTTTGTATCAGTAAACAAGTAAAGTCAATACAGTGTGATATGTCTGCCATATTTTGGTGGCTATAGCAGCGGTGTTCCACCTCTTCCCATCCCGAACAGAGAAGTTAAGCCCGCTCACGCCGATGGTACTGCCCGCAAGGTGGGAGAGTAGGTAGCCGCCTTTTTAATTTGTTTTCCCCGCGCAAGGCAAAAGCCCTGCGCGGGGAATTTTTCATTTGTGTGAGGATGGTTTTTTCTTATTTTATAAATTAATAAAATAAGAGTTAAAATAAGGGAGGGGGAATTGTTGACTTATTGAAAGTATGTTGTATCTTTACATCCCATAAAAGTTTTTTAGATAGCTGTTTATAACTGTCTGGCTTTATAGGATTGTATTAATAAATATTAGAGATGAAAGGTTTATTGAAAAAGTTGTTTTTTACTTTATTGTGTGGAAGTTTGTGTTATGCGCTTTCCTCTTGTGATGACGAAAATGAAAATCATGGTAGTCATGTCGGTTTTGGAGAGGAGAGGTTGGATGTAGATCGTTTGGGCGGCTATTATAGACTAAACGTTCACGTGGAGGAAGGGCAGGCATGGACGCTTTCTGTTCTTGAAACCAACGAATGGATTACCGTGTTGACACCAACCGGTAAGGGGGATGCTTCCGTTGAGCTTTATATAGAAGACAATGGGACAAAAGAGAGCCGTACGGATAATTTGGTCTTGGTTACTGAAAATGGCACGAAAGTCCAGATACCGGTAAGCCAGACAAACTTGTTGAATGGCGAAAGCATGCCGGAAAATAACGATATGGAATTTTATGATGTATTTAATAATAAGGGCATCGGTAAGGGGTATGACATCATAAACCGAAAAGTCAAGCAGTCTGTCGTGCAAATGACGGGTTTGAAAAAACTTGTCGTCGGTGATGATGCCCCTTATGCTGATTACGGATTATATAGAGAAGGTCCCGTTTCAGATTCCAAATTGAAGTCTATAAGCTATGATTCTATAGATAACAAGTTGGATTCAATCGGTGCAAGTTTAAAGATTGGCGTATCTTTCGGTTTGTTTAAGCTGAATATATCCGGTGCTTATACCAGTGAGGAGAAAGTGGCCAATGCGAATGTAACCTATAGGATGGGAAGCCGTTATGAAGTGTATGAGGCGTTTTTGGGATATGCGGATTTGTTGGCGTGTGTTGTTGGAGAAGAAGATGTAAAAGTAAAACGGCAGATGTTGAGTATCGGTTTCCTTAATTTGAGGGACAACATTAATGATTTGGCAGAAGACCCGTCTGCCAATCAGGCAAAATTGGATGCGGCCTTGCTTAAGTTGGATGCGACTTACGGCCCTGTGGTGGTGACGCATACTCTCTTAGGAGGAGAAATGACAATGAAGTTGGACGCTGATAGTTTGGATGTAGTGGATAATATGGGAATAAAAGGTGATGCCAGTCTGTCCGTGCAAGCGGTTATTTCCATTACAGGTGAGGCACATGCGGATTATATCCGGAAAGGTGAAATGCTGTTGTCCCACTCCAATTTGGAGTTGACCATGTTGGGAGGACAGACGAGCAAGGGGCAGGAGATGGCTCAATATTTGACGGGTTCGATGAATATCAAACGTGGGGACGTGACCCAATTGGCAACCGAATGGGCGAATAGCATTGTGATGGACGGAACCAATAAAAAGAATAATACGGCCGAAGTCGTGGAAATGACTTTGACACCGATATGGAACTTTTTTGATGGCGAGGCTGCTGTCATCGTGCGGGACTATATCGTGAAGAAATATAAAGATAATCCTAAGGCAATTGTGGATTTTAGTGATTTATAATTAGAATATTAAGTGAAGTGAGGAGCTTTTCCATGATTTCCATGTTTGCCATGATTTTGGCAAACATGGTTTTGTTTTCTTGTTCAGGGCATGAAAATGCGTTGGTTTTACCCGATGTCCAAATAGAGGTCAGCGAGGCTGAGATAAGTTTGGGGCGTGTGGGACGGTACTATGATGTGAGCATACGCTCGCCCAAAAAATGTGTGGTGGAATGTATGGCTGACTGGGTGGCTCTCACTTCTGATACTTTGGCAGAAGACGGTATTTTAGAGTTTTATGCCGCCACCAATGATGGTGATAATGGGCGTAGGGCTGAAATCAGGGTGAGTTATGCCGATTCGCCGGAACAGTTTGTGGGGATTTCCATATACCAGTGCGGGTGGCTGGATGCGGAGGATAATGCTTTGTCGGGAGGTGAGTTGACGCAAGACTTCCGTGTGGGATGGGGATACAATATATTGCAGGATTTTATGAGTGAGAATAGCCTGGTGGCTCCGGTTCTGGATTATAACAAGCTGTTGAAGTATGAGGCAGAATTGGGCGACAATTTCATTCAAGAGGATAACCGGAGCTATGAGAAAATAGAAATGTATTCGGGGTATTCGCTTGACGAGTTGTCCCAGACCTTTACGGAAGCCCAGGAAAGAGAGAGAAGCAACCTGTCAGGGTCGAAAAAGACCGTAGGCAAATTTGTGAAGACCAATAATTATTCGACTGTGGAAGAACGGTGCTATGGGTATTCCCGTTTGTCCAAGGTTGTGGCTTCACGTTATTTGGACGAGGCGGGGCTACTGTATTTGGCCAACGGGGGGAAGGACATTTATTCTGAGGCTTTTAACCGACTACGCGAGAAAATCATGAATGACCCCACCATTGAAAATGTAGACCGGTTGCTAAAGGATTTTGGGACGCATCTTGTTATTTCTGCCGATTTAGGAGGGATGATAGAGTATATGGTAGACTTTCAGAAGAAAGAAGTGGCGGACGTGCAAACCTATACGGAAATGCGGACGAAATATGTGTATGGCAAGATACAGCCTTCGGCAGAGACTTCGCGGATAGATGCCAGTATTTCCACGGATTGCAGTGCTTCGAAGTCTTTTACCATCCGGGCAGGAGAAAATGAATGTGTGGAGAAAATACGGAAATCCATCGAGAATTTTAGCAATGAGAGCCAAATAGACCAACATTTGCTCTCTGATTGGATGAACAGTTTGGAGGGGGATTACCGTAATGATGCGGAGTTGCGTAAACGGTTGACCATTGTAGGATGTACGACTTTACCGATATGGGTGTTTTTTGAGCCGGAACTGGCTCGTCTTATCCGCGAACGGGTGGAAGAAATCTCCAAGCAGAGCAATTATGATTATGACAAGGATATCATGCAGGGCGATAACTGCATGATTGAGTTGAATGACGGGATGCTCCGTTTCGACACAGGGGATGATGCAACCTTGGTGAAGGTGGTGTATCACGGGAAAGTACCGGTGGCAGAGATTTGCCATGAATACGTGCCGGATATCCGGGCAGACCGTAGGGTTACGGTGATGTATCCTTTGGTAAAAGGGGCGCCGAACCTGAACCGTGGGATATTCCTTGGGGATGGAGAGGGTAATCCTCCTTCCTACATCGCTTTTGAAGGAGGATTAGTTTATGTGAACCCCATAGACGGTATGGGGCTGACGGATAAAATCACGAAATTGTATTATGTTAATGGTAACCTCTATTTAAATGACATGAATGCGGGAGTGTCTTATGGGGGCATCACGGTGGAAGATGCCTATTGCGTGTTGATAGACAACGTGACGGACCGCTTGCCCTTCGTGAAGATCGGTGCGGGTTACTGGTTGCGTGCTAATTTGGAGCACAGCATTTATTTGGGGGAGCCGGACGACCCGGATGACGAATACAGCAATGTTACGGTGAATGAAATATTCGATGGGAATAGGTATTATACCAATACTTTCGGTGTAATAGATCCTACTTATAGGAGCATGAACGAGGAATTTATTGGAGTAGACAAGTGGTATCTGCCCCAGACTGATGACATTATGAATTTGCGCAATTATGTGTATAAAAATCCAAAGGTACTGTTCAAAGGGCAATTGAGCGGTTTCGATGCGCAGTTTGACGGTTTTTATGGAGTGTATGACATCATGAACGATGACAAGTATTTGGGTTCTTTTGATTTTCATTATGTAAATGAATATAGTGTTATCGCATGCAAGGGCGAAGGACAGACCGGTGCGGCATTGGTGTTGACACCGGATTACCAGTTGCGCACGACAACCTTGAAGTCGGCAAATGATAATTTCTATCCGGTACGTTTGTTCCGTTCGTCCAACTTTAAATATACGGAAAAGAAATGATACGAAAAATATTGTTGTGCATATGTATGGGTGGGATGTTGGCAGCTTGTTCTGAGGACATCTTGCCAGAAGTTCCGATGTTTTCCGGAAGTGAAGACCATGTTCCCATGGCAGACTTTATCTTTGATGGAACGGAAGGTTACCGTGAGTTACAGGTGGATGTACGCGATGTCGTGGCAGGAGAAACGGAAGGAGGATTCCTGACTTTTGTCCCAAAGGAAGGAAAATCCTATTTGTATTTGGAGCAGAATGATGAGAAAACACACCGTTGCGGAAACCTTAAATTGAGGTTGGCAGACGGGCGGACGGAATGTTATACCGTGGTACAGGAAAGCCGTGACCAAACTTCGCGTGATGCCATTGACAAAGGTTTAATCCGGAATTATGGCGTGGGTTATTCCTTTGAAGGGTATAATGGCGAGAAATGTTCTTTTAACAGCGTAATGAGCCAGGTAATCAACCTCCAGATGTTGAAAGAAGTGGAAGAAAAGGAGAATGACCGGTTGCTTAACTCTGATTATGAGCATGCCATCTACTATGTAACCTCGTCGGGGTATAGTTTGTCGGATTATGTGCACAGCGTGGAGCTTGAGGCAGAAACGGGTGCCGATTTAATCCTTTACAAAGGGACCTTGAAAAAGACAATGGACGTATTTGAAGTGGTCAACAAGAAGAACTTTTATGTGAGCACGTCTTACATATCTCCTAAGGGCATACGTTCATTGGAAACGGAAAAGTTGAAATATTATGTGAAAGAATACCCGGAGCTTCTGACACACAGTTTCCGTAAGGCCATTGAGGATTTGTCCCGCCATCCATCGGACATTATGGCGTTGGATTCTTTCCTCGTACGGTTTGGAACCCATGTCGTGCAATCTGCCACCTTGGGAGGAAAGTTGGATTTACATGTGTCGGTCTCCCAACAAAGCTTCGACACTTACGAGGAAGAGGGATTGTTTAGTGAAAACACGATAGCTCTGTTTTTCAAGAAAATGAAGTCGGAAGGCAGTAATTATAATTTCAAGGATGTCTTCAATGCGGCGGAGAGCCGTATGGATGTGTCAGGAGGCAGGATTTCCATTTTGAACGAGGCCGTAATCAATCCCGACTTCAACAATGCACGGGTGCAGCCGGAATTGTTGGCACAATGGGAAAGCAGCATACAGTATGACGAAGATAACTATGCAGGCAACAATGTGGAGATGGTCGATATGGCAGTCTGCCCGATATGGGATTTGATACCCGACCCCGAAGTGGCGAAATCTGTGGAGACCCGTGCCGTGGGGACGGCTTCCCGTTTGAGCGAAGTGTTCGGGTTCAACCATTTTGCCAATACGTTTTTTCCTACCTCATTCGATACCGTGCAGTGCAAGATGGGGGGAAAGGAAACGAGCGTGGAGACGCCATACGTGGTAAACATCATTTCGGCAGGCCGTTATGTGGCTACGGTGTGCCGGGAGTGGGTGCCGGAGATTAGCAAGGACGAAGCTGTGAGCGTGGCTTATCCGATATATGGCCGTACGATGGATTGGACGGGCGGGCTTTGTGTGTATCAGGGACGCGCTTACCGTGTGGCATGGCATCACGGTCGTTTTGTCGTGACACCGGTGCCGGATCTTCCTTCGGGGAAATTTTACCTCACCGCAGGTCGCTTGGAGGTGCAGTCCACCGAAAATACGGTATATCAGAAAGCCTATCCTGTATTGGGTTATGAATGGCCCGGAAGTATCGGCATTGACGGGACTTTGACTGGGAAATACTATTACCAGACGCGTAAGTTCTTGGGACATTTTTATTTGGCGACGGATAAGGAGTTTTCCGATTTGCCGAACTGGCGTTGGCAAACGTCTGTGCCGGAAGAGGTGGAGAACTATCGCGAAGAGATAAATGGTAGCGAAAAGGCATTCCGTCTTTCCGGGGTTGAATTGGGACGCGACGGTACGGATAATTTGAAGAGCCGTATGGTCATGGAAGACGATTATGAATTCTTTTGGAATACGAGCGAAGTTAATTATTAATATGGAGGAAATATGAGAATCTGGCATTATTTTGAGATAGTTTGTTATGTGGTAATCGGACTTGGACTGTTTGTTTCCTGTAATGAAGAGGAAGAAGTGGGGAAAGGGGATGAAACTTCACAGGAAGGTAAAGACCCATTGGTACCCACCCCCGAGGGGGAACGCTTTATGAAGGCGCAACAAATCATCAAAAACCTATGCGAGGTGGACAGCGTGAATGGGAGTGCCACTTATGATTTTAAGATAGGAGAGGTGCTTGATGTGACGCGGCCTACGGAATTCAGTGTGGGCATGGACGACTTGGAAGAAGCCACGGAGTTTTTCCGTTCTTCCATATTGGGGACTACGAATGGGCCTGTAGACCTCAACGGGGTGTTGGAAGTGGATTTACAAGAACAGGGAAGCCTTGTTTTTGCTCCTGGTGGCGATAGTGGGGCGTTGGCTACATTGACCATCAATTTGGTGGATTTGCCTGTAATGACCAAGTTGTATTTCATACCTGCCACGCTGTGGCCCGACAATGCCAGTTCGCCTTATGCCAAAGGTAATATCTTGTATGACAAAATAGATAAACGTTATTATGTCTGTATCGCCAGTTATGACACCGGGAGGGATGGAGTCTTGTTTACCTTGGACGGAGGTTGGTCTTATGATAGTAATGATGATAAGGATGAAATGGCTACTGATGGTGGTAAGGTTGTTAATTATTACAATGTCCCTTCTGAGGCGGATTTTAATTCATTGTATGATTATTATACTACCAAGCATGATGATTTGTTGGCTCGCCTGCTGTTGGCTTTTCCTGACTATACGGAAGCAGGGTGTTTCCATAATAGGAAAAGCACAGAAAAAACTTCCACACGTCCCCATAAAATAGATGAAGCCTACAAAGATGTGTTGTCCGGTTCGGATTGGCGGAGGGATGATTTTGACAACAAAATGCGCGAAGAAGGGTTTCATATGACCACGACAGTGAAGGAATATTGGGCGTGGTTTGAATATTGGCATGAGTATTGGTTCTATGGTTACAGGTTAAAGAATGCAGGAGGACAGTTTGGAGAAAAATACCAGTTGCAATATATAGATACACAAAAATACAACGTCCCAGGAGTATATTTGTTGTTGTGTTCCATGAGGCACTTTAGTTATGGGGCGTTTGACAATAACCGTTATGAGCTTAAACGTAGGTGATGTATGATGTGGGGTGTTCATAGGCTGTTGTGGTTTGTTTGTGGCGGATGCTTTTTGGTGGCCTGTTCGGGAGATGAAACCTGGCGACCGGACGATGCTTCTTTAGGGTTGGAAAAGTGGAGGCTTACCTTGATTTGCAGTCCCAATGGGTTGGGAGACAACGGATATAATGACAAGATATTCGAAGGCGTGTGCCGTTTCCTCGATGTATATGGCGATGAGGTGGAGTTCCATTTGAAGACCCCCTTGTCCATTGACGTGGCTTTGCAGGATTACGAGGATTGGTTGGCGGAGCCGGAGAAAGAGGGGAAGAACGACCTGTTGGTGTTGGCCGGAAGCGAATACCGTGATTTTCCCTCCCTGAAAGGAGGGCCGCTTGGCCATCGAAAAGTCTTGCTGTTCGAGACGAAAGGGGGTGACTATCCTGTAGGGGTATATACGTTCAATCTTTCCATGTATGGTGTAAGCTATTGGGCTGGAAGTGTGGTTGGACTGTCTTCCGAGGATTCCGAACTGTTGGATTCCACATTGGTGTTGGCCGCCATGCCTGATGAACCGGTGTTGGAAGAAGCCATCAGGGGCTATTCGGATGGATTTTATGCCCAAGGCGGTCGTTTTTGCCGTACTTGTTATTTGGCTGACGGTTATGAAGGTTTTGCCATGCCCGACAGTGCTTACCGTATGTTGGACCGGATAGGCGAGGGTTATTGGATGGTATATCCTTTGTTGGGCGGGTCGGCTGCCGGGGTGTACCGGTATTCCCGTGAGGTGCTTTGGACACCGACCATCGGGATGGATGTGGATTGCTCTTCCATCACTACGGCCGTGTTCTTTTCGGTCATCCGTAAGATGGACGGGGTGATGGAAATGTATTTGGGGGATTGGGTGGCAGGCAAAGAATGGCCTGTGAGCCAGACGTTAGGTCTGTCTTCCGGTTGGGTGGACATCGTGGTCAGTCCCAGATTGTCGGATAATAATATGGCCACGATGGTAGAGGCTTGCCGCACGGAGGCCGTTGAAAAAGATAAGGAATATGAAACTTCAAAGCATTAAATATGGCATCCTTGCACTGGCATGCGGGCTGTGCGGTGCTTGCGAGGACGAACCTGCCGTACAAGGCAGCGGGGCAGAGGTGAAAGAATACCGCGTGGCCGTGGTCATGCCCGGTGAGAACCAAAGCCGTTGGGAGAGGGTCGTATCTTGGGCCATGGAGGATTTGGAAAAGGCTCAAAGGGGATTGTCCCGGAAAGTGAAGTTCAAAGTGGAGTGGAAAGATGAAAATGCTCCTGATTTGGAGGACTATCTGAAGGCTGTGGCTGCCGATCCGGACGTGGCAGCCGTGATAGGACCTTATCATTCATCGTCAGCCCGTATGGCTTCCGCCTGTTGCGGGGCACGACGTAAGACTTTGATACTCCCAACAGCCTCGTCCGTGGAATTGCAACGTAGTTGTGCAGGAAAGGATTTCCTGTGGGCTTTGTCCGAATCGGACATAGGCCAGTGTGAGGTGATGCTGACCCAGGCGTTGATGGACGGGGCTGAAAACGTGTATCTCCTTTCCCGTGAAGATGACTATGGGCAAAGTTTCATAGATTGGTTTACTTTCCAGGCTGTAGAATTGGGATTGATGTCACAAGGTAATTATACCTATTCCACACCGGAGGACATGGTCGTGGCTTTGGATAAGATTAATGCGCGTTTCGAGGATTTGAGGCATGACGATGTATTCCAGACTTTGCTTTTCGCACCGTCCCGTACGGAAGATGCCGTGTGGTTGGACAGTTTGGTGCGGATTCATCCTGAATGGAAGCTGAGGGGTATCAATTTGATTTGCTCAGACATGGTTTATGCTCCGACCTTGGCAGGACGTTTGACTTCGGGGCTGAATTGGGGAGGAATGGCTTTGGCGGCGGATCCTGTTTCCGGCTTTCCCACAGTTTATCAGGTGAAATATGGGGATGAACCCTTGAACGGCGAGTCCCATCTGTATGATGCACTGGTCTTCTTGGCTTATGGTCTGACGGCACTGCAATGGGAGCCGGAGTCTGGCCTGAATGAGGCTCTGAAGCGTGTGGTAGACGGGCGTGCGGCCTATGATGGCGGTTGGATGGCAGATGACATGCGGCAGGCTTTTGCTTTGTTGCAATCAGGTGTTTATCCGAATCTGGTGGGCGTGACCGGCAGTTGGGATTTCGATGAGGAGAAATATACTTCCGTCCTTCATTCCACTTATGCGCATTGGAGTTATACGCCGGAAGACGGTTTCCATACGTGGGATTATTTGTCTACGGACGGCAGCAGGCGGACTTCTTCCACACTGGCCGGATGGAACTGGGCGGCATCCCGGATGGAGAGTTTTGACGAAAACGCGATAGATCCCGCATATCCTTCCTTACGGCATAACTGGTGCGTTTTGGTGGCGGCTTCCGAAGGTTGGGCGAATTACCGTCATCAGGCGGATGTGTATGCCATGTACCAGTTGATGAAACGTCACGGTTATGATGACGACCATATCATTTTGGTGGCGGAGGATGACATTGCCTGGAATCCCAAGAATTTGTATCCGGGAGTAGTCCGCGTGCACCGGGATGGTGGGAATGTGTATGACGGGATACGCATTGATTACCGTTTGGATGATTTGAAACCGGAAGATTTGGAGGCTATCCTTGCGGGGGAGGCCGGAGGCCGTACGCCTTATGTGGTGACGGGAGACGAACATACCAATGTTTTCCTGTTTTGGAGCGGGCATGGTGTGTATAATGGGTTGAATTGGGGAGAAGGATATGAGATGTTGCGGGGACAGCAGTTGGGTAAGATGATACGGAAGGCTTATGAGCGTGGGAACTATCGGAAAATGTTCGTGGCTTTGGAGGCTTGTTACGGGGGGAGTATGGCCGAAGCTTGCAAAGGGATTCCCGGTGTCGTGTTCATGACAGCGGCCAATGCCGGTGAGACCTCGAAAGCCGACGTGCAGGATTATGAAATGAACATCTGGCTTTCCAATGGTTTTACCCGTGCTTTTCAGGAGACGATTGATGCCAATCCTTCGATTTCCTTGCGTGATTTGTATTACAAGTTGGCTCGCAACACTGTGGGTTCCCATGTGTCGGTCTACAATGAAGCCCTTTATGGGAACATATTCCGGAATACCATGTCTGAGTATCTGCGCGAATAATTGCAAGTTGTATTTTCTTAAAAAATAGTGGGAAATCTTATACTTATATAATAAGGAAAATGGATTCGTCTGAATTTGCGTAAATTGCGGTCGTTTTTATTATAAATACGGATAAACTTTAAAAAATATATGGTTATGAACAAATCGATTCTTATGTTTTCTTTCCTCTCGGGAACTTTGGTGTTTTCGAGTTGTGTGACGAAGAAACAGTATGCGCAGTTACAGACGGACTATAACAAATTGGACAAGTCCTATCAGGATACGAAAATGAAACTGGTGGCTTGCGGTACGAAATCCAAGAGTTTAGAGGAGCGTTTGGCCGAGGCGCAGAAGGCGAACGACGAGCTGAAAGCTTCATACGCAGCCTTGCAAGGTTCGTTGGACAAGAGTATCCAACAGAATTCTCAAGGCAATGTGAATATCTCGAAGTTGGTAGACGAAATCAATGCTTCCAATAAGTTCATCAAACAGTTGGTGGAGGCAAAGGATAAGTCAGACTCTTTGAATATGGTGCTGACCAACAACTTGACACGTTCGCTGAGCCGTGAGGAAATGAAAGATGTGGATGTACAGGTGTTGAAAGGCGTAGTTTATATATCTTTGGCAGACAATATGCTGTATAAGTCGGGTAGTTATGAAATTAGCGAGCGCGCCGGTGAGACATTGAGCAAGATTGCCAAAATCATCATGGATTACAAGGAGTATGAGGTGCTGATTGAGGGTAATACGGATACCGATCCTATTTCACGTCCTAATATCCGCAACAACTGGGACTTGAGTACATTGCGTGCATCCTCGGTGGTTCAGGCTTTGCAAAATACATACGGGGTGGATCCAAAGCGTTTGACGGCTGCAGGACGAGGTGAGTATAACCCTGTGGCTTCCAATGACACTCCGGAGGGCAAGATGCGTAACCGCCGGACGCAAATCATCATTACGCCGAAGTTGGACCAGTTCATGGAACTTATTGATCAGGCACCGGAGTCAACGGAACCTGTGGCTGAATAAGCTTTGTCGTAAACAAGCGTAAAAACAGCCAAGCCTGAACTTTTATATGGAAAGTTCGGGTTTGGTTGTTTTTTTGTGGAGGACTGTGCCAGATACAGATTTTATATGATTTTTTATGCTGGATTATGCTTGCCGATTATTTTTTATTGTATATTTGTTGTTGAGCAAATCTGATAGTTATGAAGAAGTTACTACTTGAATTCTGGTGCCTTGCGTGCTGTGGGCTGATGGCTTACGGACAGGAGGATTATTACAGGCCGGTGGAAGGGCTGAAGAAGTCGGAGTTGAAAACCGCGCTTCATGAGTTGATACAGCCGGAGAGCGTGTTGGACTATGGCGGGAAGGGCGAAGGTTATACCTGGTCGGGCTTTGTCGTGACCGACCGTATGCCGGACGGAACGGTGCGCGACCGCTACAGTGACGTCGTTCGCGGGTTCAACGGATTGAATGCCGTGGAAGGCATGAACATCGAGCATTCTTTTGCCAACAGTTGGTGGGGGCATACGGTGAACAACGCCTATTGCGATTTGTTTAACCTGTTTCCCAGTGACGGAACGGCCAACGGGAGGAAAAGCAACAACCCGATTGGCGTGGTCACGGAAACGCCCGCTTTCGACAACGGGGTGACCCGTGTCGGGAAATCCGCGTCTTATCGTGCGGATTCGTTGATTACGGTATGGGAACCGGCAGATGAGTGGAAAGGAGATTTTGCACGTACTTACTTCTATATGGCTACTTGTTATGAGGATTACGCTGATTTGTGGCAGACGACAGAAGGTTTGTTGATGGTTGAGAAAAACCGTTATCCGACTTTGCGGCCTTGGGTGAGCAACCTATTGTTAGCGTGGAGCGAAGCCGACCCTGTGGACGACGTGGAACGTGAGCGTAACGAAGCCGTGTCCGGTATTCAGGGAAACCGTAATCCCTTTGTGGATTATCCGCAGTTGGCCTCTTATATTTGGGGAGACAGTACGGATTATGCTTTTTACATCGACCGCACATCCACGAACCCCGAGTTGTTTGTGCCCGGAGAAGGGGAGACGGTGGACTTCGGCCTGCAAGCCTTGTCCAAGGGATTGAAGGGCCGTTTGACCATTCGGGGGCGTAACCTGCCCGGAGGACTGGCTTTGGATTTCGGGCAGTCCGGTTTTGAGGCGGACAAGACGCAGCTGACGGAAGACGAAATCGTCCGGGGAGTGACCTTGACGGTACGTTGCCGTACTGCCGAAGCCGGGGTGCACGAGGCTGTACTCCTGTTGAAGGGCGACGGTTTCGAGCACCGGAATTCCCTGAGGGTAGAGTATGTGGACGGTATTCCTGCCTATCCGGCTCGTGACGTGGTTTGCACGGTGAATGCCCAACGATTTACAGCTTCGTGGATGGACATGGGAGAGGGATTGGATTACACGTTGGCTGTCTATACGAAGGATGAGGGCGGACAACGGCAGATGCTTGAAGGCTATCCCAAAACATTGACAGGCGTTTCCGCCACAGTGGAAGGCCTGCTTCCCGCTACGACTTATTATTATACGGTAAGCCTTCCGGACGGAGAGGGCGGAGAGGCGATGGTTTCCAACGAGGTGGAAGTCCGTATGCCGGAGGTCACGCCTGTGTTTACGGCCGATGCTTCTGAATTGCATTTCACGTCTGTGCCCGGACGGGTTTCTTCCCCGCAGACAGTGACGGTCACGGCTTTAGGCGTAGACCAGTATGTGACCACAGCCACGGTAGAGGCTCCGTTTGAAGTGAGTGAAGACGGTAAGGAATGGAGTACAAAGGCATCTGTGGAAGGCACGGAACAACGTCTCATGGTGCGCATGGGGGCAATGCCTGAGGAAGGGATGACAGAAGGCGAAATGGTGCTGTCCACTCCTGGGGCGGAAGACATCATCGTGAGCCTTTCGGGAGAGGTGGATCAGAAAAAGGCATTTTTCGAAACCTTCGAGACTGGTTTTAAAAACGGTTATAAGGAAGGCCAGGTGACGTGTGTGGCCGCGCAGTGGCGGATGGCGCAGACCTTGATAGGAGGTTTGGCGGACGACAGGAAAAACGGTGATTGGAGCGTGCGTATACGACCTAAAAACAACGAAAAAACGGTATTGGAGATGATGGAAGACAAGACGGAGGGTTGCGACTCTTTGTGGTTCTATGCCGGGCTGTATGGTGAGAAGGATACGGGCGTGAAGCTCAGTGTGGACTATTCTTTGGATGGGGGGATGACGTGGCTGCCTGTGGCAAAGGATATAGCTTTCAACAAAGGAGAGTGGAAGCGTTACGGTTACAAATTGGACGTAGACGGGCTTGTGCGGTTGAAGTTCTGCGTGACGGGAACTAATGAAAAACGGCTGAATTTGGACGACATACAGATGAGCGATTACGGTACGGGCGACGGTGTGCGGCAAATCCGGGTGGAGAATCCCGACGAGTGGGTGGATGTGTACACTTTGGGCGGCATTTGGCTACGTAAGGCTAAGCGTAAAGATGCGTTGAAGGGTTTGAGGCCGGATTATTATATAGTAAAATAAGAGCCGTAAGCTAAAAAAGAAGTATCTTTGCATCCGTTTACAAATCAGACGGATGCAAAGATATTTTTTATATTTGGCCTATGACGGCACGAGTTACCACGGTTGGCAGATTCAGCCCAACGGTATCAGTGTGCAAGAGGTGTTGCAGAAAGCCTTGGCCACCCTCTTGCGGCAGCCCGTGTCCATCACAGGAGCGGGACGGACGGATACCGGAGTACACGCCCGGATGATGGTGGCTCATTTCGATTTCGAGTATGCCGATGACCCTGTGCGACGGATTGACGGAAGGTGGCTGACGGACAAGCTCAACCGCCTGTTGCCGCCGGATATCTCCATTTACAAGACGGTGCCTGTGGCAGCCGATGCACATGCCCGTTTCGATGCCTTGTCGCGCACCTACCATTATTATCTGCATTTCGGCAAGTCCCCGTTCTTGCGGGCTTATTCCTGCCGTCTGTACCAGATGCTCGATTTTGGGAAGATGAACGAAGCTGCTGCTGCATTGTTCGATTATACCGATTTCACCAGTTTCAGCAAAGTGAATACCGATACGAAGACCAACAACTGCCGTATCATGCAAGCCCGTTGGACGGAGCTTGCGCCAGGCGAATGGCGTTTTGAAATCCAGGCGGATCGTTTTTTGCGCAACATGGTGCGTGCCATCGTCGGTACGCTCGTCGAAGTGGGGCGGGGCAAGCTTACGCCGGAAGGCTTTCGGGCGGTGATAGAAGGAAAAGACCGTTGCCGTGCGGGAGAGTCCATGCCGGGGAACGCCCTCTTCTTGGTGGATGTGGCCTATCCGGACAAATGTTTCATGGTATAGAGTAGAAACGGAAAAGAAAGAGATATATGTGGTTGATTCTGGCGTTTACTTCCGCCGCCCTGTTGGGCTTTTACGATGTGTTCAAGAAAAAGTCGTTGAGAGGCAATGCTGTGATTCCCGTCTTGTTTCTCAATACATTGTTTTGCAGCCTTATCTTCCTGCCGTTCATTCTCGGTTCGGCATGGGGAATAACGGACACCGGCAGCTTGTTTTATATCCCCCCGACCGACTGGGGGGCGCAGAAGTACATCCTGTTGAAGTCCTGCATCGTGCTTTCTTCATGGATATTCGGTTATTTCGGCATGAAGCATTTGCCGTTGACGATAGTGGGGCCCATCAATGCCACACGCCCCGTCATGGTGCTCGTCGGTGCGCTGTTGGTCTTCGGCGAGCGGTTGAACCTTTATCAGTGGGCGGGTGTGGCCTTGGCTGTGCTGTCGTTCTTCATGTTGAGCCGGAGCGGCAAGAAAGAAGGCATCGACTTCCGGCATGACAAGTGGATTTATTTCATCGTCTTGGCCAGTGTGCTCGGAGCCGTGAGCGGCTTGTACGACAAATATCTGATGGCCTCGCCGGAGAATGGGGGAGTGGGGTTGGATCGCATGGTGGTGCAGAGTTATTATAATCTCTACCAGTTGGCGATGATGGGCGTCATGATGCTTCTGTTATGGTGGCCGCGCAGGAAGCAGACCACGCCTTTCCGGTGGGATTGGTGCATCCTTCCGATTTCGCTCTTCCTGTCGGCGGCAGACTTCGTTTACTTTTATGCACTCAGCCTGGACGGTGCCATGATTTCCATTGTCTCCATGGTACGCCGCGGCAGTGTAATCGTTTCGTTCCTTTTCGGAGCCATGGTTTTCCGCGAGAAGAACTTGCAGAGCAAGGCCGTGGACTTGGTGTTGGTCTTGCTCGGGATGGTGTTCCTTTATTTGGGTTCCCGTTAACGTGAAGAGATGTTATTAATAAGGTGTGAGGTGCGGAATGTCGATAAAAATGACTAAGTTTGTGCCCGTAAAATAAAATGGATGTATGAAACGTTTTTTACCTCTTGTCATAACGTTGGCATTGGGACAGGCTCTTCAGGCGCAGAAGATGCGCGACGTGTTTGCCGCCATGCCCGACAGCGTGTTGGGCATCATGACGAAAAATAACCGTTTGGATTGTATCGACTTCATCGAGAACACCATGGCCGCCAAAGTGCACAACCGGTTCGATGGTGACACGGAACTGAAAGCTCTCACGGTGGACTATCTCGAATTGCAGCTGACAAAGAATTGCCGGGTGGAGATGAAGCTTTTGCCGTCGGAGGACACGTTGTATTATATTTGTGTGGCACGTACTTATTCCGGACCGATGGCAGAGACGAAGGTAGCCCTTTACACACCGGATTGGGAAACATTGCCCGAAGAGAAATGGATGTCCCGTCCGGTGTATGCCGATTTTTGGGAAACGAACGATTCGGTGGACAAGGAGGAAGTGGCACGTCTGCAGCATTTGCAGGACATGCGCTTTGTGACGGCTTCCCTGCAACCGGACGATATGCGGCTGACTTTTGTTTTGCAGCCCGGCGAGGTGGATAAGGATGAGGCGGAGCGTATGAAGAAAGTTTTACGTTCTGTCGTGTATGGGTGGCAAGGTAAGCGGTTTGTACGAGTTGAAGATTAAAATATTGTATTTTAGCTGATTATATCTTTTAGGAAAAATCTGCGCCAAACGGAAAATTGTTTGGCTGTGATTGATTTTTCGTTCTGCTGTGATTGATTTTTCATTTGGCGCAGAATGAAATCACGGTCTTTTGAAGCCTATTCCTCAGGGGTAGGAAATGGCGAAAAAATGCGACTTCATTCTGCGGTGTGTCTCCTTTTTGTGCAAAAGAAAACGGTGTGGAAACTGTTGTCACCACACCGTTTTTTATCTTTTCGATAAAATATGGAATCCCGATTTATTTGCGGCTCTTTCCGTAGCGGCTCATGAACTTGTCTACGCGACCTGCCGTGTCCACCAACTTGCTCTTGCCTGTGTAGAAAGGGTGAGAGCTACTGGAAATTTCAATTTTCACTACCGGATAGGTTTCGCCTTCAAATTCTATGGTCTCGCTCGTTTTGCAAGTAGAACGTGAAAGGAACATGTCGCCGTTGCTCATGTCCTTGAACACTACGGGACGATAATTCTCAGGATGGATATCTTTCTTCATTGTCTTATAATTTTTTGTCAGTTCAACTTATAGCTGGTAACTATATGTGTAATGGTCTGATTTACGAGGTGCAAAGTTAAGCCTTTTATTCAGAACCACCAAACTTTCTGCGGAATATTTTCGGCTATAATCCGTTCCAACTTTCTATATTATAAGTTTGTTCTACAGGTGTCTCTATCCGGTCGGGCAGGTTGCAGAAGAAGTCGATGCCCGTTTTCTCTTCCAGTTCGTCGATGCTTACGGCCCAACTACGCAGGTCGGGGTTACCGCCGTACGACTTGTGTTCCACCCAAAATCCGATGGCCTTGTAAGTGTTTTGTCCACCTGCGTATTTCTTGCAAAGCAAGGCCATGAAATAATACTTCGGGACGGGCATTCCGCTTCGGGTGTATGCTTTAATCTGGCCGTCGAGAATCGTGCCGCCTTTCACGACGAAGAGCGTGTCACGAAAGGAACTGTTGCGCCCCCAGTTTTGTACCTGACCTTCCAAGTCCACCCAGTCGTCCTGGTTGAATCTTCCCATTTGCGGACTCATGTTAGACAGGTAAAAGGTTTGCCCGTTGGCATCTTTGGAGAACAGCCGGTCGGCCGAGGCGCAAAGGTGCCCCCGGTTGTAGCCGCTTCCCCGGTAGTCTTCCAGTTCCGTGCGCTCTCCGGCCGGAATATCCGGGTCGGCTTGGAAGGGATCCCCCTCCCATACGGTGCCGTTCCATTCTGTGCCTTTCCAGTTGTTGCGGTTCCAGGAAGTGCCCGCCGTTGTATTGGTAAAAATGAAAGCCACCCAACGTGAATGCTTTTTTTCTTTATGCCAATCTACGGTGTAGTTCAATACTCGCGTACCATTGTAGGTCACGTAATGAGAATAAATGTCGCCTGTCTGGTCGTCCAACCTCGGCATCTCGAGATTGGCTGCATTGGGGATGACCGAAGGGTTGGCGTTTTGGTTCGTGGTGTCGCCTGAGGCTCCATCGGAAGAGTCGTCGTTGCAGGCGGTAAAGATAAGGGCTGCGGTTAACAAACCGGATAAGATGGCTATTCTTTTCATTGTTCCTGTTTTAAGATGAACAGAGGATGTGTCCTTTCAGACACATCCTCTGTTTCTGATTGGATGATTATTTACTTTATTTGACGGCTACGTTTTTTATTTCCCACGTTAAAGTCTCGTCACCGTCGGCATTTTTGTATTTGAAGGCCAAATGAGCCTGTGCGCCAATGGCCGGTAGCGTGGCTTGCGCGTCGCTGAAAGCCCATCCGGATTCTGCCGGATAGTTGATGGTCACTTGTGTCCATGTGGCAGTTGACACGTCACCGGAATAGTTATTGGATACCCATACGGTGTAAAGTTGGCTGGCGTTGTCCATACTCTTGTTATAAGGGCCGAAAGCTTGCTCGAAAGTCAGTGTTCTTGCTTTACCCAGGTCGATAGCCGGTGAAATCAGCCAGTCTTCGTTTTTTACAGACGTTCCGTTGGCATAAGCCGACATTTTCATACATTTGTATTGGTCGTCTGCGTTCCACGCTTGTTCTCCGGCAATATCGGCTGTGGTAAAGCTACCGATACCGTTAGCGAAACTTTCGGAGAAAATGGCATCTCCCGGTTCTTCCGGTTCTTCTGGATTGCCTCCTTCGATGATTCCTCCGTCGTTAGTTTGCAGGGAGAAATCGTCTATGAGGACGCTTTGTCCGGGATTCTTGCCGACCATGACCACCAAATTTACCGTGGTATTTGCCTCCAATGTGAATTCGTGAGTGGCTTCTACCCATGTATCTTTGGTAATGTCGTTAACGTATGCTCCATATTTGTAACTATCTCCTCCGGCAATGCTTCCGTCAGCTTCGTTTACAGCGTATCCTAAACGTATGCTGGCGTTGGCATCTACGGCTTTGAAGTAGGCTTTGATAGCATACGTGCCGGCTTTCAAGGTTATTTCCGTGCTGCCCAGACGCTTGTTCGCATCGGTTGATCCTTCTATCATGGCTGAATAACTTCCTGCATGGGCGTCGGTAGATTGGGTAACGGTGGCATTTCCTGCACTGTTGCTTGACTTCCAACCTGTGGCCACACCGTTTTCCCAAGTTTCAAAGCCACCGTTTTTGAGGAGGTTTTCTCCTGTGATGGGTTGGTCGGCTTGGGCATTACGCTCTTCAACCAGAATATTTTTCAATTCAAATGTACCGGCTTTGTCCGTGCAGTTGTAGACGAAAGCAAGCTTGATGCTCTTGCCTTTGTAGGCGTTCAGGTCGATGTCTTTAGAATCAACAAAGTTCCAATCACTGCAATCTTTGATTTCTACAGGAAGTTTTTGCCAGTTTTCATTGGATGCTTCCGTAATCCATACGGTCATGTTGTTTTCCAAGTCGTTGAAATAACGGGCACAATAATCAAAAGTCAAGGTGGCAGCCGAAGCTTGCGTCAAGTTGATAGCAGGAGATACCAACCAACTTTCGGCGGCATAGTTTACACCGTTGATGTACGATGTGGCTTTCATGTATTTGTAACTGTCGAAGGTCCACACTTCGCTACCCATTTCAGACGGTACGTTGACGTTGTTAATTGTAAATTCACCCATACCCTCTGCGAACGTTTCACTGAAGATGGCGTCTCCCGGCTCTTCAGGGACATCACCTATCTCCTGTCCGTCAAGGATGGCGGCAGTAACGGTTTTCACCCCGGCGCTGCCGAAGTACTTCTCCATGGTGCCATAGAGCATGACTTCCTTGCCTAAGTTTTCCGGATGGGCTTGCAGGTTGAGTGCGTTACGTACGTCGCCGCTCGGGAGCTGTACGGCCATACAGTTGTTGATGTCCTTGCTGTCGGCCGAAGTGGCAATCACGATGTTGGTAGTGCCGGCTCCTTCTGTTCCGAATACGATGTCGGAAATCGTGGAAGAAGTATTGTCGCCAGTCGGGATGTAACCTACGATATAGGCTTTTACCCACGCGTAACCGCCGTTTTGGTTCAATGCAGCTCCCTTGATGGTGTAGGGAGATTCTTTGGAACCGGTTCCATATATGCTGTTGGCATCTCCCTTGCCCGGTATGTCGTAAGGAGCAGGGACGTCGTTACATGCCTGGAACAGGAACACGCCTAATGTCAGGCATAATAAGCTGATAAAACTTTTGGTTTTCATATTGTTTCGTTTTTGTTGGTGAATGCTTTTTATTGAATGTCTCTTGAAGTGCGTACGGTGAGTTGCCATTCGCCGTTATATTGGGTGAGTAATCCCGTGACGTCCACTTTTCCCATCTTCATGTAATTCGTGGCGAAGTTGGCGTAAGTGCTGGTGCGGAAAGGAATGTTGGTGTTTCCGACTTTGAGGGTACGGTTTACACCGTTTCCTCCGTCGCCTTCTGCTTCCGGAGCATATTGGGTCAGTCCGTCGGCTTCTACAAATTCCGCATCGTTGATCTTGACAAAGAATGCAGCCTCGGCTTTATTGGCCGAAGAAAGCCAGGCTTCGTCGATTTCCATAGGAACCAGTTCGGGGTAAGATAGGTCTGGTTGGCCGATGACTTTGACATGATCCTTCCATGTGTATTCCGGCATGCGGCCTATCTTGCCTTGGTACAAGGCACCCAACTGGGCCATGGAGCCGTAGCCGCCTACATAAAGCCCTTTGCAGTTGATGGCTATTTTTTGTCCTACGGGCAAGAACGCATACAGTCCGGTGGCGTTTATGCCCACTACTAAAGTACCGCTTCCGTCATTGACATACAGGTTCTTGTAGATGTTGCCGGATTCGTCATCGCCTACTATGATTCCGGAGATGACCAGGTCCTCTTGTACTTCTTCCGCTTTGTTGCCGCTGACGATGCCGGCATATTTTGTCTTTAAGTCGGCGATAGTCGTATTGGCTTCTCCCACGGCGGGATTTCCGTATGTATAATTAGTCGGGTCGTCATGGTGGTCCATACAGCCGGAGAAGACGGCTGCCAACATGGAGACGAGCAATAATTTAATATTTTTCATATTCAAGTTCGTTTTAATGAGGTTAGAAGCGGAATCCTACGTTGAGGAAACCGTTGAGTCCTTGTGCATAGTAATATTTAGAGTGGCGTGAGAACTGGTAAGGACGCTCGCGGCCGTCGTCGTATGCATCATCGCGGTTCTGTTCGTATCCTCCGGTTTTCATGTCCGTATTGTTGGTCACGTTGTTCAGCGTCAGGTTGATGCTCAGAGAGCGGCCCTTTTGCAGGCGGATGTATTTGCCTATGGAAAGGTCGAGCATGAAACCGCCGTCGAACTCTTCCTGTCCGGGGATGTTTACGCTTACCTTGTTGCCGTCTTCACCTACGGTCCCGTTCTCACCGGCTGACACACCCAAAACCTTACCTAATCTGCGGTAAGTGGAGAAGTCGATGAATCCGCGGTGGTAGTAGTTACCGTTGATACTGAAGAACCAGCCTTTCACATTGTAGTCCAGTCCGAGACTGTAGGCAGAGAGCGGAGTTCCGCTTTCTTTCATTCCGTCGATATACACGACATCTTGCGTAGTCTCGCTTTCGTTTTCGTAAGTCAGGTTGGCGTTCGGGTTGTTCACATATTCGGCGTTGTTGAATGTGCCCAACGCTTTCAGGGTCAGGTTTGACGTGAGTTTTACGCTGGCAGCCAGTTCTACTCCCATATATTCTTTCTCGACTCCGGTCATCGACAGGTAAGTGTAGCGCGACTCCTGGTCGTTGTAGAACTGGTCGAGTTCGGTCACATTGTTGAAACGCGTGTAGTAGCCGCTGACTTTGAAAGCGAAGATGGGACCGTTGAACGCATAGCTGGCTTCGGCTGTCATTACTTCTTCGTTGGTGAGGTCCGTGGCGAAGTTGTTCTTCAAACGGGGGGCGATGAATGCATTGTAAGACAACGGTGCATTTTCTTCATATCCAAGCCCGACGTTGAACACGTGTTTGCCTCCGATACGGAACGTTGCCCCGGCCTTGGCTCCGCTTTCCAAGAATTTGGCTGTGCCGCTCTTGCCTTTTGAGTTATTGGCCGCACGACCGTTGCGCATCAAACCTTCGCGTTCCATGGTCGTTCCCCCCAAACGTCCGGCAAAGAACAAGCTGTAGAAACTTTTGTCGAATTGGTAGTTGGCCCAGACGTTGGCTTTGTTGACGAATATATTATAGTCGTAGCCGAACTTGTCGTCTTCGCCGATCAGGCGGTTAGGATTGTCCAAATCGTTTTGAATCATGCTGGAGTTGTAGCCATAGTCGCGCACGGAGAATTTGTCTACGTCCGTGTATTTGTTGGCACCCAACAAATCTTTCATGGTTTTGTAGTGCATGCCTTTGGTGGTACTGACATTTACGCCGGCTGTGATATTGCCGTACTTTTCCATGTCGCGTTTCAGGGTGGAACCGAAGTTGAAGGCCATTTGGTCGTTATGACGGTTTTCTACGTAGTATAAGGCATCGCCCCCTAACGTGTTTTGCTGTGCATTGGCAAAGTACATGGCGTCCCAGTCAAGTTGGCGGTGGGACTTTGCGCTCGTCCAGTAATTGTATGCGTTCTGCCAAGTTTCCACATCCTCGTCGCTCAACGGTTGGTTGAACACGTTGCCGCTGATTTGTCCGCTCGGTAACTTTTTGTAGTAATCCGGACGCGGGTCGGCGGCATTTCCGCTCCATCCCAAAGCGCTGCTGGCGTACATGCCGTATTTTCCGGAGAACGATGTAGACAGCTTGGTTCGTTCGTTGATGTCGAAATCCCAAGTGACAATCGCCGTCGGTTCGAAAGAATTTACCACACGTGCATTACGTTTTTCACCGTTTTGGTAACCCCAGTTCGGGTTGTAGTAATGGTCGTTGGCCAACCAGTAAGCTTCTTCTGTGGAAGAACCCTGTTGGGCGCGTTCAGTGGGAGAACCCCAGGTCGTGAAACTCAAACTATGCCGGTCGTTGAAGCGTTTCTCGAACCCTAACAAGTAACTGAACGAATTGTAGAACGTGCCTTCTACGAATCCTTCATTGGCCCAACGGTAACCGATAGAACCCGTGAAGGCCCATCCGTTGCTCATCAGCCCCGAAGAGTAGGTGTACATGCCTCGTGCACGATAGTTCCGATTGGTTCCGGACAAAGATAATTTGTGGCCTGCAGCGTATTGTCCGGCCCGTACATTAATATTATCCGCTCCTCCCACCGGCGTATAGCCGAATTGGTTCATTAGGAAAAACGGGGAGCCTTCACGATTACGGGTCGCGTCGTTCAGTCCTCCGATAGAACTGTAACTGAATACGCCTCGCTCGGCATCATTGAACTGGATGCCGTTGATGAACATGTCGTTGTTGGAGTTCTGATAGGCCCGCAGGCGGAAACGCATGGGGCTGAATAGATAGCCCACTTCAGACAAATACAGGTCGTTGCCGACCCCTGTGATGGCCGAGACGGTCTGGCCCGCATCGTCATCTTCATTGAGTTGCGATTCTGTGAACGAAAAGTCCGCATTCTCGTTCTGTGCCCGTTGTTGGAGCACGGCCAGAGTATCTGCCTGTTGTGCGTGGAGCAAGGCCGACACGAAGAATGCCGATAGAATCAAAGTTGTCTTTTTCCCCATATCTCGTAGATTTATTGTATTGTTGTTACAAAGAAACACATAATTTTCAAATTAAAGCCATCCCGGACTAACTTTTTGCCATTTTTTTTTGGCTCGGTTGCCGAAAAAAGCCATATTTGTAATAGAGAATTAACAAAACGTTAAAAAAACATCTTATGAAACGAATGTTTATGGTTATGGGCTTGTTCGTGTTGCTGTTTACGGCAGCTCGTGCCCAAGAGAAGAAATTCGGCATGTATGCGGTTGGGTTTTATAATCAGGAAAATCTTTTCGACACCATTCATGACGAGGGGAAAAATGATTTCGAGTATCTGCCGGACGGGGCTATGAAATGGAACGGAATGAAGTATTTCTCCAAATTAAAGAACATGGCCACGGTATTGTCGGAGATGGGAACGGACAAGTTGCCCAATGTCGGTGCATCTGTCATCGGGGTGTCCGAGGTTGAGAACAGCCGTGTGATGCAGGATTTGGTGGAACAACCGCCTTTGAAGGCACGTGGAATGAAGTTCGTCCATATCGAGGGACCGGACCGACGTGGCGTAGATTGTGCGCTGATATACAATCCCCGTTTCTTTACACCGGAAAAGTCGTTCCTGCAACCTTATATATATGAGGCAAAGGACAGTGCCTATCATACGCGTGGCTTCCTGACCGTACAAGGAAAACTGGCGGGAGATGACGTGGCCTTTATCGTATGCCATTGGCCCAGCCGTGCTGCGGTTTCATATTATAGGGAGCGTGCCGGGAAACAGGTCCGTATGTTGAAAGACAGTATCAGCAAGGCAAACCCGGGAATGAAAATCATTGTGATGGGGGATATGAACGACGATCCTTTCTGTCCGAGTATGGCGAAAGCTTTGGGAGCCAAACGCGAAATGAAAGATGTGGGCGAGTCCGATTTGTATAATCCTTGGTGGAATGTGCAAACTAAAGAAGGACGGGGCACGTTGATGTACGACGGCAAGTGGAATCTTTTCGACCAAATCGTAATGACTCCCAATTTATTGAATTTGGACGGCAAGAAGGATTATTCGACCTTGAAGTTCTTTAAGCATGAGATATTCTCGCGTAATTACCTGTTCCAAACCGAAGGGCGATACAAAGGCAATACCAAGCGTACGCATGCCGGTGGAGTGTGGTTGAACGGTTATAGCGACCACCTTCCGGTTGTGGTATATTTGGTGAAAGAGATGAAATGACACTGCAAGCACTCCCTCGAAACGGTAAAATACGCTTCGGGGGATTTTTTTTGCTTAAAAGATACAGGCGGTAGGTATGGATTTGAAGAAAAATGTCTATCTTTGCCCTACCAAAAAGAGTGAAATGAATTGTTCTTTTTATAAATTATAAAGATATGGTTAATTACAAAGAATTGGGCTTGGTGAACACTAAGGAGATGTTCAAAAAAGCCATTAATGGCGGTTATGCCATTCCTGCTTTCAACTTCAACAACATGGAGCAGATGCAGGCTATCATTCAAGCAGCCGTAGAGACCAAGTCTCCGGTGATTCTTCAGGTTTCTAAGGGTGCCCGTCAGTATGCCAACGCTACATTGTTGCGCTATATGGCCCAGGGGGCTGTTGAATATGCAAAGGAATTGGGTTGCGCCAATCCCCAAATCGTGTTGCACCTTGACCACGGTGATTCTTTCGAGACTTGCAAGAGCTGTATCGATTCAGGTTTCTCTTCTGTGATGATCGACGGTTCTCACCTTCCGTATGACGAGAACGTGGCTTTGACGAAGAAAGTCGTAGAATACGCTCACCAGTTCGATGTAACCGTAGAAGGTGAGTTAGGCGTGTTGGCCGGAGTAGAAGACGACGTTGTGGCTGAACATCACACTTACACTCGTCCTGAAGAAGTGGTTGACTTCGTAACCAAGACCGGTTGCGATTCTTTGGCTATTTCTATCGGTACTTCTCACGGTGCATATAAGTTCAAACCCGAACAGTGCCACGTTGACCCCGCTACAGGCCGTTTGGTTCCTCCTCCTTTGGCATTCGATGTATTGGACGGTGTAATGAAGGAACTTCCGGGCTTCCCCATTGTTCTGCACGGTTCTTCATCTGTTCCTCAGGAAGAAGTAGATACCATCAACAAATACGGTGGCAAGTTGGAAGCAGCTATCGGTATCCCCGAAGACGAATTGCGTAAGGCTGCCAAGAGTGCGGTTTGCAAGATCAATATCGACTCAGACTCTCGTCTGGCTATGACGGCTGCCGTTCGCAAGGTATTTGCTGAGAAGCCGGCAGAGTTCGACCCGCGTAAATATTTGGGTCCGGCTCGCGACAACATGAAGAAATTGTACGAGCACAAGATTGTCAACGTTTTGGGTTCTGACAACAAGTTGTAATCCGGTCGTACGGCGTATAAAAGTTAAAGGGCTGCTTTCGGGCAGCCCTTTTTCATGCTTATTGCATGTTTAGTAGGTTTTCAAATTTCCTCGCCGTTGTCCGTCAGTTGTTTGATAGCTCCGTTGCTAGGGTAGAAAGTGACTTGTGTGGTGGTCTTTTTGTCGAAGAGCACATTGCTCAGGATTTCTACATTGCCGAATTGGCCCATGGGGAACTCTCCTTTGCAGAACTCTCTGGAAGCATTGAATACGCTGACCGCCACTCGTTCAGGTACATTATAATATACTCCTTCTTCCATCTTACCTTTCTTTTTGGCAGCCTTTTCGTCCACGACGGGTTGGGGGAGGGTATTCATGTTTTTCAAAGAGAGGTAGACCGGTTCTCCGGATAAATCGTCATTGTCCACTACGCCCAGTTTTTCCGAGAAACGGAACAGCACCATACGGTCTGTGAATTCCGCAGGTGTGAGTTCTATGGTGAAAACCTCCGTACTGGTGTCCACTGTGCCTTTGAACAGTTGTGTAAGAGCGGTTTCCTGCATCGTCAATTGGTCGAGCATCAATTTGAGTTGGGCGCCGTCCTTCGGCATGTTGTCCGCTTCGCCCTTAATCAATGCCGTGCGGCTGTCCCGGATATCGTAGATTTCTTCGGCCGTCAGCTCGGCTATTTTGGCATTGCTTCCGGCTGAAAGGATTTCCTGGTTCATGTAATCTCTGGGATTGAGTCTTTTAGGAGCATCATTCCCTTTCGGTATGGCCGGCAACGGTTCCTCTTCCCCGTCGGTATTGATGGACAGGAGGATGCCTTCGGAAGTGAGGCCTACCAACGGGGCTACGGTTCTCTTTTTAAGCTGTATGCTGTAAACTTTTTGAGGATCGGGTACTCCGTAAGGTACCATATCTATACTTTTTATACTCCACTTCGTGTAAGGTTCCTGAATTATTTGGGATAAACGGAGATAGCGGTCAGCATATTTGCTGAACTCTCCGGGGGTATAGACTTGCTTTTCAGCCACGACGACCAAACGAAGGGCTGTACGGGGCAAGTAATAGGTTACGCCCTCCACCGTGGCACCGGGTACGTACGGGCTTACTTCGGTTTGTGCGACGGCACCGAGTGTGCAAAGCACCAGTCCGCATAACAGGGTTCTTGCTTTCATAAACTTTATTTTTATCAGTGTTTATTCTTTTAATTTCTTAAAGGCTTCGGGGAGTGCGTCGATGATGTCGCTAGCAATCATGCTTTCTTCGCCTAACCTTTCGCGTGCGATGTCGCCGGCCATGCCGTGGAGATAGGTACCCAACTGGCAAGCTTCATTGGCCGTATATCCCCGTGCCAGTAAAGCCGTAAGGATACCGGTCAGCACATCACCGCTTCCGGCCGTGGCCATGCCTGCGTTGCCCGTGGGATTGATGATAACGCGTCCCGTCGGTGTACAAATCATGCTGTTGTGTCCTTTCACGATGACATATAACTGCATTTTGATGGATAGCTCGCGGGCTTTAGCCATACGGTCGTAACTGTCGGTACATGCTCCCACGAGGTTTTCCAATTCTTTTGGATGCGGAGTGAGAATCGTGTCTTGTGGGATTTCCGGAATCCATTCCGGATGGTTGCCTAAGATGTTGAGTGCGTCTGCGTCGAGTACCATTTCGCCCGGATGGTTACGGATGAAAGTACGCAGCGCTTCTGCCGTTTCTTCGTGTGTGCCCAGTCCGGGACCGATGGCCAGAGCGTTGTAGTCGTAGGTACTTATGGCTTTCGACACCCGGATGTCGGACAAATCATGGCTGAGTATGGCTTCGGGCACACTGCATTGCAAGATGTTGTTGTTCATGTCCGGCGTATGGACGGTCAGTTTGCCCACTCCGCTTCTCAGGCAAGCCTTTGCCGCGAGAATGGTTGCGCCTCCCATGCCGTACTGTCCGCTGACGAGCAGGGCATGCCCCATGCTGCCTTTGTGGGCGAAAGGGTTACGCGGTTTGAGTATCTTTTTCACCTCTCCCGGCTCTATTACCGTAATACTACAGTCCATAGCCGCCAATCCCTCGGCGGAAAGCCCGATGTCCACGGGCTTCACTTCACCGAGATATTTCTGGTTCTCGCCGAAAAAGAAGGCCAGTTTAGGAAGCTGGATGGTCAGGGTCAGGTCCGCACGGACGATGGCCGACGGATTATTGTATGTGTTGTCTTCGCTCATCAAGCCGGATGGGATGTCGATGCTCACCACTTTGGCCGGACTGGCGTTGATTCTTTTCACGAGACCGGCATAGCCCCCGTCCAAAGGCTTGTTCAATCCGGTACCGAACAGTCCGTCTATGATGACATCTTTTGCGTCCACTTCAGGGAAGGAGAATTGGGAAGATACTTCGGTGAACATCAGTCCGGCCAGGTTTTCCAGTCTTTTCTTGTTGTTCAGGCAATCGTCGCTGAGACGTCCCGTGATGTTGAACAGATACGTCTGTACCGTATACCCGGCGTTGCAGAGCAGGCGGGATACCGCCAAGGCATCACCGCCGTTGTTACCCGGACCGGCAAACACGATAAAGCGGGTAGCGGTGGTCCAACGGCTTTTCAGTTCGGCTGCAATCGCTTTTGCGGCACGTTCCATCAAATCGATGGATGAGACGGGTTCGTGCCCGATGGTGTATTTATCTAATTCTTTAAACTGGGTCGAGGTGAGTATCTTCATGACAAATAAAACTTCGTTTTCTTTCGTATTCTCTTGGTTTTGCACTATATTTGCACAAAATTAGCAAAAAGATATGGAAACACTTCAGATAAAGGATAAAAAATTTGCCGTATCGATACCTGAATCCGAGATATTGAAACAGGTGAAGCGGGTGGCAGGGGAAATCAACCGTGATCTTGCCGGGACAGAGCCTGTTTTTCTGGCCATATTGAACGGTTCTTTTATCTTTGCGGCCGATTTGATGAGGGAAATCAGGCTTGCTGCACAGATATCGTTTGTCAAGTTGGCTTCTTACGTGGGTACGTCTTCAACCGGTTCCGTCTGTGAGATGATAGGGTTGAATGCCGATATCGCCGGACGGGATGTCGTGGTTGTGGAGGATATAGTGGATTCCGGATTGACGATGAAATACGTGACAGAAATGTTGGCGAAGTACAATCCCCGTTCCATTTCCATTTGCACCTTGTTGCTCAAGCCCGGTAATTTGAAAGTGGATTTGGATATTCCGTACAAGTGTTTCTCCATTCCCAACGATTTCATTTTGGGATATGGGTTGGATTATGACGGTTACGGGAGGAACACCCGTGACATTTACACCGTCGTGGAATAAGTTGGCAGTATCTATTGCCGGGAAAGGAGGAGAAAGATTGTTTCAACCAAATACAAAATAAGAACGATGAAGAATATTATTATTTTCGGTGCCCCGGGATCAGGCAAGGGCACTTACAGTGACGAGATTGTGGCAAAATACGGCATGGGGCACATTTCTACCGGTGACGTGTTGCGCGGAGAAATCAAGAACGGTACGGAGCTGGGCAAGATTGCCAAGGGATATATTGACAACGGCCAGCTTATTCCGGATGAGCTGATGATTGACATCTTGGCTAAGACATACGATGCACAGACGAAAGGCCAAGGGGTGATATTCGACGGTTTCCCCCGTACCATCGCGCAGGCCGAGGCTTTGAAGAAGATGCTGGCCGACCGCAAGGACGACATGGGCATGATGATAGAGTTGGTGGTGGACGAAGAGACGTTGATGGCGCGTTTGCTGAACCGTGCCATCGAACAGGGACGCGCCGACGACAATGAAGAAACCATCAAGAAGCGTTTTGAAGTGTACCGTAACCAGACGGCTCCTTTGGCCGAATGGTTCGAAAAAGAAGGTTTGCGCCATACTTTCAACTGGAAAGGTTCAAAAGAACAGATGTTGGCGGAAATCTTTGAAGCGATAGACGCTGCAAACAAATAATTTATATGGCAGAATCCAATTTTGTAGACTATGTGAAGATATACTGCCGTTCGGGCAAGGGGGGACGCGGTTCGGCTCACATGCGCCGGGCCAAGTACGTGCCCAATGGCGGACCGGACGGTGGAAACGGCGGCCGTGGGGGTAATGTTTACCTTCGCGGCAACCGCAACTATTGGACGTTGCTCCATCTGCGTTATGACCGGCATGTCTTTGCCGGCCATGGCGGGAATGGCTCCAAAGCCCGGTCGTCGGGCAAGGACGGCGAGGACAAGTATATAGACGTGCCGTGCGGAACGGTGGTCTATAATGCCGAGACGGGAGAATACCTTTGCGACGTGACGGAGGACGGACAGGTCGTGTTGTTGCTGAAAGGAGGCCGGGGCGGTTTGGGCAACTGGAATTTCCGTACGGCCACCAATCAGGCGCCGCGGTATGCCCAACCCGGGGAGCCGATGCAGGAGATGATGGTCATCATGGAATTGAAGCTGTTGGCCGATGTCGGTTTGGTGGGGTTTCCCAACGCCGGGAAATCCACTTTGCTCAGTGCCGTGTCATCCGCCCGTCCCAAGATAGCCAATTATCCCTTTACGACGCTCGAACCCAGTTTGGGCATCGTGTCCTACCGCGACAACCAGTCGTTCGTGATGGCCGATATTCCCGGCATCATTGAGGGTGCCAGTGAAGGGAAAGGATTGGGCTTACGTTTCCTGCGTCATATCGAGCGCAACTCTTTGTTGTTGTTCATGGTGCCCGGCGACACGGAGGACATCCGGAAAGAATATGAGATACTGTTGAACGAACTGGCCACATTCAACCCCGAAATGCTCGACAAGCAGCGGGTGTTGGCCATTACGAAAAGCGATTTGCTGGACGATGAGCTCATACAGATGCTTTCCGAGAACCTGCCCGACGTGCCCCATGTGTTTATCTCTTCGGTCACGGGGACGGGCATAGCCGAGTTGAAAGACTTGTTATGGAAAGAGCTGAACAGCGAAAGCAATAAACTTCAGGCCATTACCGGCCAAAGCAAGATCGTGCATAAGAACAAGGATTTGAAATTCCTGCAGAATGAGCTGAAAGCCATGGGCGAGGATGAAGATATCCAGTTTGTGGACGAGGAGGAGATAGAAGACCTTGACGATTTCGAATACGAAGAGGATTGGGACGACGAACCTCAAAAATAGTTCCGGAAGATGCGTGGACCGGAATTGCTGACATACGATTTGGGACAGGGCGTCTGTGCTTTTAGTACGGAGCGTCGCGGAGGTTATAGCGAGGGAGCATACGCTTCTTTCAATGCCAATGCCTATTGCGGGGACGACGAACGCATGGTGCGGCTCAACCGTGATTTGTTGTGCGAGTCTTTAGGTTTGGAGACATCCCGTTTGATTATACCTCATCAGATACATGGCGCACGGGTGCGTCGTATCGATGAGGCTTTTTTTATGCAGGCCGATGCCGTCAAGGCGGCTACGCTCGAAGGAGTGGATGCCGTGATGACGGACGTGCCGAAAGTGTGCGTGTCGGTGTCTACCGCCGATTGCATACCTATATTAATATACGACCGGGTGCATCATGCCGTAGCCGCCGTGCACGCCGGTTGGCGGGGCACGGTGTTGCGCATTGTGGAAGCCGTCCTGCATGCGATGTCAGGCGCGTATGGTACCCGTCCGCAGGATGTGGAGGCGGCCATAGGTCCCGGCATATCCTTGGAAGCTTTCGAGGTGGGTGACGAGGTGTATGAAGCTTTCCGCACGGCCGGTTTCCCGATGGAGGAGATGGCGAGGCGATATCTTGTCGCCGGAGACGGGAGTGACAGGATGGAAAAATGGCACCTTGATTTGTGGCAAGCCAACCGGGGCTTGTTGGAGGGCTGCGGTGTGCCGTCTGCACGGATTCATTTGGCCGGAGTGTGCACTTACGGCCATTCCGAACGTTTCTTCTCCGCACGCCGCTTGGGCATCCGTTCGGGGCGCATCCTGAACGGTATTTTTCTGACGGACTGATTAAAAATATGGATATATGGTGAAGCGTATTTCTATTTTGTGCCTCGCTTTGTTGCTGGCTCTTTTGTATTCCTTTACGGGCAGCCGCAAGGAGCGGGTGGATTTCTCGCGCGTGGAACGGCGTATGCTTCATATCCCGACAGCCGGATTGTTCGACGGCACCGGTTATTTCACCGTGACTTCGGCCGACATGGAACGCGACGGTTGGAGTTTTCCGGTGAAGGACGGAGTGTTGTTCACTCCCGATTTCCGTCATGAGCCTGTCGGATGGTACATCATGTCGTCCGAGGTGAAGCATGAGGTAAGGGCGGCCATGCAGGGCGTGGTGCGCCTGGTGCGTAAGACGGATTTAGGAAAGACGGTCGTGGTGCTCCATCCCAACGGGATGGAAACGGTGTATGCCCATCACGCCAAGACGTTGGTGGAGTCCGGCGATTATGTTTCTGCCGGGCAGGCTGTCGCGTTGGCCGGTGCCGACCATGGCGTGGTCTATACTTATTTCGCCCTGATGGTGAACGGCGTGCCGATGAGCCCGTCCACGTTGTCTTGCCCCGATGGCAGTTTGAAGTTCGATGCCATGCAGTTTCGTCTGGACGAGTCCGGCTATGTCCGTGCTTCTTTCTGCCGGACGGGAGAGGTTGTCGAACGTCCGCCCCGGTTCGACTGGTTCCGGGTGCCGGAACTGGTGGACTTGGACCGCCCCTTCTCGGCCATGGAACGGCAACATGTAGGTGTGGCCACGCCGGGGTTGTTCGACGAGTCTTCTTCGTTCACGATAGACTTGTCCCGGATAGGGAAGTGGAGTTATCCGCTGCTTGGTGCCAAGGTGATCAGTCCCTACGGTGGGGCACGTAAGAACCATACAGGAACGGATCTGAAGACGAAACCGCACGACAAGATACGGGCGGTGTTCGACGGGATAGTCCGCTTCTCCGGAAAGTACTCTGCATACGGGAATATGGTGGTAGTGCGCCATGCCAACGGTCTGGAGACTTGTTACAGTCATAATGCCAGGAATTTGGTTCGTGTAGGTGATCGGGTGAAAGCCGGTGACGTGATAGCCACCGTGGGGCGCACCGGTAGGGCTACGACGGAGCATTGTCATTTTGAAGTCCGGGTGAATGGCGTGCCGTTCAATAGTGATTACATTTTCGATCACGGGCGGCATGCGTTGAGGAAAGACAAGCTCACCTTTACTCGTAAATCGAACGGAAGCATCTCTGTACGAAAGAAATAATACTAATTTTTTCCGTTTGGAAATTAATCCGTATGTTTTTGCTTATATACTATTATTTGATGAATTATTGATGATTGGAAATGAAGAATCTATTTGGAGAGGAGGAGCTAAACTTTAGTGAAGGGAAAGGAAGGCATGTTTCAGGTTACAGGATTTATGCCCCCAAGCAGGAGGGGCTTATCGTTCATAATGATTTGCCCGAATTCTACCCACAGCTTCCTGAAGGGAAATATGACATAATATATGCTGATCCGCCATGGGACTATGGGGGGAAAATGCAATTCGATAAGTCGGCCATTAAGGCGGAAAACAAGGATTGGAAACGCGACATATTCATTAGTGCGGCGAATTTCAAATACCCGACACTTAAAACAAAAGAAATGAAAAAGATTCCGATTAATGAAATTGCTAGCGATTCGTGCCTTTTGTTTATGTGGGTGACCAACCCTCATCTTGCGCAGGGCATCGAATTGGGACAGGCATGGGGGTTTGAGTATAAGACGGTAGGCTTCGTGTGGGACAAGATGAACCATAACCCCGGCCGATATACATTGTCCAACTGCGAACTTTGCCTTATTTTCAAAAAGGGGACGATACCCCAACCGAGAGGTGCGAGGAACATTCAACAATTAATCCGTGTACCCAGGATGGAGCACAGCAAGAAACCCCTTGAAGTACTCCATAACATAGAGCTGATGTTTCCAACACAAAGAAAAATCGAGCTTTTTGCTCGCAGTCGTAATCCGGGTTGGGACGTTTGGGGATTAGATGTAAGGGAGGTTTACGAAAGGGAGTGACCAATATAGGGGAAAGGAAGCTGACTATGCTTCCTCTTCCCTATTCCAATAGAGGGGCTATGAATTTTTCGAAATGTCCTATCAGTAGTTCGGCATCTTTTGTGTTCCTCCAAAAGAAATAATTCTCTTTGAACTTGTCAAACCAAAACGTTATTTCCCTGACGCGACAAGGATCCCTTGTTATGTCCCCTTGGAAAACAATCCAAAAAGGTAATGATGGTTCTGCTATATGGCCTGCATCCCTTAATAATTTTATGAGTCCTGGCGTAAAATACTTGCACAGCCTTTCGTGTGCATTGCCCCTGCCTGCTGATCTTGGTTTTCCTTCCACCCATCCGTCTTGTCTTTTTAGTTCGACATATATGGTCTTGTTCGTCCTTGTGTTGCGGATAAGGCAATCAGGCTGTATGCCATGTTTCTTTATGGGGGAAGGAGGAGTATATATGGCCATCTGTTCTTCTAACGGAAGTGGAACGTTTACATATATAGTGTTGAAACATGTAGGCTGCGTATCCAACACATATTCTGTGTCTTGGAACAGCAGTTCGAATACACTATAAAATGAATGTTCGGCCATGGCAGCACTGTGCCCGCCATAGTCTTGCCATTTCCTCCTAAAACGGTTGTCTAAACTTCCCATGTCAATCAAACAAATCCTTTATATTTACCTTTAGTGCTTTGGCTATTTTTTCTATGTTTAACAAGGTTATGTTTTTTTCCGCACGCTCAATCATTCCGATGTAAGTACGGTGTACGTGGGCTATTTCGGCAAGTTGTTCTTGTGAAAGCCCCTTTTCATTTCTCAGCCGTTGGACTTCTTGCCCAAATTGAATCAGTATGTTTTCTTTCTCCATATTTTAACCAAAGATAAGGCATGGCAACTTTTCGCGCAACATACTATGATTAGCATTAGTCTAAATGTGCATAAGGGCTTGTGAAAGTTGTGTAAAAAATATAAATTAAAAACAGGCACAAGCAGTGGGGATAAGAAATCCGTACTACTTGTACCTGTTTCTAATGCTGTCTATGTGGGCAGGAAACCTTACTTTTTATGCCGGTTGGCTCTGCGGCGGCGGATTTCAGCCTTCATTTTTGCCGACCCGGAACCATGCGCTCCCGTGATGTAAGCTTTCTTTTTGGCTTTGGTTTTCACTTTGTTTTTTGAGTTTCCAGAAGTCTTTTTAGCGCCCCCTGAAAACACGATTCCTCCCGTGATTACCTTGTCGATGTCATCTCCTCCAAAGTTTGCCATAAGTGTGCCGTGGGATTAATGGTGGAACAGGCGGACGCCGGTGAAAGCCATCGTGATGCCATACTTGTCGCAAGTCTCGATTACATGGTCGTCGCGTACGCTACCGCCGGCTTGTGCCACGAACTGTACGCCGCTCTTGTGCGCCCGTTCGATGTTGTCGCCGAAGGGGAAGAATGCGTCCGACCCTAAGGCCACTCCAGTGTTTTGTGCAATCCAGGCTTGTTTTTCCTCGCGTGTGAGCGGTTCCGGCTTTTCGGAGAAGAATTTCTGCCATTCTCCGTCGGCCAACACGTCCATATAGTCGTCGCTGATATAAATGTCGATGGTATTATCTCGGTCTGCACGGCGGATTTTCTCCACGAACGGCAGGTTCATCACCTTCGGATGTTGGCGCAACCACCAGATGTCGGCCTTGTTGCCCGCCAGACGCGTACAGTGGATACGGCTTTGTTGTCCGGCTCCGATACCGATGGCCTGTCCGTCTTTCACGTAGCATACGGAGTTGCTTTGCGTGTACTTCAGGGTGATGAGGGCGATCATTAAGTCGCGTTTAGCCTCGTCGGTAAACGTCTTGCAGGCCGTGGGGATGTTCTCGAACAAAGCCGGGTCGTTCAATTTGATTTCATTGCGTCCTTGCTCGAATGTGATGCCGAACACCTGTTTATGTTCTATCGGTTCGGGAACATAGTCCGGGTCTATCTTGATGACGTTGTAAGTGCCTTTGCGTTTCTCGCGCAGGATTTGGAGTGCCTCTTCCGTGTAATCCGGAGCAATCACCCCGTCGCTGACTTCGCGTTTGATGAGGGTGGCGGTAGCGGCATCGCAAGTGTCGCTCAGTGCGATGAAGTCACCGTAGCTTGACATACGGTCGGCACCGCGTGCACGGGCGTATGCGCAAGCGATTGGAGTGAGGGGAATTTGCACGTCATCCACAAAGTATATTCTTTTTAACGTGTCGCTCAACGGGAGGCCGATGGCTGCCCCGGCAGGAGACACGTGTTTGAAAGACGTGGCGGCAGGTATGCCGGTGGCTTCTTTCAGTTCCTTGACCAGTTGCCAACCGTTGAGGGCATCCAAGAAGTTGATATACCCCGGACGGCCGTTGAGTACTTCAATCGGCAGTTCGCCCTCGGTCATGTAAATGCGCGAGGGTTTCTGATTCGGATTGCATCCGTACTTTAAAGCTAATTCTTTCATATCGAGTGATTAATACAGAAGCAGCCCGACACGCATACTGCATGACGGGCTGCTTTCAAATTTGTGGAGCTGGAGGGAATCGAACCCAATCCGGATTTTTCTCCACTTGATTGTCAGCCCGTAACGGCTCGTGTGTCAGGTACTTCTGAGTTTATAATTTATTTTGTTGTCCCATATTTGTCCGACTATTATGTCGTAATATCCCATGTTATGTGGCAGTGTCCCCACTTTGTGCATTGCCCTTTTTCAGGATGTCCAATAGGGCTTCCATCTGCCTGTCTTTAGAAGCAAGGCTTTCCGCCTGTTGCTTGATGACTTGCCAGGCTTCTGCCTCGATAGTTACGGTTCGGGGGCTTTCGGGCTTGTCTTCTCCTTTCAGCATTTCGCCTTCGCCCGTCATCAGCCAACCGGTATTCAAGTCGGGATAGTGTAGAGCAATGTTTCTAACCTTGTCAGGTTGGATAGATACTCTCATGTTATTGATGTATCCATTGGAAACTCCTATGGATAATTCAAATTGCCTTTTACTAATCCCTTTATGTTCCAAATACGTTATAAGCCTGTCTTTTATGGTCATAAGCATATAAAACTTCAAGAATAGAACAAAAAACTAAATATTCTTTTGTTTTATTAGAAATATGTTCTATCTTTGCGATACGATAATTAAATTAACGTCACGAAGTTACGAAAAAACAATCTGATTTAGAGGAACTAACTTAAAATATTTCTGAAAAATGGTATTTAGTGAGTACATGAACTCCCTTCCCAATGTGAAGGTGGATGAAATCAAGAAGATTACGGAACTGACCTATTCGACACCGGCTACGGTGTACCGTTGGATTTCGGGCGCGTTGAATCCTCCCATGGTGAAAAAGAAGATAATAGCCGAATATCTCGGTAGGCCGGTGGAAGAATTGTTTCCCGAATAGATGGTTGCGCCATGTTGTCGGAAGTGGAATTTTACAACACCCCGGAAGGGGATGTGATGGTGAAAAGGGCCGGTAAGCCTGTGGTACAATTGATGCAGAACGACCGTGCCCTTGTGCAGGAAGTGTTGGCCATGGTGCGGGACCTGTACCCGGAGGCTTTCAAACGCTTGTCAGAATTGTACACCCGTTATGAGCGCAACCGGGTGCATTACGAGTTCATGATGGTTTCCCGCTTTATCCGGTGCAATTTCGGGGAGTACGACCAGAACCGGTATGACGTGGATGCCGACGGCTGCCTGAAATTCGAGGAAGTCCGCTGTCCGTTGCGTGGGGAGTGCCGTGAAGAATGTGTGGTATGCAAACCAAGGCTCGACACGAAGCTGACGGCAAGGGAGACGGAAGTGTTCGAGTGCATAGGCCGTGGGCTTCAGGCTTCGGAGATTGCCGATGACCTGTGCATCTCCATCGCCACGGTGAACCGCCACCGGGAGAACCTGAAAGCGAAGCTGGGGCTTCGCAGTGTAGGACAATTAGTACGATATTATTATGAGCAAGTCAAAAAATGAAGGGCGCAGCCTGATGATACGTCCGGGAGAGTGCCCGTTGTGGATGCGCGTTTACCGCCGCCGAGAAAAATACTTTGCCTTATTGAACTTTTCCCCATCGGCCTATCCCTTGTTTGTGGATAAAATAGAGGGAATGGTGCGGTTGGAGCAAGTTTCTAATTACCCGGATGCCGCCATGGGGGCTTTGGTGTTCGGTGTGGCCGGTGGTGTGCCGGTGACCGCGCTGCATGAATTGTTGTTGAAAACAGCGGCCATGGTTCCTGTGCCTGTGGTGCGCCACGCGAAAGGAGGGGCTTGTGAAGAAAGCTAACTGGACACCGGACGAAGACCGCCGCCTGCGCCGCATGGTGGAGGAACACAAGCCCATAGAAGCCATGGCGCGTGCATTGGGCAAATCAGAAATGGCAGTGTACCTGTACGCCTACCGCCACCGCATAGCCTTGCGGCATACGGTCAAGAATCCTTTGATGCGCAATCTGGTGGAGATAAAATTCGGGAACGTGGAATATTTCCAACCCACCCGCCAGTTTTACCGGAACACCGGAATCTCGCAAAGGCGTTGGGCTTCCTTGGTTTTCGGCTATGCCCAACCCACGCAGGAAGAGATGGTGGCGGCGGCAAGGGAACTGAATTTTTCTTTGGAGGAAACTTTTAAACTGATGGATTCAAGGCAGATGAGCCTTGATTTCAGGGAGTGATTCATGAAACAGGAAGATGTATTCAGGCTTTTTGGCATTGGGGACATCAAAGACCTCCCCAATGCCGTGGAAGATGTGGTTTTGGGGGATACCAGAAGACGGGATGAGGTGTACCATCGGCTGATGGAACTCAACAGGTACGACTTTTCGTATGACTGGTTCCAAGGCATCTATGAGGAAGAACTTGCGCAGCGGAAAAAAAACAAGCAGGATTTCACGCCGGTTGAGGTTGCCGTGTTGGCTTCGAGGCTAACCCTGCGGAAAGGTGCTTTGCATGAGCCTACGGCAGGCACAGGCTCTATGGTCATTGCGGATTGGTGGGAACGTTGCCGCAGCATGTTGCCTTTTGAATTCTTCCCCTCGCAGCACATGGTTTATGCATGGGAACTTTCTCCAAGGGCCATCCCCATACTACTGCTGAACCTTTCCATACGTGGGATAATGGGCTATGTGTACCATGGGGATGTATTGGAAAACAAGGTGGAACAAAAATATATATTGTTGAACCGGCATGACGACCCGCTCGCATTTTCAGAGGTCATAAAGGTTGGCATGGGTCAAATCATAAGAAGAGATGAAAGTTGTTGAAGTATATGAAAGATGGGTGGAGTTCCACTTCCCTTTTGTGAAGGAGTCTACAAGGATGGCTTACCTGTCACATTGGAAGAACCACGTCAAGCCGTTTTTCGGGGACATGGAAGTGGAAAGCATAACCACCGATGTTTTGGAGGATTTTGTGGAGCGTTTGGTTGAAGGCGGGCGCATGAACAGAAGTACTGCTGGAGATGCCTTAATGTTAGTCAGGCAACTGGTAAAATATTCCGGGACACGCTTGAACCTCAGGTGCTTTGTGTTGGGTGAAGTCCGCTATCCCCTTGGCGTGAGAGGAAAGATTGAACGCAAGGAGCGGCTAACCAAAGGCGAGGTGAAAAAACTGATCGAGTATGTCAAGGCCAACCCATCGCCGGTGAATATCGGGATATTGGTGATGGTCAACAGCGGAATCCGGATAGGCGAAGCATCCGGTTTGCGTTTTGAAGATTTTGATTTGGAAAAGGGAGTGTTTACCGTGAACCGTATCATCCAACGTATTTATGATACCTCGTTGAAGCATACCAAAATCTTGATAGGGACACCCAAGACGAAGAGTTCACACCGGGAAATCCCTCTTGTTCCGGAACTGAGAAGGATGGTTTCTGCCTACAAAAAGATTTTCCGTCCGGACTATTATGTACTGACATGTTCACCCCATCCTTTGGAACCGAGGACATTCAGGTGCCATATATATGCCGCGCAAAAGAAAGCGGGGATTGACGAGCCTGTGCATCCTCACGGATTACGGCATTCTTTCGCGTCCATGCTTGTGGAAAACGGTGTCGATGTCGTTACGGTGTCCGGCATATTGGGCCACAGCAACACGACTACAACCTTGAATATGTATTGCCACGCTTCGGATGACGAAAAACGGAAAGCCATCTCTTCCATGCTCCGCAAGTTGAAAATTTAAATTATCGGTGGACTATGGCAAAGATTGAGGAAAGCGTGATAGAACATGTATTGGCTTCGGCCGATATTGTGGCCCTGATAGGAGAGGATGTGGCTTTAAGGAAGCAGGGAGTGAATTATGTGGGGCTTTGCCCGTTCCATGGAGACCGCACGCCATCGTTGACCGTCAGCCCGTCAAAAAGGATTTACAAGTGCTTTGCTTGCGGCGAAGGGGGCAATGTGATAACCTGGTTTCAGAAAATCCATGGTCTTTCTTTTCCTGAAGCTGTGCGGGAAGTCGGGCGGAGGTGCGGGGTGGAAGTCCCGCAAGTGGAACAGACACCCGAAGAACTTGCGGCGGAGAAAAAACGCGAGGCGTTGCGGGCGGTGCTCCGTGAGACCGAAAACATATTCGCGGCCAACTTGGTGCAGGACGACAAGGCCAAGTCCTATCTGGTTGCCCGTGGGGTGGTGCAGGACGACATGAACCGCTTCAATATAGGTTCTGCTTCGGCTTACAACGCCCTGTCCAAAGTCCTGCTTCAGCGTGGTTTTACGGCAGAGAACATCGTGGCATCCGGGGTGGCCGCTCAAGACGCGCACGGACAGTTGCACGATACCTGGTGGGGACGTGTCATGTTCCCTTTCTACGATTATCGTGGTCGCGTGGTCAGTTTTACCGGGCGTGACATTACCGGAGAACAACCGGCCAAGTACAAGAACGGCCCGGAAACCGCCGTTTTCAAAAAAGACCATCATATTTTCGGGTTATGGCAAGCCCGGCAAGCCATCGCGCGTGAGGGCTGCGTATATGTTTGCGAGGGGCAGATGGACGTGGTTTCCTTGTCCCGGTATGGTGTGCAAAATGCCGTGGCGGCCAGTGGCACGGCGTTTTCTGAGCATCAGCGCAAGCTTCTCCACGCACAGACGGGTCGTGTGGTGCTGCTGCTCGATGGGGATGCCGCAGGGACGAAAGCGGCCATGAAGCATATCCCTGCATTGGTGGCCGCTGATTTCGAGGTGCTGTGCGTGGCCTTGCCCGATGGTATGGACCCGGATGATTTGGCCAAGAAGCATGCAGAAGAAGTGGGCAAAGTCTTAAAAAAGCGTACGCAGTCGTATGTGGCCTACCTTGCGTCCAAGCTTTTTTCCGGAGACGATGATGCTTATGCACGCCGATCCAAAGTGCAACAGGTGGTTTCGGTCATTGCCATGGAGCGTGACGAGATGTTGCGCCGCAAGTTCCTTTCCGAGTTGTCCCGTCCAAGCGGTTATGATCTGGATGAGTTGGGGGCAATTCTCCGGGAATCCAAATTGCCGGAGCGTCCGGAAACCTTCCATGCCGGGTTCTACGGGTTGGAGTTCGCAACTTCATACATCCATCCGGATTTACGGGAGCTGCATCTGGTGCGTGACTTTTCGCGGTTTCAAAAGTTATTGGGTGAGGAACAACCCTACGTTTATGTGCACGGCGTACCGTCGCATACCGATATTCAGGAACTGGCGCGTGGCGTGGAGAAAGTGATATTCCACCGTCCGGACATGACGGCGGACGACCGGCACGAAAGTGAGGATGTCCGGCTGATGAAGGAACTGTTCACGTTCGGCCTGACTGTGGATGTGAGTACAGAAGGCAAGATTTCGGGATTCCTTTACGTCTACGTCCGTTTGTACGGACAGCTTATAGAATTGTCTTCTCCCACTCCGGAACAGAAAAATACCTATATTTCCCGGGTGGCCGAAATGATTTCATACGCCCCCGCGCCCATCCAGACCGTGAACCTGCCCACTTGGGCGGAAATACTGAACCTGAAGGTCACGGCGTTGAAAGAAGTGCTGAAACCGTTTGCACAGGAGCGCAAGGCCAACCGGAAATTTATGGGCGAACGTACGGACTACGGCGACGTACTGGAGTTCGACACGGAGAAGATACCAGATTATGTGACTTCTAATGAGGAATATTCAAGGATGTTGCGCCGCTATAACTTCTACCCCTTGCTCAACACTTCTGGCGAACCGGTGTGCTACATGTTCCGGGGCGAGAGCGGTAACCTGCGCCGCGTGGCCGACTTTTACATGACCCCACTTTTCCATATCTACTCCGACCAGAGCGAGGACAACCGCAGGGTGGTGAAGCTGACCTCGCTTTTCCTGAAAGGGGTGAAATATGTGGAATTCCCGTCCAAGGTCTTTGCCAAGATGAGCACGCTCAACGAGAAACTGATTGAAAAAGGGGCGTACAACATGGAAGGGTGCACGGCTGCGGACTATGCCAAGATTTGGGCTTGCATGTCATACAATTTTCCTTTGGTGAACGAAATCAAAGTGTTCGGCCAACAGGAAGAGGGCTGTTTCCTTTTTTCCAACGGGGTGCTGCACGAGGTAGACGGGGCTTGGCAGTTTGACTATGCCGACGAGTTGGGATTGATGGCGCACGGCGACATGCTCTTCTACAGTCCGGCCTTTTCCAAGGTGAACAGCGGCATGCGGAAAGATGCCGACCGCTACGAGCAAGACCGGTGGCTGATGTACACCGAGACAGCCACGAACAAACGCATCAGTTTCGCCCACTGGGCGGAATTGATGGACGAGGTATATAAGATTAACGAAAACGGGAAATGGGCCGTCATCTACGCCATCATGTGCGCTTTCCGCAGCGACATCTATCCCATAAATCGACTTTTCACCGCCATCTTCTTCATAGGGCCTACCATGTCCGGAAAGACACAGATAGCCGTGTCCATCCGTTCCCTGTATATCAAGCCCGACGCCCCGGCTTTCAATTTGAACTCCGGCACGGATGCCGCTTTTTTCTCCGTGTTGGAACGTTTCCGGGATGTGCCTCAGATTATGGAAGAGTATAACGATGATATGATTTCTGATAATAAGTTTCAAGGACTGAAGTCCGTAACCTACGATGGCGACGGAAAGCAGAAACGTAAGGCGGCCACTGGGAACGATATCGAGACTTCCAAGGTGAATGCCCCGGTCATCCTTTTGGGGCAGGAATCTCCTCAGAAAGACGACAATGCCCTTTCAAACCGTGTCGTGCTTTGCGAGGTGCCCAAGCGTGAGGAAATCAACGAAGACCATGCCCGGGCGGTGTTCGAGGAGTTGAAGGATGCCGAGAAAGCCGGGCTGTCTTATCTGTTGGTCGAAGTGCTGAAGCTGCGCCCGGTGGTACGCGAGCATTTTCCCCGTTTGCAAAAGGAATGCGTAAAGGAACTGTTGCGCGACGTGGAAGCTTCCGGGACACGCTCCGGCGACCAGACGCGTGTCATCAACACCGTGAGCATGTTCTTGGCCATGTGCCGCATACTGGTTACTTACGCCCCCAACCTCCCTTTGCCTTTCACCTACGAAAAGTTCAAGGCATTGGCCGTGGAGAAAATCAAGAAGCAGGTGGACATGCTGACCAAGACAGACAAACTGGCCATGTTCTTCAACACGATAGACTATCTCATCGATGCAGGCAAACTCAAGCCCGGACGTGACATCAAGATAGAGCAACCGGGCAGGCCGGTGAAACTGAAGGGAGGCCGCGACTACCTTCTGCCCTCGTCCGACACCAGGCTTTTGTACATGAACCTGAGCAACGTGCATAAGATGTATGCTTCGGCCATGCAGGGCGGCGACAAACCGCTTTCGCTTACTACGCTCGAAGTCAACCTCAATTCCCATCCGTCGTTTGTCGGGGTGGTGTCCGGCACGCGGTTCCGTTGGCAGGAGACCGAAGAAGTCCCGTCCGGAGGGTTCACGGCCGAGAACGGCCACAGCGTACCTGATGCTTCCATGAAGAAGGTGGTGCGGCCACGGGAGAAAATCACCAGTGCCATGGTGCTGAATTATGACGTGCTCAAGGCCGTGATGGGCATAGACTTTGAGCGCACGGAGCGCGGCAGCATCCCGGATGCCACACAGCAGGATTTACCTTTTTAATATATAATACGAAAAGATTATGGAAACGACAGTGATTACAAGAGTGAACAACGTGGACATCGTGGCCACAAGTGACGAACGGAAGATGGTGCCCATCCGACCGATTTGCGAGGCTTTGGGGATTGACGACAAGGCACAACGGGACCGGATAAAACGGGATGAAATTCTATGTAAAGAGGTACAATTGTTGCGATTTTACGGGAAGGACGGCAAAGAACATGATATGACATGTCTGCCCATAGAGTATATATTCGGGTGGCTTTTCTCTATATCCCATAAAAGAGTGTCTGAAGATGCGTTTCAGCAAGTCCTTCAACGTAAGATGCAATGTTACCATGCCATATACCTTTATATAGAAAACGGTTTTAAGAATGTCTGTACTACAACGTGCGTTCAAGGCAATGTAACCACACATATTGAAAAAAGTCATTTGGACTTTTGTGGATAAACAAAAGTTTACCTATCTTTGCAGTGTCAATAGAACAAGAGAAATATGAAAGAAGAAATCGAAAAATTGAAATTGTACATCATTCGCATGGAACAAGCCATCAGGCAAATACAGCGGATGAAAGCTCTTGGATTGGTAGAGGATGGAGTAGAAGAAAAAATCGATGAATATCTCGACGCCATACTTCGGGCAAGAAAGAAAATCAAACGATTGGAAACGGAAAACGAAGAGGGTGCGTAAGCATCCTCTCCATTAAAAAGATAACAATTATGGGAAATTTGACAGAAGAACTCGACATCTTGAAGTCGGAACTCGGGACACCCGATTTTGACCAACACTTGGACCGGATGCTTTTGCATTATACGTCGGCTGAAGACAAGGCTCAGATTACGGCTGCCGCTTCTGACATGCTTGACAGCATAGGCGAAGAAATACATGCTGTAAACGAGCGGATTGATACGCTTACTGCGATAAAGGGTATATCGGAAATGATTTCATTTAAGTATATAGCTGAAAAATACTTCCAGAAATCCAGATCCTGGTTCTCGCAACGGTTGAATGGCCATACGGTACATGGCAAGGTATGCCGCTTTACAGAAGAGGAACTGGCTACGTTGCGTTTTGCCTTGCAGGACATCAGCAAAAAAATAGGCTCTCTTTCCATATAAGGATTGTTCTATTGACACCTCCCCTGTATAAGAGCCATGCAGGGGAGTTTCCATCTTAAAGACCAAATGATATGTATTCAAAAATAAAGGAGTTGGCCAGGCAAAGGCGGATGGCCAAGACTGAAGAAGATATAGAGGCCGTGAATTCGGCCATGAAAGAGCTTGAAAGGCAGAATCCGGAGGCTTACGGTAAGGCTTTGGAGGAATTGATAAGCGAAACCGCTGCCAAATTATCATAGGAAATAAGGCCCGGCCACGCTTTAGGCCGTTTGACACCAGTCTCCTTGGGCCGGGAGCGGACTGCCTGATTCGTCAGGCAGTTTTTTTGTGCATGAAAAAGCCCCCAACACGTGGGGGCTTCCAAACCTTAAAGGCTTTGATGGATTTTAGTTGAAAGATCCGATAGTTCCCGGCTCAAATCCTGTAGGGATTGGGTCAGAATCGAAATTCATGCAAATATAGTAAATGTTGGGAAACCGAGGCGGTAATTAAAACGTATTTTCGCAAATCTTTTTTTCGTCCCGTTGTATATGCAAAAAAGATTATGTAGCTTTGCTACATGAAAAAGGAATTAGGTAAATGGCTGATGGACATAGCCAAGTATATAACGACAGCGGTCATACTGACTTCGATATTCGGAGATATTCAAGAAAAATGGGTTATATATGTTGGCGGTGTTTTTGCAATAGTAATAACCCTCTTGTCAGGTCTTTGGCTTGTAAGAGACAATAAGAAAGGAGAATGATATGGGAGCATTGATTATGTTCGGGCTTGTTTCCGTGATAGCCATTGCTGGTGTGCTTTATTTCAACTGGCAGGATAAAAAATCAGCCAAGCATTTGGAATAACGCTGTTACCTTTTGACTGCAAGCATTAAAGGACTTATGAGTTAAGTATGGAAAAAGAGATTATAAAATCCAAATTCGAGGAAATAAAGAAGTACATCGGCGAGACCGATGCAGAAAGCCGTTCCAAAGTTGACGGGTTCATTGAGTGGCTGAGAGAGAATGATTCGCCGGAAGTGCAAGAATGCCTTCGTGTTTTTATTGAGGATGGGCTTAGCCTGTTGGAGACAGAAGTGGCTGATTTGCGCAGGGAAATAGGTGGTTTGGCTAAAAAGTACGGCTCCGTCCATATCGCTTAATTGTTGATATTGATGTTTCTTTATCGCACTTTTCTCAGGGAGAGCCGCCCTGAGACTTATTTGCAAGCAAGGCAAATCAAAGAGCCTTTGTTTTTGAACACCCCGAACCCCGTGCCGCTTGCCACGGGGTTCATTTTTTCCCTTTTTCCTTTGGCCGTTCCGGATTATCCACTTTAATATAAAAAAAAAGTATAAAATCATATACTTTTTCAGTGAAATACTTGGATGGTAGTATAAATATTTATACCTTTGTGTCGTCAAACAATAACAAATAACATTCATGAAAAAGTACAAAGTAAAGGAGGTCATAAAGATGCTGATTGACGACGGATGGGTTAAATGTTACACAAAAGGAGACCATCGGCAGTTCAAACATCCTACTAAAAAAGGAAAGGTAACGGTTAGAGGTCATGAAAGTGAAGTTTTAAGTCAGTTTTTACTGAACTGTATCTGGAAACAAGCAGGGTGGAAATAGCCACCCTGCATAAAAATAAAGGCTATGGAGAAGATAAAAGTAAATATCGCATGGTGTGATAAGAATTTCGGGGCATCTATTGATGATAATAAGGTTCCCGGCAGTGTTGTGGCTACGGACAAAACGTTGGATGGGGTTAAGTCTGCCATTGCCGACGCGCTGCGCTTCCATGTGGAAGGTATGTTGGCAGATGGCGATGCCGTTCCCGGATGGCTTATTGATGGAGGTTATGAGTTGGACTTCTATTTGGAGATATCCGCTTTGCTTAGGAAATGTGAGCGTTATACCTCGCTGGCCGCTATTGCCAGGGCTTCGGGCATTAATCAGCAATTATTGAACCACTATGCCAGTGGGTTGAAAATACCGCGTCCGTCACAGCGTAAACGTATAGTGGATGGTATTCATAAAATAGGTGAAGAATTTATTTCCGTTGTGTAACGTGTTATTGTTTGACGACTTACCGACACAAGGGAGGGGGATGTGCTTTTGGCATGTCCCCTTTATTTTTTTTCTGATTTCATTTGCATGTTTCAAATAAAATCAGCATCTTTGCAGTGCAAAACCAAATAAACTACAGGGTGTAGGCAGAAGAATAAGCTTGCATCTCACCGTGCAGGCGTTTTTTATGCCCGTACTTGAATAAACGTATTCGGTATCCGTGTACCCCCGTGTGGAGCGTTAATGCGCCCACAACACTCTGTGGTAGTGGTTTTGCAGCGGGACAGGCACGGGTACTTTTTTTATTAAAACAAATTGTTATGCAAAACAACAATGAAAAGAACCTCAATGCGAGCCACAGTCGTATTGAAGCGTCTGCCCACGAAACGGGCTTATGCGAACCCCAAAACCTTTTGGAGCTGGACATGCTCTACCAACAGGCGCAGCAGCAGCTCCGTGCCGAAGGTGCGGAAGCATTCGGCCGGATGAAGCGGCAGCGCACGGAGGCGAACGATGTGCGCCGCCGGGAAGTGTCCCGGTTGCGCCGGGAACTGGCCGAACTGGAACAGCAGATAGAGGAAGCCCGGGAAGACTGTGCGCAGACCCTCGAACAGGCGAAGGACGAATACCATGCCGCAGCGGAAAGTATAGCCCTGCGCCGTGCCGCCCTGAAGGAGTGGTTCGCGCTCCATCGCGTCCGCCTCTCCGTCCGATGAAAGATACGCTCACAAATGAAGCCGCCCCCTCAGGCGGCTTTTTTTGTGCCGGACATTCTTTCGAGGGCATCAGTCAAAGCATTCTTCCGGAAACATACACAAAATACCATCTGTCAAGATTTCACAATAAGGGCTGAAAGCCCGTCCCCATCCGGACAAAATCCCCCGTGCCCCCTGAATGGAAAAAGAGAAATTTAAAAGGCACTTTGAAAAATCGAAAAACCCCGACCAACAGACCAACAGACCAACGGAGCACGTTTTTTCAATCCAATAATATATATAATATATTAATAATAAGATAATTAAGTATTGTTGGTCGCTTGTTGGTTGGCCGTTGGTTTTAGCCCTTTTTGTTGGTTTTTGTTGGTTTTACCTTTATTAACACTTAAAACCGTAGGTTTCCAAATCCAACAAAAGCCCCGTTTTGTTGGTCTGTTGGTCGCTTGTTTGTCGCTCTGAAATTTTGTTATCTCACTAATTTTTAGTATATTTGCTTATTCTGTTGGTCTGTTGGTCGGTTTGTCGCCAAAAAACACAAAAACATTATAGACATGGAAAAAATCTATTGCTACCTTAACGTGACTCCCTTCGTGATGCAGTATCTCAGGGTGAATTTTGGGGCAAAAAACAGCCGTTTGCCCAATGCCGTGAGCTTCCGCAGGGACAAAATCCTGTCCCAAATGTTGAAAAATATGCTTACCAAGCAATCCCACCGATACGACAACCGTAATAAAGGTTATCAGTTCACCAACCGGAGCGAGACCGTCGCCATCGAGATAGACGAAGTCACCTTTGCCGTTTCCGGCTTTCTCCTCTCCCTGACGGATGCAGCCAACTTGGCCTTGTTCCTGGAACGGAGGTGTTATACCCTGTTGCTCTCCTACCTTCACATGCGTTTCATTTTCAATAATAACCTGAACGAGTGCATTGAAGATTTCTACCGGCAATACCATTTCAGCGAGGAAACGTGGCCGTCGGAGAGCATCCGCCGCATCTGGTATCGTGACAAGACCTTCGACCGGAATATGTTCCGGGGTTTTATAAACAAGCAAATCAGCAAAATTATTATTGTGCAAATGAAACGGTTAGGATTGATTAGCGCAAGGGGGGCGCAGGCTTTTGAAGAAGTTTGAAATCTTGGATTACACCCGTGGTGGCCTTGCATATATCTACGCCATACCTCCGGCATCCTTGCGCAGGATACGGATGGATTATGCCACCGGGCAGCGTTGGCCCGAGTTCAAGGAACGCGGAAACATCATCCGCCTGCCCGTGCTCGAAGCAGCCCCCAAAACCTTCCAATTCAAGGAAACCCATGAATGGACGGAAGCCGGAGATACCTATACGGTGGAGATAAACGGTTATATCCCACCCTTGAAAGCAGGAGGAGAGGATCTTGTCCGGACACTGGAACAAGGGACATGGATGGTGTTGCATACGGATTTGAATGGGATAAGCCGTCTTTCCGGAACGGTAGACATACCTTTGAAATTTACCCGTGTGGCAGACACTGGGGCAGCCCCCGGAGAACAGAACGCCATTACATTTTCCTTTTCGGCCGTAGAGGCAGAACCGTCCATCGAGGTCAGGGTGGGCGACTGGGATACTCCGTAGGTGCTTTGGCTTTGTCCTTTCTCTGATACCTTTATTTCAGTTCATTTGTGCAAAAATCATGAGTGTATGAATGAAACGGTATTGACTTTAAACGGGGTTATCGATTCTTACGGATGGTTCCGGTATCAAGTCGAAGCTTTCCTCAATAAGAACAAGGACGTTCCGGTACGCATCAAACTGGACTCCTATGGGGGCAGCGTCGAAGAAGCCTTGGCCATATCCAGGCTGCTTGAAGAGCATGGTAATGTAACGGTGGAGTTTATGGGATATGTGGCCAGTGCGGCCACATGGATGGCGTTCGGGGCGAAATACATCGAGATGCACGAAGACACCCTGTGGCTTTGCCACAAGTGCAGCGTGCCCATATCCGAATGGGGATATAAAAAGGCGGAGGAACTCGACCAGCTCATCAAGGACTTGAAGGCGCAGAAGAAATCTGCAGAGGTGATTGACCTGACCATAGCCCGGAAATACTTGGAACGCTGCAAGGCATCCGGGAAGACCCTTCAGGATGTATTGACGTTGATGGACGAAGAACGCTATATCACCAGTTCCGACTGTTTAAGTTGGGGATTCGTAGACAAGGTGATTCCGGGGATGAACCAGTCTAACCGGGAGACCATCTCCAACTTCGTAAACCTGATGCACCTTCCTGCCATCCCAAAGGAGGACACCCCGGAGAATTCTGGTAAAGCGAACCAAGAAGGCCTGTTAAACCGTTTTTTGTCCGCTTTTGCTTCTATTTTCAATGATAAGGAACCGGATGGAAAGCCGGAACCGCCCGAAGAACCGGAACACACAACACAAACACAAAATAAAATGAGAGAGGATTTCAAGTTGGTAAACGCGTTGCTAAGAGTGACGGGTTTGCCCGTGTCGGACGAAAAAATCGTGCTGACACAAGAACAGGTAAAAGCCATCGAAGATGCCTTGGCCGAGGGAAAAGAAGTGGACGGCCTTCTGGATTCCATTTCCGACCATGTCAAAAGCATCAAAGGAACGGTAAACAAAGTGAATGCCCTGAAACTTCTGGTGGATCGAATTCCGACAGGTATGCCCGGAAGCAGTTCGCAAGCCGATACGGGAGACAATGATGACACTCCGGATACGGAAGGCATGAACGACCCCGTGAACGAGTATGTCAGAGAGAACTTTCAAAGAAAAAACAAAAACTAAACCTTATAAGATATGGCAATGGATTTGAAAACACCGATTGACATTACCGAGGTCATCGGGGCTGTAAAAGAGCATCAGGACTTATTGACCACGTTGGATGCCGAAGATGCCGGAATGGTGCTTCAACATTTCACACCTATCCCCGGAGTGAAAGATAGTATCGTGTTGGGACGCACGACGTTGGGCAAAGTGTCCCGCAAGTATACAGGGCAGTTCGTAGGAACGAAAGAAGCCGGTAAGATTGTGCCGCGAACACTGACGGTCTATCCCTGCGTGATGGAGATGGACGACGAACCCGAACGCTACCGCCGCTCTTACATCACCGAAGTGAAAGGCGGACTCGACCCCGAATCACATCCGTTTGAAATCTGGCTCATCAATTATGGCATCAAATGTGCTTCCAAAGAGCTGCATGACGTGCTGATGACGGCCAAGCATGATGAAGAAAAGAATGAACTGGCCGACAGTTTCGATGCCCCGGGAGCCATCATCGAGGCAGAGAAGGCCGCTGCAAAAATCTCCACGGACTTGGGCAACATGTTTGCCATGGCGGAGCTGAGCCGTGCCAACATCGGTGAAGAACTGCTCAAAATGTGGCGGAACATGCCTACTACATTCCGGAACAAGACCGACGTGAAGATGTTCATTTCTGCCGATTTGGGCGACATGTATGACGATTGGCTCGAAGATCAGGGCGTGATTGTGTTGGGCAGCGGTCCGGGTTCGGAGACAGCCAGTACCAAATATCTGCGCAATACGAACCAGAAATGCGAGTTGGTGCGCCTGACCAACATGCCCCAAGGCTCACAGATGGTCATCCTCACCACGAAGTTGAACATCTGTTACGGCTACGACTCAGAAGCAGACATGCGCAGCATGATGCCCTTCATGAGCGGCAATCCCTATCATTTCACGGCCGCCGGCAAATACGTGTTCGGCACGCAGTTCGTGACCCTCGACAAGTCCGAGTTCTGCGTCAACGACAAGCCGTTGATACCTGCCGTTGAAGATGAAGAACCTTAATAACAGAAGATTATGGCAGCAAAAACCACACAACCTTGTATACAGTTGGCCGACCTTATGCCTGCTGTGAACTGCGTCGACCTCGACAACCGGGCCGGCGTGGTGAGTGAAATCCTTTTTGGATATGCCGACGAAGTGGCCACATGGCCCGAACTCCCGGCACCCGAGGCCGAAACGCCGCTCACATTTGCCGATGCCGGAAAATGGAACGGCCCCCTGACCATGGCCAACGGGTGCAACATGTACCGCTTCGCCTTCACCGACGAACAGGCGGAACTCAAAATCAGTGAGGCCGGGGAGAGCGGCGGTGAAAGTGTGCTTTACGAGCTGAGCGTGTCACGCGCACGCTTGCAGAAAGAAGTCTTCGGCCTGCTCAACGCCTTGAAAGGCCGAAACCTCGTCATTATCGTATTTGACAAGAACGGCAACAAATACCTCATGGGCGACAAGCTCAGCCCCGCGCGAAAGGTTGCCGGAGACGGTTCCACCACGGGAAAGGCCGCCACGGACCTCAACCAACAGAGCATCAAGTTCCAGTATTACTGTCCGCGCTATCTGATGTACGACGGTGATACCGATTCGTTGCTCAAGCCCGCCGGAGGAGAATGACAGGCCGGAGAAATTGGAAAGGAAGGTGTCCCGAAAGGATGCCTTCTTTTTTTGTCATTGTGCCGCACTCTTTTTCGCACTATATTCGCATCGCTTAAAGACATGGGACATGGACAAAAAGGAATATTTGGCACACCGCGAATCGGCCATCGCGTGGATGAACGGGCGACGTGATTTCAATTTGGGAATAGCTGTTTTGGAAAAGGCCGGTTTCAAACCGGGTGTCGTGGCACGTTTGAAAGCAGCCGGAAGTACGGGCCCGGCTGCCACGGCACGTTTGAAACATTTGATGGTTACTTTGATTCAGGCGTGGACATTGCCCCCGCAGGAAACCGCAGATACGGATTTGGAACAGGGCATACTGGACGGAAAGGATGTGGGCACGGCTGCACCCGGCAGCGAACTTACCATCAAGGAAGCCGGGGACAGGTTGGAGGCCGGAGAACTCACCGGCATGCCCCAACCCGTGAAAGACATCGTCTTCTCCTTCCGCAAGGCGTATGTGGAACGCGACAAGCTGCACCGCATGTTGGCAGGAATGGGTGAGGACAACTCTCCGGAGGTCGTGGAGAAACGTAAGGTGATGTCCGACAGGATAGAGGAACTCAGCGCGGAGATGGATCGCCTTTACCCACAGTTCGACGCTTATGTGAAAGGGAAAAGGATTCCGGACACGGAAGAACCGGAAGAAGCCGGTACCGGAACGGAAGGGCAGGGCATGGATTTTGAAAAAAAGACGGTGGAAAAACTGAAATTCATGAAAAAGTCCGTCTCCACCAAGATACTCCGGGCGACAAACCGTTTATTATACCAAAGCGAAACCAAGCAGGAGAAGGCGAATCCGATGCCCGACGGACCGGAACGGGTGAAATATGAGACGAAAATCAAGGTGCTTGCCGACCGCTTGGAACAAATCAAGATGGAACTGGCCCGAAGGGTGGAATGTTGACGGAGGTACGGCATGGCAAAAAAAGGCATACCCTCTTTGGTGGAACAGCACTATGAGGACATCCAGTCCCACATCCTCGACCCGCAAAATTCCCCTTTGCCGGAAAAGCTGCGCGGACAGTTCAACCGCGTGCTCCAGATTGCCAGGCTGTTGGACGATTACCCCGAAGACGGCCACATCATCAATATGATGCAGGTTAAATACAAGGTCTCCGTCACGCAGCTGCGCAAGGACATCGCCTTGGCCAAGGAACTGTTCAAGACCAACCACACTTTCGACTGGGATTTCTGGCAGGCCTGGCAAATCAAAGACCAACTGGAACTGATACGCAAGGCACGCCTTGACGGCGACCTGAAAAACTGGAACAACGCCAAAAAGGTGTTGGCCGTGCTCATCGGGCAGAAGCCCGAAGCCGTGGATGACCCGCGCCGGATGGAAAAGAACTCCTTCTACATCCAAGTCAATTACAACGGGCAGAACATGGCGGTGGATTTCGACAAGGTACGTTCCCTGCCGGAATCAACCCGTCAGGAGATTGTGCAACAAATGTACGCTCCCATCGACGATGCGGGAGCCGAAGAACTCATGAACTCATAAACCGTGGATATGAAAAGGTTGAAAAACAAGGAACTCGTCGCCTTCTGGATGGACCAACGAAGGGTTAACGACATCATAGTACGTGCCGGAGTGGTGGTAGTAGAGGCACGCCCCACCATGACACCGGATGAAGCCGAAGAACTCGTGCGCAAATGCGGCCATGAGGAAGACTTCAGGGCTGCCGCCGACGGCACCCACCGTTATATCGTCTTGCCAAGGTATTAAGCCATGCAGTATAATGTTTGGGAAGAACCGTTGTTCGTCAACCCGGCGCAGTTGTCCCTGATGCTGCTCCCGGCAAAGAAAAAGTACGCCCTGATGAGCCGTGCATCCGGGAAGTCGTTCATTACCGGGTATGAGATTGACGAGAATGTCCGTCTCATGCCCCGGGGGATAACGACCGTCACTCAGGCCACCATCGGGCAGGCACTGACCAAAACCCTGCCTTCTGCATTCAAAATGTTGGAATCTTTGGGCTACAAGCGTTATGACCCCAAGACACAGACCGGCGACTACGTCGTCTGCCGTCGTCCGCCTGAAGGATGGTACCGCCCCTATGAGCACGTGATGAATACCGATTATTTGATTTCCTTTTCCAATGGCCATTGCCTGTATATCCTCTCTCAGGCTACGAACTCACGTGGTCCCAATGCGGACTATAATATCAGCGATGAAGCCCTGACCCTCGACAAGGAACAGTTCGACCAGGAAGTCGCGCCCACGAACCGGGGCAACGAGCACATCTTCGGCCGACATTCCACCCACCCGTTGCTGAAACACCATGGCAACACCTTCCTCTCCTCCATGGCCTATACCCCGGAGCAGAAATGGCTGCTCGAACCTGCCGCCTATTACGAAGAGGAGAGGGGCATCCATCTGGCGGACGAATGGAACAAGATTGTAGCCTTGCAGTTGCAACTGATAGACGCACAGGTCAATCGTGAAGTCCCCTTGTTCAAGGACATCTGGAATGAAATCCAGCGCAAGCGCCGCCAGATAATCCCCTTTGTCTCAAAAGACGGCATACTCTTCCTTTTGGGTTCCATCTTCGACAACATCGGCAACGTCGGCATGAACTATGTCATCAGCCAGTACAACGTCATGGATAAGTTCTCGTTCATGGTGGAGATACTGAACTATATCGTAGATAAGATAGACCACTGTTACTATAATATCACAGACAGGCATCGCTATTACCATGCCACCAACGACAGCTACATCCGCGACTTTGCCGAAAACGTGGATTTCAACTGGAAGCAACTGGCCGAAGAGGACAGTCGTATGGACATGGACTGCAACCCGAACAAGCCCTTGGAGATTACGCCGGACTGGGGGTCCTCTGCCTGTTTCCTGGAAGTGGCCCAGTGCGGCCATTTCGACTTTGCCGCCAAACGCCTCTATCCCGACCGCGTGGTAGACAACACCATCAACGAGTTCTTCGTCAAGCGCGAAAACACCGAAGGCCTTACCGAGGTAGATGCCCTCATCGACATGTTCTGCCGTTACTACCGCTTCCACCCTTGCAAGACCGTAGACTTCTACCGCGACCGCTACGGCGACGCACGGCGTGCCAACAGCAAGAAGACCTATAACCAATGCGCCATCGACCGCCTGATGAAACACGGGTGGACCGTCGTGCAGCACGTACATCGGGGCATGGAACCTCCGCAGCATGACAAGTATTTGTTGTGGTCTTATGTGCTGGCTGAGACGGACACGCGATATCCCGTCAAGCGGTTCAACGCCACCAAATGCAAGTTCATCCTCATTTCGATGAACAACACCCGCGTCCGGACTGGGACTGACGGACGCTACGAAAAGGACAAGCGCAGCGAGCGTAACGGTTCCATACCGGCAGAAGAAGCCACCCATTTCGGTGACTGCGTAGACAAACGCGTCTGGACGAAGTATGGCGACATCCTGACCAACCGGGTCACATTCGTAGACAACCGGATATGATGATAAAAACTACAAGAATATAAATGAATATGGATAGCAGCAGGCAACAGTTGTTCATTAACTACATGCACTTTTTGAACGAAACAGACCGTTTCGACGCTACTAAGGCACGCTACGCCAAGCATGTATTAGGTTTCCTTGAAAGTGCAAGCAGTGTGGACAGGCGTGGTTTTATGGCATTTAAACGGGAACATTCCCTTGAAATGGCCAATGATTACTCATTTGGGACGGCAATATGTGATTTCCTCAATTTTTGTGGCAAGGGTTACAAAAGGAAGAAAAAGGCAAAAGTGAAAACGTTGGAGAAACTCAGTGTCGTTTCGGAGAAAAACAAAGAACAACTGAATGGTTTCATGGCATGGCTTGATGAAAAATTCGATTATTCGCCCCATACGCTCAACATGTATTATTTTTCCCTGAAAAAGTTTTTTGAGTACGCCAATGAGGTGAACATGTATAATGCCAAGTTGTATGTCAGTACGCTTGAAGAGCAAGCCTTTTCACCGCAGACCATCAGGCTGCGGATCTTGGCCCTTGAAAAATTCTCTAAATGGAAAAAGAAACCTTTTGAACTGAAACGACCGAAATCCCAGCGTAAACTGGAAACCAACAACATACCTACGGAAGAAGAATACAATCGCCTTTTGGAATATCTCAAAACAAAGAAAAACAAGGATTATTATTTCTTCATCAAAGTGTTGGGGACAACCGGGGCACGCCTGTCCGAGTTCATGCAGTTCACATGGGAGAATATCATTTCCGGTGAGGTGACGCTGAAAGGCAAAGGGAACAAGTACCGCCGCTTTTTCTTCCAGGACAAATTACGGAAAGAAGCCCAGGCGTACGTCAAGGAGACAGGGAAGACCGGGATTTTGGCAATGGGAAAATACGGAAAGATTTCTTCCCGGGGGCTTTCATCGGATATGAAGGCATGGGGAAAACGCTGTGGCATCCCTTCAGAAAAGATGCACCCACATGCTTTCAGGCATTTTTTCGCCAAAATGTTTTTGAAGAAAAGCCGGGACATTGTGCAGCTCGCCGACTTATTGGGACATGCAAACATGGATACAACGAGAATTTATTTACAGAAAAGTTATGAAGAACAAAAAGCAGATTTTACTCGAAGCGTTATCTGGTAGCGTTGATATGTTGAATGCGTTGGAGGAACTGTCAGACGGGATAGACATCTACGACGAAACGGGGCACCTGGATACCGAGTTCCTTCTTCAGGCCCTTGGGCATGTAAACGCCTTTATGGATGCCTCTAATAAGATAGTAAGCAAAATAAGCTCCCTGCTTGCTCCGGATGGAACCGCATCTGAAAAAGGTGAAAAAGTTGACGGGGGAAAGGAATGGTGCGTAGAGGACATTTTGAAACATTGCACGCTCGAACATCAGGTATTAAAACTTCCCAAGGTCCAATTCAACAAGAAATCATACAATGAAGCCAAGAAGTGGATAGAGGAAGCCGGAGGAACTTGGCAAGGAGGAAGAATACAGGGCTTTACGTTCCCTTTCAATCCAGAACGCGTGTTTTCCATCCTTAATCAGGGGAAACGTTGCAACCTTCAGCAAGAATACCAATTCTTTGAAACTCCCTCTGACGTGGCAGACTGGTTGGTGATGCTTGCCGGTGGCATACATAAGGACGACACCGTGCTCGAACCGAGTGCCGGCCGTGGTGCGCTAATCAAAGCTGTCCATCGGGCTTGTCCGGACGTTCTGGTGGAATGTTACGAATTGATGCCGGAAAACCGGGATTTTCTCCAAACCTTGGAGAATGTGATATTGCTTGGCGAGGATTTCACGAAAGACTGTGTGGGGACATACAGCAAGATTGTTGCTAATCCTCCATTCTGTAACAATCAAGACATCAAGCATGTAAGGCTTATGTATGAACATTTGAAGGAAGGAGGGACGTTGGCGGCCATTACAAGTCCACACTGGAAGATGGCTTTAGAAAAGAAATGCGCGGATTTCAGGCAATGGTTAGAGGAAGTCCATGCAGAAGTATTCGAGATAAGTTCCGGAGAGTTCAAAGAAAGTGGGACTTCCATAAGTACCATGGCCGTGGTGATAAAGAAATAAGTGGAGAGAAGAAAAACGGAAAGTCATTCTGCACCCTTTTAATGCAATAATCTTAAAGTGTTAACGAAACCCGATAAAAATCCATTTTCTTAACCCTGAACGAGATACCCTCCCCAATTTTCAAAAAGCGATAAAAAACCGCAAGCGAAGCCCTCCGCGCCCTAAGTCGAATCCGCACCGCCCGTCGCACTTTTAAGGAAATATGAAAGGGAGCAGCCACCCCCACCGCTACCACCGCGCACGGCAGGCGGGAACGCTCGCACCATAAACCGCACCGCATAAATGTGTAACGTTTCTTATTGGCTTTTATTAAAAAGTGATCCCCGATGCCGTAGCACCGGGGAGCGTGTCAGATAAAGAATGATGAATGACTAAGAAATTTATTCTTTGGCTTTTTCTATGCGTTCGGCCGCATGGTTGAGTTTGGCGGCCATGTCGCGGAGGGCTGCGGCGAACGTGTCCATCTCTTCGGGCTTGAATTGCGCCGGCTTGCCGTTGACGATGTTTCCCCTTAACCTTTGTATAATCCAATTGGGCGAACGGTTGAAATATTTCCGTGCCACTTCCGCGAAATTGATGAATCCGCAAATTTCCACACCGGCCTGCCATGCCGCACCGCTTTTTGTACCGGTGAGTTCCTGTATGATTTTGTCCTCTTCCATATTGTTTTGTTTTTAATGCCTCCCCCTTTCCGGGGGAGGTCTTGTTTTCATTCTTCAATCATTTTTCTTAGCTCTCCTGTCAGTTCTGCCGTTGCTTCTTTCAGGTAGTACTTGTCGGTTTCCTCTGATAGGATTTGAAGCATTGAGTAGATTTTCTGCATGAGCACCTTTTCTTTTTTAGTCATTCATCTTACACCTCCTTTCTTTATCTGACAACACAAAGATAATAACTTATTTGTTATTATACAAGTAAATCAATAACTTTTTTCTTATTGAATGCAAAAAACTCCCCGATGCCGTAGCACCGGGGAGCGTGTCAAAATCAAAAATTAAAGTGACAAAGAAAGAATTGTTATAGTTTGGCGTTGTCTATGGCATCGGCTGCGCGGAGCGCTTTGGCGGCGATGTCGCGCAGGGCATCCGACAGTATCTTGTATTCTTCGGGCTTGAAGCGGGCTGGTTTTCCGTTGACTTCATAACCGTGGAGGCGTTGCAACAGCCAGTTGGCTGATTTCCCGAAGTAGGTTCTGGCCATATCGGAGTAGTTGAGCGTGTCGTTTAAACTGAGCATGGCCATCCATGCCGCACCGCTTTTTTCTTTCTCTAATTCTTTGCGTGCCCGTTCTGCAATTTCATCTGCTTTTTTTTCCATTTCCTCTTTCATAATCTTTTTTTTTAAGCTCCCCCTCCTTTCGGAGGGAGAGGTTCTTTTGTTTAATCTAAGCTTTTTTCCATTTCTGTGATTAATCTTTCGATTTCATCTTTCAGGATTTCCTTATTTGTTTCTGCTTTGAGCATTCTTAATAAGTTGATTACTTGGTAAGCTATCACTTTTTCTTTCTTTGTCACTTTAAACACCTCCTTTCTTATTTTGACACTACAAAGATAATAAGAAATTTCATATCCTGCAAGAATAGGATAAGAAAAATCATATTATTTTTTTCTTTCCGTGATTTTAATTCTCTTAACGTTTTTTTTTTGTCGTTAACTTGAAAGGCTGTACTTTTGCCCTTGCAAAACTCAACAAGGTTACTTGGAACGTGGGGGCTACGGTTAACAGCCCAAGCGAAACGCGGGCTTTTTTCGTGCCCGCAAGCCGACCCGTAAGGGCGGCACATGCGAACATGTTTTTTTGATGGTTTAGGAGGCAAGCCCCGGGAATATACTTTTCCATACGGTGGCCGTCTTTCCCCAAAATCTTGAAGGCTTCCACGTGAAGTGCCTTGAGTGAGTTTTGCAACCCGGGGGAAGGCGGCCGCTTCCCGTTACGGGGGAGAAAGAATGTTGAACCGTTAAAAAAAAGAGCATGGAAAAGAAAATTTCGGGTGCATCGCTTGCACAATCCAAAAAGAATGCGCACCTTTGCAGTGCACTACATAATTCGAGTCAGGTGGAGATGTCCGCCAACAATGAGCTGCGGGCTTTTTTTATGCCCAAGGCGTACCGTATAGGTTCCGTCCCGTGTGGAGCGTTAATGCGCCCACTGCCTGACTCAAGGTGTAGTGCAACGGGGAGCGGAACCTTTCCTGTTTCCCGATGTGGAACTTTTAAAAGCATTACAATTATGAGTAAATCAAATGGAACTTTTGCTCCCGAAATAAATGTCGCGAGCAAAACAAAAAGCCATCTGTATGAATGGCTTGCGCGTGAAAATCAGTTGGTATCTTCTTTGGTGGAGGAGCGTGTGTCGAACCTTCAGGTGCTCCGCATGGTGCATGCCTTCGTGGCTTGCACGGCCATGGTGGTATGTGCCTCGTTCAGCCTTGCGGCCACGGTTCTGTCCTTGTTGTGGTTCGGGCTTTCGTTGTATCTTTGCAAGAAAGGAGGAACGTTATGAAATTGAAGAATTTTTATATTAGCCATACGAGTACGGAGTATGCCCATGGCGAGGTGTGTGTGACTTATTCCTTGGAGGAAGAGGAAAGGGGGCAGGGGTTCGACGACCTTTCGCGGGAGGACCTTGTGGCCTTGAACAGCTTTTTGACTCATTATTTATATGGTAGGAAAGAGAATGGAAAAGAGGAATAAGGAAGAGTCGCGGTCGGAACGTATGCTGCGCGACCTGCTGATGGAGAGGTACTATACGGCGGGGCCGACGGAGCGGATGGTGCTGCTGACAACGGCAGAGCTGCTGTACATGGCGGCGGAGACGGTGCCGGAACTGTCGGCAGCGGAGGTGTCGAGGGTGGCGGAGTACTTAGGTGCGGGGATGCGCGACATTGGGGGCGTGGCGCACTGGGTGTTCTATGCGCGCCGGGATCCGATCGAGGACTGGATTCCATAGATATTTTTTTGTGCATCATTTTTTTTTTTTGGGAAGCCGGGCGGCCCGTGACGGGTAGCCCGTTTTTTTTATAAACGATAGAAAAAAAGCAATTATTTATTTGTTTTATAATAGAAATATTTCTATCTTTGTACTGTCAAACAAAGTAAAAAACATGAAGTACAAAGAGTTTCATCGAAAAATCAAGGCAGCGGGATGGAAGTTCGACCATGCAGAGGGCAGCCATTATTTTTATATACGGGATGGCGAACTGTCCGAGCCGGTTCCTTATCATGGAGCAAAGGAAATTCCTGAACCGTTAAGACGTAAAATCGCAAGGAATATGGGGATTTAATCCCCATTCCTTCTTAAAAAAACAGAATTATGGAAAAGATAATTATTAACATTTGTGCGAGTAAAGATTCGTTTGGGGCATATTCGGTGAACTGCGAGGGGATTTATGGTGCGGGTGATACCATAGAGGAATGCAAGGCCGATGTAAAGGAGGCTGTACGGTTGATAAAAGAAAATCTTCCAGAGAACCGTTGGCCGGAACCCATCAAAGGAGATTTTGAATTTGAATGGCATTATGACGTGCAAAGCCTTTTGCTTCATTATGGCACGATGCTTTCGTTGTCGGGGTTGGAACGTATCACCGGAGTCCACCAAAAACAATTGTGGGCATATATGCACGGTAGGAGCAAACCGCGACGCCAACAGGCAGAACGTATAGAAAATGGTGTGCGCCGTTTTGGAGAGGAGCTGTCGGCCTTGGCGTTGATAAAATAAAACGCATGCTTTGCTTTGTTTGACAACTGGCAGCAATGCTTTGGGGATGTATCTGAGTAGATGCATCCCTTTTTTTGTCCTATCCCGTAACAGCCGCCCATACTATTTTTGCCTTAAACAAAAGTATTATGGCATTGAAGGTTTCAGACTATGGGGAAAGCGTGGTGTTCTGCAAGGACTATGGCGACATTTCCGTGACGGGCGTTTCGTCCGGCGGCTTAGTGGTGCGCTATGAGTTCGAAAGATACCAAGAAGGCATTATCGATACTTTAGAAGAGACATACCATCCGAATAAAAACGGCCAGGTTAGGATTAAAGGCGTAGGTGAAATGGCAAGGCGGAATGCACCTGTATGGGCATTTTCGAGTCAAAACGGTTTGGAAGCCTACCGTTATGCCTCCGTCAATTTGAATATGTCTTTCTCTTCAGGGGAAGACAATGCTTCGCTGAAACGTCGGTTCCTTTATGCCGATGTGGCTACCGAGGGGATGCATTACCAAGGCATAAGCGAATGCTTTTTGACGCGCTATTCCACACGCCGTATCCTTCCCGGCCAACCGGTTACACTGGCTTTTCATTTTAATGGTCGGCAAACCTTGTCGGTAGGTGTCGCTTACATAGACCGCCCCGGACACGCAGCGTATGTTTCATGGCCGGTAGGATTGGACAACGGCCAGTTGGAAGACGGAGTGGAGCAGTATTTCATACACAAGGCGGATTGTATTACCGTGATGGACAGGTTGAACGAAGAGACGCAGGGCGAGTTCGCAGAAGATGATATGTTGTGGTACACCTTTACCTTGCAAACCGAGGATGGTGCCGAAGATACGGTTCGTTTCGAGGTGGATCACCGGAAATATCCGGTTACGAGCATACTTCTTTACCAGAACTGTTTCGGGTTGCCGGAAAGCATCGCGCTCCACGGTGCTGAAACCGTCACGGCAGAAATGGAGGGCACGTTCGGCACGATGGAGCAGGCTTACCGGAAGATTTTCACATGGCTGGACTACGTGCATGAGTCGAACACGGGGTATCTGGGGCCTGATGACCGGGAGGCGTTCGAGGACTTGTTGCGTTCGCCGAAGGTTTACTTGGGCAGCGTGGCAGAGGAAAACGAGGTGGTAATCACGGAAACGGATGCGGAGGAAGTGTTGCCGCATGCGGGGCCGGTAAACTTCAAGGTGAAGTGGAAACGTGTGAACGCGTCTTACCGCCGTTTCAAAAATAAAGCCGTGGCTGCGACTGATACGGGTGTTTTTGACAGGAGTTTCGATAAATCGTTTGAATAATGGAAGAGATTACACAGAAAGAGATGTTGGCCCTGATGGACGTTCGTACGCATCCGGACGGGCGACCGGTGGTGCATTCGTTCAAGTTCGTGATGCAGGACGGGCGGCTGAGGTTCTTCCCGCAGGCGTTGGTGTGCGGCGCGGGCCGGATGGACAACAAGGCATACCGTGTGCGCGGCCTCCAGCCTTGCGACTGCAAGGGGTGGCCCGAAGACCATGTGCACCCGGTCAGAATTAATAATATCATAGAGTTTGACGGCCAACGTGTGGTCTATACCTTAAAACCGATTGGTGATGGAGATTCTGTTTAACAATGAAGGGACGCCGTTGGCGATGACGAGCAGGGTTATGTTCGGGGAGTCTACGGGCCGACCGGAGAATTACGAGAGGAAGAAGAAGCAGGTGCTTTCACCGTATTCGCTTGAAAAGGTGCGCACGTTGCGTTACCGTGATTTGGAGGTGATGACGTGGGGGCGGAACAACAAGTTCCCGGAAACGGCCATCGAGACGATTTCGTCGACTTCGGTGCTAAACACGGGGCTGAAGTTCCTGCGTGCGCTGACGGTGGGGCAGGGGATTATGGCCTGCCGGGTGAAGGGTTACAAGGACAACGGGGACGAGTTGTTGGAGGCGGTGGACGACCCGCAGGTGCGCCGGTTCGTGGGCGGGCGCATGGTGCGCCGTTATTTAGAGAAGGCTTCGCGGGATTATTTCAAGGTGGGGAGCGCGGCGGTGGAGATGATGGTGAATGCGGCGGGCGACATCGTGGGGCTGAACCCTTTGAACGCGCTGTTCTACCGTTATACGTTGCCGGACGCTTACGGGGCTTGCAAGTGCGTGGTGTCGGGCGACTGGCCGAACATGCCGGGGCGGCGCGACCTGAACCCGAAGGTGTTGGACGTGCTGATGGACTATGACCCGGGGTTGCACGTGGAGTGGATGCGGGCGAAGGGGCGGCTCAGGCGTTCGTTCGTGTTCCCGGTGCGCGACAGTTGGAGCAACAACGACTACTATGGGGAACCGGTGTGGCTTCCGGCCTATATCCTTGGATGGGTGGAGGTGGCACACATGGTGCCGAAGTTCCTACAGAAGGCTTACAAGAACCAAATTACGTGGAAGTGGCATGTGCAGATTCCTTATTCTTTCTGGGACAGGAAGTATCCGCCGCAGGATTTTGAGACCCCGAAGCTGCGGACGGCGGCCATACAGAAATACATGGACGAGGTGGAGGAGAACCTTTGCGGCCTGCAGAACGCGGAGAAGCCGCTTTTCACGCATTACAACGTGAACGAGGCGAACGGGAAGATTGAGGAGGAGTGGAAGATCACGGCCTTGGACAACAAGTACAAGGGTGGCGAGAACTTGGTGACTTCGGCTGCGGCGAACTCTGAAATCCTGTTCGCGCTGATGGTGAACCCGAACGTGTTCGGTGCGGGCATGCCTGGCGGGACGTATGCAGGGAACCAAGGGGGCAGTAACATCCGTGAGGCTTTCTTAGTGAATTTGGCGAATGCTTACATAGACCGGCAGAACCTGCTTGACCCGGTGAACCTTTATCTGGAGGCTCATGGGGTGAAGGACGTGGAACTGCGGTTCAGGAACACGATATTAACCACGCTGGACACGGGAGCCGGCACACAAAAGACATTGAGTTGAGATGGTTGCCTATATTTTTAATTGTGAAAATGAGACATTGAACGCGGAGTTGCACAAGTATATACCCGTGTCGGCGGGATTGGAGGCGGAGACAATCGCGCCCTCGCTTTCGTCGGCATACATGCTGTTCGTGCATCCGCTTTTGGGTGAGGAGCTTTCGTCCGCAGTGCAGGAGGTGGCGGGGAAGGTGCCGCCTTCGGACAAGGAGGCCGGGCTGTTGGACGCCTTGCGCATGGCAGTGGCGAACCTGGCTTTCTGGTATAGTTACACGGAACTTTCGGTTCAGATTACGGACCAAGGTTTCCAACGTCCTGAAGGGGAGACTTATAAGGGTTTGTACAAGTATCAGGAGGATGCGTTGAAGGCCGGTTTCAAGAACAAGGGTTTCAATGCTTTGGACCGTTTTTTGGAACTGTTGGACAAGAATCCGGGGATGTTCCCGGAGGGTCTGTATGCCGGTAGCCCGGCGGCTCAAGCGCGTGCCGATTCGTTGGTGCGCAATGTGGAGGAGGTGGACCGGTATTATTTCATCAACGGGTCGTATCTGGTATTCCTGCGCCTGCTGCCCCATTTCAAGACTGCCGCGCTGACGGAACTCCGTCCCTTGTTGGGACTGCCTTTGTTCAGCCGCTTGGAGAAGGGTGAGGGCGAAGGCGTGGAAGAACTTCGTCGGCAATGCCTTCCGGTGGTGGTGTTGGCGGCTGTGGCAGAGCTGATAGAGACAACGGGAAGCCTGACGGACCGGGGGCTGTATTACGCTTCCCTGATGCCTTCGTCCGGCTCGACCTTGCAGGCGCAGCCTGCCGACGTGGAACAGCGTGGCATGGCCTTGGGGCAGATACGGCGTTCGCTGGAGGCCTATAAGGATGCGCTGACGTATGCGCTTCGTGAATCGTTGGGCGATGATTTCCCGGGTCGTCCGGCTGAAGCTTACGACCGGGACAACACCCATAAACGTACATTTTGGGCATGAGGGAGGTGGTTGTGGAAGAAAAGACATGGTGGGGTACGCGCAAGTGGGTTTCGCACGTGCCTGAGTCTTACGCGGAGCTTGACGCTTGCCGTTTCTTGGCTTGGGTGGAGTGGGTGTTGTTTCCATCAGCGGAGCGGGGGGCACGTTTCCTGTCGGATTTTTTGGGCATCAAGCGGAGGTTCTTGCTGTGGATGGATGATTTCCAACGGTACAAATTGGGTGAGTTGGCGAGTTTCTTTCCGGAGATGGATGCCGGGACGGAGCGTTTCATCATCCCTTCTTTTCCGGGACCGGGCATGTTTGAGTTTTCCCCTCGCCTGCATGCGCCCGGCGACAGGCTGTCGGGGGTATGCCTGCAACAGTTCATGACGGTAGATACCTATTATTCTTATTATGTGGTGACGCAGCGGGAGGAGTTCTTGAACTTGCTCGTGGCCGCGCTTTACCTGTTGCCGGGCGAATGTTATGTGCCCCATGGGGGGCGCGGGAAGCCTTTGGACTTGCAGGGGCGTTCGGCATACGTGGGCACGCTGCCTTATGCCTCGCGTTATGCGGTGTTCGTGAACTGGTCGCTCGTCAAGGCGTGGTTGGGACGCTTGTTCCCGTCGATGTTCCCGCGCGGCGAGAGCGGCGGCAAGCCCAAACCCGCGGACTGGCTTTCGCTGTTCGATGCCTTCGTGGGCGAGCATGTGGCGGAGATGGAGGCTTACCGTTCGATGGCCTGCATGGACGCATTCCGTATCATAGACCGTAAGATAAAGGAGGGAAGGAAATGAGCGATTTTTCAAATTATATGGAAAGTTTGGCGGCGGAACACAAGTTGGTTGGCCATTCCGGCACGGAGTGCCATTTCAGCGACATGGCCTCCGACCTGTCGCAAAAACTGCGCCGCAAGATGTGCTACCCGTGCGTGGCCATAGACTGCGAGGGCTTTGCGGTGAAAGGCGGCCCGGGATGCCGGATGCTGTGCAACGTATATGACATCTACGTGTTGGAACACGTGCGCGACACGGGCGACCAGGACGGGCTGCGGCAGACGATGGACCGGACACGTGTCATCCTGCACGACATTCTTCGGCGCATGATGAGGGACAAGGAACGTGGGATGCGACCGGTGGCGTTTTTCGAGGTGTCGGACGCGGAGGGGTTCCCGGTCACGTTCAAGGAAATGGCGTTGTACGGTTGGGGGCTTTCTGTCATTGTCCCGGAGGCATTGAATTCGCATATTTGTAATGACCATTTTGAACGCTGACTTATGGCTTTGACATACGAGGACATCATAGCAAGGGCGGAACAGATCCGCACGAACGAACTACCGGAAAGCAACACGGCCGACCTCGTGGGGCAGCTGCTGAAGGACACCATGGCCTATTTTCACGGCCGCGAGGCGGAGGCGGGCACGAAAGACGACGAGCAAGACCGCACATTGGCGGAATTGTCGGTTTTGTGCGACACGCTTTCGGCCACCATATCCGAACTGTCGGGACGGATGGACACGTCATCGGGCTACTTGGAGGGATTGCGCGGCGAACTGGACACGCTGAAGGTTGACGTTTCTTCCCTGAAGGTTTCCACGGATAACCTTTGGTCGAACTTGATAGGCATCCGTGGGAAGATAGACGAGATGTCGGCGGCGTTGGAGGACAAGCAGGAGAAGCTTGTCTCGGGGGTGTCGCTGAAGACGGTGAACGGCGAGAGCCTGTTGGGGAGCGGCGACGTGTCTGCGGGGGGCGGCGCGACAGTGCCTGCCTATGCGGCTTTCGACTTCGCCACCTTGCGCGAGAAGATAGGGAGCGGCCGGACGCAGGGTGACTTGGACGCTTTCGGGCTGACGGATGAGGTGTGGACCGGCATAAGGGCCGGGGAAATCATGGTCGTGCGGGATGATGCCAATGAAAGGACGTACATCGTGACGGGCAGCTCGGATTACTACATTTCGTTCGCCTACGGCATGGGCGAGGCTTACGAGGGTTGGGAAATCCGTAGCTCGGGGGACAGCTTCACCATTACGGTGGGCTATACTCAGGGTGGCGGCGGTGGCGGTGCGGTCACGATAGAATGAGAATTGGAGAGTGTGTTTTTTTATCAATCATTTAAATTTTTTTGAAATTATGGAGAACAATGATGAAATGAAGGTTCAGGCGGTTGCTGCGGCAGCCAACGGGCAGAAGCTGCGGGTGGCGGTGACGAAGACTTCCGCACAGGGTCAGGCGGCGCAGGCTGCCTCGCCCAACCTGATGAGCTTTTCGAGCGACGAGAACAGCGTGTGGTTCAACGGGAAGAGGTACGGTGCGCTTCATTTGAAGGGTGTCGAGAAGCTTTCGGCTTCAAGCACGTCTGCGGAAATCGCCGCTGTCATAGGGGATGCCACGGAGGCCAATTTTAGTGCCATCGTGAATTTCATAGGGAAAGGCGGCTTGGTGGTCGTGCAGAACACATGGCATGAATATGTGGCAAGTTCTAATTACAACAACAACGCTGACAGCAACCGTTATATACTTGTCGAGTACCTGAAATCCTCGGACAAGTTGGTCAAGAATAGCCTGAAGTTCAAATTCAGCGGTTCGGCATGGAGCCTTGAGGTCTCGACCACGGAAGTGACCTCCGCTAACGCGGACAAGTTCTATTCTTCGTTGGGCGACACGGTGCAGGTTCCCTCCAAGGTGGGGGGCATCAAGGCGGGCACGACGGTGGCTCAGCTGAAGGGGAAGAAGCAGAACGAGATTATCGACATGCTGTTGTTCCCGGAGCAGCAGCCTACGGTGGCTAACCCGTCGGCGAGCATCGCGCTGAAGAACGCGTTCAAGGCGAACGGCATCTACGAGGTCGGCTCGGCAGGCCCGGTGCAGGCCGACTTCACGACGGGCTTCAACCGGGGCACGTGCACGGTGGCGGGGCAGGCGGCCAAGAACCGTGCGGGGGCGTTGGATTCGTCGAAGAGCTTCATCTACGTGGGCGGCAGCACGTCGAACAAGACGCTTCCGGCGAAGGTGACGCTTGGCGCGATGCAGTACAATTACGTGGCGGCTTACGGGCAGGGTGACACGTTGTTGACTTCCTGGGGTAACAAGGCTTCGGTCAACCCGAACCCGTTGACTGCGGGCTCCGTGGCATCGGGTGCGGTTTACATTTACGGGACTTACCCTTATTACTGCAACGGCTCGTCGGCTTCGACTTCGGCGCAGGACACGAACTTCCCGGGTGCGGCTGCGCCGGGCACGAAATTGCCCTTGCAGAAGTGGACGGACACGTTGGTGGGCGCGAAGTTCGCCTCGGAGGCTTCGACGGGCACGCGGTTGGTGTTCGAGTTCCCGGCCACGAAGCAGGTGACGAAGGTGGAGTTCATGAACACGGTTTCGGGCAAGTGGGAAGTGTTCGCCGCCGGGAATTACGCGGTTTCCTCTTCGGGGAACAAGACCGTGCAGGGCGCGTCCGTGGCTTACAACAAGCTGACGACGCAGGGTGCGCTGAACGGAGCCTTGCAGCTGAGGTTCACGCTGGCCAACGCGAGCGCACGCATGATGGCCGACGAGGGGCTGGACGACAATATGATTGAGGCCGTGCTGAAAGCCCCGGTGGAGGAGGCCGTGGATGGCGGCACTGTGGCCTTGGCCGCTGACGTTGCCGGGGACGGCATCATGGCTGTTTCGGAAGACGACATCATGGCTGCCGCCGTGGACACGGGCAACCGTGCGCAGGGCGTGGCGGCCTTTGCGGTGAACTTCGAGCCGGGCGGGCAGGCTCCGCTCGACGCTCGTACGTTGGTGCCGACGAAGGCGGACCTTGTGAATGCGAAGACGTATGCGGCGAAGAACTATTACAAGGGCATGACGGTGGTCGTGGAGGACACGCAGGAGGTTTACGTGCTGAAAGACGTGTCGAAGGTTTCCAGTTCGGACTATTCGGGTTGGAAGCGCATTGATGCCGGGGCGGCTGCGAAAACCCCGGTGGTTGACAACTTGGATTCGACCAGTACGACAAGTGCGCTTTCGGCCAACCAGGGACGTGTGCTGAAGGGACTTGTGGACGGCAAACTGGCGAAGTCGGACGTGGTGAACTCGCTGTCGGACACTTCTACGACCAAGGCATTGTCCGCCGCACAGGGAAAGGCTTTGAACGACAAGGTTTCGGCCATTGGTTCCGCCTACCGGGTGAAGGGCACGAAGGACACGGTTGCCGAGGTGTTGGCCTTGACGGACGCCAAGGTGGGCGACGTGTGGAACGTGACGGCCGAGTTCACGCTGCAAGGCAAGAAGTACCCTGCGGGGACGAACGTGGTTTGCGTGACGGCGACGAGCGCGTCGGCGCACGATGACAGGAACTGGGATGCCTTGGGGGGCACGGTGGACTTGTCGCCTTACATGAAGACGGCTGACGCGTCGAAGACGTATGCCACGAAGCAGGAGGTGCAGGCCCTTGAAAATGACGTGGATTCACGGTTGGGCACGCTGTCCGGCACTTTGGACACCAAGCTGAACAAGGACGACGTGGTGAACAACCTGACCACGAGCAACGGGACCAAGGCACTGAGCGCGGCGCAAGGGAAGAAATTGCAGGACGAGAAGTTATCTAAGACAGATGCAAGTAGAACTTATGCCACGAAGTCGGAGCTGACCTCGCACGCGGGCAACAAGAGCAACCCGCACGGGGTGACGAAGGCCCAGGTGGGGCTGCCGAACGTGACGAACGACGCTCAGGTGAAACGGAGCGAGGTGGTGGACAATTACAACATGGCCAAGATAGGCAGCGCGAACGAGGTGCCGAGCACGAACGCCTTCAAGAAGGCCGCCGGATATGCGGAGATGTTCCCGGTGTCGTTCGATGCCATCGAGACAGGTACGAAGACGATAATCCAAAATACTTCCACTACATCCGGCGGGTTTGTCGTCTGGTTGGATGACATGAAGCAATTCGCCTACAAGTTTAACGGGTCGTATTACAACAACTGGTCGATTCAGGACAGCCCGAACCCGGCCTTGACAAATGCGGACTTGGTGAAGGTGTTGGGCACGAACGGCCCCATCCCGGGCAAGTGTTACATCACCAACGGCACGCTTTTCTTCTCGACGGGCAGCGACCTTGCCTACGTGGCGAACTTCACGGAACTGTCCAACTCGCTCTCCGACTCTTCCACGTCGAAGGCTTTGACTGCGGCTCAGGGCAAGAAGTTGCAGGACGAGAAGCTGTCGAAGACGGAGGCATCGGGCACTTACCTGACGAAGGCAAGCGCGGAGGGCACTTACGCGAAGAAGACGGACTTGGGTATCGTGATAGAGTAAGGAGCATTGTTTTCAGTTGGCGGCGGCCGGCTTGCCGCGTGCATGCTTGCCGCCGCCTTTTTATTTCAAGAGAAAAATGGACAAGGAAAAGTTTTATGAAGTGGACGGTGGCATCGTGGTGGAGGGCATGCAGGCTGCCGATGCCCCGGTGGACGGCGAGCCACGTGCGGGCACTGCCGTGGGCAAGAAGCTGAGGGTCTGCGCCTCTAAGACGCGTGCGCAGGCGTTGGGCCTGACGGGTGCGAACGCGGAGGTGATTTATTTCCCGACGGACGCGGACTGCATCGTGTTTGGCGGGAAGGTGTATTGGATCGGCTCGGAGCTTCGGATCAAGAACATGAACGCTTCTGGTGGATCGACGTTTGGAATCATTACGCGGACAAGTGCGATGCAGGGGATGTATTTCGATTCGGACGTGCAGGCGAGCACGGCAGGACTTTTCCCTCATGGAAGCAATGCCAACGGTGTGTTGACGTTGCACACGAACGCGGGAAATTATTACCACCAGTTGGGTTTCAGTTCGGACGGGAACTTGTACCACCGCGCTTTCCATGGGAAGGTGCCTGATAGCACGACGGCATGGAAGAAAATCTCATTGGTTTCGGCCAAATCGGGCATGCCGGTGGCTTTGGAGGAAAGTGGCGTGGCGGAACTCATGGCCGAGGTGGAGGCGTTGCGCGGGGAGGTCGCGGAGTTGAAGAAAGCGGTGTACTGATTAAAGGGGTGAAGGTATGATGGAGAAGTATTTCGGTTTCATAGAGCAGGACCTGCGCGGCGGGATGTCGGCGGTCTTCGGCTGCCTTGTGCTGATAGGGCTGGCCTGCCTGATGGACATGTGGATAGGGATAGACGCGGCGCGTGCGAACAAGGAGCCTATCCGCAGCCGCCCCCTGCGCAAGACGGGTGCTAAGATGGTGGACTATTACCGGCTTGTGATGTTCTTCCTGCTGATAGACCTGTTGGGGCTTTGCTTCCCTTGGTGGTCGATGCCTTACGCCACGGTGTGCTGCACGGCGGGGGTGCTCGTGGTGGAGGGCTTGTCGATAGTGGAGAACCTGCGGCGGAAGCGTAGCCATGCGGCGGAGGTGGCGGGAATCGCCGCTGAGATCGTGGAGTGCATATCGCCCGAGGAGGCGAAGAAAATCATCGGGCGCATCAAGGAGCGTCAGGGCGACAAGGAAAATGCGAAGGCAAAGGGGTGAAAAAAACGGGGAGGCACGCCGCCTCCCCTCCATTTAAAAACTTTATACCATGAAAAACATGTTTTTTTTCATGCGTCCCTCACGGGAGGCGGTGGCAAAGTTAAACAAAAAAATGTAGACATGAAAGCGAGCAACACATTGATTGAGGCGATTAAGAGGTTCGAGGGTTTCCGGGGCACGGCTTACCGTTGCCCGGCGGGGGTGTGGACGGTGGGCTACGGGCATACGTCGGGCGTGAAGCGCGGCGACAAGATGACGGAGGGCGAGGCGGAACGTCAGCTCAGGCGCGACTTGGCAGCGTATGAGGCGTTCGTGGAGAAGTTGGGCGTGACGGAGCGGCAGCACAAGTTCGACGCGTTGGTGGACTTCGCGTATAACCTTGGGTGCGACGCTTTGGCGGGCAGCACGCTGCTGAAGAAGATACGGGCTTGCGCACCGGACGCGGAGGTGCGTGCGGAGTTCATGAAGTGGGTGCATGCCACGGTGGCGGGGAAGAAGCGGAAGCTTGACGGGCTGGTGAAGCGGAGGAAATGGGAGGCTGACAGGTTCTTCAATATCGCATAGCCATGGGAACGAGTGAGGAGTATTGGCCGATGCTTGACGACGGGGGCTGTAACAGCCCTTCTGACGGCCATGCGGACGGGGGCAAGGGCTTGCCGCCTTGGTTGGTTTTCCTGATGTTGGCCGTGGGGGTTTGGATGCTGGCGCGGGCGTTGGTATTATGATTGACAAAGGAATGGAAATGAATAGATTTTTTAGGGTGTTTTGGCCTTGGCTGATGGTGCCGGTTTTCTGGCTCGTGGTGGGGCTGTCGTTGTTTGCCATGTGCGGATGTGCGAGGGTGCAGTACGTGCCGGTGGAAACGGTGAGGGCGGACAGCGTGCATGGGGCGCGGTGGTCTGCGGACAGTGTTTACCTGAAGGATTCGATTCACATTGAGTTGAGGACGGAGAGGGACACGGTGTATAGGACGGAATACAAGTACCGGACGCACTGGAGGGAGCGCGTGGTGAGGGACACGTTGGAGACGGTGAGGACGGACAGCGTGGCGGTGCCTTATCCTGTGGAGCGGAAGCTTTCGCGGTGGGAGGAAACGAAGTTGCACTATGGGAGCTTTGCGATGGTGGCGGTGTTGGCGACGGTGTTCGTGTGGTTTGGTCGCCTTATATATAAGGTAAGCAAAAAATAAATGGGGCATGGCAGAAGAGAAAATTATGACGGAAGCCGAATTTGTCACGGCTTTGAGGACTTGGACATCCGGGGTGTATTTCCGTTCGCGTGCCGCGTTGTTGCAAACGCATGGTTCAGGCCGCCTCCGGCGAGAACTGGAACGTTATGTGGATGCGTTCCGCAGGGGCGACGGGTATAAGATTTCATTCCGTTTCCCACGTTACGGGGTGTTCAGGCATTACGGGGTGGGGCGCGGATGGAAAATAGCAAACGGCAGGCCGATACGTGAAAGGCGCATCCTTTCACTTCGCGAGATTGCCGGGAAGAAAAGGAATGACCGCACGCCTTTGGACTGGCTCGACGGGTACATCGCTTCCGGGACGGGCAAGTTGGCGGACACGGCGGCTGAATATTATGGCGACATGGCTTTCCGTAATGTGTTAAAAGAGATAGACAAAGCCAAGATTGTGAAGTAAAAGCATGGTGCTCAGCCGCCTTTTTCATATCTTTGCGTAAAGATAGTATTATTTTCGTCAGGAAAGGAGGGCTTATGTATTTTTATCCTGTTGGTGGCGGTCCGTTGTTGAATTTGATTTATGCCTTTGTCATCCTTGGGGGCATAATCTATGGCATAGTGATTTTGTGCAAGGATGTGAAAATGGCATCCAAAAGGGCTTTCCAAAAAGCGGAAAGGGACGCTTGCAGGCTTCCGAAAAAGGCCGGATTCCTTGTCGTTAACCAATTTGGCATTTGGGACGATGGTTGGTTTTATCCAAGCCATAAAATAACGGTCGAAGAGTTTTATGCTTCGGTGAAAGATTATGAAGAGAGGATACAAAAGAAAGTTGATCCCTCTTACCGTTACAAGGGTCCCATGAGGTTGGAACCGGACAAATACGACCGTTGATGTTTGATGAAGAAAGGAGGGCTTATGTATTTTTATCCTGTTGGTGGCGGTCCGTTGTTGGACTTGATTTTTGTCCTTATAATCCTTGGTGTATTTGTAGTAGGTGTTATTTCCGCACTACATAGGGTTAAGGACGGGATAGGGAGCAAATTCGAGAAATGGGAACGCGAGGCGGCAAAGTTGCCTTATAATATTGACCGTACTATCTTTACCAAGTATGGCACGTGGAATGATGCTTGGTTCACCCCCTTCCGGGAAATTACCGAGAGCGAGTTTAACGAGGCGGTGAAAATCCACGAAAAGGTCATACGGGAATACTTCGACCCGTCTTACCGTTACAAGGGTCCCAAAAGGTTGAAGCCAAGCAAGAACGACCATTATTTCCGGAGATAGCCGGTTTTGTCCTATTTCCTTTTCTGCTTGTAAATTACCTTTGCCCATATTATAATGACTATACCAAATGGCAAAGGATAAGGAAACAACCAGAAGGATTGGGATTCATATTGATGGAGAGAATGTTAAGCAGTCGGTTAACAGTATCCGTGCAGAAATCCGTAGATTGACAAAGGATTTGAATCAGGCGGCTTTGAATAGCGATGAATATGCTGACCGGATGGAAAAAGTAGGCCGACTCAAAAGTATGCTGGTTCAACACAACGCGCAGCTGCGTGAAGCGGCAGAACAGACGAAGAACCTTTCCGTGTGGGCAAAGTCTTGGAATTGGGTGAAAAACAGTTGGGTGAACTTCTCTTTCGGATTCCAAAACGTATGGGCCGGGGTGACCAAAATGGAAGACCTGATGAGCGGATTCGTGGAGGACTTTGCAGAAATGGAAGAGGCCGAAAGCCAAGTGGTGAAATACACAGGCATGACGAAAGAGGAGGTGCGTGGCCTGAATGAGGAACTGAAGCAAGTGGACACGCGCACGGCGCGTACGGAGATGAACCGATTGGCCGGGGAAGCAGGACGGTTGGGCATTACCTCCAAGGAGGGCGTGCTGGAGTTCGTGGACGCGGCCGACAAAATTAACGTTGCCTTGGGCGAAGACTTGGGAGAGGATGCCGTGAAGAACATCGGCAAACTGGCGATGATGTTCGGCGAAGACCAACGCATGGGACTCCGCGCAGCCATGTTGGCCACGGGTTCGGCGGTGAACGAGGTGGCGCAGAACTCCAGCGCGGCGGAATCCTTCTTGGTGGACTTCACGGCACGGGTGGCCGGCGCGGCCCACCAGGCGCATATCGCGCAGACCGACATTCTGGGGTTCGCTTCCGTGATGGACGAGAACATGCTGCGCAACGAGACGAGCGCGACGGCATTCCAGAACATCATGCTTAAGATGTTTACCGACACGTCCAAATTCGCCAAGATTGCCGGCATGGACGTACAGGCGTTCAGCGACATTTTGCAGGCCGATGCCAACGAGGCTTTGCTCCGCTTCGTGGAGGGGCTGGCCAAGAAAGGCGGACTGGCAGACCTTGCCCCCATTTTCGGCGACCTGAAGACGGAAGGGCAGGGCGTGGCTTCCGTGCTTTCCGTCATGTCGGGCAAGGTGGACGACATCCGGGCACGGCAGGAACTGGCGAACCGCGCTTACCGGGACGGAACGAGCATCATCAACGAGTTCAACGTGCAGAACAACACCGTGCAGGCCGGACTGGACAAGGCCAAGAACAGGCTGCATGAGGTGAGCGTGGAGCTGGGCGAACAGCTTACCCCTTTGTATTCGCGCCTGGTTTCCCTTTCGGGTTCCGCCATCGGTGTGTTGGGCACGATGGCGGGTTTCCTTTCGCGCCATATCGGTTTGATACTGAAGTTGGCAGCGGTAGTGGGTTCTTATTATGCCGCCGTGAAGGTGGCCACGGCTTGGGAGAACCGCCACAGGGCAGCCATACTTTTGAAAAACGCGGTCCTCAAAACGGGAAGCCTGCTGATGGCGACTTACAAGGCGGCCATCATTTCTTCGAGAATCGTATTTTTTGCGTTGACGGGACAAATCCAAAAGGCGGCCGTGGCCGTCAGGGCTTTGTCCATGACCATCAAGGCATCGCCGTGGGGTTTGTTGGCTTCACTCGTGACGGCTGCCGGGGTGGCCGTTTATACGTGGACACGGCGCAACAACGAAGCGACGGAAAGCATGAAGGCACAGCAGCGCATAAGGGAAAAGGCCAACACGGGACTGGCCGACGAGATAGCGCGGATAGAGACGCTGAAAGCCCGCATGGACAACGAAAGGATGAGCCTGGACAAGCGCAGGGAGGCCATAGAGGAACTGAACCGGATCATTCCCGGGTACAATGCCGGTATCACGAAGGAGGGGGAAATCATACAAGGCAACAAAAAGGCTTTGGACGAATACCTGAAGTCTTTTGAGAAACAAATCCTGTACAAGGCTTCGGAAGAGGAGTTTACGGAATACGTGAAAAAGGAACGCGCCGCGCTGAAGGATCTGAATGCAGCCATTACGGAATACCGGGATGCCATGCGCGAAAAGGACAAGGGGGCAGACATGGTAGTAGGTTCGCCGTCGGCTTTCGGGGCTTCGTTCAACGTGTCGGCAGCGGAACGCAAGCGGCTGAAGGCCGAGGTGCAGGAACGCCGGAAAGCGTATGACGAAGTGGTGGCGGCCAAGAAGAAGGCTTCGGAAGAAATGAAAAAATATGACCTTTCGACCGGATTGTCCACGGGAACCAATGGCAATGGAAACAAAGAGGTGAAAACCGAAGGCGGTGGTGTCGGGGGTAGCGGTTCCGGAGGAACGGAAAAGGACAAGGCTGTCAAGGCAGAACTGGAACGCATAGAGGCCGGACACTTGCAACGGATGGCGGAACTCAAGGCGCAGTACCTTGCCGATGACAACATGACGGAACAGGACTACGCCGTGCGAGCCGAAGCCTTGGAGATGGAGAAGCTTCAGGCGCAGATGAAGGTGGCGGGGCTTGAACCGGAACAACGTGAGGAAATCAACCACAAGATCTTGGACTATAAGATGAAGCTCATGGACGAGCTTCGCGGATTGGACGACACCCTCGCGGCGGACGAAGAGGACGGCCATGCCAAGGAGCTGAAGAAGATAGAGCAACGCTACCGGGACGAACTGGCCCTGCTTAAAAAATCGCTCGACATGAAGCTGATGACGCAGGAGGAATATGGCCGGAGGTTGGAAGCGGTGGAAGAACGGAGGGCTTCGGACTTGGACAAGTCTGTGTCCAAGTCTGCGTCCAAGCGTCTGGAACAGGAAGAACGGGCGTGGGAGAAATCGCTGTTTGGGTTGCGCAAGGCCAAGCTCCGCGAGGGGTGGACGGATGAGGAGTACAACGAAAGGATGCGCGAATCCCGTATGGCATGGCTTGACCGCATGTTGGCGGACAAGGCACTGGGCGATGAAGCGCGTGCGGAGCTTCAGGATGAACGGAACGAGCTTGACTTGGAGCAGGATGAAAAGCATTTGGAAAAGAGGAAAGCCCAAATCGAGCAATACAAGGATATGGTGATGGACATCGCTGGAGGTATGGGCGAAGCCATGGCCGGCATGTTTTCCGGCGGTGAGGAAGCTTTCAAGGAAGCCCTCAAGCAAATGTTGCTTACCGCCGTCAATGCCGTACACCAGTATATCGTGTTGGCCTATATCAAGACACTTACGGAGGGAATTTTTACCAGTAAAATCAAGATGGCCAAGAATTTGGCCAAGATTGCGGCCATAGAGGTGGCCTTTGCAGCGGTAAAGGGGGCAATCAATAACTTCGACAGCGGCGGCTTCACCCCGTCCGGAAGATGGGACAAGCCGCAGGGTATCGTGCATAGCAATGAATTTGTGGCCAATCGTTTTGCCGTGGCCAATCCCCATATCCGGCCTGTGCTGGACTTGATAGACCATGCGCAACGTACCAATTCCATCGGGAACCTGACGGGGGATGACATTGCGGCGGTGGCGGGAACCTCCGGTTTTCCTTCCCCGGCTCCGGCTTCCATGCCTCGCACGACTCAGCCGACAGTATCTCCGGCCATACCTGACATGGCTCTCATCCGGATGATGGCGGTCGTGGACAAGTTGAGCAAGAAATTAGATGATCCGATTTATGCCTATACCACTGCCACGGGCAAAATGGGGGTGAACGAGGCGCAACGGTTGGCAGAGAAGATGAACCATAATTCAAGGAGGCGGAAATGATACGGTTGGAAATCGACGGCCGGGAGGCGACCCTTGCGGCAGACACTTCGTTTGAGATAGAATACAAGAATCCTTTCTTTACCAAGGAGGGCGAGATGACTTATGACATAGACATCTGTCTGGATGCCGGGAACAATGCCGTGCTTTACGGGCATCTTGACCGGGACACGGTGACCATGCGCCCCGAGGGGCGAAGGGCTGTATTGTATGACGGTCCACGGGTGTTGGTCTCCGGCAAGGAAGTCGTGTTGTCCGTGGAGGACGGTGTGGCCAAGGTGCAGATATTGGGGGACAACAGCGAGTTGAATTATTTGGCGGGGGGCGATACCAGTATCCGGGATATGGATTTCGGCGAGATGCTGAACAAATATGAAAATCCAGAGGATTTCAGTCCTGTATCATCCTTGAAAGGTTTATATCCAGATTCAGTGTATAATTACTCTACTTTCGTCTCTTCGGACAATACTGTGTTCAATCAGTTTTATCGAAATCAAGGAGGCGGTTTAGTGCCTAATTTGGAGTCTTATTCTTGGGTCAAACAACCCTTTTTCTTGTATTATGTCGAGAAGTTGATAGAGTTGTTAGGTTATACGTTGCATGAAAATGACCTGCGTGAAACTGAAGCATGGAAGCGTCTGTTGGTGACCAATGAGATTCCCACGGATAAGTTTCAAGACCTGTTGCCGGATTGGACGGCTGATGAATTTTTGACGGAAATAGAGCGTTTTTTCAATTGTGTCTTTGTTGTCCGTCCGAAATCGAAATCTGTAGATATTAAATATGTAAAGTCTTTTTATGAATCACGCCCGAAAGTGGAATTAAATCGGGTTTTGGACAAGCGAAGCATAGAATTTGATGATACCTCCGATAATTTGTATTTGACTTATAAGAATGTGGAATATGATTTGCCGGACAAGGATGTGTATAAATACTTGGATTTAAAAGATGATGTTCGTTCAAACTGTGAAATCTATTATGTGAATGACTTGTCGGAATTACGTCAATTGAATTTGTCGGAGTTTTACGATAAATACTGTTTGTTTTTTGTAAATGACATCCGCCAGTATTTCATTGTGATGAAAAGAGAGGATGGTACGTATTATCCCAAAATGGCAGATTACCTAAGAGCCTTGAATGATTCGAGTTCAAAGGATAGTTGTGAGTTGAAAATTGTTCCTTCCCCGATTACTAATTTAGTTTACGGAGTGAATGCCGTGAGTCAACAAATAACGGTTCCGATATCGTTCAACATGACGGAGAAGGCTGATAAAAAAGGATTTCAAGATGCGATAAAATCAGGTATGGGTGATACAAAAGGGCCGGATCGTATATATGTCTCTTTTTACTTGGGAGTGATAAATTCATTCGATGAGTATGGCGGGCGGGTTGATTATGCTCTACCTCAATCTGCCACCCAACCTTTTCATAGTGCAAATGGTTTTTTGTTGAATCATGCGGACGTGATACACGCTTCCCTCTCCTTGGTGGAAGAGCGATATGGCATGTATGACCAGTTCTACCAAGGCAATGAAAATATAGATACTTCCAAACGCTGTACTTTTACTTTCGTGTCTGAAAAGATACTTGACCCTAAGGATTATTTCCTGATTCATGGAAAGCTGTACTACTGCAAGGTGTTGAAGTACAAAGTGGAAGATGGCGAGCTGGGCAAACTGGTGGAAGGTGAATTTTTCCCGGTGGAATGAGGAGTTACGTGAAAAGCCCCCGTGCCGGAACTGAACCGCACGGGGGCTTTGCCGTTTACTTCATCCCTTTGGCCTTGGCCAGCATGAGGATGGCTTCGTTGATGAAATCCGTTTTGTTGTCCACTTGTTCAAGGATGTCTCGGATTTCGGCGGTGGCGTTGAAACCGTAGGTCTTTGCGGTGGTTTTTTTGCGTCCCGCGCCAACTCTGTACCCACCGCGCTTGCTTTTTTCGTTTGTTTCCATTACTTTTGCTTTTGAAATCTAATCGGCTTGGGGAGGTTTCCCTCCCCTTTGGATTAAAGAGCTATTTCAAAGGTCACTCTTACTTTCCAAATCCAAAATGAAATTCTGAGCTTCATGTTAGAAAGTCGATTAGGTTTCTTTCTTCTTTTCAGGTGAGAAAGTTTAACCCCGTAACCATCTCTTTGATTACACTGCAAAGATACGGGTTTTTATGATAATGTGCAAGTAAAATCAAATATATTTTTCAAATAAATTATTGATAATCAAAATGATATGATGTTTTATTAAATTGTAGGTTTATGGAAAAAGTAATGATTGAACGTGAGACTATGAAGCAAACGCTTTCGGATATTCTTTTGGATATTTCTTGGGCACGGCTGTCTATGAAGTATTTCGGAAAGAGCCGTTCATGGCTTCACCAAAAATTAGACGGGAAAAACAGTAATGGCGGTGTGGGCGGTTTCTCAGAAGCAGAGAAAGAGGAACTGCGCCTTGCCTTGAAAGATTTGTCCGCGCGAATCAACGCGGCGGCAGACCGTATAGAGTAATCCTTTCGCTTATCGTTTTGACAGAACCTAAAGTTTGGGGATTGCGGGGGATGTGCTTTTGGCATGTCCCCTTTATTTTTTTTCTGATTTCATTTGCACGTTTCAAAGAAAATCCCCATCTTTGCAGTGACTATTACAGACATATCCAAAGAGTGTAGGCAGAGGAATAAGCTTGCATCTTACCGTGCAGGCATTTTTTATGCCCGTACATAAATTAAAATGTATTTGGTATCCGTGTACCCCCGTGTTGGAGCGTTAATGCGCCCACAGCATTCTCTTTGGAAATGTGATAGTCAGCGGGACAGGCACGGGTACTTTGTTTTTAAAAACTATATTGTTATGACTGACAATGCAAAAAACATCAATGCAAACCAAAGAGGCATTGAAACGTCCGCCCACGAAACGGGCTTGTGTGAACCCCAAAACCTTTTGGAACTGGACATGCTGTACCAACAGGCGCAACAACAGCTCCGCGCTGAAGGTGCGGAAGCATTCGGCCGGATGAAGCGGCAGCGCACGGAGGCGAACGATGTGCGCCGCCGCGAAGTGGCCCGGTTGCGCCGGGAACTGGCCGAACTGGAACAGCAGATAGAGGAAGCCAAGGCCGACTGCGAACAGACCCTTGAGCAGGCGAAAGACGAATACCATGCCGTAGCGGAAAGCATCGCCCTGCGCCGTGCCGCCCTGAAGGACTGGTTTGCCCTCCACCGCGTCCGGCTGTCGGGCCTGAAGCCTACAGTGCTCCCTTGAAATGCTTGGTTTCTTCGTGCACCACGCCCTCCTGCTTTAGGTACTTGTTGGTGGTGTGCACGTCGCTATGCCGCGCCTGGTCGCGGGCGATGACGATGCCTTCGGCGTTGGCCAGGTCGCGGATGCCGGTATCTTTCAGGCTGTAGAACTGGTAGTGGTCGGTAAAGTGCAGGGCTTCCCGCACTTTATTGAAATATTTCCGGTACGCATCCGGGTTTGCCCGCTTGCGTGCCGGTTTGAATCCCCTTCCGAAAAGGTAATATTCCCCGTCGGCATCGAACACATGCAGTGCCGCCATCAGGCGGACGACTGCATCGTTCAGCCCTACTGTGCCGTCTTTCCTGTTCTTCGTGAACTCCGAAGAAATGTGCACTTTCTGCCCGGCCACGTCGATGTCCTTTATCCGGATATGCGAAATCTCGTCCGGACGGATAAAGGTATAGTAGGCGAACATGCACAACAACAGGAAATGGGGGTTCTTCTCTTCGAGGTAGGTCTTGAGCTTTGCCAAGTCATCGGACGTAAGGGCGGAGCGGTATTTCGGTTCCGTGGTTAGTTTCTTGATGGCATCGCAAGGGTTGGCCGTGATGTATCCTTTTTCAATCATCCAGTTGCAGAAAGTGGCTATGCAGCCTTTGTAATTATTGCGGGTACGTGGTGACGCTTCCCGGTCGATGAGGATGTAATCCAAGAAGTCGGAAATAAAAACGGTATCTATTTGGTAGGCGTAATAAATCGGCATGGCCCGGTTCTCGTTGTATCCCTTCAGTATTCCCAATCTCTTGGTATAATCGTTATAGGTGTTGTATTTCAGAGTTCCGGCCTTGTATAGTTTTTCCAGATATTTGAAATAGTAATCGAACACGTCTGCGATTTTGGTGTATTGCCGCGAGTTGGCCCCTTCCATCCAAGGTGTCCATCCGGTACGCAGTTTTCCTTGCAGGGCCGCGATGAGTTCGGCTGCCCGCGCCTTGCGGTCGGCTTTCCTGGGGATGGCATCCAACATGTACTTTTTCCGTTTCAGCCGTTGTTCCAACGGGTCGTATGCCAAGAAATCAATGTACCAGTTTTTTCCGGTGTGGAGCTTGGGGAGCGTATAAGCGATGATGCTCGCGAGGTTTGCTGTTTTTTTGTTTCGTTGCAGCATTTTTTTTTAACGTGCTTACAAGACCTGTGAGCACGTTAAAAGGTTCTACAATCTTTTTCTATCGTCCGGATTTTGTCCGACCGATTTTATTTAAAACTTTGTAACTTGCTTTTTATTAGCTTATTACGTTGGTGGAGTTGGAGGGAATCGAACCCTCGTCCAAACAGGGAAACCATACGCTTTCTACACGCTTATCCCGGCCTTCGGTTTTCGTGCGCAAACAAGACCCGAGCCACCCATTTACGCCTTATCCTTTAAGATTTCACCGTCCGTGCAAGGCCACGGACGACTATCTCCGATTTAGCTGCACCACTTTTCCGGAATGCTTCGGAGCCACAGCTTCCGAGTGATGTCTCGTTTCAGCACCTGGTGCCGAAATAAAGGTAATCTACTATACTTCGATCACGCAGCGAGAGCGTAGTTGTTTTCGCCAGATAAATTCTTGGTAACTGAGATTATAGAGGAAATCACCGACCCTCTGCGTGCTTACGTACCATTCCATCCTGCTGTCAAATCCATGTCAACCCCGGATGTTTGAATTGCAAAGATAAGATATTCTTTTGAATAAAGGCATAAACATGCTGTTATTTTTTCTCCGGTTCTTTATTTTTTCTACACGGTTAAGTCATTACTTGTGAGAGAAAAAAAAATATCGTTATTTTGCAATAATTTCACTCTTGTGGAGTTTTATACTTAGATAAATTAGATTTAATGAATTGGAAAATGAGTCAGATGTCTGTCAATATGGAGATTTGTGATGGGATGAATTGGGTGGAACGAGCCATTAAAAAAGGTCTTGATACCATATTTGCTTTGTTGGGTTTGATAGTGTTGTCTCCAGTTTTTTTATTAGTTTATTTTTTATTAAAAAGGCAAGGTGATGGACCTGTATTGTTTAGACAGGAACGAATAGGGTACAAGGGAAAACCTTTTTATATATTGAAATTCCGGACAATGAGAGTTGATTCAGAGAAGGACGGGAAACCTTGTTTGGCGAAGAAAGGGGATGATAGGTTAACTCCTGTAGGTAGATTTTTGCGTGAACATCATTTGGATGAATTACCTCAGTTGTGGAATGTTTTTCGGGGGGATATGGCGTTTGTGGGTCCTCGTCCTGAACGGCGTTACTTTATTGATTTGATTAGAAAGGAGAATCCTGATTATGATTATATTTATTTGATGCGTCCGGGATTGACTTCCATGGCTACTTTATATAATGGATATACGGATTCGATGCAAAAAATGCTGATTCGTTTGCAAATGGATTTAGAATATTTGCAACAGCGTTCGTTGTTTTTAGATATAAAAATTATTTTGACCACTGTCGTTTTTATTTTAAAAGGAAAGAAATTTTGATGTATATGGCAAGGAGGATATTGCTAGCCTGTTTGGCGTTTTTTTGGTTTCAATTTATTTTTTCTCAATCCATGTCGGACGATCAGGTGGTACGTTATGTCATGGAACAGCAGGAGAAAGGGAAAGACCAACAATATATTGTTTCCCAATTGCTTCAAAAAGGTGTAACGGTAGATCAGTTGCGGCGTATTCGTAAAAAATATGAGGCAGAACAAAAGCAGCCCGGAGCTTTGGACTTGACCGGAACGACACTACCCAAAAGTGGAACGTCCCGCTTGAGGACCAACAAAGAAAAGACACGGGATGAACGCCAGAAACAGAATGGTTATATGGTTCGTTCGCGACGTGAAATAAAGGATGGAGAGGATAAAACACTGAAGGGCCAACAACTCAACGAAGAGATAGGGTTTATGGATATAGACTCATTGATTTATTATCGTAATTATTTCAAGGAAGACGACCGTCAAGTCTTTGGCCGTAATATCTTCAATAATGAAATGCTGACTTTTGAGCCGAGCATGAATATACCGACTCCGGCAAACTATCGCCTGGGAGCCGGTGATGCTGTAATTATAGATGTATGGGGGGCTTCACAGACTACTTTCGAGGGGACGGTGTCGCCCGACGGAACTGTGACAATAGAGGGGGTTGGGCCTTTGGCATTAGCCGGAATGACTGTAAAAGAGGCTAACGACTATGTTAAAAAGCAATTAGGTCGTTTTTATGCGAATTCCAACATAACCTTGACCGTTGGGGAGACACGATCTATACAAGTACAGGTGATGGGTGAGGTGATGGTACCGGGGACTTATACGTTGAGTGCCTTATCTTCTGCTTTCAATGCGTTGTATGCGGCCGGGGGAATCAGTGAGATCGGGACGTTACGCGATATAAAAGTATTCCGTCAGGGACGTGTGGTTTCAACCATCGATGTCTATGATTACATTCTGAACGGGAATACAAAGGGGGATATCCGTTTGGCGGATAACGATGTGATTGTGGTAGGGCCGTACGAATGCTTGGTGAATATACGGGGCAAGGTGAAGCGTCCTATGTTTTATGAAATGAAAGAAAACGAAAGCGTTTCCCGTATTTTGGATTATGCCGGAGGATTTGCCGGTGATGCTTATACGGATAATGTGCGGCTTATACGTAAAAGTGGACGTGAGTATTCCGTGTATACGGTGGGAGAGTTCGAGATGAATGGCTTCCTGTTGAAAGACGGAGATTCTTTGTATGTCGATTCGATTATTCCCCGTTTTTCTAATATGGCAGAAATACGCGGGGCCGTGTTCCATCCCGGACAATATCAGATGGACGGGAGCATCAAGACTGTACGCCAGTTGATTAAAGCGGCCGATGGGTTGCGTGAAGATGCTTTTCTTAAACGGGCTGTAATGCACCGTCAAAAGGAAGACCTGACGTTGGAAGTTTTATCCGTGGATGTGGAAGGTATTATGGACGGGACGGTAGCCGATATCCCTTTGCGTAAGAATGATATTTTGTTTATTCCAAGTTCGTTGGATATGAAAGGGGAGCTGACATTGACAATTGATGGTGAGGTTAACTTCCCCGGAGTATACCAGTATGCGGACAATACGACGATAGAAGACCTTGTGCTTCAGGCCGGGGGACTTACGGAAGCGGCTTCCATGGCAAAAGTCGATGTGTTCCGCCGAATAAAGAATCCTGATGCAGTGAAGGATGACGAGAAACTGTCAGAGACTTATAGCTTTTCTCTCCGTGACGGTTTGGTGATGGGTGACGGTCAGGACTTTCATCTCCAACCGTACGATGAGATTTTTGTGCGTAAAAGTCCGGCGTATTCGGAGCAGCGCAATGTAAAGATAAGTGGAGAGGTTAAGTTTTCCGGTAGCTATGCGATGGATAACAAAAACTATCGTTTGAGCGACTTGGTGAAAGCAGCCGGAGGTTTGTCTTCTTTAGCTTATGCAAAAGGTGTGCGGTTGCAACGTAAATTGACGGAAGAAGAGAAAAAACAGCGGGAGGTAGCCATGAAGGCCGCGCAGATTCAATTATATGAGGAAAGCATGCGTTCGGATAAGCGGTTTGATATGGCGAAGGCAGATTCCATTCAAAGTCTGAAAATGGATTTGGGAGATACCTATCCCGTGGCCATCAATCTTGAAAAGGCCATGCAGAATCCCAAAAGTGTGGATGATGTCCTTTTGCGTGAAGGAGATGAGTTGCAAATTCCACAGTTCTCCAATACGGTAAAAATCAGTGGCGATGTGATGTATCCGATTTCCATAAACTATGAGAAAGGTAAGTCTTTGAAGTACTATATCAAGCGTGCCGGCGGCTATGCGGACCGTGCACACAAGTCCCGTGTCTATGCGGTTTATATGAATGGTGCGGTGGAGCAGCTTGGGCGTCGTTCTTCCAAGTCCATTCAGCCTGGTTGTGAAATAGTAGTGCCTTCTAAGCCTCAAAAGACAAAGATGAGCACTGCGGAAATGATGACTATCGGTACATCAACGGCTTCGATTGCTACGATGATTGCTACGTTAGTGAATATATTTAAATAAAGTAGCTTGTCTTATGTATGAATTTGATTTGAAAACGTTTGTAAGGATAGTTGTTAAATCTAAAAAACGGATTATAATCAATTGTTGTATTGCAGTGGGGGTGGCTGTAGTCATAGCTTTTAGTATTCCCAAGGAATATTCCGCGAGTGTCAGCCTTGCTTCCGAATTACAGGGAGAAGAAAATATGGCCGGAGGGTTAGGTTCTTTGGCTTCGATGGCAGGTATTAACCTCAATTCTGGTTCTGGTGCGATTGTCCCTGTATTATATCCGGATGTGGTACATTCCAATAATTTCTTGGTAAGGTTGTTGGATGTGCGAGTGAAAAGCTTAAAGGGAGATATTGATGCAGATTATTTTTCCTATTTGAAGAATCATACCCGTAATCCTTGGTGGGTTCAGATGTTTGGTTGGGTGGGTAAGGTAAAGAATGCTATATTTCCTCCAGAGGACGTAATGGGAAGCCTTGCCGTTTCAGAGAATGGTAAAATCAATCCGTTTTGTATGAGTCCGGAAGATGCAGGCGTGTTGGAACGTATGCGTTTTTTGATAAGTTGCCAAGTTGATGATGAAACACAAGTTATTACTTTGTGTGTGCATGCCCAAGATCCTTTGGTGGCAGCCACTATGGTGGATTCCGTACGTGTCCATTTGCAAGACTTTATCACGGAGTATCATACCAGTAAGGCACGTGTGGATTTGGATTATTATCGGAAGTTGGAGATGGATACGAAAAAAAAGTATTTGCGTGCTCAAAAGGAATATGCGAATTTTTGTGACGCGCATAAAGGAACCATCTTGCAGGCTTATATCAGCGAACAAGAAAGCTTGGAGAACGAATTGCAATTGGCGTATACCGCATATTCCCAAATGAAGCAGCAAGTGCAAATGGCTGAAGCTAAAGTGCAGGAGCGTACACCGGCATTTACTGAAATAGAGGGAGCTAGCGTACCAATAATGGCGGATTCTCCAAAGAAACTGTTCATTCTCTTGGCATTTGTGTTTTTGTCTTTTGTTGGTACGATAGCGTGGTTATACGTGCGGCTTTTATTCTTCCGTCATGAATGAGAGTGGCATCGTAAGTTGGAACCGTAAAATTATTCAGTGGGGAGGTAATTTCTTATTTTCCTTACTGATTTTTATTATCATGTTCGACCCGAATAACATGATTCTGAACATGAAGAATCTATTTTTTGTTTTATTCGTGGCTTATAATATAGTCTTTTATAAGCCAGATGTTCGGTTTTTGCCCTATTTGGTTGTCGTTGTATCTGTGGTCTTGTTAGGCTATCTTTTTGCAGAAATCCAACAAAATCGTGTTGATTATGAGGTTTTGGTTGATGTTTTAAAAGGCTTTTCTCCTTTGGTTCTTTTGTTATGGATTAAGTATTATAATGTGATAAAATTATCTTTGGTTCCTGCTTTCTTGATTTTTTTGATATTGACCATATTATATATATTGGCTTCTTCTGACCCTGTCATTGAAGGCTTGATTTGGAATTTTATGACGGAGCATGATAATGTAATAATGATGTCCCATCGTAGCTTTTATGGAATAGAAATTTTTGGAATGTACTACAAATCAATGGTTTGTCTTACATTTGCTTTAGGGTATTTTTATTATTCGTTCATTAATTGCGCCGGTCGTAAAAGATACCTTATGCTTTTGCCGTTTTTATTGGGGTCTTTTGCTTTTTTGGTCAGTGGCACGCGTAGTTCCATGATGTTGCCTTTTTTTTTAATCGGGCTGATTTTTTATCAAAGGGTACGTTATACACGATATATCAAGTATTTGTTTTACCCGTTGTTGGTATTGTTTGCCTTTATGTTCTTGTTTTTCCTTATTCTATTGGCAACAGAAACAACAGAAACCTCAAATATGATTAAGTATGCCCATTTGGAGTCATATATGAAGTTGTTTGACCGTCATCCAATCTTTTTGTTATTAGGGCAAGGTCCGGGGACTTCGTTTTATTCTTCAGGATTCGGGCGTTTTACCACAATTACGGAGTGGACGTATGTTGAATTACTCCGGAATTACGGAATATGGTGTATTGGGATTTTGGCAGTAATTTTAAAGCCCTTGTACACTTTTTATCAATATAAAGAAGATAATTTGACATTTGTCATGATGGTGTCTTATCTTGCATATTTGTTCGTGGCCGGAACGAATCCTTTATTGATATCTTCTACGGGGATGCTGATGGTATTGTCTGCCTATTCATATGAATGGAGATTGAAAGGACGGGATGAAAGGTAAGTAAGGTATATAGATTAATATTTTTATTGTTTGCTTTTTATTTTGTTAAGTATAAGTTTCCCAAAGTTATTGATGGCTCGTTGTTCTTCAAATGTTAATACATATTTATATGCTACAGTTGATATTATTATTATAGAGAAAGCACTGACTAAAATACAGCTTGTCCAAGGCATATTATGTAATAATAAATCATGAACACTTTGTAATAATCCCCATGTCATGAATGCTAAGCAAATGGTGGGTAGAATATTTTTCAAAAGGAAAGGTTTGTATGTTAATCCGGTTTGTTTATGTGCGATGAGGGTACGTAGGCCGATGCAGATAATTTCCTCAATGATGATACAAATCATGATGGCATTTGCAGGAAGCCCCATTTTCATACACATATATCCGAAAGGAAGTGATAGGAAATGCATGGAACCGACTATGATTTGTAAGTTTCGTATTTTTCCGACACTTTCTATGGCTATTTGTAATCCAATGGTAAGTTGGTTGATGAATACAATTATGAGAAATGCGCGGCAAAACATGATGCATTCTGCCGTAGGGGATTGGTGTAACCATATATTAAGTATGAAATCCATTTCTATATAGAGAGGTATGGCTAATATTGCTACCATTAGTGAGGTTATTTTGCAGGTCGTATAAGATAATTGTAACATCCGAGTTCTGTCTCCTCCTCCTTCGCTCTTTATGATTTGAGGCCGGATGGCCCTGACGATGGTGTTGGCAAAAAATATCAATAAACCGTTTACTTGTTGGGCAATGCCATAGGCTGTATTAATTAGGATACCAAAGAAAGCGTTTAATAAGATGGCTGTGCCTTGGTAGCGTATGATAGAACAGCCCGAACCAATGAGGTTCCACATGGCAAAGGATGCAATGTCCTTGATTTTTTTCCATTGTTTTATCGAGTGAAAATGGATGTGTGACTCAGGATAGTGTTTTCTGCAATATAATATTTTGATTAGTAGGGTTAGGCTGATGGTGATTGCGGTTAGCAATCCATATACAACAAGTTTGTCTTGTGATGAAAAGCCGATATAAATAGCTGTTCCTAATTTCATGAGTGAGTCTAAAATATTAATCAGTGCAATGGCACCTAAATTCTCGTTGGCGTTGATGTCGGCTTCATAAGGAACAGTGATGATATTGGCAAGGGTGCTGAAAGTGATGCAGTGTAGCAGAATTTGCGCTACTTCCATCCTGGCCTTTGGTGCTTGGAGTATGTGGGTTATATAGTAGTTGCCTCCAATTTCTAGTAAGATAAGTATTATGATGCCGATAAGCAAGTGCAGAAGAACGCTATGGTAGAAAATTTCTTTGAGTTCTTTAAGATTGCCGACTCCGATGGTATAAGATAAAAAGCGTTGTGTAGCGGCAGACATGGCTACATTCATGAAAGCAAACATGGCCACAAGTCCTGCTATAATAGAGTAAATCCCGTAATCAACGGGTCCTAATGCTTGTAATACCAGTCTGACCGCAATAAGTTGCACTGCCAATGTGACTAACATATTGGCATATAAAAAACCTGTGTTAAGAATGACTCTTCCGCTGTTATTCATCATATACAGGTATTTTGTTTTGTTCTTTTATTTTTTTTATATTTAAAACTTTAATTTCTTCTATTTCGTTGGTTCCAATGTGTCGTTTTCCTTCATAATGATTTAGAAAAAGTTCTTCCAAGGATTCTTTGCTCATGCGTTCTTCTGGTGGGTAAAGGCTTGCTTCATGCTGTAAGATTTGTTCTATGGTAAACCTACAGGCTATGATTTTGGCGGGGGCACCGGCAACTACCGCATAGGGGGGGATAGGTTTGGTTACTACTGCTGCGGCGGCTACAATGGCTCCTCTTCCAATTTTTCCGTGTGATAATAAGTAGGAGCCTGCTCCTATCCAACAGTCTTCCTCTATGATGACATCTCCGTCCTTGTCGTTGATATGGTAAGTACTTAGATATTGGGGAAGTCCTACTGTCGGGATATGGCTGCCGGGGATGATGACGCATCCTGCTCCTATGGCGGAGTATTTTTTGACGTGCAATGTTCCTAGGTTTGAAATCACCCTGATGTTGGGTTGGAGTCGGGTGTAATCTTCTAAATAGACTCGACGGGCATCCAAATACAGTGGTCCGTTAAGATCTACGTGTTTACCGCAAGTTGCATATTGTTTGGGGTTGGTGTTTCTGAAAAAAACAGTAATTTGGTTGTAGAAAAACACTCGGAATCTTTCTGAAAAGAGTTTCCGTAAGATCGAGATTAAAATGTTCATGTTATTATTTATACGTTATAAGTTTTTTAGATATGACAAGGATAGGAAAGACACCTTTTTTGATGGTATGGTCTGCTCCTCGTTACTATTTCCATTTTATCATTTTCGTCTTGCAAAGTTAATCTTTTTGGGACTAAAAAACTATTCTTTCATAGATTTTTATGTACCATTAATTGGTGTTCAGAAATAAAGCAGTACCTTTGTATTTTAACTGTGTAAGAAGATACGATGGAATTAGAAAATGAGTTGGAGGCACCGTATAAGGTCATGGTTTTGATGTCCACTTATAATGGGCAGCCTTACCTTCAGGAGCAACTGGATTCGATATATCGTCAAAAGAATGTCATTTGTTCTGTATGTGTACGTGATGACGGCTCGTCAGATGGTACATGCAATCTTTTGGAACGGGAACAGGAACGTGGGGCGTTGAAATGGTATGCAGGAAGTAACTTGGGGCCGGCAGGAAGTTTTTGGGATTTGCTGCTTCATGCACCTCAATCCGAGTGGTATGCTTTTGCCGATCAGGATGATGTTTGGTTGGAGGACAAGTTGGAAAGTGCCATATTTCGTATGGGTAAGGAACAGAGTGTGCCTTGTTTGTATTTTGGCCAAACGCAGTTGGTTGATGAAGAATTAAATCCTCTGAAAAGTGTAGTGATTCACCCGCGTCTCACTTATGGGGAAGCGTTGATGTCGCAATTTGTGGGTGGGTGTACGATGGTGTTCAACCATGCCCTCCGTGAGAAATTGTTGGCATATATACCAACATATATGCGAATGCATGATGTTTGGATTTATGATGTGGCTTTGGCGATAGGAGCGAATGTTTGCTTTGATGCTGTGCCGCATATTTTATACAGGCAGCATTCTTCTAATGCTGTGGGGCAGATGAATTCAGTGGTATTCAGATGGCGTGAGCGAATTGGTCGGCTGAGGCGGAATGAAAGAATCCGTTCCCGTTTAGCTGAAGAATTGTGGAATGGTTATGCCGACCAAATGACACCGGAAAACCGTAATCTGACTTGTAAGGTGATGAATTATCGTAGCGGGGTAAACAAAGTGCGTTTATTGGTGTCGGGTGATTTGGATTGTGGTAATCGCTTGGTGGCTTGGATGGGAAAATTATCTATTTTGTTCAATCTGTTTTAATACTGACGATGGGAAAACCTGTAATTTCTGTGGTGACAATTTGTTATAATAGTGTGAGTACTATTGAGGAGACGCTGCAAAGTGTCATTAGTCAGAAATATCCTTATTTGGATTATGTGATTATAGATGGAGGGTCTACGGATGGGACTTTGGATGTGGTGGAACGATATCAGGAATATTTGGGATATTTCCATTCCGAACCGGACAAAGGCATCAGTGATGCTTTCAATAAGGGGATTCTGCATGCCAAGGGGGATTTGATTGTGATTATCAACAGTGATGATATTTTGTTGCCTGATGCGTTGGAAGAGGTCGCAAGATACTATGAATCCGGTATAGATATATATAGGGGGAATGTGATTATACGTAATAAGGGCACAGGCTTTACTGGACGCGATATTCCGTCTATGAAATTTCCGTTAATGCCGTTTTTTGTGAATGTAGACCATCAGGGTACTTTTGTAACGGCTGCAGCTTATCGCCGTTGGGGAGGATACGATTTGAAATTCCGTTATATGATGGATCATGATTTTTTAACACGGGCTTATCAAGGGGGGGCACGTTTTAAATACATTCCGGCTGATTTGGCAGAATTTAGATTGGGAGGAGTCTCAGTGGCTCCTATATCTGCAAAGAGATATGATATTGAGCACATTGTGTTGAATAATGGGGGAGGAAGGTGGTTAGCCAAGTTCTGTTATTTTTATTTTTGGGCTTTTGATTGCGTAAAAAGATTAATTATTTGTATCTTTGGCATAGATATGCTGAAACGCATGCATTACGCCAAAACAAATAAGGGGTAAGTGTGTATTTATGAATGATTAAGTATGAAAGTTTATTTTATAAACCCGCCTTTTAAGGCAGAATATGGTAAATTCTCAAGGGAATCTAGAAGTCCGGCAATAACAAAAAGTGGTGCTTTATATTATCCGTTATGGCTGATATACGCTGCTGCTTATGTAGAGAAGAATGGGCATGAAGTATATTTTTTGGATGCACCGGCAAAACCTTTAAATGAGGAAGTAACGTTGACTTTGCTTGCGAATAAGGCGGATGATAATACTTTGTTTGTCTTAGATACCAGTACACCTTCCATAAAAAGTGACGTGAGTTTTGCAGGACGTATCAAGCAAATGTATCCACATTCCTTTCTTGTTTTGGTTGGAACCCATCCTTCTGCATGTGCGGAGGAAACATTAGGATATTCCAAGGCGGTAGATGCGGTGGCGATAGGAGAGTATGATGAAACTATAAAAGAATTGGCTGACGCCATTGAGAACCGGGAAGAGCTTCTGCAAGTAAGGGGATTGTGCTTGAGGCAAGGGGAGACTTTTATACGTACGGGGATTATGCCTTCCATAAAGAATTTGGATGAAATCCCGTTTGCTTCCACTTTTATTAAAAACAACCTGAACGAAAGGGATTATTTCTTTGCGGCGGCTACTTATCCTTCTATCCAGATTTTTACGGGAAGGGGATGTCCGTTCCATTGTAATTTTTGTGTGTATCCGCAAACCATGCATGGACATATATTCAGGGCACGTTCTGCAGAGAATGTAGTGAATGAGTTTGAGTATATTGCGGAGAATTTTCCGGATGTCAAAGAAGTCGTGATAGAGGATGATACTTTCACGGTTAATAAAAAACGGGTTCTGGAAATCTGTAATCTATTGATAAACAAAGGGCTTAATAAACGTTTGAAGTGGCTTTGCAATGCACGGGTAAATTTGGACTATGAAACCATGTGTGCGATGAAAAAGGCGGGTTGTCGGTTGATTATTCCCGGAATCGAATCCGGGAGTCAGCAAATATTAGACAATATAAAGAAGGGAACGAAAGTGGAGCAATTCTATCGCTATGTTTCTGATGCAAAAAAGGCAGGTCTGCTTATTCATGCTTGTTACATGGTGGGTAATTGCGGAGAAACGAGAGAAACGATGAACGAGACTTTGAATTTGGCTTTGAAATTGAATACGGATACGGCACAGTTTTTTCCTTTAATACCTTATCCGGGAACAGAGGCATATACATGGGCTAAATCAAATGGTTATATAGAGTTGGACTATGCAAAATATTGTTTAGCAGATGGTACCCATAATACAGTGCTTTCTTTGCCGGGACTTTCGGCACAAGACATGGTGGATTTCTGTAACAAGGCTCGTAAGAAATATTATTTGCGCTTTAGCTATATCCTTCATAGGTTGAGGGTCGGGTTGGCGTATCCTTCTGATTTGAAGAGGTCTATAAAAGCATTTGGTAAGTTAAAACATTACTTGTTTTCTAAGTAACGTGTCTATGGCGATGGATATGGTATCTGTAATCATGCCGGTTTATAATTCCGGGCGTTTTATAGAAGATTCTATACTTTCTGTGATTTCACAGACTTATTCGTGTTGGGAATTGATTGTCGTGGATGATGGTTCAACAGACAATTCCAAAGATATTGTAGAACAATATGTAAAAAAGGACTCCCGTATACATCTGTTGCAGAACTATAAGCCTTTAGGCATTCCAGCTATTCCTAGGAATATAGGAATACAGCAGGCTAAGGGACGCTTCATCGCTTTTTTGGATAGTGATGATATTTGGTTCCCTACTAAATTGGAGCAACAGGTTCGGTTGTTTAATCATAAAAAAACGGCCATTGTTTTTTCTAATTATGAAAAGATGAATGAAGAGGGGCTTCGGGCAGGTCGAATTATAAAGGCTCCGGATACGGCTTCTTATGAATGTTTGCTTAAAGGTAATGTGATTGGAAACCTGACAGGTATTTATGATGTTGCGAAAGCGGGGAAGGTGCTGTTCAGGCCGATTCATCATGAAGACTACGCTTTATGGTTATCTATTTTAAAGAAAGGCTTTATAGCTCGTAATACGAATACGGTAACCGCTTTATACCGTGTGCGGAAATCTTCCGTGTCTTCACGGAAGTTAGCAGTGCTCTCTTGGCAATGGAATATTTATATGAATGTGGAAAAAATAGGGATTATAAAGTCTGCATATTATTATGTAAATTATGCCTGTAGGGCATTGCGTAAGAATTTAATCTGAATTTTTATGGTTTTTCGTTATTCAGGAACTGATTCATACAAGCTGATGTCTTCAGGGATTTTTTGAGCAAAAGACATTTGCTGACTTGTTCCTATAAGTGATTTTTCGACTTCTGTTTTGTTTAAGCTCGTACATTGTGCTATGCTAGACAATGGTATGTCGTTGGCTTTCGTTTGTCGGGCAATTTCCTGTATTGTGTGTTGTTTGCCTTTGCTTAAATCTTTCTTTCGCCTCGAGTTGCTATTGTAAAGACAACAATGCCTTTCCCCTCGTGGTGAAAGGAAAGGCATCATGTTCATGAAACATTCTCTTATTTCGCATAACTTACCGAGCGGGTTTCTCGGATAACCGTGATCTTTACCTGTCCCGGATAGGTCATTTCATCTTGGATTTTCTTGGCAATCTCTCCGCTCAGGCTTTCCGTTTGCTTGTCGTCAATCTTGTCCGCACCCACTATGACGCGCAACTCGCGTCCGGCTTGGATAGCGTAGGTTTTCGTGACACCCGGATAACTCATGGCGATGTTTTCAAGGTCGTTCAGCCGCTTGATGTAGGCTTCCACGATTTCGCGGCGTGCTCCCGGGCGTGCTCCACTGATGGCATCGCACACTTGCACGATGGGAGCGAGCAATGAAGTCATTTCCATTTCGTCGTGGTGGGCACCGATGGCGTTGCAGATATCTGGTTTCTCTTTATATTTCTCGGCCAACTTGGCACCGTAGATGGCGTGCGGCAATTCCGGTTCCTCGTCGGGCACCTTGCCGATGTCGTGCAACAGGCCGGCGCGTTTGGCCTTTTTCGGATTCAGACCCAGTTCCGAAGCCATTACGGCACAGAGATTGGCTGTTTCACGGGCATGCTGCAACAGGTTCTGTCCGTAGCTGCTGCGGTATTTCATCTTACCCACGATACGTACCAGTTCCGGATGCAGGCCGTGGATACCCAAGTCGATGGCCGTACGTTTTCCCGTTTCGATGATTTCTTCTTCCACTTGCTTGGTCACTTTGGCTACCACTTCTTCGATACGTGCCGGATGGATACGTCCGTCGGCTACGAGCTGATGCAGGGCCAGGCGGCAAATTTCCCGGCGTACGGGGTCGAATGCAGAAATGACAATGGCTTCGGGAGTGTCATCCACGACAATCTCCACGCCTGTGGCAGCCTCCAATGCACGGATGTTGCGTCCTTCACGGCCGATGATACGTCCTTTCACTTCGTCGTTGTCAATGTGGAATACGGTCACGCTGTTTTCGATGGCCGTTTCCGTCGCTACGCGCTGTATGCTTTGTATGACGATGCGTTTGGCTTCCTTGTTGGCTGTCAACTTGGCTTCGTCCATGATTTCATTGATGTAGCTTGCCGCGTTGGTCTTGGCCTCGTCTTTCAGGGATTCCACTAATCGTTCACGGGCTTCATCGGCACTCAGGCCGCTGATGGCTTCCAGTTTCTCGCGCTCTTTAGCTTCCAGTTCTTTCAATTCTTCTTCGCGGCGGGCCAGTCCTTGCTGTTGGTTTTCCAACCGTTTGCGGTCAGTTTCTATTTCGCCTTTTTTGCGGTTCAGGTCGTCCTGGCGTTGGTTCAGGCTCAGTTCACGTTGTTTCAGGCGGTTTTCGTGCTGCTGTATTTGTTGGTTGCGTTGCTGCACTTCCTTTTCCAGTTCCGACTTCTTGTTCAGGAACTTTTCTTTCACTTCGAGCAGTTTTTTCTCTTTGATGACTTCGGCTTCTTTGCTCGCTTCTTCGATGATTTGCCGATATTTACCCGTTGCCACATAGCGGAACAAAGCGAATCCTGCTATACATCCGACGATGAGGCAAGCTACGGAGATTATAAATACCATATCTTTTTTTGTTTATAATGAATAATATAAAAATCACGCACCGCTCACCCCGTCCGCATGGTGCGGAGAAAGGGAAACAGTGCGTGTGGTTTTTCCTGTAGAATGAATGTTTTTATTGTGCTTTCGTCCCTAAGGTTTCATCCAAAGTGTCCAACATGCGTTTCATGCTGTCGACGAATGGCTGTGTATCGTTACGGAATTCGTTTTTTTTCAACGAGAGCGCAATGCTCAACGCTGCCATGCACAAATAAATTTCATTGCCCTGATCCGGATACTGGGCTGCATAGCTGTTGTATCGTTGGTTAATCAGCTTTTCGGCTGCCCGGTAGGCTTCCTCGTCTTTCCGCCGTATGGTGATGGACAAAGGTTGCTGTCCTAATCTCAGGGTTATGGTAAAGTCCTCGCTTACTTCCATGATGTTTTACACATTTAAAAGTGCGATACACTTGTCTACTTCACGCACTAACTTTGATAATCTCGACTTAGCGTTTTTCATGTCTTCGCTACTGATGTCGATCATCTTGGCCGTTTTCAAGTTGGCATAATCTGTTTGCAGGCGGTCGACTTGCGAATGTAGCGCGGCTATGGTGGCGTTTTTTTCTTCCATGATGCGCGACAACGCGGCATAACGGTCTTTCAAGGCTTTGTATTCCAACGCCATTTGAGTGACGCGAGCCTCTAATGTCCGTAATAATGCATCTTCTTCTGCTGTCATTTCTGCCTTCTCGTTACAAAATTAAGAAAAAACGTTTAACGTCCCAAGCGTTTTTTATTTTTTCTCGTCCATGTCTTTGGGTTTAGGCTCTTTCTTGGCCAAAAGGACGATGCGGTGGACATATTCGGTCATCCATGCTTCGCTGTACCCTAAACGCATTTGGTATTGGCGGATGTTGACGCAAGTGCGTCGTATGTTGTCATCGCGCCAGTCGTTCTTGGTCATAATCTGATGTACGGTTTTGGCTGTCATGCCTCGCAGTGCCTTGTGGAACATCGAAGGCATGCGGAATTTCCATTGCATCAGGTTGCCCATGAGCATCATCAGGTCTTGGCTGAATCCCTGGAACATAAGCAGATAGTTCTTGATGTCGTTCACATTGCGGCAGTTACGCTTGATGCTGGCATCTATCTCCTTGAAAAAGTTTTCTTCCATGCCGTAGACATCCATCAGCATGGTGCGGCAACGTTTCCTCTCGCCGATGCCTAGCTTGTTGTTTACCGTGGGGACGTGCAGCGTTTGTTTAAAGATGCGCAGGTCCGGTAGTACGGCCAGATTGCTGATTCCCATTTGCATGGCCATTACGGCTTGGTAATATACACGGATGAGGGTCATGAAGTCCTCCATTCCTCCCACTCGCGCGGTTTCTTCTTGGGGAGCTTTGCCCAATAATTTTGCTATTATACCCATTGTATTTTTTATTCGGTTAAATTCAGGGTACAAATATACAAAAAGGTAGGTGCAGAGGCAAGCGAAAACTCAGTTTTCTGTCATCAGTTTATTCTTGCTCGAAAACCTCCTCGCTCAGTCGCATAAGGTATTGTCCGTATTGGTTCTTCAGCATGGGCTGTGCCACTTCACGCAATTTCTCCGCGCTGATCCAACCCTGACGGTAGGCGATACCTTCCAGGCAGGCCACTTTCAGCCCTTGCCGCTTCTCGATGACTTCGATGAAAGTAGAGGCTTCGGAGAGGCTGTCGTGTGTGCCGGTGTCCAACCAGGCGAATCCCCTTCCGAGGGTTTTTACTTTCAGTTTCCTTTCATTCAGGTAGACTTGGTTCACCGTGGTGATTTCCAGTTCGCCCCGGGCCGATGGTTTGATATGTGCCGCTACGTCCACCACACTGTTGGGGTAGAAATACAAGCCCACCACGGCATAGTTGCTCTTCGGCAAATCCGGTTTTTCCTCTATGCTCAGACAGTTGCCGGCCTTGTCGAATTCGGCCACGCCGTAGCGTTCCGGGTCGTTTACCCAATAACCGAATACGGTGGCTTTTCCTTCGCGTTCGGCATTGGCCACGGCTTCACGCAGCATACCGGTGAATCCCGCTCCATGGAAAATATTGTCACCCAATACCAGGCAGACACTGTCGCTTCCGATGAACTCGCGGCCGATGAGGAAAGCCTGAGCCAGTCCGTCGGGAGAGGGCTGTTCTGCATACTCGAAGCGTACGCCAAAGTCGCTGCCGTCTCCCAACAGCCGACGGAATCCCGGCAGGTCGTGAGGTGTGGATATGATCAATATGTCGCGGATGCCGGCCAACATCAAGACCGATACGGGATAATAAATCATCGGTTTGTCGAAAATGGGAAGCATTTGTTTGCTTACGCCTTTTGTGATGGGGTAGAGGCGTGTGCCCGACCCGCCGGCTAATACGATACCTTTCATAATATTATATGTATATGTGATTAATAAGCATTTTCCTCATTGTGCTTCAACATGTTCACGAGCGTGCGCCACATGATGCGCAGGTCGAGGCCGAAACTCCAGTTTTCCACGTACCAGATGTCAGCTTTCACCCGGTTCTCCATCTGGTCCAATGTCTTCGTTTCGCCACGGAAACCTTGCACTTGCGCCCATCCCGTGATGCCGGGTTTCACTAAATGGCGCACCATGTAACGTCGGATCAGGCGCGAGTACTCCTGCGTGTGGAGCAGCATGTGCGGGCGCGGTCCTACGAGGCTCATGTCGCCTTTGAACACATTGATGAATTGCGGCAACTCGTCGATGTTGGTTTTGCGCATCAGGTTACCGAATTTGAATTTGCGTGGGTCGTCCTTGGTGGCTTGTAGGCGGTCGCTGTCTTTGTTGACGTGCATGCTTCTGAACTTCAGGCAATAGAACTCCTTTCCGTCCAGTCCGTTCCGTTTTTGTTTGAAGAGAATAGGCCCCGGGCTTTGTATTTTGATGATGATACCCGCAATGAGGTACACAATAGGGAAGACGGTAAATAGGAATACCCCGGACGTCAAAATATCAAAAAGCCGTTTCACTCCACGGTTCACCGGGTCTTGCAGCGGCTCGTTTCGCACGCTCAGTAGCATGGTGCTGCCTAAGTGCGACAATTCCATACGTTTGGTCAGGAACTCCATGAATACGGGCAGGGCGTAGAAACGAATCATGTGGTCTTCGCAGTAACGGAATATCTCGTCCGTTTCTGCCGTATAGTCGGTGTCGGGCACCATGTATAAGTCTGTCACTTCTTGGTGTTGGCGCAAGTAACTCATTACCATCCGCCGGTCTCCCAAATTTTTCAGGTGCATGTCTTCCGGAAGTTCTTTACGGGTGAAGATACCTAAAATCTTGAATCCAAGACTATGGTCGTTCAGTGTATGGTAAATGTCCTCTAAGTTCCACGGATGTCCCACCAATACGACGTAGCGTAAGTTATGCCCTTTCGAACGGCTGTGTTTCAGGATATTGTGCACGATAGTCCGCTCTGCATACAGCAGGCAGAAGAAAAAAGAAGCCCCTATGAGGAGTTCTTCGCCGGCCACGTTCATCCGCCGTATCAGACTGATAGCCGCTATCATGAACAGCGTTTGCAGGCATACGGTGTAAACTGAACGTCCCAAGATGTCATTGCCGTACACCATGTGTTTCAGGAATACGGGTGGGGCTATGTAAAAAGTAGGGAAAATGGTCAGTGCGCCGATGAGCAGTTCCGTTTTCAGGGCGTATGGAAAGCTGAAAGCCAGTGCGAAGCTGTGGGTCAGCGCAAAGGCTAACCAATAACTGGCCATCAGCAATATGATATCGTTGCAGATGATGGCGGATTTAACAATGCCGGATTCTTCCAGATTCTTAATTTTCATATTTTATCTTTTCGAAAGGTTGGTTACGTGACTGCGAATGTATATATTTTTATGGAATCCTACAATAATATATTGTTTTAAATTGATTGAAAATTAAAAAAGCTCGAAATAAAGAACTATTTCGTCTATTTATTTGGAATGTATGTCAAAGATTTCTAATTTTGTGGCTTGAATGGAAATAATCAGAGAATAATTAAGAATAATATGCCCCAAAAAACTTTTCAAACCAACGACGTTGTTGAGGAACAGGATTCCGGTTTTAACTATCGTGAAATATTGGATGCGGTCATCTTGCATTGGCAGTGGTTTGCCATATCCATTATCGGTTGCCTTTTCGTTGCCTTTTTATATCTTAGGTGTAAATCTCCGGTTTATTCCACGTGGGCCGAAGTCCTGATAAAGGAGGATGACCCCTATAAAAGAAGAATGTCGGGGGGGGGATTGGCCGACTTTACGCAATTGGGCGTTTTGACGAACAGCAACGGTTTTGACAATGAGGTGGAAATCTTGGGCAGCAAGACTTTGGCGCGGCGTGCCGTGACCAATCTTAAGTTGTATGTCCGTTATTCATTCGACGGAATGTTGCGTGATGAGGAACTCTACCGTACGTCGCCGATTGTAGCCGACATGTCACCTGTGGACTTGGATACTTTGTCCATGCCGGTGTCTTTGGTAATCACGCCTTTGCAAGAAGGAGGCTATCATATAGAGGGGGAGGCGTTGCGGGAACGTTTCGAGTCCAATGTCAAGGGTTTCCCGGTAAGGGTAAAGACCTTGTCCGGTTGGGTGACATTGCGCCCGAATCCCAATTTTGCCGGTGCATCCGATGGACGGACTTTGAGGATAGGCATTTTCCGTCCTGCAATCATGGCCGAAGCTTTTTTGGGTGCCACTTCCATTGAGCCTATCAGCAAGATGACAACGATAGCCCGTATTACCATGAGTGATACGCAGCGCCAACGTGCGGAAGATTATATGAACGAGTTGATTCGCGTGTATAATGAGGATGCCAACGAGGTGAAAAACGAGGTGGCTCTCAAGACGGAAGCCTTTGTCAACAAACGTATCAAAATCATTGACGCGGAATTAGGCACGACAGAGTCGGACTTGGAGTTATATAAGAAAAGAAATCAGTTGGTGGACTTGATGTCAGACGCAGAAGCGGCATATAAGGGTTTGGAGAATTACCAGACGCAACAGATAGAGTTGCAGACCCAGATGCTTTTGGTGAAATCCTTGAAGGAATATGTGGACAATCCGGCCAACTACATGGAAATCATTCCTGCCAATCTCGGGTTGACGGACGAAAGTTTGAATTCCATGATTGCAGGTTACAATGCAAAAGTGGTGGAGCGTAAACGCTTGTTGAAGACGGCTCCCGAGTCTTCCCCCGTGGTGGTGTCGATTACCAATGCCATTTCTTCCCTTTATCCGGGCATCCGTCATTCGCTTTCTACGGTATATGATAATATGCGCGTGCAGAAGCGGCATGTGGACGAGCAATACGACCTCTTCATCGGACGTCTTTCCGATGCACCAACGCAGGAACGTGTCCTCACCGACATAGGACGTCAGCAGTCTGTAAAGGCGGCACTATATCAAATTTTGTTGCAGAAGCGCGAGGAAAATGCCATTTCTTTGGCTTCTACAGTAGACAAGGCTCAGGTCATCGATGCTCCCGAAAGCACAATCCGTCCCATTTCACCGAAGAAAAAAATGGTGGCGCTTATCGCTTTGGTCTTGGGAGTAGCCATTCCGGCCGGACTGATATACTTGCTGAACTTGTTGCGTTATCGCATCGAAGGACGTAATGATATTGAAAAATTGACCGATTTGGCCGTCTTGAGCGATATTTTCGTGGCCGGGGATTTGAAGGACGGCAAAAGGGCGATTGTCGTCCGGGAGAATTCTAATGATATAATGGAGGAAACGTTCCGTAGCCTGCGTACCAATTTAGGCTTTGTCATGAAGAAGAGCGAAAAGGTGCTCTTGTGCACGTCGGTGATACCCTGTGAAGGAAAGACTTTCGTGTCAACCAATCTGGCCATGAGTATGGCTTTGATGGGGCGCAAAGTCTTGGTGGTCGGATTAGATGTCCGTAAGCCGCGATTGGCCAAGTTGTTCGGTCTGGTCACGGGGCATCATGGGCTGACGACTTATTTGGCCGGGGAAGACAGTTCGGACGGATTTTTGCGTGAGCAGATATTCAATTCCGGCATGCATGCCAATCTGGACGTATTGCCTGCGGGTTTGATTCCGCCTAATCCCGGTGAACTGATTACTTCGGAACGTTTGGATGGTGCTTTTGCACGTTTCCGCGAATGGTATGACATGGTGATTGTCGATACTCCGCCTGTCGGTCTGGTGAGCGATACCTTATTGTTAGGGCGTTTGGCTGATGCAACTCTTATTGTGTGCCGGTGTGATTATTCTCTCAAACGTAATTTCAATATCGTGAATACGATTCATCAGGAAGGAAAATTGCCGAAGATGAACTTGGTGCTTAACGGGGTAGACTTGCAACAGCGCAAGTATGGTTATTACTACGGTTACGGTAATTATGGCCGTTACGGCCGTTACGGTTCTTATGGCAGCTATGGCGGTTATGGTAATTATGGGGGCTATGGTAAAGAGGCGCGCTCCGGTAAATCAAAATCTCCGCGCGAAGGCGGTAGTTATCTCCATGAGGAAGATTTTGAAGATAAGGATTGATACCTTTATATATAGGATACGGAAAGGAAAAGGGATGGGGGGTTAAAACCACCATCTCTTTTTTTTCTTTTGTGCCACGGGTTGGTCTTCTTCCCATTCTTCCTGTAACAGTTGTGCCATGCTTTTCTTTTCTTTAATCATCCGGTAGATGGTACCCCAGTCCGGAAGTCCGCCCAAGTTGCGGTCGTCGATGAACAAGTCTGCTTTCAGCTTGCGGCTGTAATGTCGGTTTTTGTCGGTGTCCTCTTCCGGAAAGTCCTTGTTTACGGCATAAAACTCTACTCCTCTTTGGCGGCACCATTCTACGGCCTCGTCCAACAAACGCCCTTCCCGTACGCTCCATAAGATGAGTTGGTGGCGGTCTTCGATGAGCTTTTTCAATGTTTCTACTGCAAAGGGAATCTCACGTCCGATTTCAGGGTAACGGTGTTCTACGATGGTTCCGTCGAAGTCTACGGCTATGATCATATTCGTCAAATTAGTTTTTGTTTATCATACAAAGATACAAAATCACCTTTCTTTTAGAGCCTGTTTAAATTTTATTTAATAACATCCTAATGGATGCCAGTTTTACCATTTCCTCTGCCGAATCGAAAGTTA
>OOAN01000037.1_pt1 | contig 99643 bp, 82 predicted proteins | sample 1671301 | NCBI WGS metagenome assembly OOAN01 (sample SAMN06348142, study PRJEB24527) | human gut metagenome | biome: human gut; feature: ankylosing spondylitis patient; material: feces | host: Homo sapiens | place: China | collected 2015-10
TAAAGGATGATATTTTAAGGGTGGAAAATGACCCTGACGATGAAAGCAGGCTGAATCTGACAATAAACAGGAAGCCGATTGCCGAGTGGTTCAGGGAGCAATGGCACAGGCTTAGATATGGAACAAGACTGTCGCAGCAGGAAGAAAAGAAAAGTAGAGGATTAAAAATGTAAATACATTATACCACAAGATACTGAAAATATTATCTGCGACATTGGAAGTATAAATTTTCCAATGTCACAGATGATACATAAACTTCAATAAGTTGGCAATAATTCATCTAAAATCTTTCATCATTTTTATAGCAGGTTTATAATTTTGCATAACAGCTTTTTTCAACCAAAACATACCTTTCTTTGTATTTGGTATTTCAAAAGCAGATAAATATAAATCTGCTAAAAGCATTTGAGCTTCCGCGTTACCACGCTTTGCAAGTGGTATATATAATTGCTCAGCCTTTAATAACAATCTATGGACATAAATCGAACAGTATGATGGATATTCGCTTTCAGCTCCAGGACATTCTGATGGATATAATTTTATAGCTTCAGCTACCAACGATTTTCCTCTTTCCAATTGCAAACGATCATTTTCAACTCTAAAACAAAAAGCACTTTCAATTTTTATTAGAATCGTTTTCATGCAATCTAACGATTTAAACAGGAAATCCTTGGATTCTATTTCTATGAAATAATTATCTAATAATTTTACTCCGTCGTTATTCCTTACATAGCAGTCAAGTTTCTTCTTAATTATATTGTCGGATAAATCTCCATGCATAAAATAATTCCTCAATAAACGGCAGAAATTATTTACATAATCTAAAAGATTTGCTTCAATATCAAGGTCATTTACCAAATACCTTTTCTCATATGTTCTACTAATAGCATCGTATAATTTTTGAACCTGCTGAGCTTCCGTTTCTATTTTATAATATTTTATAATTGCATTTATACATCCTTCATAATACGAAAAGATAGAGCAGAAGAGGATTTTCCTAACTTCTTTACATAAAGATGATATCCTCTCATCTTCGCTATCAAAACCTTGTAAGATTGTATAATAAACTTCAAAATCCCCACTAGAATTTTGTTTAGCCAAATCCAATGCTTCTTTTTGAAACTGGGCAAACGTTTTTTGGTAATAATTATCAATTTCAGAAATTAACTGCGATAAAATACCATACCGATATTCTATCATATACCTTATTTCGTTATAACCTTTTGAAATCATCTTAATGTCCTAAAAAACTATAATCATCATCAAATCCATCAGGCATATCACCATACATTCCATCAGTCATTGCATCCCATGTCTCAGCCGCATAATCTATGTCATTATCACCATAAGAACATCTAGTCCATTTAGTTTCTAATAAATGACCGCTTTTATCATATTTTTCAATATAATCACCCCTGCCGACAATTACAACTCCATTCTTAAATCCACCAAAATGAAAAAATACAGGAATCTTACATCCGTCTATTTTTTTACCTTCAAAAACAAGAAAGCGATTAATAGTAAATAAAATATACCCGTTAAAGTCCATAAAGCCATACTCCCCCTGTTTAGTACTGAATCCAATTGCATTTTCTCCTATCGTATCGGTATAAAGATAATATTCTTCATTTATCCTTGGCTCAAGGATTATTTCTTTATCTTCTATACAAAATATTCCTTGTAAACCATTTTTCACAATTATCAGATGTGATAATGTGCCGCAAGCTGTTCTTGTTTTTATATCATCATAAACAAAAGGTAGTATTGGTGCATAAAATGAACTAGTAATAGTCTCTGTACGACTCAAAGCACCTTTTTTCCCATTATACGTTCCAATAATCACATTACGGAAAATTTCTAATGAGCTAAACGATGGTGCTATAACAAAATTTCCGGCTTTATCCATTCCAGCAAATAGACCATTTCTCTTCAGAATATAAAGATCTAACTGCTCTTTATAAAAGGAAAATTCAGATGGTATTGGAGACCAGCATTTTTTTTGCTCAAAATATAAGATTTGAGTTGTCACGCCTGCTTTTTCAGTTGTAATACATTTCTTAGACCAATCTATACAAATAGAATCGTATTCTGGTGGAAGAAAAGGACTTCCATCTATTTTCACAATTCCAATTTTCCCATTTTTAGCACCAATAGATATTGGTTTATCATCAAAACGTTCTACATATTGCCAACCTATAAATCGAGTAGTTTTTTCAATCCCATTGATTCTATATTTATAAATCGGAACTCCTTCAGCATCAAAGTCAAAACGTTTCAATCCCTTTACACCTGTAAATATGTTGTCCCCAATGTCAATATTGTCATAAATGCAAGGTATGACTACCTCATTTCTTCCATTTATACAACCCCATTTCTTATTCTCTTTAGAATAATTAATATCACCAAAATAACGCTCACTTGTCTCCCCAGTGTCTATATAGCTAAATGGGGTTAAAGTGTTTATTTTAGGCTCATTATAATCTGCAACCTCTAGAAAACTATTATCGGAAAAATTCATTAAAAATTTCTTGCCTTCTATATCTACAATCTTATCTTTCATTATTAGGTAGCAGCTAAAACATAAAACTAAAAATCTTTTTCTGCGAAGTATTGAACCGTTCAATTTCCAAAGAGAGGGATTTCTTTAATTGACCAGCCATAAAGTCTAAGAAAGGCTGATTAACTTCATCTTCCTGTGATAACCGTAAAGCTGAAATATATTCTTCTCTATCTTCCTTAAATATCTTAGTTGGAAAAAGATTATAGCAAAACTGAATGTAATTCATCAGCAGGCGGGCTGTTCTTCCATTACCATCAACCCACGGATGAATAGTCACCAAGTTAAGATGAGCATTGAAACTTAGTTCGTATTGTTCCCGAAATGTTCCCACTGTCTTTTGCTTTTCCTGTAATAAGGTGCAAAATTCATCTATTTTGGCAGGGACTTTCTGATAACTCATATAAGAACGTCCACCAATACCAGCCGTCACGCCACACAAGCGAAATTCACCTTTTGAAGAATCAAAAGAGCCCCCCATAACATTATAAATACTGCCTGTCGTACGCATCAATGTCGAATTCAACTTTTGCAAAAACGCTGAATTAATTGGCTTCTTACATTTGGCTTCCTCTTTGGCAAACTCATAGGCTTTCTTTAAGTCCTCATTCATCAAATGATATACCAAAGGTTTCCCTTTAGCAGTCAATCCCTCATCGAAAAGCATTTGTGCCTCCGCTTCGGTGAGTGTAGAACCCTCAATTGCTGTAGAATGGGTAATAAGAGAATAGAGGTAGTACTTTTCATAGTCCACCGCTTCACTAATACCAAGTTGCTGAAACTTCTGGTATAACTGTTCAATCTCTTGCCAAACACCTTGTTCCATTGACGTTTATTTAATTGGATTTATTTCTTTTCAAAGGTAGTGTATTTGTATTGCGTAGCCAAAGAAAATAATGACTTACTACTATATTTTTTGCGCCTGTGGGGAAAATGTGGGGAAAAATCAGACAAGCAAAAAGGCTAAGTAATTGATAATTCAATACTTAGCCTTTTATTCTGTACCCAGACCCGGGATCGAACCGGGATGGGTTGCCCCACTGGTGTTTGAGACCAGCGCGTCTACCTATTCCGCCATCTGGGCGCATCTCTCTTGATTGCGAGTGCAAAGGTAGGCGTTTTTTTTATATTTGCAAAACTTTAGCCGGATTTTTTTCTTATTCCGGCATTATTTTATGAAAATCGTTTGATGGAAGCGGGTAGAGCGGCTTATGCCACTGACGATGTAGATGCCCGGATGGAGCGGGACTCGTAGGGTCTCGTCCTGAAGTAAGGTCTGGTAAATGCAGCCTCCTGAAGGGGCATAGATGCCGAGCCTGCAAGGGGTATCCGAAAGTTTGTCTGCCCGGAGTATGTTTCCCGGTTCGCAAGTGAGACGGAAAAGGGGCTGGGATGTATCATCGGGAAAGGAGATGCCCGGAACGGCATCCGGGTTTCCGCTGTCCGGTTGGCGCATAAAGAACCATTGGCGGTGGCAGGCAGTCGGAGCGGAACCGTATTCCCACAGACCGACTGTTGTGCCGGCCGTATGATGTTCGCCTTCCAAGTCGAAAGCTTTCGACCCGTCTTCTGTCATGATTTTATAAAAGAGCCGGTCGATGGGAGTGAGGGTAAAGCTTTGTCCGGCTTGGGGAGAAGTTTCATATCCTAACGCATAGTCCGGCGAGTGGTCGGTCAGGATATCACCGTTGCCGTTGGTAAAGGTATATCCGTTTCCGTCCGGTTGCAGTTTCCAAGTTTGTTCCGGAGTGTATGACAGAGGTTGTAAAGTCACCTTGCCGCCGGATGCCTGCAGGGCTTGGTCGGCTGCGTTACGGGGGCATATCCAGTAAGGAAGGCCGGGGCGTATGGCGTTGTCGGCATCCGCGCTTTCTTCCACTGGGATGATGAACGTGATGATGCTGTAGGCTGGGAGCTTGTAGGTCAGTATGCGGTCTTCGAGTGTGTAATCGGCCGTTGGGGACAAATCCTCGGTCTCCGAGCTGCGGAGTGCCGTCAGCCCGTTGCTTATGGATTCGTAAAAACTTAAATCGGCACGATGCACGACGGGTAAGGCGTTCGGATTGATGGCCACTATGATGAGGCTGTCGCCTTCCGAGTTGCGGGCTGCCAGTGTCTGTCCGTTCAACGACGTGAGGAATGTGTAGCCCGGACGGATGAATTTACTGAAGTGTTGGCGGATGGAATAGTTCTTCACCTTGTGGTAGGTCTGTTTCGTGAAGTCGCCTTGCACCAGGCACCATTGGTCGTTGCCCTCCTCCACGTATTGCCAGTCCACCCACGCCACAGGCATAATGTAACGTATGTCGTCCATCAGTTTCTGTGCCAGGTTCAGGTTTCCGGCAATACCGCTTCCGCCGCTGCCTACTTCGCTCATCCATAGACGGATGCCCTGTTCCTTGCAGAGGGCACTGATTTGGCTGCGTGCCTGCGTGGTGGCCGAGTAGGTGTGCGTGTTCCATTGTCCGACGAAGGGCAGCACTCCGGCGGCCTGATAACCTTCAAAGTCCCTGACCGACTGTGCGGCATCGGTTTCTTCCGAGGCCGAGATGACGGTGTTCAGGCCGGAGGCTTTCAGGATGGGGTGCAACACTTTGAGGAAAGCCACTTGCGAGGCAATGTCGAAATGGCATCCTTCTTGTCCTCCGTTGGCTCCCCAATAACTCGTCATCGGTTCGTTGAAAGGCGAAAGCGTACGGAACTCTATGCCGTATTCCTCTTTATAATGTCGGCACACGTCTACCAGATAATGGGCGAATGCTTCATAGTATTCCGGTTTCAGGTTGTCGGCCGACGCATTGGTACTACCCGCACAACATCCGCTGTAAGTCATGTAGTAGGGACAGGAATTGCTGAAGGCCTCGAATATGGCATCCGGACGCTTCTCTTTGATTTTCAGCATGATTTTACGTTGTGCGGCATCACGGTTCCAAATGTATTCACCGTCCGGGCTGCCTTTGAAGCCTTCCATTTCCGCACGCAGGCCTTTTCCGCTTCCCATGTGGTGCGGCGTGCAGTTCCGGTTTTGCGGGTCGTCTCCCCCACCGATGTTGTAGCGGAAAATACGGTAGTCCAGTCCGTCCGGGCTGACCAGCCAATCCACAAGTTCGTCTATCTTCTCATCGCTCCACTTCCCGCACATGTTGGCCCACCAGCAGAGCGAGATGCCCCATCCCTCGAACTGTTGGCGGGTAACGGCCGGGTTGATGACGTAGACTGAGGTGTCGGCAGGCGGAGCCTGATGCACGTCGGTCGTAAGGTACCACAGGTGCCGGGTGTCCGTCCCGTCTTTGTCCGAATACACGGCTGACGACGCTGTCGTCCCGTCCGTTCCTAAATATTTGTTGTTGTATTTGCAGCGCAGCTTGATGAAGAACTTTCCGGAGTTCTCTATGGCATACAAGGCTTTTGCCGATGAGGGGTCGGTTGTGAAGGACGTGTTCCATTGTCCGCTCAGTGACAGATAACCTTGTCCGTCGTCCGATTGCAAGGCATAATATCCGTTGCCGTCGGGGATGAATGTAAGTTTTTGGGGCGACGGGGCATCTGCGGCTTCCAATACCGCTCCTCCTTGGGCGTCTTTGGCCACATGGTTTCCACTGGAGTGCATGAGGAAAAATGCCGTGGGACTGTTGATGGTTTGTGCCAAAAGCAGGGCCGGCAACCACAGAAATATCCAACCGGCCAGATAAGTGTAAAGTCTGTTCTTCATCTGTTTTGAATTTGAAATCAGGTTGATGGGGTAAAAGTACGACGATTCTGCAAGAATAACAAGCAAATGGGGGATAAAAGTTTATAGCTGAAAGTATTTATGGCTTCTTACCGGAAGATTATGAGGAAAAAGTTGGCTTTGAAGGCGTTTTTTATTAGTTTTGCGAAGACTACTTATTTATTATTTATCAAAAGAAGAAGCGTATGAATACATTGAAGAATTTTGCTTTCGGTGTGTGCTTGTGCGGCACATTCGGGTTAGGCCTGGCCCTGTTGGGGGCTTGTACATCTTCGGGTGGAAAGACGGAGACGGTTATGTCCGATAGTGTGGATACAGAGCAAGGAAATGCGGTGGTCGAGGCCATAATGTCCCGGCGCAGTATCCGTAAGTACAAAGACCAACCGGTGGAACGCGAGAAGTTGGAGACCATTGTGAATTGCGGTATCAATGCGCCCAACGGGATGAACCGTCAGCCTTGGCAGGTGCGTGTGGTGGACAATGCCGATTATATCGATGGAATCACAGAGGTTTTCAAAAAAGCCAATCCGAAGGCGGCCGAAGAACCCGGTTTTAAGAATATGTTCCGGAATGCTCCCGCCGTGATATTCATCGCATCCCCGAAGGACGGAAGCGGCCAGTTGGACTGCGGGCTTTTAGGTGAAAACATGGTGTTGGCAGCACAGTCTTTAGGACTCGGAACTTGTTGCCTTGGCGGTCCGATTGCTTTCATGATAGGCAATCAGGAGGCCGCTTCTTATCTGGAACGTTTGCAACTCCCGGAAGATTATGTTCTGCTGTATGCCATTGCTGTGGGTTATCCAGACGAGTCTCCCGCTGCCAAACCGAGAGATGCGGAGAAGGTTAAGTTTGTGGAATAAACTGTGTATTTAAGTGATTTTAAAATTCCTTTTTCGAGTTTGTTCGTGAAAAGGGTTAACTTAGCGACAGTTTACACTAGCCTTTGAATTATGGAAGCAAAAGACCAGAATTATTGTGTGATATTGGCCGGCGGCATCGGCAGTCGTTTGTGGCCTGTAAGTCGTAAAGAGTTGCCCAAACAGTTTCTCGACTGGTTCGGAACGGGGCGTACTTTATTGCAACAGACCTACGACCGTTTTCGCAAGATTATCGATACCAAGCATATTTTTATCGTGACCAACGAGCATTATGCGGATTTGGTAAGGGAACAGTTGCCGGATGTGGCACAAGACAGAATATTGAAAGAACCTATCCGGCGGAACACCTTGCCGAGCGTGGCGTGGGCTACGACGTGCATCAGCCACCTTTGTCCGCACGCCAATGTGATAGTTTCTCCCGCCGACCAGTTGATTCTGGAGGAGAAAAACTTCGATGATGACGTGCTGAAAGGATTGGACTTCGTGGGGCATTCGGATTGTCTGCTGACCATGGGAGTAAAGCCGACCCGTCCCGATACCGGGTACGGGTATATCCAAGCCCATGAGAATATGGAGGAAGGGGCGTTTGCCCGTGTGAAGTCCTTTACGGAGAAGCCCGCGTTGGATTTTGCCCGTGTATTCATGGAAAGCGGGGAGTTTTACTGGAATACAGGGTTATATCTGTACAACGTCCGTACCATGATGAAGGCGATTCATGATTTGGTGCCAGACTATCGGGACAGCCTGACGGAGGCCATCGATGCCATTGACGAAGATGATTTCTGTCGCGTGCCGGCCCATTTCGATACCTTGCCGAACCTTTCATTGGATTATAGTATTTTGGAAAAGAGCGAGAATGTCTATGTACAGGTGTGCGACTTCGGATGGGCGGATTTGGGCTCATGGTGCTCCCTGCACAATGATACGCAGCACGACCGGCAGGACAACGTGCTGCTTAATACCGAAGCCTTGCTGTACAACAGTGAAGGGAATGTCATTTGTTTGCCTAAGGGAAGGATAGCCGTTATTGATGGATTGAAGGGCTTTGTCGTGGCAGAAAAAGGCGATGTGCTGATGATTTGCCCCAAGGATGACAGTGCGGCATTAAGGCGTATGATGACAGATGCCCAGATGAAGTTGGGAGAAGAGTTTATTTAGCTTTCTTATTATATATAAGGTATAATAAAAGCGCGGTTTCTCACGAAGCCGCGCCTTTATTTTGTCGTGTGTTTTGTGTTATCGAATACCTGCCATGTAGTTATCCGAGATAGCTTTGGCAATGGCCTTGAACTCCTCATCCGTGAACGTCAGTTTAGGGTTACTGAAAAGCATGTCCTTTTCGTTCTGCATGGGAATCAAGTGGATGTGCGCATGGGGTACTTCCAGTCCCAAAACGGCTTGTCCTACTTTGATGCAAGGAAAAGCCTTTTTGATGGCCTCTGCTACGTGCTTGGCAAAGACTTGCATCGCACCGATTTCTTCGTCTGACAAGTCGAAGATGTAATCCACTTCGCGTTTGGGAATGACCAACGTATGGCCCTTCACCAAAGGATTGATGTCGAGGAAAGCATAGAAACGGTCGTTCTCTGCGCATTTATAGCTCGGAATCTCTCCGGCTACGATTTTACTGAATATGGTAGCCATGGCGGTTATTCAAATGAAATGTTCGTGATTTCCAGTTGTACGGTGCCGTGCGGGATTTTGATTTCTGCCACGTCGCCTACTTTCTTGCCTAACAAGCCTTGCGCGATGGGGGTCTGCACAGAGATTTTGCCTTCTTTCAGGTTGGCTTCCGTTTCAGACACGATGGTGTATGTCATCTTCATGTTGTTCTTCACATTGCGCATTTCTACCTTGGACAGGATTTGTACTGTGTCGGCTTTCAGTTTCGAGGTGTCGATGATTTTGGCATCCCCGATGACTGCTTTCAGCTGGTTGATTTTCATTTCCAACATAGCCTGATGCTCTTTGGCGGCATCGTATTCCGAGTTTTCACTCAGGTCACCCTTGTCGCGTGCCTCTGCGATGGCTGCCGAAGCTGCCGGACGTTCGATGGTTTCCATTTCTTTGAGTTGGGCCACCAGTTTGTCGTAGCCCTCTTGTGACATATAAGCCATAATTATTCCTCCTTAATTATTATTATGCGTTTTTACTTGAAAAGATAAAAACAAAAGAATTCCGGCCTTAATCAGCCGGAACCCTTTTGCCTTTTCCTTTAATGATTCGATGCAAAGTTAAGCTTTAAAATCTGAATCACAAAGATTTTTGCATTTTTTCTGTTTTATCCTCATTAAGGACGGACATGACCGGGATATTTTGCCATGAAGTGATGCCGGTGCTTCTTTCATGTCCTTTTGCTTTTTGGCTTTATATTTATATTGCTATCTTTGCGTGCAGGAATAAATAAAGTAAAGCTATGCGTTTGACAGGGAAAAAGACTGATGGTAATGATAGGGTAGGGCAAAGTGGAAATAGGATAGGGAAGGAGATTCTTGTCGTGTGGGTGGTCGGCTTGCTGTGTTGTGTGTGGCCCGGCCGGTTGTCGGCGCGTGGCATGGCTTTCGTCTTGCAGGCCGGGAGGGCTGCCGGTGTGGAACTGTCCCCGTCCGAGAAGCCCGTGGTGCATACGGCGTTGTCGATTTTGCAGCGCGACGTACGGGCGGTCTTGGGCGATTCCCTGCGGATTTTGCCGGCAGGGGGAGACATCGTGGCCGGTACGGTCGGCGAGGGTGGTCTTGTCGAGAAAACGGGGGCTGACCTCGATGCCTTGGAGGGGCGGAAACAGGCTTTCCTTTTGTCGGTACTCTCCGACGGGCGGCTGCTTGTGGCCGGAAGCGACAGCCACGGCACGGCATACGGCCTGATGGAAGTGTCGCGGCTGTTGGGTGTCTCGCCGTGGGAATGGTGGGCGGATGCCACTCCCGAGACTCGTACGCACTTTGAATTGCCTGCGGGCTACCGTGATTTGCAATTCCCTTCCGTGGAATATCGGGGCATCTTCATCAATGACGAGGATTGGGGACTGATGCCGTGGAGCAGCACCTGTTACGAACCTTGGCATAAGAAAGGGCGCATCGGGCCGCGCACGAACGAGCGCATTTTTGAGTTGCTCCTGCGCTTGCGGGCCAACTTCTATTGGCCTGCCATGCACGAATGCACCGAGCCATTCTTCCTTACGGACGGGAACCGCGAGGTGGCCCGGCGGTTCGGAATTTATATCGGTGGTTCGCACTGTGAACCGATGGCATCCAGTACGGCCGGGGAATGGCGTAGGCGAGGGAAAGGAGATTATGACTATGTACGCAACCATGCGGCAGTGCGCGATTTCTGGGAAGAGCGTGTGAAAGAAGTGGCCGGGCAGGAAATCTTCTATACTATCGGGATGCGTGGCGTGCACGACGGGCAGATGCAGGGAGCCAAGACCGTGGACGAACAGAAAGCCGTGTTGGAGCGGGTCATCCGCGACCAGAGGGATTTGCTGCGGCAGCACGTGGATTCCGACGTGACGGCGGTGCCGCAAGTGTTCATTCCCTACAAAGAGGTGTTGGAGGTCTACCGTGCAGGGCTTCAGGTGCCGGAGGATGTCACCCTGATGTGGTGCGATGACAATTACGGTTATATCCGGCACTTCCCCACGCCTGAGGAACGTGCCCGGAAGGGCGGCAACGGGATTTATTACCATGTGTCGTATTGGGGGCGTCCGCACGACTACCTTTGGTTAGGCACTTTCAGCCCGGCCTTGCTTTACCAACAGATGAAACTGGCGTACGACCGTGGCATCCGGAAAGTGTGGGTGCTCAACGTGGGCGACATCAAACCGGCTGAATACCAGACGGAATTGTTCCTCGATATGGCGTGGGACATGGACAAGGTGGCCGCAGAAGGCGTGTCTGCCCATTTGGAGGGATTCCTGTGCCGGGAGTTTGGCCGGAAGGCCGGGAAAGCCCTGCGTCCGGTCATGGAGGAGCATTACCGTCTGGCATACGTCCGCAAACCGGAGTTTATGGGCAATACGCGCGAGGAAGAGCGTGACCGGGCTTACCGCGTGGTGAAGGATTTGCCTTGGAGCCGCAGGGAGATACAGGAACGCTTGACGGACTACCGGGAGATTTCCGACGAGGCCGGGCGGTGGGCTTTACGTGTGGATGCCGGTCGCCGGGATGCTTACTACCAGTTGGTGCAGTACCCTGTGCAGGCGGCTGCGGAGATGAACAAAAAAATGCTTTACGCCCAACTGGCACGCCACGGTGAGGCCGGTTGGAATTTGAGCGACATGGCCTACGACAGTATTGTGGCCTTGACGCGGCGGTACAATGAAGGCATAGCCAATGGTGGAAAGTGGAACGGGATGATGGACTATCGTCCGCGCCGTTTGCCGGTGTTCGAGCCTGTGAAGCGTGAGGTTGCGCAGGATGCTTTGCCGGAAGGACGTGAGGTCCTGTTCCGTTGGAACGGGAATGAGTGTAGCCGTGGTTGTTACGTGGCATGCGAGGGTCTGGGCTATGAAGGGAAGGCCGTCCATGTGAAGAAAGGCACTGAGCTGTCGTTCGATTTCAGACTTTCCGGACAGGATTCCGTGGAGGTGGAAGTCTGTCTGTTGCCCAACCACCCGGTGGAGGGGAACCGCCTGCGTTTCCTCTTGTCGCTGGACGGGACGGATTCCGCTCCGGTCAGCTATGAGACCCGGGGACGTAGCGAGGAATGGAAAGAGAATGTGCTTCGGAACCAAGCTGTCCGCCGTGTCGTGTTGCCGCTCGGGGGAAAGCGGAAGCACCGGCTTGCCGTCCGTGCGTTGGATGACGGTGTGGTTCTGGACCGGATCATGCTGTATGCCCCGTAGCGTTTATTTCTTGAATGTGTAGATCCGGTGGATGTTTACTTGGCATCCTTTGCTTCCGAAGATGTTTCTCGACTTGTCAGTCCATACGGGAATGATGCCGGTTGCTTCTATGCAAAGCGTGTAGCGGGCGTGTGGCTTACGTGGGGTGATGACACGGATGGCCGTTTCCGTATGCTTGCTGTAATAGTCCACAAGCGAAGAATATACCGTGTCTTGCCGGGCATCCAGTACGCTGATGCGGGCATATCCGCCCGTCGGGCCGGCCTCTCCGACGACTGCTACATGGGTGCCCTTGAAATCCATTTCTATTTTGCTGCCGGGAGTGTCCGTTACGAGTGTCCCGTCATCCATTCTCCAATGTGGAGGACGTTGGATTTTCTTTAGGGGATAGGGCTTGCCGCCTTTCAGTACGTTGACGGGTTGCAGTGTCCCGGTGTCCCATGCCTGCCAGTATACGGGTATGGACATGTTCGTACCTTCTGTTTGCAGTGGCATCCATACGTAAGTGGCGGCAGAGGCTTGATGAGGATACGACCAACGGTCGCCCATGAATATGGGGATGGTGTCTTGACCTCTCCGCAGGGGGAATACGAACGTCGTCTGTGAGTTGTAAGTGAGGCTGCCTTTCGGGCAGAATAGGCTGCGGCGGGTCCACGGACCTTCTATCTGTGGGGCGGTGAAGTAGAAATTATCGTTCTTTTCCCAACTGGTCAGATTCGAGCAAAGCAAATAGTATGTGCCGTCTTTTTTGAACATGGCGGGGGATTCGCCTGCTCCCTTGACAAATGCCACTTCTGTTTCCACGGAACGGAAGTCGTCGCTCAGGCGGTAGACGGGGCCGTGGTGGATGAGCAGGTATCCCTTGCCGTCGGAGTCTTGGAATGTACCCATGTCCCAACGTTTGATGGGTTTCCCTTGGTAGAGCAACGGGCCTTGCAACTGATAATCCCCGTTAATGGTCTTACAGGTGGCGTAGCCGACACACGGGTCTTTGTATCGCATGTCATCAGCGTGCATGAACATGACGTATTCCCCGGTCTTGGGGCATTTCATGACCTTGACACGTTCGCCTACGCGGTTGGGGCCGAGGATGCCGTCCGGTTGTACCCGTAACACCACGTTCTCGAATTTCCAATCGACTAGATTGTCGGAAGAGTAGCAGGAAAAGCCCGGAAAGGCGTTGCTTTTGTCCGACTTCCATTCCCCGAACAGGTAATAACGTCCGTTTTCTTCCACGATGCAGGCTCCGTGGGCATTGACGATGTTGCCCCGGTCGTCGAACCACGGGACACCGTTGACGACTGCCGTGCCGGGGATTTGGCCGAGGCAGGCCGTTCTTGCCCAAAAACAACAAAGGATGAAAAACGAAAAAAAAGGTCTCATAAGATTTAAACTAGATGAACGTTTAAAGCACAAGGTGTGCGGCATATCATTCACACAGCTTCCCGATGGCTTTTTCCAAGTCTTCTATTTGCTCGTCCCGCGCCACAAGGTCGCCGTGGCGGTCGATGAGGAAGAAGGTGGGAAGGCGGCGCACGAGGTAAGAGCCTAAATAGCCCGAAGCTTCTCCTCGGCTCTCATAGACGCAAGTCCAAGGCAGGTGTTCGCATGCCGTTTTCCAGTAATGTTCATCGGGGTCGATGGATACTTGGTAAATCTCAAATCCCTGTGCGGCGTACCGGTCGTAAAGTCCCCTCATCTGCATGATGCGTTCTTGTGAAGACGGGAGGGAGTAAGCAGTGAAGTCCAACAGTACGACCTTATTTCTGATGTCGGAAAGTTTGCGGTTTTTACCGTGTATGTCCGGCAATTCTATGTCGATGATGCCCGAAGCGGATATCTTTTCCGGGTCGATGTCTGCCAATGATACGGGAGTGGGGCGTTTGGTGTTCTTCATGCCTTGTATGGCAATGTTGTGCAAGTTTTCCGTGCGGTTGGTGCCTGGATAGTTCGCGTCCCATGCCGTGGCCACGGCTCCCACGAACTTGATGTCGTCCGGATTACTTACCGGGTTGAAGATGAGGCTTCCGTTTACGATCTGGAACAGGGCGAAGTAAGCCGGGGCAGAAGCAGGGGCTTCCATGATGTACTTCTTTTTCATTTCCTCCTTGTAGATGTCTATTTTTTCACGGACGAGCCGTTCCTGTTCCCCTAACGTCAGGGTCTTGTCGGTCATGATGTCCCTGACGGATTGTTGCAAGGCGATGAGTTTGCCGTTGATTTCCTTTAGGGTTTGGCAGTCGGGTGAGCCTTCCACCTCATAGCCGGTGCCCATGGCGGGCCACGTGGCTTCCACGTGTATGGTCTCCGTAGAGTCTACGGACAAGTTGACGATTTGCCGGTCGATACGCAGGCGGTAAAATTCCGGATTGAAAGGACGCATGCCTTGGAAACGGAAGTCGCCGTTTTCGTCCAGGCGGATAGAGTCAAGTGCTTCTATGCCGTTCAAGGTGACAGCCTCGAAGTAGAGTGTCTTGCCGTCGGCTTCGGCAATCCGTCCGTTGATTTCAAATTGTTCTTTCTTGTCTTTACAAGCCGTAGCCAGTATCATGAGGGCGGCCATGGCGCATGTCATTTTTTTCATCTCGGCATCATGTGTTTACAAACCATTTACAAAGATAGGGTCTTTCGGCTTCTCTCGGAGTATGAAACTACGGTTTTTTCGGAAAAAAGCCATGTTGTGCCATTTTTTACGGGCTTTAAGTCTGATTTATCAATATTTATGCGTACATTTGCCCGATTTATTGATGAAACATTTTAAGAAACCAAATGAACGTAATTAAGAAAACAGTCGAATTGCCTGATGGGAGAACCATCAGCATCGAGACCGGGAAATTGGCCAAACAAGCCGATGGAGCCGTTATGCTCACTATGGGCAACACGATGCTCTTGGCCACTGTCTGTGCCGCCAAAGATGCCGTTCCCGGAACAGATTTTATGCCTTTGCAGGTAGAGTACAGAGAGAAATTCGCCGCTGCCGGCCGTTTCCCCGGAGGTTTTACCAAGCGTGAGGGTAAGGCTTCTGACTATGAGATTCTGACCTGCCGCCTGGTGGACCGCGCTTTGCGTCCCTTGTTCCCCAGCAATTATCACGCAGAAGTTTATGTGAATGTGATTTTGTATTCTGCCGATGGCGTGGACATGCCGGATGCATTGGCCGGTTTTGCCGCATCTGCCGCATTGGCAGTTTCCGATATACCGTTTGAAGGCCCGATATCCGAAGTGCGTGTGGCACGCATCAACGGCGAGTATGTGGTCAATCCGACTTTCGCCCAGTTGGAACAGGCCGACATGGACATCATGGTGGGTGCCACGGAAGAGAACATCATGATGGTGGAAGGCGAGATGAAGGAAGTGACCGAACAGGACTTGCTCAACGCCTTGAAGGTAGCCCATGAGGCCATCAAACCGATGTGCCGCCTCCAGAAAGAGTTGGAGAAGGAAGCCGGTAAGGAAGTGAAGCGGGAGTATTGCCATGAGGTGAACGATGAGGACTTGCGCGAAGAAGTGAAGAAGGCTTGTTACGACGCAGCGTACCGTATCGCCCAGGAAGGCAACCGCGACAAGCATGCCCGTGAGGATGCTTTCATGGAAATCCGCGAGAACTTCAAACTTTCGTATGCCGAAGCACACGCTGACTTGTCGGAAGACGAATTGGCAGAGAAGAACGCGATGATTGACCGTTACTACCACGACGTGGAGCGCGATGCCATGCGCCGTTGCGTGTTGGACGAAGGCAAGCGTCTCGACGGTCGCGCCACTACGGACATCCGTCCCATCTGGTGCGAAGTAAGTCCGCTGCCGGGTCCCCACGGATCGGCCATCTTTACGCGTGGCGAGACCCAGTCGCTTTCTACCTGTACGCTCGGTACGAAGTTGGACGAGAAGATTATCGACGAAGTGCTCGACCAAAGCAAGATGCGTTTCTTGTTGCACTATAACTTCCCGCCGTTCTCCACAGGAGAGGCCAAGGCGCAACGCGGCGTGGGCCGTCGTGAAATCGGTCACGGCCATTTGGCTTGGCGCGGCCTGAAAGGGCAAATCCCTGAAGATTTCCCTTATACGGTGCGTGTCGTGTCCGATATCCTGGAGTCCAACGGTTCTTCTTCCATGGCCACGGTTTGTGCCGGGACGTTGGCGCTGATGGATGCCGGTGTGCCGATGAAGAAGCCTGTCAGCGGTATTGCCATGGGCTTGATTAAGAATCCGGGTGAGGAAAAGTATGCCGTGCTGTCCGACATCTTGGGTGACGAAGACCACTTGGGCGACATGGACTTCAAGACGACCGGTACTATCGACGGTCTGACTGCCACCCAGATGGATATCAAGTGCGACGGTTTGAGTTACGAGATTCTGGAGAAGGCCCTGATGCAGGCGAAAGCCGGGCGTGAACACATCTTGGGCAAGCTGACCGAGTGCATGCCTGCACCGCGTCCGGAGTTGAAGCCGCACGTTCCGCGTATCGTCCAGATTACGATACCGAAAGAGTTCATCGGTGCTGTCATCGGCCCGGGCGGAAAGATTATCCAAGGTATCCAGGAGGATACAGGTTCTGTCATTACCATCGAGGAGACAGACGGTGTAGGTGTCGTACAGGTGAGTGGTGCCAATAAGGACGTGATAGACGCAGCTTTGGGTAAAATCAAGTCTATCGTGGCTGTGCCCGAGGTCGGTGAGGTGTATGACGGTGTGATTCGCAGCGTGATGCCTTACGGTGCATTCGTGGAATTCATGCCGGGTCGCGACGGTTTGCTCCATATTTCCGAAATCGACTGGAAGCGTCTGGAAACGGTGGAAGAAGCCGGACTGAAAGAAGGCGACCACATTCAGGTGAAACTGGTGGATATCGACCAGAAGACAGGCAAGTTCAAGTTGTCCCGTCGCGTGTTGCTCGAAAAGCCGGAAGGCTACGTAGAGCGTCCCGCCCGTCGCGAGCGTCCTGAGAGAGGCGAACGCCGCGAACGTCGCCCGCGCAATGACGAACAAAGAGGCGAATAAATTGTTTCATCAACGAAAATGATAACCGAAAGGCTGTCTGCTATCCTGCGGACAGCCTTTTTGATTTGGAGCCACCCATATTTTTCTTTTCAAATTTATGGGAAAATATTTGGTTATCTATAAGAAAAACGTCATATTTGCAAAGTGACATCAAAAAGGACATGTTATGAGTGTGAATAGTGCCCAAAGCCTTATAGGAATGTTGGCGGTTGTGCTATGGCTGAGTTCATGTGCCGTAAGTCGGCGGGAAGCCTACGATGTGCGTCCGGAGAACCGTGCCGCGTTGTATCAGGAACGCAAGGCTTCGCCCCATTACAGGATGGACAACGAGCACACGTTTCCTGTGTACAAGGAGCCTTACACGGTGAATTCGCCTGAAGGCAGGGGGCTTTTCAATCAGGCGTATTATGAACTTTATCGTGCGAAGGAAGCGACTTATGTCACGGCTACGTACCGTTGCCCTGAGAGTTGGTGGTTTTACCATTTCAATTCCGGGTGCGCCATTATCGACAACAAGACAGGCGACCGCTACATGTTGCGTGAAGTGGAGTATTATCCTACGGACACGTGCTTTTGGATAAAGGACAGCAGGGACAAGTTTGTCCGTTTCGTCCTTGTCTTCCCGCCGCTTCCTAAGAAAGTGAAGACAGTGGACTTTTTCATACCTTCCAGTGCGTCGCGCTTTAATTTCGATGGTTCGGAAAAGCGTGAGTCCGCTTTACGGGTGGAAGATTTACGACCTAAACACCGGATACCTCAAGGCGAGGTCATCCGCTGATCCCGGTTCGGCGTGGGATGTGGGGGTGGTTCCTGATTTCGGGGGCTGCCCCCTAATTTTGTCTTTCAGGCTAGACTGAGGCTGACATAATGTCAAAACGGAATCCTGCAAAGGAAGGTAAATAGAGTGGTTGTGAAGTCTTCTTGTTTGGTTCTTTTAACCTTTTAGACGGTTTTCGGTTTGTTTTTTGCATTTGTTGAGTGAATTTGTGATTCAGTCTCAGCCAAATGATTTTTCGTTTGGCTGAAAAAACATTTTTTTTGTCCGCATGTTGTTCGCCAACCCTCTGCATGTCGGTGCGAAGTTTTCCCGAAAACGGGGTGGCGATGCACCTCCGAGGCCCGTTTTTTCTCTATTTGAGGTGTTTTGCTGTGCTAAAAAGGAATGACAGATTGTCTTGTGAATCTTGTTTTATGCTTACATTACCTTTTTCATATTAGCGGAAGTTGTGCCTTTTCATTGTGTTTCGTGAAAGGCAGGAGCCTCTGGTGTTTGGCAAATTGTCCGTCCCCTAATCCGCGAGAATCGCGTATTTCCAGCGGCTTCCGGCCTTGGGGACAAAAAAGGGATTCCTGAATGGGAGGTTTGACATATTGCAAATTCTTTAGGATAGAGGTGTATGGGTAGTCAAAATGACATGTAAGGTGTCTGTCTTTTTATGGCTTTTGTCATTTTTTGATAGGGAAAAGTACGGAATGTAACAAATCAAAAAGGAAGTGTTACATGGTAGAAAGTGTGATTTTTGTATTTTCTCTATATTTGTACCGTGAAGTTGTTCATGTGCAGCTTGATTTTGGATAGTATATTCATGTTCAATATATTATGATTTTGTCTTTGTTGTTATGATATTCGTAAAGAAAAGATTCTTGTTAGTGTTATTGCCTTCTCTTTTATTGTTCGCGTGCCGTGAATCAGTCCAATTTCCTTTGAAGGCTTTTGATGGCTTTGATGATGGAATGCGGAAAAACGGTGACGGGTTAGCTGTGGAGGCATTCTTTGCTGTGCCCCTGCAGTCGGGGGCACAGTGTATGGTGGAGGGTATAAAAAAAATCATACCAGTAGATTCGTTGCTGATTGTGGTGTCTGAAAGGAGCGTCTTGGCATTCGACCGCAGTGGGCATTATATATGTAATTTTGGGCAGCGCGGAAATGGAGAGGGTGAATATATAAAAGTGTCCACGGCTTATTGGGACAAGTCAACACGTACCTTACGAGTGATTGACGGTATCCGGAACCGCGCTTTGGTGTATGCCCAGAATGGGAAGTTGCTTGATACGCTTTTTTTCCCGCCTGCTACTTTTTCTTTGTTGGGAACGGCAGAGAGTTTGGGCAGGCATCGCCTTTTTTGTGCCAATTACATTTATAACGACCAAAACGTGGTGATGTCGGATTTTGATATGTCAAAAGAAGAACGGAAGCCTGTATACAGGTTTCCCGGGCAGACGGACAACACGCAGGAATACACAGGGAGGCATCCGTTCGCGTTGTCCGGCAATGAGATAGCATGCGTGTTGCCGTTCGACAACCGGATATATGTTTACTCAACCGAAGACATGTCCTTGCAGCCTCGGATGGAAGTGTTGACTCGCCAACCGGTTCTGGCCGAAGAGCAGTTGGTTGAGATTGAAGATTATGGTATCAACCGTTATGCGGAAGAATTGTCACGCGGTGTTTTCGTGGGCTTTACGGATATATTCGAGACAAGTGGGCATTATTTGTTGGGTTTTTCCAATCTTTATTATGCCGTGGCGGACAAGGTTGCAGGCCGTGTGAAACGGTATGGATATGGAGTGGATAAGGAGAATGTAGATTGTCTTCCTTTGGTGAACATACTGTCAACAGACAACGACGATTACTTGATTGGCTATGAGAATGCGTTCGATTTGAAGTCTTGGCGTTTTGCGGACAGCATACAAGACAGGCATTTGCGTGTGATGGAGCGGGCTGTGTCTACCATGGCAGAAGAGGATAATCCTTGTCTGTTCTTTTATAAGCTAAAGCGTTGATTTCATTTATAAAAATAAAAAAGGAGACTGTAAAGTCTCCTTTTTTTTGCGCTTCAGGATGGGCTTGAACCAACGACCCCCTGATTAACAGTCAGGTGCTCTAACCAACTGAGCTACTGAAGCAGTCTGGGGCATTCCCCTTAATTGCGATGCAAAAGTAGTGGTATTTTTTGAATTGTGCAATTTATTGGTGAAAAAAATGACTTTAAAATGAAAAAATCATAAGCCGGAGGAATACTTGTCTCCATATTTTGCTACCGTATGGTTGAAATGATTAAATTTGCGGTATGAAAAAGATATTCTTAGCTGTGGGGCTTTGCTGCATGTCGGCCGTTCCCGTGTCCGCCCAAAAGGACAGTAACCATAATTTCGAGATTTCAAAGAATCTGGAAATCTTTAATGACATTTATAAGCAACTGGATATGTTCTACGTCGATTCCCTGTCGGCCGATACGGTGATAGAATGGGGGATAGATGCCATGTTGCGGCAGGTGGATCCTTTCACGGTGTATTATCCGGAAGAAGGAATGGATGAACTGAAAGAGATGACTACCGGGAAATATGCCGGAATAGGGGCTGTGATCCGATTCTATAAGAAAGAAGACCGGGTGATGGTCATAGAACCCCAGGAAGACAGCCCGGCCATAGAAGCCGGAGTGAAAGGAGGGGACTTGATTCTGTCCATCGACGGAAAGGATATGAAAGGAAAGAGCACGCAGGAAGTAAGCGAAAACTTACGGGGCGATGCAGGTACGACTTTTGAACTGACGGTGAAGCGTGCCGGAGTGGAACATCCTTTGTCGTTCAAGATTACGCGCCGGAATATCGCGATGCCCCCCGTGCCTTATTACGGAATGGTGGCAGACGGTATCGGTTATATTTATTTCGAACGTTTTGTTGACGGTTGTTCGCGCGATGTCCGCCGGGCCGTGGTCGATTTGAAGGAGCAGGGTGCCAAGGCGTTGGTGATAGACATGCGTGGCAATCCGGGCGGACCGTTGAGCGAGGCCGTAGAGGTGACGAACTTGTTTGTGCCCCGTGGACAGAAGGTCGTGTACACGAAAGGCAAGTTGGCTTCGGTCAATTCGGAACACTACACGAAGAAAGAACCCTTGGACGTGGATATTCCGGTGGCTGTGTTGGTAGACGGTTCTACGGCATCCTCGGCCGAAATCGTTTCCGGGGCATGGCAGGATTGGGACCGTGCCGTGATAGTCGGTGAGCGTACTTACGGTAAGGGGTTGGTGCAGATGATTCGTGAGGTGCCTTATCACGGAAGTCTGAAGGTGACGACGAGCCGCTATTATATTCCCAGCGGACGCTGTATTCAGGCGTATGACTACCGTCATTTGAATCCGGACGGCTCTGCGAAGACTTTGCCGGACAGTCTGACGAAAGCGTTCAAGACGGCCGGTGGCCGCGAGGTTCGCGACGGTGGCGGCATTAAGCCGGACGTGGTGATTACGCCGGACAGTCTTCCGTCCATCGTTTATGACATAGCCACTTCCGATGTGTTGTTGGACTACGTCAACCATTATGTGCAGACGCATGCTGCCATTGCGCCGGCCGGGGAGTTTTCCTTGACGGATGCGGATTACGCTGATTTTGTGAAGATGGTGGAAGGGAGTGATTTTACTTATAAGCGTCGTACAGAGGAAATGATGAAATTGTTGGAGCGGACAGCTCGCTTCGAGGGATGCTATGAGGGAGCCAAGCCGGAATTCGAGGCGTTGGCTGCAAAGATGAAGGGCGGTGTGTCTGCCGACTTGGAAGTCCCGAAAAACAAGGAAGAAATCAAGTCGGTGTTGGAAAGTGATATCGTAGCCCGTTATTATTTCAGGCGCGGGGTGGTCCAACAACAATTGAAAGCGGATAAGGACTTGAAAACCGCTTTAGAGATTTTGACAGATACGGAACGTTATGCAAGTTTGCTTAAACCGGTGAAAAAATGAAAAAGAGAAGGGCGAATCCTAACAAGGGCATCATGTTCGGTATCATGGCTATGGCCGTAGTCGTGTTGGCGGTTGTCGTGTTCTTCTGGATGTGGTGTTTCCCTGACGGGACGCATGGAACGGAAGAGGCACGGACGGAGTATCGGATATCGTTGGATGAAGGTTTCCGGGGCGATAGCGTGCTGCTTCAAATCAATGACAGCGTGGTGTTTAGTCGAAGGGTGGCCGCAGATTCATTGGAAGTCGTCGTGGCGGTGCCTGATAAAGAGAATTTATTGATGGTGGTACGCCCGGAAGCAGATGCGGTCAGTTCGTTCGAATTGCCTTCGGAAGGCGGGCGTGTCGTGTTGCGAAACCATGACGAAACGGTGTCTATGGAAGCCTTTTGAACCGGATTTTCTCAAATGATATAAAATAACTGTTTGAAAGCTTGGCAGATTGATGCTTTTTGCCTACTTTTGCAGTCGTATGATGAAGTGAGGGGCTTGACAAGGCTCCTCACTTTGCATTTAATAGTGTAATCGCATGATAGAAAAGAGCATTGTAAGAGGGTTAGTGGAAGAATGGCTGGAGGGCCGGGATTACTTCCTGGTGGACGTGGTCGTGAGCGCGGACGACCGCATCGTGGTGGAGATAGACCACGCCGAAGGGGTATGGATAGAAGACTGCGTGGAGCTGAGCCGTTTCATCGAGAGCCGCCTGAGCCGCGAGGAAGAGGACTATGAACTTGAAGTGGGCAGCGCCGGGATAGGGCAGCCGTTCAAGGTCCTGCAGCAATACGTGAACCATGTGGGGAGCGAGGTGGACGTGCTCACGGCCGACGGGCGCAAGCTCCACGGGGTGCTGGCGGCTGCCGGCCCGGAGAGTTTCGAGGTGGCGGTGAAGGTCAAGAGGAAGCTGGAGGGGGAGAAGCGCCCGAAATGGGTGGAAGAGACGGTTACACTGCGGTATGACGAAATAAAGTACACGAAGTATTCAATAAGTTTTAAATAGGAACCATGGCAAAGAAAGCAGAAACCATCAGTTTGATTGATACATTTGCAGAGTTTAAGGAGACGAAGAACATCGACCGCGCCACGTTGGTGAGCGTGTTGGAGGAGAGTTTCCGCAGCGTCATCGCCAAGCTCTTCGGCTCGGACGACAACTACGACGTGATCGTGAACCCGGACAAGGGCGACTTTGAAATCTACCGCAACCGCATGGTCGTGGCCGACGGGGAGGTGAAGGACGGCAACCGGGAGATTTCCCTCACGGAGGCACGCCAGATTGACGAGGATTACGAAGTGGGCGAAGAGGTGAGCGAGAATGTGGACTTTGCGGGGTTCGGCCGCCGCGCCATCCTGACCCTGCGCCAGACGTTGGCCAGCAAGATCCTGGAGCTGGAGCACGACAGCCTGTATAACAAGTATAAGGACCGTGTGGGCGAGATCGTGAGCGCGGAGGTGTACCAGATATGGAAAAAGGAGATGCTCTGCGTGGACGACGAGGGCAACGAGCTGATATTGCCCAAGACGGAACAGATACCTTCCGACTTTTACCGCAAGGGCGAGGCCGTGCGCGCCGTGGTGGCCCGCGTGGACAATACGAACAACAATCCCAAGATTATCCTGAGCCGCACCTCCCCCGTCTTCCTGCAACGCTTGCTGGAAGCCGAGGTGCCGGAAATACACGACGGCCTGATCACGGTGCGCAAGATTGCGCGCATGCCGGGAGAACGTGCCAAGATTGCCGTGGAGAGCTATGACGACCGCATCGACCCGGTGGGAGCCTGCGTGGGCGTGAAGGGAAGCCGCGTGCACGGCATCGTGCGCGAGTTGCGCGGCGAGAACATCGACGTGATCAACTACACGCAGAACATTTCGCTGTTCATTACCCGCGCGTTAAGCCCGGCCACGGTGAACAGCGTGCGCATCCACGAAGAGGAGCGCAAGGCGGAAGTCTACCTGAATCCAGACCAGGTCTCGTTGGCTATCGGAAAGAGCGGGTTGAACATCAAATTGGCCAGCATGCTGACGGAATATACCATAGACGTGTTCCGTGAAATAGAAGGGGCCGAAGGAGAAGGCGACGACATCTATCTGGACGAGTTCGTGGGCGACATCGACCAGTGGATCATAGACGCGCTGAAGGGTATCGGCATGGAAACGGCTAAAGACGTATTGAACGCGCCGCGTGAAATGTTGGTATCCCGTGCCGATCTGGAGGAAGAGACCGTGGACGAGGTATTGAGAATCTTAGCAGAAGAATTTGAGGAAGAATAAGCACAAGTATGAGCATAAGACTAAATAAAGTAACCAAAGAATGCAACGTAGGGCTCCAGACTGCCGTCGAGTTCCTGCAGAAAAAGGGCTTCAGCGACGTGGAAGCCAATCCCAACACCAAAATCTCCGACGAACAGTACCAGATGTTGGTGGCCGAGTTCAAGAAGGACAAGGGGTTGAGGGACGATGCCGCTGCCGTCAGCCGTAAGCGGCAACACAAAGAAAAGAAAGCGACCATCGCGCTTCCCGAAGAGAAGCCGGTGGAGATCAAGACAGCGACCGAGGCCAGACTAGGAAAGGGGCCGAAAGTCGTAGGGCATATCGACTTGGATAACTTGGGGGCGCGGGGGCCGGTTGCTGCTCCGGAGAAAAAGGAGGCTCCGGTTCCTGCCCGTCCGGCTGAGGTGAAAGCGGAAGCGCCCGTGGCAGGACAGGAACCGAAACAGGCAGGCCCCCCCCGGGCCGGGAAGGAGGACTCCGTGGACCGGAAGGCGGCACTCCTGCAGGAAAGGAGCAATGCCATCGGTACGGAAACGGACGGTGTGTTCCGCCTGAACCATACGGCGCAGGCCGCTCCCCAACTCAAGGTGAAGGGGCATATAGACTTGTCGGCCTTGAACCAGTCTACCCGTCCTAAGAAAAAGACGAAGGAAGAGAAACGCAAGGAGCGTGAAGAAAAGAACCGCCAGGCAGGCGGCGACCGCCCGCGCCAGGGCGGAGGGGGACAGAATGCGTCCGAAAGCAAAAAGAAACGCGTCCGCATCGGCAAGGAACGTGTGGACGTGAATGCCGTGGCGGGCCAACAGAACGGGAAAAAACGGGACAATGCGCCCGGGGCGAACGGTCAGGGAGGCGGCAAACATAACAAGAACAAGAACCGCCAACAGCCGGTCATCAAGGCGGAGGTATCTGACGAGGACGTAGCCAAGCAGGTAAAAGAGACGTTGGCTCGCCTGACGAACAAGAGCAAAGCCGGAAAGGGAGCCAAATACCGTAAGGAAAAGCGGGAGAATGCCCGGGCTTCCATGGAAGAACAGCTCGAAGAACAGGCAGCAGAAAGCAAGGTGCTGAAACTTACCGAATTCGTTACCGCGAACGAATTGGCCGTGATGATGGACGTCCCGGTAACGAAGGTCATCGGGACTTGCATGAGCATCGGCATCATGGTGTCTATCAACCAACGTCTGGATGCCGAGACCATCAACCTGGTGGCCGAGGAGTTCGGTTTCAAGACGGAATATGTCAGTGCTGAAGTCTCCGAAGCGGTGAATGAGGAGGAAGACGATGAGGAAGACTTGGTGCCGCGCGCCCCGATTGTGACCGTCATGGGGCATGTCGACCACGGCAAGACCTCTTTGCTCGACTATATACGTAATGCCAATGTGATTGCCGGGGAAGCCGGAGGCATCACGCAGCATATCGGCGCCTATAACGTGACGTTGGAGGATGGAAGGCATATCACGTTCCTGGATACCCCGGGACACGAGGCGTTCACGGCTATGCGTGCCCGTGGTGCACAAGTGACGGATATTGCCATCATCATCATTGCGGCGGACGACGACATCATGCCACAGACGAAGGAGGCTATCAACCATGCCATGGCGGCAGGCGTGCCTATCGTGTTTGCTATCAACAAGGTGGACAAGCCGGCGGCTAACCCCGATAAGATTAAAGAAGGATTGGCGGCCATGAATTTCTTGGTGGAAGACTGGGGAGGCAAATACCAAAGCCAGGACATATCAGCCAAGAAAGGCATCGGCGTGGAAGAGTTGTTGGAGAAGGTGTTGCTCGAGGCCGAGATGCTCGACTTGAAAGCCAACCCGAACCGTAAGGCGACCGGTTCCATCATCGAGTCTTCTTTGGACAAGGGGCGCGGTTACGTGGCGACGGTACTGGTGTCGAACGGGACGTTGCATGTAGGCGACATCGTGTTGGCCGGTACGAACTATGGCCGCGTGAAGGCCATGTTCAATGAGCGTAACCAACGTGTGAAGGAAATCGGCCCGGCTCAGGCGGCCACGGTTCTGGGTCTGGACGGGGCGCCGACAGCAGGCGACACGTTCCATGTGATGGATACGGAACAAGAGGCACGTGAGATTACCAACAAACGTGTACAGTTACAGCGCGAGCAAGGTTTGCGCACGCAGAAGATCCTGACGCTCGACGAGGTGGGCCGCCGTATCGCTTTGGGTGGTTTCCAAGAGTTGAACGTCATCGTGAAGGGAGACGTGGACGGTTCCATCGAAGCCTTGAGCGATTCTTTGATCAAGTTGTCTACGGAAAAGATTGCTGTCAATGTGATTCATAAGGGCGTGGGACAGATATCCGAGAGCGACGTGGCTTTGGCAGCGGCTTCAGAGGCCATTATCATCGGTTTCCAGGTCCGTCCTTCGGCTTCGGCCCGCAAGATGGCCGAACAACAAGGTGTCGACATCCGCCTTTATTCTATCATTTATGACGCGATAGAGGAGGTGAAGTCTGCCATGGAAGGCATGTTGGCTCCCGAAGTGAAAGAAGAAGTGACGGCCACGGTGGAGGTGCGTCAGGTTTACCATATCAGCAAGGTGGGTACGGTAGCCGGTGCGTACGTGGTCGACGGAAAAGTGCAGCGTAGCAACAAGGCTCGCGTGATTCGCGACGGTATCGTGGTACACACCGGACAAATCAATGCCCTGAAACGTTTCAAGGATGACGTGAAAGAGGTGGGCACGAACTTCGAGTGCGGTATCAGTCTGGTGAACTATAACGATTTGCGCGAAGGCGACATGATTGAAACCTATCAAGAGGTGGAGGTCAAGGCCAAGCTGTAAAAAGGTGATGAATGCGCTGGATATCCTGATTCTGGCCGTGGTCTTGGCGGGCTTTGTCAAGGGGCTGATGTGCGGATTTTTTCGCCAAGTCGTCTCCATTGTGGGGTTTTTGGCGGGGCTGTGGGTTGCCTTCATGCTTTATTCCGCGTTGGGCGATTGGATAGCTCCTTATATAGGAAGCGACGTATCCGTAGGACGGGCGTTGGCATTCATCCTTCTGTGGATTGGTGTTCCGGTCGGGCTGTCGCTGTTGGCGTATATGTTGACTAAAGCCGTGGAAACCGTGAAATTAGGAGGATTGAACCGTTTGGGGGGAGCTTTGTTGGGCGGATTGAAATACATGGTATTTCTGAGTTGCGCGTTGAATGTCGCGTTCAGGATACATCTGATATCCGGTTCGACGGTCGGGCATTCCCGTTTGTATCATCCGGTTCGTGCCATGTCCGACAAGCTGTTCGACGTGTGCAAGATTCATGTGGTCCGGGCTGTGGAGGATGCGGCTTCACCGGCCTTCGGGCAAGACCCGAAAAAGCAGTTAAGGTAGCTATTTACCTTATTACATAATACGATGAAGGGCAGGAATGCGGTCATGAGGTGTACTTATGGGGCATTCCTCTCTTTGGCTATAAGTGAGAGGATATGAAAGAAATGTATAAGAAAGAAGAAGATAAGAGAAATGGGGACGTTCCCAAGGACGGGCAAGGACCGAACGAAAGGAAAAACCAGTTCGTCCGTGAGGTGGCGCACAAGAAATATGAGTACGGTTTCAGTACCGACGTGCAGACCGAAATCATCGAGCGTGGCCTGAACGAGGATGTGGTGCGTCTCATCTCGTCCAAAAAGGAAGAACCGGAATGGCTGCTTGAATTCCGCCTGCAGGCTTTCCGCTACTGGCAGGCGCAGGAACAGCCGTCGTGGGCTCACCTGAAGATACCGGAGATAGACTACCAGGCCATTTCCTACTATGCCGACCCGACGAAGGGCATGAAGAAGGACGGGCCGAAGTCTTTGGACGAGATAGACCCCGAGTTGATGAAAACCTTCGACAAGCTCGGAATCCCGTTGGAGGAACGCCTGGCACTGAGCGGTACGGCGGTGGATGCCGTGATGGACTCCGTGTCCGTGAAGACCACCTTTAAGGAAAAACTTTCGGAGCGCGGCATCATATTCTGTTCCATCAGCGAAGCCGTGCGTGAGTACCCGGATTTGGTAAGGCAATATTTAGGTTCGGTGGTCCCTTACCGTGACAACTATTTCGCGGCGTTGAATTCCGCAGTGTTCAGCGACGGTTCCTTTGTCTATATCCCCAAAGGCGTGCGTTGCCCGATGGAGCTTTCCACTTATTTCCGGATCAATGCGCGGAATACGGGGCAATTCGAACGTACGCTCATCGTGTGCGACGACGGGGGCTATGTGTCCTATCTGGAAGGTTGTACTGCTCCGATGCGCGATGAGAACCAGTTGCATGCGGCCATTGTGGAAATCGTGGTGAACGAAAACGCAGAGGTGAAGTACAGCACGGTGCAGAACTGGTATCCGGGCGATGCCGAAGGGCGCGGCGGTGTGCTGAACCTAGTGACGAAGCGAGGGCACCTGCGCGGGGCGAACAGTAAGCTTTCGTGGACGCAGGTGGAGACAGGTTCTGCCATTACGTGGAAGTATCCCAGTTGCATCCTGAGCGGAGACCATTCCCAAGCTGAGTTCTACAGCGTGGCTGTGACCAACAATTACCAACAGGCCGATACGGGCACAAAGATGATTCACTTGGGGTGCGACACGAAGAGCACGATTATCAGCAAAGGCATATCGGCCGGCAAAAGCCAGAATTCCTATCGTGGGTTGGTGCGTGTGGCGCCGAAAGCCGACGGGGCGCGCAATTATAGCTCGTGCGACTCCCTGTTGTTAGGCAGCGAATGCGGGGCGCATACTTTCCCCTATATGGACGTACGGAACGAGACGGCCATCGTGGAGCATGAAGCCACCACGTCGAAGATTTCGGAAGAACAGTTGTTCTATTGCAACCAGCGCGGCATCCCTACCGAGGAGGCCGTGGGACTGATTGTGAACGGTTATGCCAAGGACGTAATCAACAAACTGCCGATGGAGTTTGCCGTAGAGGCGCAGAAACTTCTGAATGTGTCATTGGAAGGCACGGTAGGATAGACAAACTTAAAAGACAGACATTATGTTAGAGATAAAAGACTTGCATGCCAGCATCAATGGCAAAGAGATATTGAAGGGTATCAACCTGACGGTGAATCCGGGGGAGATACATGCCCTGATGGGGCAGAACGGAGCCGGAAAGAGCACGTTGAGCAATGTGTTGGTGGGAAATCCCGCATACGAGGTGACGAGTGGCAGCGTGACGTTCAACGGCAAGGACTTGTTGGCCATGAAACCGGAAGAACGGGCGCACGAAGGACTCTTTCTGTCGTTTCAACAGCCGGTGGAGATTCCCGGCGTGTCGATGGTCAACTTCATGCGTGCGGCCATCAATGCCAAACGCAAGTATCACGGGATGGAACCGATGAGCGCGGGAGATTTCCTGAAGATGATGCGTGAGAAGCGTAAGGTCGTGGAACTGGACAGCAAGTTGGCCAACCGTTCCGTCAACGAAGGGTTCAGCGGCGGGGAGAAGAAGCGTAATGAGATATTTCAGATGGCCATGCTCGAACCCAAATTGAGCATCCTCGACGAGACGGATTCCGGACTGGACGTGGATGCCTTGCGCATCGTGGCCGAAGGTTTCAACAAGCTGCGCACGCCGGAAACTTCGGCTTTGGTCATCACCCACTACCAACGCCTGTTGGACTACCTCAAGCCGGATGTGGTGCACGTGCTGCTCGGCGGACGCATCGTGAAAAGCGGAGGCCCGGAACTGGCCGTGGAGATAGAAAACAAGGGTTTCGATTGGATCAAGGCCGAAACTTCGGCCGTTTAAAAACTTGAGAGGCAATGAATAGCGAACAACAATACATAGATATTTTCACCGGATGCCGGGAGATGCTCGACAGCCATAGTGCAGGGGCGATGAACGCCTTGCGCGACAAGGCTTTTGAGGATTTCGCCCGCCAGGGTTTCCCTACGCAGAAAGTGGAACGCTATAAGTATACGGATGTGTCGGCGGCCTTTGCGCCGGACTACGGGCTGAACCTGAACCGGGTAGAGTTTCCCGTCAATCCTTACGAGGCCTTCCGCTGTGATGTGCCGAACCTGAGCACTTCACTCTATTTCATGGTTAATGACAGTTTCTACCGGAAGGCACTTCCGGCCGCCGCGTTGCCCGAAGGCGTGGTGGTATGCTCCCTGAAGCAGGCGGCCGAGGATTATCCCGACCGGGTGTCGGCCTGCTACGGCAAACTGGCCCGTACGGAGAAAGACGCGATTAACGCGCTGAACACGATGTTGGTGCAAGACGGACTTTTCATTTACGTGCCGCGTGGCGTGGTGGTGGAACGCACGTTGCAGGTGGTGAACATCCTGCGTTCCGACGTGGACCTGATGGCCAACCGCCGCGTACTGGTCGTATTGGAAGAAAACGCCCAGGTGCGGTTGCTTTTCTGCGACCATGCGATGGACGATCGCAATTTCCTGACCACCCAAGTGGTGGAAGTCTTCGCAGCAGAGAACACCCGTCTGGAGTTGTATGAATTGGAGGAGACACACGTGAAGAACCGGCGTTTCAGCAACATGTATGTGCGTCAGCAGCGCGGCAGCGTGGTGAACCTCTACAACATTACGTTGCACAACGGCCAGACGCGCAACCGTACCGATTTGGTGCTGGACGGTGAAGGAGCCGAGTCGAACCTCTGCGGCCTGGTGATAGCCGACAAGGAGCAGCGCGTGGACAACAACACCCTGATAGACCACCGTGCCGGGCATTGTACCAGCAACCAGTTGTATAAGTATGTGATGGACGAACGTTCCGTAGGCGCCTTTGCCGGACGGATTCTGGTACGGCAGGGTGCGCAGCATACGATTTCGAACGAACGCAATGCCAACCTCTGTGCCACCAAAGAAGCCCGTATGTACAGCCAACCCATGTTGGAGATTTATGCCGACGACGTGAAGTGCAGCCACGGTTCCACGGTGGGACAGCTGAATGAACAAGCCCTGTTCTACATGCAGCAGCGCGGCATCAGCCGTGAAGAGGCACAGATGTTGCTCAAGTTCGCTTTTGCGGGCGAAGTCATCGATGCCATCTCCTTGGAGGCCTTGCGCGACCGCCTGCACCATTTGGTGGAGAAGCGTTTCCGTGGCGAGCTGAGCCGTTGTTCGGGATGCAAACTATGTAAATAAGAGAAAGATGTACGACATACAAGAGATACGGAAAGACTTCCCCATCCTGGGGCGCGAGGTCTACGGCCGTCCGTTGGTCTACCTGGACAACGGGGCCACGACGCAGAAGCCCCGCTGCGTGGTGGAAGCCATGACGGACGAATACTACAACGTGAACGCCAACGTGCACCGGGGCGTGCACTTCCTTTCGCAGCAGGCCACCGAACTGCACGAGGCGGCCCGCGAGACGGTGCGCCGCTTCCTGAATGCCCGTTCGACGGCCGAGATTGTGTTCACGCGTGGCACGACGGAGAGCATCAACCTCGTGGCCTCCTGCTTTGGCGAGGCCTTCATGCGCGAAGGCGACGAAGTCATCCTCAGCGAGATGGAGCACCACTCCAACATCGTGAGCTGGCAACTCCTGCAGGCACGGCGGGGCATCAAGCTGCGGGTGGTTCCGATAAACGACCGTGGCGAACTGGTGCTGGACGAATACGAGCAGCTTTTCAATGACCGCACGCGTATCGTCAGCGTGACCCATGTCAGCAATGTGTTGGGCACGGTCAATCCCATACGCCGGATGATTGAAACCGCCCATGCCCACGGCGTGCCCGTATTGGTGGACGGTGCGCAGAGCACTCCGCATTTTGCAGTAGACGTGCAGTCGCTCGATTGTGATTTCTTTGCTTTCAGCGGCCATAAGATTTATGGCCCCACGGGCGTGGGCGTGCTTTATGGCAAAGAGACGTGGCTCGACCGTCTGCCGCCTTATATGGGAGGCGGAGAGATGATCCGGCACGTCACTTTCGAACGTACCACCTTTAATGAATTGCCGTTCAAGTTTGAGGCTGGCACGCCCGACTACGTGGCCACCACGGGGTTGGCGCGCGCCCTCGATTACGTCTCCGCCTTGGGCATGGACAGCATCTATGCGCACGAGCAGGAACTGGCCCGTTATGCACTGGAGCGCATGCGCCGCATTCCCGGCATGCGCATATTGGGCGAAGCCGGGGAGCGGGATGCCGTCATATCCTTCCTGGTGGGCGGCATCCACCACCTGGACATGGGCACGCTGCTCGACCGCCTGGGCATCGCCGTGCGCACGGGCCACCACTGCGCCGAGCCGCTGATGCGCCGCCTGGGCGTGGAGGGCACGGTGCGCGCCTCCTTCGGCCTCTACAACACCCTCGAGGAGGTGGACGCCCTAGCCGAAGGCATCGAAAGGGTCGCCAAGATGTTCTGAATAATTCATTCCCATATAAGTTTGCGCCCCGAAGTTTGGCTACAATATCCAATCTTCGGGACGCTTTGGTTTTGATATTTTCTTCTGATAATATCTTCTATTTTTTAATTATAAAACACCTGTTTGCTGTTATTTTTTAAGGTCTCTTTTAAAAAGATTCGTATTTTCTTGTTTGTATTATCCTTTATATATATATTTGCCATTGATAACTTTATTCATTAACTTTGAAATTTGAGGAAACATGAAAACGAACAAAAAAATTGGATTGGTGTTAATCGGATTGGCATGTGTAGGTGCAGGTATTTATGGTGGTTTACACACGTATAATGCTTTGGATCAAACTGACGAGAGTGATTTATTGTTGGAAAACATTGAGGCATTAGCGCGAAATGAAAGTGGAGGAGGACATCGTTATCCGGATTTGGCGGGGAAACCGGAAGATTGTACATTGTATATTTATAAGAAAGGTGGTATTACTGTCGCAAAGGGGGACAGTGAGAATCCATCTTATGAAGGTAAGGCAGAATATACAAAGGAAAAGAAAGAAGGACTAAAAGATAAATGTCCAAGAGAAGGGAATGGATGTGATCCGTATTCATGTCAGGAGGTTCCGTATTGAATGTTAGATTTTAGTGCTTCCTAATGACCTTTGAGAAATATGAAAAAGGTATATTATGCTCTGATGTTTCTATTGATTTTTTCTTGTTCTCCCAAACAAGAGAAGATAGCTGAAATAGAGATTGACATTAATCCTAACGCTGCCGAAGGTTTCATCGGCAGCGAGGATATTTTAGACACGGTCGGTTGTGCCCTCATCCCTTTGGCTGATACGGAAAAACCAATAGTTCGGGTAACAAAACTCCAAGTGCAAAACAGTAAGTATTACATATTGGATGAGAATACCCATTGTTTACATGTTTTCGGCCATGACGGGAAAGCTCTTTTTTCCATTGACCGGCAAGGGAAGGCCGGTAATGAGTATTTGCATTTAACGGATTTTCATGCCACGAAGGAGAATATTTACCTGTTGGATTTTCTCTCCAAAAAAATCTTGGTGTGTGACAGTCTTGGAAAATTCCAAAAGAAAATAGATATAGGTGAATATTGGGCTAACGGTCTGTCTGTGATTGGTAAGGATTTATATTTAATCAATGATGATAGCAAGCCTCAGGCTGGTGCTTTCCATTTCTTCCAGATAGATGAAGATGGGAAATGTATCAATAAGCTTCTACCATTTGAGTTGCAAGCAGGTTTCGGTTCAGACAAAGATTATGCTTCATTCGGAGATGGTGAGTTTCTTTATTGTCAGGCACCCATTAACACAGTATATCAAGTGACGCAAGATGGATGTACGCCCATATTGGATATCAACTTCGGTTCGCATGCTTTGCCGGAGGATTATTACACTTTAAACCTAAGGGAATTGTTACGGAAGGGATATGCCAAGAATTACGTGTTGGGCATAGATAAAATATTTGCAAGCGATAAGTATATATTCCTTAAGTACCGTTATGGGGAGAATAATTATTGGATTATATACGACCGTGGAGCACAAAAGGTGAAGAAGCATTGCCGAGGATTCGGACCGGAGAATATGTACCAAATGGGCTTGTCGGATTTTACCGTACAAGATGGATGGGTATATGAAATTAGCCCAGCATACGATTTTATCCAACATCAAAAGTACTATACTCCGAAGCCTCCTCTTGCCCCCCGCTATGCAAAAGAGCTACAAGAGGTAGCCCAACGGGTTACGGAGATGTCAAATCCGGTTCTTATCCGGTACAAGCTCAAATGACATGGGTGGTGTACATTTTTTGAGAAGGGCATTGCCGATTTGTTTGATGTCTTTCGTGCTTGCCATGTTTTTCTCTTGCAAGAGTGATATCGAGAAAGATACGAAAGCATTGTGTTCCCGTCCGGTGAGATTACATACGGATAAGATGCGATGTGTGTATCCCATGTTGAAAAGGGACAGTGCTTTATATCACATCAATGATGAGGGAAAACCTTATAGGTTGGTTGTGTTTTTGGATTCTGCGGAATGCATGTCGTGTGCCACAGAGAAAATGCACGGTTGGGACGAGTTCCTGTCCGAGGTGTCGTTGGATGGCAAAGTCTCATGCTTCTTCATCTTTAGCCCTAAAAAAGAAGAAAAAGACAGGTTGCATGCTTTGCTCGTCATGGAACGGTTGGAGTATCCCGTGTACATAGACAGTACCGGAGTCTTTACGCGTGAGAATCCCCATATTCCCCAAGCTCCCATGATGCACACTTTCTTGATAAACGGCAAGGGAAAAGTGGTATTTGTCGGCGACCCGCGAAGGGACATGAAGTTGAATAAGTTGTTTTATAAAACCATTGGCCGGGATTCATAAAAACACAGGGTGTCCCGAAGTCTGGCCATGACGCTATCTTTTCGGGACACCCTACGTTTTTTACGTCTTTAGTTCCACTCCTCCCACATGTACATTTCCCTTTCTTCGTGCGTCAGGGTATAGAGTGCTTCGTAGGCTTCTTCTTCGGTTGAACCGTAAGCATAACAAGATGGATTTTGCAGTTGATAAGCCAAAAATCCGTCAGTTGTTTCTTCAATGCCGAATGAAATATGTGTATCCATAATCTTTATGATTTTTAGTCAGGGCAAAGGTAACCGTTTGTTGTTTCAAACTCGTGAAAAAGACGATAAAATCCCTTTTTATTCCGCGTGTTTGAATTTGTAACGGACGAGTATGGGATTGGAGGCGTCTTTAGTAGGAGGTAAAGGTAAATAAAGATAGACTGACGGGCAAACTTCTATGGGATTTTTTGTGCCGACATGTTTTTACCTCTTTTCTTTTTGTATCTTTGCCACCATGTTGTTACCGTATTTAAATCCAGATTTGATAGAGGCCGGCCTTGACGAAGCCGGGCGCGGCTGTCTGGCCGGGGCAGTGTATGCTGCGGCGGTCATCCTGCCGAAAGATTACCGCAATGAGATGCTCAACGACTCCAAACAGTTGAGCGAAAAGATGCGGTATTTGTTGCGCGGACAGATAGAGCGGGACGCGTTGGCATGGGCCGTAGGCGTCGTCACGCCGCAGGAAATCGACGAAATCAATATCCTCAACGCTTCGTTCCTTGCCATGCACCGGGCACTCGACCAGTTGGCCGTTCGTCCGGAGGCTCTTTTGGTGGACGGGAACCGCTTCAAGCCTTACCGGGACCTGCCGCATACCACCGTGGTGAAAGGTGACGGGAAATATATGAGTATCGCCGCCGCTTCCATTTTGGCCAAGACTTACCGCGACGATTACATGCTCCGCTTGCATGAGGAATATCCTGTGTACCATTGGGATTCCAACAAAGGTTATCCGGCCAAGGCGCACCGTGAAGCCATCCGCCGCCATGGCGTGACACCCTACCACCGGATGAGTTATAACCTGTTGGGAGACGGACAGATGGAACTCTTTGCTCCCGACGAGACGAAAGGGTAATGACCGATGGAACTGGGTATTTTTGAACGGCAGTTGAGGCTGATGGTGTTGCTCACGCAAAACCGTGAATATTCCTTGGAAGAACTGTGCCGCAAGCTGGACATGAGCCGCCGCACGTTGTACCGTTACCTGGAACTGTTCCGCGACATCGGTTTCGAGGTGGTCAAGCAAGGTAGCGTTTACCGTCTCGATAAGTCGTCGCCTTTCTTTAAGGAAATCACCCAGTTGGTCCATTTCACTGAAGACGAGGCACTCACGTTGCGGCACGTGCTCGACATGGCCTCCGGCACGGATGTACAGGTACGCCATTTGCGCCATAAACTGGAGCGTATCTATGATTTCGGGATATTGAATGCGGTGGAAACCGACCCGGGACAGGCAGAAAAGCTTCAGCAGTTGTACGAGGCCGTGAAACTCCACCACCAGGTGGTGTTGCACGATTACAGTTCTGCGCACAGCAACCGGACGAGCAACCGTGTGGTGGAACCCTATTTGTTTCTGGACCATCATGACGGGATTCGTTGTTACGAACTGCAAAGCGGCCAGAACAAGACGTTCAAAGTGAGCCGTATCGGCAGGGTGGAAGTCTTGGATTTATTGTGGAGCCACGAAGAACAGCATGCGATGGTGTATACCGACCTGTTCCGTTTCAGTGGCGAGGAACGCCGCCGGGTCGTGTTGCGGCTCGGCCGTTTGGCGTGCAGCTTGTTGAAGGAAGAATGCCCGCAGGCCATCCGCTCGTTGCAGCCCGACGGGGCGGACCATTGGTTGTTGTCGACGGATGTGTGCAGTTTTCAGGGCGTGGGGCGGTTCGTGTTGGGGCTGTTTGAAGACGTGGAAGTGTTGGAGTCGCCCGAATTCAAGTTGTTTTTGCGGGAGAAAATCAAAGATTTAACAAAAAAAACCGGTGTTGTGTCGTAGATTGACACGGCGGCATCGTTTCTTTGCACCATGAAGTTCAACCTTTAAAACTTTACGATGATGAAGAAAGAAATGATTCTGCCGTCCTCTTCCGTCCGTTCCGGACAGTATGCGGCTTCCCGTCCTTCCGTTTTTGCGGCTTTCAAAGGTTATTGTTTGCGCAGCAAGGCGGTGCACTCCCTTTCTGCGTTCTACAGCCGTTTGTTGGAAACTTGCGTCACCCCTTTGCAGACGCTGCATCTTCTTCATGCACAAATGGCTTTTGTCCTGATGGTTTTTCCGTTCCCGTTTTCTCCTTTTGTCCGTTTTTTGTTCTTGGGTTGGTTTGCACTGACGATGGTGCAATGCCGTCGTGCGGGATTGAAATAAACGGTACGGTCGGAGGGCTTTGAAGACGGTCTGACTTGAAATGCTGACAGCTTGCAATGACTTGTTTATAAACGTGTTATGTTTCTCCTTAAATTCGATTTTTTTTCTGCGCCAAACGAAAAATCAATCGGCTGAGACTGATTTTTCGTTTGGCGCAGATTGATTTTCCGTTCTCTGCACATCGCTGAAACGAATGGCAGAGGGCTGAAAAAGTTTTGTCTTTTTGTCCCATTGTACCAAGAGGCATGGGAAAGGTATAGAGATAAAAGGTGTGAAATTTCTTCGCAGGCGGGAATATTCTCGAAAACTATTCGTAATTTTGCACGGATAACGGAAAGAATGATCATTCTAAAAAATATAAAATTATGGCAAAGAAAGCACTTTTAATGATTCTCGACGGATGGGGAATGGGTAATCACGGCAAGGGTGACGTAATCTTCAACACCCCGACACCGTATATGGACTATTTGGCCCAGAATTATCCGATGTCGCAGTTGCAGGCTTCGGGTGAGAACGTGGGATTGCCCGACGGACAGATGGGGAATTCCGAGGTGGGCCACCTCAATATCGGCGCAGGCCGTATCGTGTACCAGGACTTGGTGAAAATCAACCGTGCCTGTGCCGACGGCAGCATCTTGAAGAATCCCGAAATTGTTTCGGCTTACGAATACGCCAAGCAGAACGGCAAGAGCGTGCATTTGATGGGATTGACCTCTACCGGCGGCGTGCACTCTTCGTTGGACCATCTGTTCACGCTGTGCGGCATTTCCAAGACTTACGGCATCGAGCATACTTACGTGCATTGCTTCATGGACGGGCGTGACACCGACCCGAAGAGCGGAAAGGGCTTCATCGAGCAGTTGCAGGCCGAGTGCGAGAAGACGGGCTGCGTCATTGCTTCCATCATCGGCCGTTTCTACGCCATGGACCGCGACAAGCGTTGGGAACGTGTGAAAGAAGCTTACGACCTTTTGGTGAAAGGTGAAGGCAAGCAGGCTACGGACATGGTGGCTGCCATGCAGGAATCTTATGACGAAGGCGTAACCGATGAGTTTGTGAAAGCTATCAATAATTCTACGGTGGATGGTACAGTCAAGGAAGGCGATGTAGTGATTTTCTTCAACTACCGCAACGACCGTGCCAAGGAACTGACTGTGGTGCTCACTCAGCAGGACATGCCGGAACAGGGCATGATGACAATACCGGGCTTGCAGTACTATTGTATGACACCCTACGATGCCAGTTTCAAGGGCGTGCACATCCTCTTCCCGAAAGAGAACGTGCAGGACACGTTGGGTGAATACCTGAGCAAACAGGGCAAGACGCAGTTGCATACGGCAGAGACGGAGAAATATGCACACGTGACGTTCTTCTTCAACGGTGGGCGCGAGACTCCGTTCGAAGGAGAAGACCGTATCTTGGTTCCGTCTCCGAAAGTGGCTACATACGACTTGAAACCGGAGATGAGTGCATACGAGGTGAAAGACAAGCTGGTGGCTGCCATCAAGGAGAACAAGTACGACTTCATCGTGGTGAACTTTGCCAATGGCGACATGGTGGGCCATACGGGTATTTACGAGGCTATCGAAAAGGCGGTGAAGGCCGTAGACGAATGCGTGAAGGAAGTGGTGGAGACAGCCAAGGCTGCCGACTATGAGACCATCATTATTGCCGACCACGGCAATGCCGACAATGCCATCAATCCGGACGGTACGCCCAATACGGCTCACTCGTTGAATCCAGTGCCGTTCATTTACGTGACAGCCAACAAGCAGGCTAAGGTGGAGAATGGTATTTTGGCCGATGTGGCACCTTCCATCCTGCATATCATGGGGTTGGAACAACCTTCCGACATGACGGGCCAGAACTTGATAAAAGATTAATTTTACTTTATTCATGAATCCCGGGCAAGGCTTCCGCACTCAGGGGCGTGGAGGCTTTGCCCTTTTTTGTCCTCTCTTGGGTGTCGGCATTTCTTCTCTATCATGGCGTTGAGGAGCCTTTGATGCGCCTATGGTCTCAAAAACGGGAATAAATCTCCGGATTACCGAAAAAAAGCTTTATTTTTGTAGGTATAAAGAAAGAGTTTATGGATGTACAAATAGAACCGAGTTGGAAACAGCATTTGGCTCCGGAATTTGAGAAGCCTTATTTCGTGAAGTTGACGAATTTCGTTCGTCAGGAGTATCGTGCGACGACTTGTTATCCTCCGGGAAAGTTGATTTTTAATGCTTTCAACCTCTGTCCGTATGACAAGGCGAAGGTGGTCATTATCGGACAAGACCCTTATCACGGGCCGGGGCAGGCGCATGGTTTGTGTTTTTCTGTCAATGACGGAGTCCCCTTTCCGCCGTCCTTGCAGAATATTTTTAAAGAAATACATGATGATTTGGGGGTACCGGTGCCTCCGAGTGGCAATCTGGCCCGTTGGGCTGAACAAGGTGTGTTGTTGCTCAATGCCACATTGACGGTACGTGCCCACCAGGCCGGGTCGCATCAGCGTCAGGGATGGGAGGAGTTCACCGATGCCGCCATCAAAGCGTTGGCCGAGGGACGCGAACATCTGGTCTTTATACTTTGGGGGGCTTATGCCCAAAAGAAAGGGGCGTTTATAGACCGTAGCCGCCATCTGGTATTGGCTTCGGCCCATCCGTCTCCATTGTCTGCCTATCATGGCTTTTTCGGGAACAGGCATTTCAGCTTGGCCAATGCTTATTTGGAGCAACATGGGGAAACACCGATAAATTGGTAGGATGTCATGAAGAACGACCGTATACCTATGATTCAGATAGACGATACCATTATCTCTATCGATTGCTTGAGCGAGAAGTTTTGTTGCGACCTCGATGCCTGCAAGGGGGAGTGTTGCATAGAGGGAGATGCGGGTGCTCCTGTGGAATTGGACGAAGTGGCTGAGTTGGAGGAGGCTTTGCCGGTGGTATGGCCTTGGTTGTCGGCTTCGGCCCAGGCTGTGATTGACCGGCAGGGCGTGGTTTACACGGATGAAGACGGAGATCTGGTCACCAGTATTGTCAACGGGAAAGATTGCGTGTTCACGTGTTATGACGAGCGCGGTTATTGTTATTGTGCTTTGGAGAAAGCCTACCGCGAAGGGAAGATCTCGTTCTACAAACCGTTGTCCTGCCATCTTTACCCCATTCGTTTGAAGAAGATTGGCGGTTGTGTGGCATTGAACTACCATCGTTGGGATGTATGCAAGATGGCCGTGATGAAGGGCGGGCATTTGAATCTTCCGGTTTACCGTTTCCTGAAAGAACCGCTCATACGCCGTTTCGGCGAAGAATGGTACACGGAACTGGAGAGTGCAGCAAAGGAATTGAAAGAACAGGGCTACTTGGAATGAGAGCCGATATGCAGGGATGATGTGAATCGTAAACCGTCTGACAGTATAGGCTTGTTCTGCGAAAGTAAAAAAATATCAGTCGCTCTCTTGGGAAGAGTGCGATTATTTATTAATTAAAAACAAGGTATTATGAAAAAGCTAAGTTATTTATGGATGTTACTTCTGGCTTTAATGGTGGGAGTAAGTTTTGTGTCTTGCGACGATGACGATGAAGGTGATGTGGGAGCACCTAAAGAGTTGTTGGGTACATGGTTGTGGTATGGAGATGAAATTACATTTAATGCTAACGGAAGTGGCGTGATAGTGGAGGAAGGTGAACGGTATCCGTTTTCGTTCACTTATGATGCGGCTTCTAAGACCGTGACCGTTTCGGCCGATGGCGAAGTGATGCGTTGGACGATTGTTTCTATCTCAGATACTAAAATGGTGGCTGTGGATGAGGATGGTTATGAAGAGGTGTTTTTGCGTCCCGGGACTTCTGGCGGTGAAGGCGAAGGAGGCGGTGACATCCCTCAGTCTGCTCCCGAATATGACACTTCTGCTCCTGTCGATTTGCCCGATGCTGCACGTTATGCGGACGTGAGCGGAAAGTATGAAATCAATACCTCTGAAATTCCTTACCGTTCTATCGAACTGACAGCTGACGGGCAATATGTGGCGATAAAGGCTGCCGCCTATCCTTATGGCGTGAAAGCTACGGCACGCAAGGCTACGAAAGTGGCCGGTTTGTTCAATCGCCGTCCTGTGTTCAGCCGCAATATTGAGAACACGATGTTGATAGCAGGGCGTTTTGAACAAGTTATTGAAAATGAATACAGTTTGGAAGGGCTTGGTACATTGGTTGTGGAAGGACGGGACGGAAACGGTAATATCACAGCTTTTAAAATGATAGGCTATGATGGAGTGGAGACCGAGGTACCTGTACAAAAGGCTGTGAACGTGGACGATGAGTTGACGGGAAATTCCGGAAATCTTTGCCGTATGTGGACGGCCGTGGAAGAACGTGCACAGTATTATATGGAAAAGGTGAATGTATATGATGCCATCTATCGTGTGGATGCCGACCAAGTGACTACCTATGTGAACAGTTACGGCATAGATTGGGCGGAAGAAGACATCTTCGACGTGGGAAGTGAAGCCATGGAACGTGTGCTGTTCTCGCAAGCAGGTACTTACTTGCAATTTTTCCGCGATGGTTCTGTGGAGCTTTCCTATTGGAGATGGGAGGACAAGGCCAATGGTGTCATTTATGCTTATGACTTTGGTGAGGAATATGACGGAGCAACTGCCACTGCCGTTTTCTATGGGAATCGTGTCAATGTGTTGGAAAGTTTCTCCGACTATTCGGAAGAAGATGATTTGTTGATGCGGTCTATCTACACTACGGTGCTCAGAGCAGCTTATTGATTTTGATAGAGGTGTTAAGATAATAAAAGCCGTTTTAGCTGTTTTTTTATGCTAAAACGGCATTTTTTATTTTGAAGATTAGAGCATTGGGGCTTTATTATGTCGTTGGTTTGTCTCTTACGAAGAGAGCAATGTGTAATTAAAAAAATAAGTTATGAAAAGAGTTACTTTTTTATGGTTGTGGGTTTGTGCCCTTTTGTGGGGCGCAGGCGTGCAGGTTTGGGGCGCACCGGTCACTTTTGTGGTGGATGGTTATAAGTATATCGTCCGTAGCGGAGAAAGCCAACGGGTTACTTTGTCAGCCATTCCCCGTGGGGTGAAGGATATAGTCATTCCTTCCTCTGTGCAGCATGAGGGTGTGGACTACAGCGTGGTGTGGATTGGTGGGGATGCCATCATCGCTTCATCCATCCATTCGCTTTCGATTCCGGCCACGGTGGAAGGTTTCAGTGATGAAAAGTATGCTTTCGACGATTGCGACCAGTTGGAGAAAGTGACGGTGGATCCAAGTTCCGAATTCTTCTTTTCGCAGGACGGATGCCTTTACAGTAAGACATTGCCGAAGAGATGCCTTGTCATTCCGCGCATGGTGAAAGGCACGGTGGTCGTTCCGGACGATGCGGTGGGAGGAGAACGTCCTTCATTGTATTTGGAGGATAAGCCCAATATCGAGGGTATTGTGTTTCCGGCCGGTTTGGTTAATCTGACAGTGAAGGACTGCCCGTCTTTGGTTTCCGCAACGTTCCCGGCTTCGGCAGAAGGTATTTCCATTGACGGTTGCCCGTCTTTGGCCAAGTTAGAGATGTCCGGCAAGAGTGAACGTTATGAAGTAGAAGACAATGTGCTGTACGGATGGTATACAGAATGGAATTCTGATGTGAGGTTGCGTGAAATCGTTTTTCTCGGTGTGGACAAGACATCTTATACGATGCCGGCGGATGCAAGGTTGACATCGTCTTATCAAGCTGCGCAGTTTGCCGCTATGGAGAATTTGGTTTCTTTGTCTGTCGCAGCGGGAAATGCCGAATATGTTTCAGAGGACAATGCCATTTATTCACGTGAGCCTTTTAATGGGGAAAGGAGCTTGGTGGATTTGGCCGGTGGATTGACATCATTCCACATACCGGCGGATGTCGCTGATGTGGCGCATGTTGAGATTCCTTCGGATGATTATAATTTTGAAGATCGTGTTGTGCCGGTATTCGGCATGTTGAAGAAGTTGGAAAAACTGACTGTGGCCGAAGGAAACAAGCACTTTGCGGCTTCCGGCAATGTGTTGCTCCAAAAGGCGGACGAAGCCATAGGCGGAGGAGAAGAAGGTTGGGTGGCCATGTTGGTGGCACCGGCCTTGACCGGCAAGGTTGTGCTGCCTGACGATGTTGTCAAGGTGGACGGTATGGCTTTCTATGGCTCGTTGATTTCTTCAGTGACCATTCCCGATGGGGTAATGGTGTCTTACGGTGCGTTCGGCAACAGCAAGCAGTTGACGGAGGTTATCTTTAAAGGGAGTGCGTCGGCCGAAAGTTCCGCTTTCGTGGGGACACCGTGGTTGGAAAACCATGAGCCTGGCGTTATTTATGCCGGAACGACGGCCATCGGCTTGGCAGGCGACTTGGCAGAAATTACCATCAAGCCGGGTACAAAGACCATCGGCAAAGAGGCGTTCACTCCGTTCGACCGTCCCACATCTTTGGTCAAGGTGGTTCTGCCCGATGGTTTGGAGACGATAGAATCCTATGCTTTCGCCAATTGTGATAAGTTGAAGGAAATCAACCTGCCGGCTTCGTTGAAAACTGTGGTTGGCAACGCTTTTGATTATTGTACGGCCTTGTCCGGTTTGACATTGGAAGAAGGTATCACTTTCTTGCCGGATGTTTTTGCAGACCTGCCCGTCAAGAAGGTTTATGTGCCTGCATCTGTCGGTGATTGGGAAGCTTCCGGTTTTGGATATTATGTAGAAGCCTTTGAGGTGTCGCCCGACAATCCTTACTACAAGTCGGTGGATGGTATTGTGTATGCCAAAGACCTCGCTACGGTGTATATGGTACCTCCGGCCAAGACGAGGGTAAGGATAGAAGAGGGGGTGAAGTATATCGGCGAGCCGGATGAATGGGCGCGCATGCGCAGCGCGGATATCACTGTGCCTGAGATTTATTTTGGCGACAGGATAGAGTCTATTTCATTGCCTTCAACCCTTGAGGCGGTTTATGGTTATGGCATGTTCTCTTATTGCAGGCTGAAAGAGTGCCGGGTTTATAATCCCTCTCCCATAGTATTGGAGGAAAATACATTCCCGTACGACTTGTCCGGAGTGACGCTTTATGTTCCGGAAGGCAGTCTGGAAGCTTATAAGAATGCCGTGGAATGGTCGCGTTTCGGGCATATTGAAGAGTTCGACGTTTCTGCCATCAACGGTTTGCCGGCAGCTCAAGAGGTGAAAGAAGTAGGCCGCTATACGTTGGACGGTCGCAAGATTACGCAGCCGGAGCGTGGCATCAACCTGATTAGGATGAGCGATGGTACAACTCGTAAGGTAGTGGTAGACTGATTGCTTGCAGATAGAAACAAAAGAATCCGCTTTGACTATGTCGAAGCGGATTCTTTTGTTTTATATGGCAGGGGGCTTTTCATTGCCAGTCCATGTTTATGCGTCGATATTGGCGTAAGTGGCGTTCTGTTCGATAAACTCACGGCGCGGTCCGACATCTTCGCCCATCAGCATGGAGAACACGTAATCGGCTCCGGCTGCGTCTTCGATGGTGACCTGCTTCAGCAGGCGTGTTTCGGGGTTCATGGTAGTTTCCCATAACTGTTCCGGATTCATTTCTCCTAAACCTTTGTAGCGTTGGGTTGTCATGCCTTGTTCGGAACCGTTGTTATATTGTTGCATGAAACGCAGGCGGTCGGCTTCCGTATAACAATACTCTTCGATTTTACCCTTCTTGCAACGATAAAGCGGAGGAGTGGCGATATACAAGTGGCCTTTCTGGATGAGTTCGGGCATGTAGCGGTAGAAGAGCGTCATCAGCAGTGTGTCAATGTGGGAACCATCGACATCGGCATCGGTCATGATGATTACTTTGTAATAGCGTAGCTTTTCATAATTGGCTTCCTTGCTGTCTTCGCCCAAGCCGAAACGTACGCCCAAAGCCTGTATGATGTTGTTCACTTCTTCATGTTCGAAAGCCTTGTGCCACATGACACGCTCCACGTTGAATATCTTACCGCGGATGGGGAGGATGGCCTGATATTGACGGCTGCGCCCTTGCTTGGCAGAGCCGCCGGCCGAATCACCCTCGACGATGAACAGTTCGCAGTTGGCTGCATCCTTGTCCGAACAGTCGGCCAACTTGCCCGGCATACCGCCGCCCGACATCGGACTCTTGCGCTGTACGCTTTCACGGGCCTTGCGGGCGGCCACACGTGCTGTCGCAGCCAGGATGACTTTGTCCACAATCAGTTTGGCTTCTTTTGGATGTTCCTCCAAATAATAACTTAAGGCTTCGCCTACGGCTTGCTGTACGGCACCGGCTACTTCGCTGTTACCCAATTTGGTTTTGGTCTGTCCTTCAAACTGCGGTTCGGCCACTTTGATGGAAATGACGGCGGTAAGTCCTTCGCGGAAGTCCTCGCCGGAAATTTCCACCTTGTTCTTCTCTAGCTTTTCCAATTCCTTGGCGTATTCGTCTTCAGCGTATTTCTTCAGCGTACGGGTCAGTGCCGTGCGGAAGCCGGCCAAGTGCGTACCGCCTTCTATGGTATTGATGTTGTTGACGTAGGAGTGGATATTTTCCGTATAACCGTTGTTGTACATGATGGCTACTTCGATAGGAACCCCTTGCTTTTCCGTGTTCAGGTATATCACGTCGTTGAACAGGTGGATACGGCTGGAATCAATGTAGCGCACGAATTCTTTCAGGCCGTCCTTGCTGTGGAATGTCTCGCTGCGCGGCACACCGTTCTCGTCCTTTTCGCGCATATCGGTCAGGATAATGGTGATACCGGCATTCAGGAATGCCAGTTCGCGCATGCGGTTGGCCAGAATCTCATATTTGTAAGTGGTCGTGATGAAGATGCTGCTGTCCGGCCAGAACTGTTGGCGTGTGCCCCGAAGTTCGGTTTCGCCTACGACCTTGACCGGATAAAGCGGCTTGCCGCATTCGTATTCTTGTTGGTAAATCTTGCCTTCCCGGAAGACTTGCGAAAGCATGTGGGTAGAAAGGGCGTTTACGCAAGACACACCGACACCATGAAGACCTCCGGACACCTTATAGGAACCCTTGTCGAACTTGCCACCCGCATGAAGTACGGTCATTACGACTTCCAATGCGGACTTGTGCTCTTTTTCATGCATGTCTACCGGAATACCGCGGCCGTTGTCTTGCACGGTGATGGAGTTGTCTTCATTGATAGTGACTTCTATGTGCGTGCAATAGCCGGCAAGTGCTTCGTCGATGGAGTTATCCACGGTTTCATAAACCAAGTGGTGCAAACCTTTCTCGCTGATGTCTCCGATATACATCGCCGGACGTTTGCGTACGGCTTCCAGTCCTTCCAGCACCTGAATGCTGCTGGCCGAATAATTTGTGCCTTTTATTTCTTCTTCTGACATAGTTTTAATTCGTTCATATTTAACGCACAAATATACGCAAAAACTTTGAAAGGGGAAAGGAAAAAGGAGGGTTTTGCCCTTTATGTAACCGTGAAAATCCTGTGGGTTTGTCGTGTTTAGACGAGGATGTTTGCTTGCGTCGGCCGAAAAGTGTAATTTTGTCGTTTAAAGAAGTTGCCGGGTCATGATGTCGGTTTTTTAATAATTGGAAAAAGAGGTGATGGGTAATTGTCTGGAGATAGCCGGTACCTGTGTCGGCCTGATTTATCTTTGGCTAGAGTATAAAGCTAGCATTTATTTGTGGATAGTAGGTGTAGTCATGCCGGCCATCTATATTTTCGTGTATTATGAAGCAGGGTTATACGCAGATTTTGCTATCAATGTTTATTATCTGTTGGCGGCAGCGTACGGATGGTTGAGTTGGAAATACGGGTGGGGCGGAAAGGAAGATGCAGCTTCTGCTCTGCCGATAACCCATACTCCTCCCCGGATTTATGTGCCTCTGTTCTCGGTCTTTGTGGTCACTTTGGTATTGATTGCCTGGATCTTAACAGAGTTTACCAATAGTGACGTGCCTTGGCCGGACAGTTTTACGACGGCTTTGAGCATCGTGGGAATATGGATGTTGGCCCGTAAATACGTAGAGCAGTGGTTGGTGTGGATTGTAGTCGATGTGGTTTGCTGTGGATTGTATGTTTATAAAGAACTTTATTTTACGGCCGGACTGTACGGCCTTTATGCCCTAATTGCTATCGGAGGATATAAGAAATGGATACGAATGATGGAAGAGGAGAAATGAGACGGGTCGGTTGGGATTTCGTGCCGGAAGCGGTAGTCGTGGGGAATGGGGAGTTTCCCGTGTCGGCTTTGCCGTTGAGGATACTGGACACAGCTCCTTTTACGGTATGTTGTGACGGGGCGGCCGACCGTTGTTTAGAGTCGGGACGCGTGCCGGACAGGATTGTAGGGGATGGAGATTCGTTGAGCGTGGAAAACCAGAAAAGATATGCGGGTATTATCCGGTATAATCCGGACCAAGAGACAAACGACCAGACCAAAGCTGTGAGCTATCTGTTGGAAAAAGGATTTCGTCGGATTGCCATTGTCGGTGCTACGGGGCGTAGGGAAGATCATACTTTGGAGAATATCAGCCTGTTGATGGAATATATGCGGATGGGAGCGGAAGTACGTATGTATACGGATTATGGTTTTTTCGTACCGGTGAAAGGGGATTGCCGTTTTTTCTGTTGCAAGGGGGTACAGGTTTCGATTTTTGCTTTCGGCACGCGAGGCTTGCGTGGGGAAGGTCTGGCTTATCCTTTGCGCGATTTTGCCAACTGGTGGCAAGGGACGTTGAACGAGGCGACCGGTGAAGAGTTCGTGATACGTGGGGAGGGGGAGTATTTAGTGTTCATCAATATGCCGACGGTTTCTTAGGGACAGTTTGCCCGATGGGTACAGATACAAAAAAAAGAGTTGAAGAAACTTCAACTCTTTCCTATATATGATACTATCGGAATTATCCCAATTTGTTGATGTAAATGGCCAATTTAGATTTCAAATTGGCAGCTTTATTCTTGTGTATGATGTTTACTTTAGCCAATTTGTCTAACATCTTTTGTACACTGGGATACATCGCTGTAGCCTCAGCCTTGTCTGTCGTAGCACGAAGCTTACGAACAGCATTACGCATGGTCTTCGCGTAATATCTATTGTGGAGTCTTCTTTTTTCCTCCTGCCGTATTCTTTTTAATGATGATTTATGGTTTGCCATCTTTACGTTTAAATAATTCGTTCAACTTAGTAGTCCCTAGGAGAGTCGAACTCCTCTTTAGAGAATGAAAATCTCTCGTCCTAACCGATAGACGAAGGGACCAACGCGATTTGAGCTTTCGCTCTTTTGCTTTCTGAAACCGTTTTCAAGTCATTTGCAGACTACCGTTCTCATTTGCGATGCAAAGGTATGGCTTTTCTTTGAACCGACAAAATAAATCGAGGAAAATCTTTCAAAAAAATGTGTTTTTGGTGATTTTTTCCCGTATTTCGGTCGTTTTTCCTAATTTTAGTCCCCAAAAATGGAGATTTATGCAGGAAAAAACGCAAGGCGTGGTGTTGCGTACGCTAAAATACAACGACAATTCTTTGATTGTGGATATCTATACGGCCATACGTGGGACGGTGTCTTTCATGGTAAAGTTGCCAAAATCGCGTAAGGCGGCCCTCAAAGGTGTGTTCTTTCGGCCGCTTTCCATTTTGGAGATAGATTTCGACTACCGGCAGAAGTCGGCTTTGCAGCGCATACGGGATGTGCGGTTCAAGTATGTTTATCAGACGTTGCCGTACGACCCACGTAAGTCTTCCATGGCTTTGTTCCTGGCCGAATTCCTTTGCCGTGTGTTGAAACATGAAGAGGGGAGCGACACACTTTTTTCCTATATCCTCTATTCTTTGCAATGGTTGGATGCCAGTGGGGAGGGGTTCTCAAACTTCCATCTGGTTTTTCTCACACGGCTGACGCGGTTTCTTGGTTTCTATCCCAACGTGGAGGAGTGGCACAAGGGGGATTGTTTCGACATGGTGGAGGCTTGTTTTGTGTCCTCTTCCCCGTCTCGCCATGCATATTTGGAACCGCAAGAGGCGGCTCTCATCCCCCTCTTCATGCGGATGAACTATGATACGATGCGTTTTTTTGCGATGAACCGTCTGGAGCGCGGTCGTTACTTAGAGGTGTTGGATGAGTATTACAGGCTGCATGTCCCAGAGTTCCCTGAATTGAAATCCTTGGATGTCCTAAAGGAGGTTTTTGCCTGATTCCGAGCGTGGGGGAAGCAATGTCCGGGGCTTGTATGTCCTTAAGGGATATGCAAGAAAGCTTTGAATCACAAAAGGAAAAAGCCTATGTGGCTTCTTCCTTTTGCGTGTGCCAAATGAAAAGTCTATTGTCTTTTCAATATATAGTGTCCGGCAAGCTCGCCTTGATTGACTGTGCCCAGGCTGTCAGACAGCATAAAGCCTGTTTCGACACGTTTGAAATAAGTCTTTTCTCCGGAAGAAGGAGTAATCAGTTCAATCAAGTCCTTTGCCTTCAGGTGGTAAATGCCGCTGCTTTCATACTTCCCGTCTTTTTCGCCGATGTATTCTCTTTTATAGGTATAAGTGCTGTCTGCATTGATTGTCAGTGAAGCGCGGATGCCTTCACAGGATGCAGCCGGAAATATAGCTTCAAAGGTGCCCGTCATGGCGAGGGCGGTTGTGTCGCCGGCAGCTGCGGCAGCTTCCGTTGCTGTCGGTTCTGTTGTTGCAGCTTCTTTTTTCTGGTTGCTTGTGCAGGCGGCCATGCAAGCCAACAAGGCTGCTGCCAAGGTCTGATTCATTTTTTTCATACTTAAGATCCTTTCTTTTATAAGTTTGCCTTAAAACAGTTGTTTCTTCAAGACACACAAAAGTACATGTTATTTTTGGAATGAAATCATGAACCCGGATAATCTTTTCGACTTTAATATACCAGAGGACCCTTTGGGCAAAAAGGCAATGTGCACAATCTTGTTGGCTGACGGGTTTTCCGGATTATTGGCAACCGTCGCCTGCCGCAAAAGACGGGGCTTTACGGAAAGTGGCGTCAACGGCAATCAGAATCAATTTTTTATCCATAGGCTTTTGCAACTGGGCTGTTTTTTATATCTTTGCCTGATATGCAGACCTATATTCTTATTACCCTCGTCGTCATTGCTACCATCCACTTGATGATGGCCTCCGTGTTGTTCTTGTATTCCCGTTATAAGGTGCAATACTTGTCCTTGGCATGGATTATGGGCATATTCGGAGTGTTGACTTGTGTGTCCTTCCCGTTCATGCCCTTGCTCAAGTTCGCGAATGTCGGCTTGCTCCATCCTTTCATGCTTTTGTTGTTGGTGGTGACTTCTTTTCTTCAGGGCATTTATCCCTTGAGCATCCCCATGCCCGGATATTTGCAGTGGGGACGGATGTGGCGTTATGCCTCGCCGGCCATATTCCTTATTATATTATATGTCGCCAGTCTGCTTTTGGGAAACCGTCCGGTGATTGTCCATACCTACTCCGAACTGGCAGAGTGTTGGTGGGGGCCGGACATGTTGTTCCGTCTGGCAGGTTTGGGGTTGTCTGTCTACTATGTGACCAATATACTTCGCCTGCCCCGGTTGTTGGTCAAGAATGCCGAGATACCCCGTTATTTGAAAGGTTACGTGACCGCCATGGGGCTGAATATGGTGTTCTATATAGTAGTTACGGCAGTATTCAATGCCATGTTGTTATTAGTCTATTTCTATTTGTTCTGTCTTTTGAATATGTATTTGTTCTATCGGACATTGGAGACCATGGCCATCCATTTGCCTAAGCCAGAGATTGTAGAGGTGGATGAAGCACCCACGGAAGAGGTTATCGTGCAGGCCGAAAAGGAGGACTTCAACGAAACCAACCGGCGTCGTTTTGAGCGGGTGGAGTTCTTCATGCAACATGACCGTGAGTGGCAAGACAACACGTTCGGGCGCGACCGCCTGTGCGAGGCCACGGGAATCAACCGCCATTTGTTATTGCAATGCCTCCGGAGCCAAGGTTATAACAATTGCCACGACTACATCAATTCTTACCGTATCAGTGCATTGAAGCGCGGAGTGGCCGACGGCTCAATCGTCTCGGTGGCCGATTGTGTCGTTGTCGGTTTCGGCTCGTCCAAGACCGCCCGTATTTGCTTTGAGCGTATGGAAGGCATGAAGTTGGACGATTACCTGAAGAAAAGGTCTGCCCTCAACGCCAAGGCTTAGCATTGTGCTTGTTTCCTGTTTGGCAAAGTGCCGGGAAACAGAAATGTGGGGCGGGCCGGAACTGCGTTCCGTGCTGCGCCCCACACTTGCGTTATGGATAAAGTTCAGGTTTAGCCTTACCAGAGTCCTTCCCAGTGATTCCGGTTGGAACGGAATTCGCCTTCGAAGATTTCATCCTTTATTTCGATGTCGTTCCTGTCCCCGGTGCCCAGTGCGGATGTCGCGATAATTCCTGTTGTGTCCAATTTCACTATCCCCACAACGGGCGTGGTGTAAATGTTCTTTTTCATTTCGGTGTCTCCTGTTTTTATTTTACGATATGTTTTTTTCCGTTGATGAGGTAGATGCCTTTGGGCAGGCCGTCGGTAGTGGTGGCTTGGCTGCGCACCTTGATGCCGTTCAGGCTATAGATGTCGAAGGTTTGGCCGCCTTTCCCGGCTTCCACGTCGGAGATGCCGGTTCCGGTTCCCTCAAGGCGGATGCGCAGGGTATTCACTTCAGATCCGCTTACGGTGAAATAGGCTCCTGTGCTGCCCAGTGTACTGCCCTTTCCGCCGCGCATGATGTACTGTTCGCCTGCTTTCTCGGCTACGCCGTAAAGGCCTTCCATGTTCTTGCCTGCTTCATAGTTGCCGACGAAGGTCACGTTGCCGTGGGTTACGGAAGTGGGGACGGTTGCTTTGATTTCTGTGCTGATGTACAAGGGAGTGGCAGGTGCCTTTTCAAAATAAATGAGATAGGGCGTGTTGGCCATCATGCTTTCTGTTTTAGTGAAAGTGAGTGTAGTTCCGTCGCAAGCGGTGAAAGCTTGTACCTGTGTTGCACCTAATGTAGTGGGTGTAGTGTCGAATGGTAGGCATATCGTGTTCCAATTTGCCGCAAAATTACGGGAGAGAGTCACGTTGTAAAGCCCTCCTCCGGTCACTTCTAACGTTGTGGTGCCGTTTATGACAAGTTCTGGTGCGAAAGAGACTTTAATTATCTGTCCGATAGTGTTAGTCATGTCAATGTCGATGTCGGCTGTCATGTTGTCACCGTTTTTGGTGGCAGAGAGCACCACGGGGACATCCCCCAATTGCGGTCCGAGCCAACTTGTAACACCTTCTTTGTTTCCCTCTGTGATTTGTATGGTTTGGTTTGCGGTAAAGATATTCCCGTCTTCGCTTACGGTTAGGTTTTTCAATAAGATGTTACCTATGGGCATGGCATCTTCGCCTGCTCCCAATATGAAGTTGTCCAAGGCGAAGGAATAGGACGCGTCCGTATTCTTGATTAATCGGATAGTTGTGATTTGGGAATCTGCGGAATTGCCATTGACGGTCACGGTCAAGAAGCCGGAATAGTCGGTGCTTTCCAAGGGTATTTGTTCTTCTGCCTGCTTGAATTCCAACGTGTAAGTATGGAAGTTTTCTGTATTGGCACTGATGTCGTTCCCCTTCACCGTGATGGTAAGCTTGTGTGTTTCTTCATCGTAAGACTTCTCCACGATGGCGCCTATGCCGTCGGCTTTAGCGGAAAGTTTGCTTTCGTCGTAATCTGCCGTGATGGTATATTCGTATTTGTCTTTGCTGAAACCGTCGATGCTTTTGCCGTCGTACGAGAGTTCGGCTAATTGGGAATAGTACAAGTATTGCACGTCGTCCACTTCCAGTATGCTTTGGTCTTTGATGTTAGCACGCGTCCAATAATCGGCACTTGAAATGATGACATTCATTTTTTCAGGAATGGTGTTTTCTTGCCCTTTTTCGTAATTTAGCGGCACGATGATTTCTTGCCAGTCATTGTTTGTGGTAGTGGCGAATCCATAGTCGCATGACGCAATGAGCGTCCCGTTTGCCGTTCCACTCTCTTTTCCCATAACAACGCGGTCTACATCTTCTTTTATGTCGTTTGTTGTGTGTGACTTGATTCTTGAGCTGTAGGCCCCTTTCCACAGATAGGCGATTATGTGGGCGTTTTCATTTCCCTCTGTGGATGGCGTACGTTTGTACCATCCTCTGATGGCGTCAGGACGGAAAGTGAAATTCGTCCCGCCATATACGCCGCCATCGCAATCCGAAATAGTAGAAACGGCATAGACCCACGGGGTGCCAAATGTGATGAAAGCGGGTGCATTGCTACCTATAGTACCGACACCGACAAATTTATTGGTGAGAACCACGGATTTTGTTCCGTTTCTGCTTACACCTTGTGTTATGAGTTTTTCTTGTTTTTCTTGTGAAAAAAGGAAAGCCCAAACTTTTTGGTTTACGCTTGAACCGTTCCAATCCATTGGTTCGGTTCCCGGGCGTTGCCTGAAACCTTCGGCTCCACCCTTACTTGCGCTTTTACTTGATTGGTAGGAACTACCGCAAACTTCTTTCCATGCTTCAAAACCTGTATTTGGGAGATATTGCGCTTGTATTCCGCAGCCAAATGTTGCCCCCAATAACAAAGTAAACAATTTCTTCATTCTTATCTGTCTTTTTATAGTTTGTAAATAGCTGCTTTTAGTTTGTTTTGCCAATACAAAAGTAGGCAGAAAGGCCAAAAGGGCATTTCCTGTTTCGGTAGTATTTTCGGCTTTTACGGTAGTAATTTCGGTAGAATCACGGGTTTACCGTTTTTTGCCCGACGGAATGGGGCAGGGTAAGAAGAAAAAGGGGGAGGTGGGGCGTTTTGTCAATATAACGACAATTCGGATGCCATTGGCGGAAGGGGGAGAATCAATCTCAGGAGATTGAAAAATTGATCTCAGGAGAATGGAAAATCATTCTAAGCAGATTGATTTTTCGTTCTCCGCAGTTTTCCGAAGAAGGTCATTGAGGTTTGGGAAGTGGCTTGTATTCAGCTGTTTATACGACAAATGCCGATGAAGAACCCTCCATCGGCATTTGTCTTCTTTTTTTAGGGGAATCGCAGCCCGTTACTTTATTTTTTGATAACTTTCTTGCCGTCTACAATATAAATGCCTTTCTGCAATCCGTCGAGGGCATGGGCCTTGGCTACGTTGCTCTTGATCCGCATGCCTTGCAGAGTATAGACGTTTGTGGTCTCTGTTTGCTTTCCGACCCATGTGGAATGGATGGAGGACTCGAAATCGTCCTTACCGAAAGTCACGTGGATGATTTGAGTACCAAAAGTGAGGTCGAGCGTGCAGTAGAGCTTGGTGTTGGATATTTTTCCGGAGATGTCAATGGGAAGTCCATCCGGAAACAGGAATGACCACATCCAAAGGGTGCCGGGGTCGCCGTCGCTGAAAGTAGCCGTTTTCTGTTTCAGGTCGAAAACGTTGTAGTCACCTTGTGGCGTGACCGGAACTTCGCTGACATGTATGTTGCCTACGGGGATGGGGTCTGCGCCTTCCATCTTCAATGTGAAGTTTTTCAGCTCGATGTTGATAAGCCCTTCTTCCGGGAACTCTATGGAGACAGTGGTCGGCATGGGAGGAGTGGAGAAGTTGTCCACGGAAACTACCAAGTCGTCCGTATAATCATGTGTCGTGTTTTGGGCTTGTGCACCAAGCCATACGCCGCAGGCGGCGAGTGTTGCGAGTAGTAATTTCTTCATAACTTTGAAATTTTATGATTGATAATATTTTTATGTATTAATAATAATAAGCCATTCCGAAAGTGGCATAGAGTGGGAAGAGTGAGAACGTGACGGTTTCAAAGTCGCTTTTGAACACATCGTTCATACCCCAGTCCAACAGTCCAAAGACGTTGAGATGCTTCTTTATACGGAAGTCGGCACAGAATTCCATCCCCCAAGAAAAATGGCGCATGTTGTCGCTGAAGTCGTAAGAAGCCGGATTGTCGGTACCGATGGTTATCTTTTGTCCCACGGGTGAGCCTTCGCGCAAATAGCCGTCGAAGACTTCGCCGTCGAAGTCACGATAAATCCAATAGCTGACGTAAGGGCCGAGATTGAATGTCCATCTGGCTCCTACACGGTAGGTGGCCGTTACGGGAATCGTGAATCCCGTCATGCGGGTCTCGGTAATGTCCGTCCCCGTGAAACGTCCTTCTACCACGTCTTCGCCCATCACGATGGCCATGTTGTAGTTTTTCACCTCAGCCCCCGTGCGCATGCCTTGCATGAAAAAACGAAGTCCGGCGGAAAGTCCCCATCTCGTATTGAAGTACTTATATCCGTCTATTCCTAAACTGAAACCGCCCTTCGGAGCGAATTCGTTGATTTTACGGATTTCCTTGGGAAGAGGAAGAGGAGTCGTTCCGCCTAGCACGAATCCGGCCCTGACGACATAGCCCATACCGTCGTGGTCGGATGTCGGTCCCCATTTCGCATAGTTGGCTTCCCGGTTCTCGCGGTTTTCCTTCATCAGTTCTTTGAGGTCTTGTGCCTGTAACGTGCCCGTGGCTGATGACAGGGCAAAGATTAGGATATATTTCAGATGTTTCATGTTCTCTTCTTTATTATGGGTTATTCTTCACAAACCACTTTCACTTCATCTACCAACAGCGTGCTTCCAACGGCACCGCAGAAACTGGCTCCTTCGATGCTGGAAGTGAAGACGACAGCCAGGTTGTAGCCGTAAGCCTTTAGTAGTTTCTCGTTTACGTTGCCGCTATATTCAAAGGGGATGTCAAAGCGGGTCCATGTGTTGAAATCATGCACCGGATTTTGGATGCGTGCCAAAGCCACGATGTTAGGGTGGGTCAATACGTCATCGCCTTTCAGGGTGACAGGTTGCCCGTGCCCGTCCGTGTTCTTGTATAATACGGCATATAAGTCCGGCTCGTCGATGCGGTCTTCAATGATGGTGCCTTTTCTGTTCTGGAATTTTTCGCCTGGCTTGAATTTGTAATATCCTTCAAAGCGCAATGGTTTTTTGTTGAACGGCAGGCCGAAGCGCGTGGCGGCCATGGCATCTTTCAAGGCGTTGGCCACATCAAACGTCCCGATAAACAAGTTGCCTGCTGCGATGCGCATATTGACCATGACACCGAAAGGACCGGTGTCACACGTTTCGAGCTTGACGGATTGTCCGTTTATGGCATCCTTTGTCCACGGTATCGTAGGGAACTCGTCGGGTTTGGCTGACGAACGGCTGATGGCGTAACCCGGGTTGCCGGTAGCCCATTGGGGGACGTCGTTGCCGTGTGCCGATTTTTCGAACCACTCGTAATAACGTCCATTGGCTTCCATCTTAATGTTTTCAAAAGAAAGGTCGGTCTCTATGGGCTGTATGAGTGCGAACTTTACATGATAATCCCGGTGCCATTGCCGGTCTTCGGACATGACCCGGTAGCGTATGCCGCCGTGCGTGAAGTCTTGCACACTACCGTTTTCGGGTGTGATGGAGGCACCCGGAGTGAGCTTGAAGTTTATTTTCAACGCTTGCAACTGCGTGGAGTCTGTGAAGTCTTCGCGCAGATAAAACACGATGGACGTGTCGGACGACGCCACGTCCTTCACTGCGTCATTCGGGGTGAAGAACAAAGCCTCCTCGTCAGATGCGAGAACATAAGCCTCTTCTATATCACACTCAGAGTTGGCGGGTTCGTTTTGTATGCAAGAGCTTAACGAAAAAGCGGCAAAAAGAGAAAGTCCGCATAAGATTTTCTTCATGAATATACAAGTCTTAAATTAAAACCAAGGCAAAGGTAATGAAAAAGGTTGGTTAAATTGCAAAAAACGGTATAAAGAGTTATTTTACCATTATTTCCTTTCGTGCGCAGGCAGACGAATAGAAAAGAAAACACCGATGAAATCGGATGTTTTTAATATAATCCTGGCAAATGCTGTCTTTTACCTGTTGTTCCGGCCTTCTTTGATTTTTGTTCTACCACGGCATGCAGGATTACGATGTCGGTTTGCGGGCGGTCGTGGGAGTCTGTCGCGGTGGATTGGATGTTTTCTACCACATTGAGCCCTTCTATGACTTCGCCAAATACGGTGTATCCTCCGTCCAGCCCGGGTGTGCCTCCGGTGGTGAGGTATTCTTGCTCCATTTCCCTGTTGGTTTCAAAATCACCATATAGGCCACCTCGTAATCCCGCCCAGGCAAAGGCCAGTTCCCGGGGGCGGTATTTCTTTCCCCATACGATGTAAAATTGCGACCCGTTGCTTAGGCGGTCCGGGTTGTTTGCGTCATTTTCGCGCGCCATGGCCACCGCTCCTCTTTTATGGTATTGGAAAGGCAGGTCTATTTCGGGAGCCAACATATATCCCGGCCCTCCTTCTCCCAATATCTTTCCGCCCGGTGCCTGTTTGGAATTCGGGTCGCCTGCCTGGATGACGAAGTCTTTCACGACGCGGTGGAAGAGCGTTCCGTCGTAGAATCCTTCTGAAACTAATTTGAGGAAATTATCCCGGTGGGCCGGTGTTTCGTCGTTCAGCGCGATACGAATGTTGCCCATTGCGGTTTCCAGTCGCACAATCGAACGTTTTTCGCGGATTTTCCCTTGGGTGTGAAATGCGGTTGTTCCTATTAGGAATACCAATAACAAGAGTTTTTTCATAAGGTTTCAGTCTAACTGCGGGCAAAGATAGTAAAAACTATTTCTGCCGGGAAATAAATCGCTCTTTTTCTTGCAGATGCCTCGCGTTCTTTCTTCATGGAGTTATTAACAGCATGTCGATAAATATTTTATTATAATAAGGTGTATGTGTCTATGAAAATTCGTACCTTTGACCTCGCGTAATGTAAAATATTGATGGAAGAAGCAGTTTATCACGTCCCTGTCTTGTTGAAAGAATGTGTAGACGGTCTGGTGGTCAATCCTGCCGGGGTATATGCCGATGTCACTTTCGGAGGAGGAGGGCACAGCCGGGCGATTGTGTCCCGGTTGGATACGGCCGGGCATTTGTATAGTTTTGACCAAGACGAAGATGCCGAGGCGAATATCGTTGCTGACGGACGTTTTACGTTTGTCCGGAGCAATTTCCGGTACCTGAAGAACTGGATGCGCTATTACGGCGTGGGAGAGTTGGACGGCCTGCTGGCTGATTTGGGCGTGTCGAGCCACCATTTCGATGATGCGGAACGGGGCTTCTCGTTTCGTTTCGACGGGAGGCTGGACATGCGGATGAACCAGCGGGCGCAGTTGACAGCGGCGGATGTGTTGAATGATTACGCGGAAGAGCGGTTGGCCGACATTTTCTACCTGTACGGCGAATTGAAGAATGCCCGTAAATTAGCCTCATGGGTGGTGAAAGCCCGTATGCACAGGAGGATGGAGACGACGGAAGAGTTCATGGAGGTCGTAAAGCCTTTGTTTGAGCGTGACCGGGAGAAGAAAGAATTGGCTAAGGTGTTCCAGGCTTTGCGTATAGAAGTGAACCAGGAGATGGACGCCTTGAAGGAGATGTTGACGGCTGCGGTCGAATTGCTCCGCCCGGGAGGCCGCTTGGTGGTGTTGACCTATCATTCTTTGGAGGACCGGATGGTGAAGAATTTAGTCAAAACCGGAAATGTGGAGGGCAAGCGGATACAGGATTTCTATGGCAATGTGGATTGTCCGCTCAGGGCTGTCCATAATAAAGTGATAGTGCCGGGAGAAGAGGAGCAGCGTGCGAATCCCCGTAGCCGCAGTGCCAAGTTGAGAATCGCGGAAAAGAAATAAAGGATGAAGGAAGAACTGGATTTGGAAGAAAAAACGGACGTGGAACTCGTCGGTGTGCCCACGGAGGAAGCTGCCGGAAGTCCCGGAGCAGAGGAGGCCGAGCCGGGCGGGGGGCTGTCCGAGGGGGATGGCGTGGTGCCGGGCGACGAGGAAAAGGCCGGGCCGGGTGAACTGTCTCCTATCAAGGCTTTCACGGAGAGTGAGGGCGTGGACCAACGTCCTAACGTGTCTTTACGCGAGATATTGGGTGGGGATATCCTTACGGCCGGGTGGTTGCGTCGCCAGATGGGATTGATTTTACTCTGTACGTTTTTTGCCATCATTTATATCACGAACCGTTATTCCGCAGAGCAGGAGATGATTGAGATTGAAAAGTTGAAGACGGAATTGACGGAGGTGAGATACCGTGCGCTGACCCGTTCTAGCGAGTTGACCGTAAAGACACGGCAAAGCCAGATAGAAAAAAGTTTGAGACAGACTCCGGACAGCGTGCTGCAAAGTCCGAAAGAACCTCCTTTTTTGATTAAATCCCAAAACGAGGAAGAAGAATGAACTTCGACAATAAAAAGATAATGCCCCGTTTCTTCGTGGTCATCGTACTGATGAGCTTGGGCGGTTTGTATATATTGGGCAATGCGGCCTACCTGATGTTCGTGGAGAGCGAGTATTGGACGCAGGTGAGCCGTAAACTGGTAAAAGAGAATGTGCCCATTCCTGCCAAGCGTGGAAACATCCTTTCGGCAGACGGGCAGATTATGGCCAGCTCCTTGCCGGAATATAAGATCTATATGGATTATGTCGCGTCGGACAAGAATCCGGAGACGGCCAAGGAACTGCAGGCTTGGAGGGACAGCGTGTTGATGGCCGACTTGGATTCCATTTCCCGGGGGTTGAGTAAAATCTTTCCCGATAAAACCGCCGGATATTTCAAGAAACGGCTGGAAAAGGGAAAAAAGTTGAGACGGAGGAACTGGCAGATATACGGCCGGCGAATCTCTTATATCCAGTATAAGGAGTGCAAGAAACTGCCGTTGTTCCGTGAGTCTCCTTTCAAGGGCGGGTTCTATGCAGAGGAATTCAATCAACGAAAGAAGCCTTACGGCTCATTGGCCACGCGTACGTTGGGGGCTTTGTATGCCAGTAAGGATTCGGCGCGTTACGGACTGGAGCTTTCCTACGACTCCATTTTGAGGGGCAAGGAAGGCGTGTCCCATCGTGCCAAGGTGCGTAACAAGTGGTTGAGTCTGGTGGATGCCCCTCCGGTGGATGGTAATGATATTGAAACGACCATCGACGTGTCCATGCAGGATGCGGCGGAAAAGGCGTTGTTGAAACAGTTGAAAAACATCAATGGCGACGTGGGCGTGGTAGTGCTGATGGAGGTGGCCACGGGAGATGTGAAGGCCATTGTGAACATGACGAAATGTGCGGATGGCGAGTATCGCGAGGTAAAGAACAACGCCGTGTCTGACTTAATGGAGCCCGGTTCTACTTTTAAGACCGCGTCCATCATGGTGGCACTGGAGGACGGAAAGATTTCGAAGAATGATTTCGTAGACACCGGTAACGGACAGTGGGAGATGCACGGGCGGGTGATGAAGGACCACAACTGGCGGCGTGGCGGTTACGGAAGAATCAGTGTGCCTGAAGTGCTGATGTATTCTTCCAATATCGGGGTCAGCCGCTTGATAGACGACAACTATAAAGACCATCCGGAAAAATTCGTGGACGGGCTGTATCGTGAAGGAGTGGGCATTCCCCTGAATGTACCTTTGATGGGAAGCGGAGAGCCGCGGGTGCGCCGCCCGAAGAAGGACGGCAGCAATTGGTCGAAGACGGCCTTGCCGTGGATGAGCATCGGGTATGAGACCCAGATACCGCCGATAGCCACATTGACTTTCTATAATGCCATAGCCAACGGTGGAAAGATGGTACGTCCGCGTTTTGTAAAAGCCGTCCGGAAGAATGGCGAAATCGTGCGCGAATTCCCGGTGGAAGTCATCAAAGAGCGGATATGCTCTCCGAAGACCCTGGACGACATTCAGGAAATACTGGAAATGGTAGTAAGTAAGGGACTGGGCAAGAAAGCCGGATGCAAGGATTTCAAGGTGTCGGGGAAAACCGGTACGGCACAAGTGGCCCAAGGCAAGGGCGGCTATCATGGAGGCCGGATGAAATATCTTATCAGTTTCTGCGGCTATTATCCTTCAGACCGGCCGAAATACAGTTGCATCGTCGCGATACAAAAGTCCGGCCTGCCTGCTTCGGGAGGGGGGCATTGCGGTCCGGTGTTCAGCGAGATTGCCCAAAGCGTCATGGCGAAAGGGGTATATCGCGATGTGTCGGAAGCATCAGATTCGGCTTCCGTCTTCGTCCCGGATGTGTTGGACGGTGACTTGAATGCCACGCGGGCAGTACTGAAAGAACTGGATATTCCTTTTAAACAAGACTGGAGCACGGACAAAGGTGGAAAGAGCGTTTGGGGGAAAGCGGTGAACAGCGGGAATGCCGTGACGTTGCGCGGTGACAATACGCCGATGGAAATCGTACCGGACGTGAAAGGCATGGGGGCGAAAGACGCCGTGTATATGTTGGAGAGCCGGGGATTGAAAGTGAAATTGGAAGGCGTGGGGCGTGTGGTTTCGCAGAGCATCCCGCCGTACGTCAAATATAAGAAAGGGCAAACCATACAGATTAAATTAAAAAGATAAGAGGGAAGCATGATGATGGAGTTAGATATTTTGCTGAAAAGCGTGAGTGTCGTACGGGTCGAAGGCGATACCGCACGGAACATTACGGGAATCAATATGGATTCCCGGCTTGTGCAGCCGGGCGATTTGTTTGTCGCCGTCAAAGGGACGCAGGCCGACGGTCACGCTTATATCGGCAAGGCGATAGAGAAAGGAGCCGTGGCCGTAGTGTGCGAGGCATGGCCGGAGGTGCAGGCTGAAGGGGTGACGTACGTACAAGTGAAGGATTCCGAAAGTGCGGTGGGGCGGTTGGCTACGGTGTTTTACGGTGACCCGACCTCCAAATTGCAACTTGTCGGAGTGACCGGTACGAACGGGAAAACTACGATTGCCACCTTATTATATAATATGTTCCGGGTGTTCGGTTATAAGTGCGGACTTTGTTCCACGGTTTGCAACTATATAGATGACGAGGCTGTCCCGACAGAGCATACCACGCCTGATCCGATTACGTTGAACCGTTTGTTGGGGCGTATGGCAGACGAAGGATGCAAATATGCTTTCATGGAAGTCAGTTCGCATGCCGTGGCCCAGCACCGTATCGCAGGTCTGAAGTTCGCAGGAGGTATTTTTACGAACCTTACGCGCGACCATCTGGATTACCATAAGACATTCGAGAACTACCGCGATGCCAAGAAGGCATTTTTCGACGGTTTGCCCAAAGGGGCTTTTGCCGTGACGAATGTTGACGACCGTAACGGAATGATCATGGTGCAGAACACAAAGGCTGTCGTGAATACTTATTCTTTGCGTGCGGCTGCCGATTTCAAGGCAAAGGTGTTGGAAGAGTCGTTTGAAGGAATGTGCTTGGATGTCAATGGCAAAGAGGTGAGTGTCCCTTTCATAGGCCGTTTCAATGTATCCAACTTGTTAGCTGTGTACGCTGCAGCCGTTTGTATGGGGCGCGGGGCTGAGGACGTTTTGGTAGCCCTTAGTACATTGCGCCCGGTGAACGGGCGTTTCGAGACGATTCGTTCCCGGGAGGGAGTGACAGCCATTGTCGATTACGCCCATACGCCGGATGCGTTGGCCAATGTGTTGTCGACCGTGAACGAAATACTGAAACGGCGCGGCGAAGTCATTACGGTCTGCGGTGCCGGAGGCAACCGTGACAAGGGTAAGCGTCCGATTATGGCGCAGGAAGCGGTGAAAAACAGCGACAGGGTAATCATTACCAGTGACAATCCGCGTTTCGAAGAGCCGCAGGAAATTATCAACGATATGTTGGCCGGACTGGACAAGGAGCAAATGCGCAAGGTAATCTCCATTGTCGACCGTAAGGAGGCCATCCGTACGGCCTGCATGATGGCACGTCCCGGCGATGTGGTGTTGGTGGCCGGGAAGGGGCATGAAGATTACCAGGAGGTGAAAGGCGTGAAGCATCATTTTGACGACCATGAGGTAATAAAAGGAGTATTTGGCATTTAACCGTTGCGCGCATGTTGTATTATTTGTTTCGATTTTTAGGAGAGTACGGGATTCCCGGTTCGCACATGTGGACCTACATCTCTTTCCGGGCTTTGCTGACCTTGATTCTGTCGTTGGTCATTTCCGTCTGGTTCGGGGAATACTTCATCAAATGGATGAAACGCCACAACGTGAGTGAGGCGCAACGCGATGCTTCCATAGATCCCTATGGTGTGGAGAAGAAGGGTGTGCCCACGATGGGCGGTGTCATTATCATTGTGTCCATCATCATCCCCTGTTTGCTTTTCGGGCGTTTGCGTAACATCTATATGATACTGATGCTGATTACGACTGTGTGGTTGGGCGTTTTGGGGTTTGCGGACGACTATATCAAGATGAAAGTAAGCAAGGATGGTTTGCGCCCCATTTACAAGTTGGCGGGACAGACCCTTTTGGGACTTTTTGTCGGCCTGACATTGTGGCTTAGTCCCGACGCAGTGATCCGGGAGAATGTTTCGACACAGCGCTTGGGCAACACAGAAGTCGTTGTGCACAAAAGCGAGAAAGTGAAATCGACCATTACCACGATTCCGTTCGTGAAGGACAACAATTTGGATTATGCCGAGATGATGAGCTTTTGCGGAAAATACAAGACGGCTGCCGGGTGGTTCTTGTTTGTGGTCATGACGACCTTGGTCGTGGTAGCCGTGTCCAACGGGTCGAACCTGAACGACGGCATGGACGGCATGGCGGCGGGCAATTCGGCTATTATCGGTGTGGCGTTGGGCGTATTGGCCTACGTGTCCAGTCATATAGCCTTTGCCAGTTATCTGAATATCATGTATATACCCGGTTCGGAGGAACTGGTCATCTTCATCTGTGCTTTTGTCGGGGCATTGGTCGGTTTCTTGTGGTATAACGCCTATCCTGCCCAGATATTCATGGGGGATACGGGCAGTTTGTCCATTGGAGGCATCATTGCCGTGACGGCCATCATCATACATAAAGAATTGCTTATCCCCTTGATGTGTTTCGTGTTCCTGATGGAGAGCCTGAGCGTGATTCTGCAAGTGAACTATGCGAAATGGGGGAACCGGAAAGGACTGAAGTTAAGAGTGTTCAAGCGAGCCCCGATCCATGATACTTTCCGGGTGCGCCCGGGGCAGTTGGCTCCGGACGTGAAAGTGCTGTGCAACTGGCCTAAAGGATGTTGGTTAGAGTCGAAAGTTACGGTCCGTTTTTGGATTATCACGATCATCTTGGCGGCCATGACGATTATAACGTTAAAAATTAGATAAGGAAGAAGCTATGGGGAAAAGAATGGTAATATTGGGAGCGGCCGAAAGCGGCGTGGGTGCTGCAGTGCTGGCTCAGAAAAAAGGCTTTGATGTCTTTGTTTCCGATATGGGAAAAATCAAACCTCATTATGTAGACATGTTGGACCGTTACGGGATTGCGTGGGAAGACGGCGGCCATACGGAAGGATTAGTCCTGAATGCGGACGAGGTGATAAAAAGCCCGGGAATACCGGAAGATGCCCCGATGGTGTTGAAAGTGAAAGAGGCCGGTATCCCTATCATTTCGGAAATCGAGTTTGCTGGACGTTATACGCATGCCAAGATGATTTGCATTACGGGCAGCAACGGCAAGACTACCACGACATCCTTGATTTACCATATCTTCAAGAAAGCGGGTTACAATGTCGGGTTGGCCGGGAATATCGGCCAAAGCCTGGCCCTGCAGGTGGCCGAGAAAGATTATGACTACTATGTGATAGAACTGAGCAGTTTCCAGTTGGACAACATGTACCGTTTCCGGGCCAACATTGCCGTATTGCTCAACATCACGCCCGACCATCTGGACCGTTACGACCATTGCATGCAGAATTATGTGGATGCCAAAATGCGCATCTTGCAGAACCAGGAAGAGACGGATGCCTTCGTTTATTGGAATGACGACCCGATTATCCGGAAAGAATTGGAGAAATACCAAATCAAGGCCAAGAAGTGTCCGTTCTCCATCTTGAAGAAAGAAGGGATGATAGGTTATCTGGCCGACGGGCAATATGTGATAGAATACCCCACGCCGTTCAACATGGAACAGGAGTCATTGGCTTTGACCGGGAAGCACAATATGTATAACTCTTTGGCGGCAGGCATCACGGCCGACATTGCCGGGGTGAAGAACGAGGTGATTCGTCAGAGCCTGAGTGATTTTGAAGGCGTGGAACACCGCTTGGAGAAAGTGGTGCGTGTGCGTGGCGTGGATTATATCAACGATTCCAAGGCCACCAACGTGGATGCCTGTTGGTACGCATTGGAGAGCATGAAAACGCCCACGGTATTGATTTTGGGAGGAAAAGACAAAGGGAATGATTATGAGGCCATAGCCGAACTGGTGCGGAAAAAATGTGTGGGACTGGTGTTCCTTGGGGCAGACAACGGGAAACTGCATGCCTTTTTCGATTCATTCGGTATTCCCATTGCCGACACCCATAGCATGAAAGACTGCGTGGAGGCATGTTACAGAATGGCCCGTCCCGGCGATACCGTATTGTTGAGCCCTTGTTGTGCCAGCTTCGATTTGTTCAAGAACATGGAAGACCGTGGCGAACAGTTCAAATCATTGGTAAGGGCGTTGTAAAGTAAGGGAGCGAAAGGATGGTCACACCTGTAAAAGTTTTAAAGAAGTGGAGCCTGTTCGAAGGTGACAAGGTCATTTGGATGATTTTGTTCTTCCTCGGCATGATATCCATCATAGAAGTGTATAGTGCCTCCAGTAATATGAGTTACAAGACAGGGTATTATTGGAAGCCGATTCTGCAGCATGCCTCATATTTCGTCGTAGGCGTGTTGGCCACGATTTTGGTGCATAAGATACCGTGCCGTTATTTTAAGTTGATACCTTTGGCCGGCATACCGTTGTCCGTATTCTTGCTTGGGATAGCCATGTTCACCACGAAGGTGAACAACGCGAGCCGATGGCTTGAGGTGGGCGGTATCGGTTTTCAGCCTTCCGAGATAGCCAAAGGCGTATTGATAGCCACGACAGCCATGATTCTTTCGAGCATGCGTGACGAGGCCGGTGCGCAACGTCGTGCGTTCAAGTGGATTATGGGCGTTTCGATGGTAATCTGTGCGCTGATTGTCCCCGAAAACTTCTCTACGGCCGCCATGACTTTCCTGGTCATTCTGGTGATGATGTTCATAGGCGGGATACCTTGGAAACAGTTGGGCACCTTATTGGGCATTATCGTTATTGCCGGAGCCGGTTTGTTCTCATTTTTGCGTTTTGCACCGGACTCTACGACAGAATCCATGAGCGAATGGCCCGGCTTGCACCGTTTGCCTACGTGGGCCAGTCGTGTACGCGGGCATGGGAATATACCGGAGGATGCGGCGGATTACGACCTGACCAAGAATCCGCAGGTGACGCATGCCAAGATAGCCATTGCCACATGTAATGTGATAGGCCGGGGGCCGGGAAATTCCGTGGAACGCGATTTCCTGCCACAGTCGTTTTCCGACTTTATTTATGCCATCGTCATAGAGGAACTCGGATTGGGCGGCGGAGCTTTCGTCATGTTCCTGTATATCGTGTTGCTCTTCCGGTCGGCCAGGATAGCCAGCCGGTGCGAGCGGAACTTCCCGGCTTTCCTTGTGATGGGGCTATCGTTGATGCTCGTCACGCAAGCCATGATTAATATGGCAGTGGCCGTCGGGGTCTTTCCGGTAACGGGGCAACCCTTGCCGCTAATCAGTAAAGGGGGTACCTCCACTTTGATTAATTGCGTGTATATGGGAGTCATCCTGAGCGTAAGCCGTTCGGCCAAGAAAAAGCCCCAGGTAACGGAAGAAACTGAAGATTGAAGAAAGATTCGCATGAGGGACGGTAATGTTCCCGGGAAGGGAACGGACTTTCCTTTATGTCATGATTTATGATTCTCCATCCGCTGCTTGCCCTTTGTGGAAGGCTTGTGGGTGGTTTCGTGTATAGAAGGCTTGTTTTCAAGAAGTTATATTCTTTGAATTTATTGCCGTAGATTGGAAAACCGGTCTCAGGAGATTGAAAAATCGTTCGACTGAGAATGAAAAATCATTTGGCGCAGATTGAAAAAACGTTTGCCGCAAGTGGATGAGAGAATGGGCTGAATCAAATGATTTTGTAAGGAATAATTCTTATCCGGAATAAAATAAGGAAGAAAAAAGGATAGAAATACCGGATTTATTATTATTTTTGCTGATAAAATTCAGTTTCATGAGAGAAGAGTTAAGGATTATCGTGAGCGGAGGAGGAACGGGCGGACATATATTCCCTGCCGTGTCCATTGCGAATGCCATCAAATCGCAGCATCCGGAAGCCGAGATATTGTTCGTCGGAGCCGAGGGGCGGATGGAGATGCAGCGTGTTCCGGCTGCCGGTTATCCTATCAAGGCATTGCCGATTTGCGGTTTCGACCGCAAGCATTTGCTGAAGAATATTGCCGTGCTTTTCAAGATTTGGAAAAGCCGGAGAATGGCGAGGAAGATTATCAGTGATTTCAGGCCGATGGCGGCCGTGGGAGTGGGAGGATATGCCAGTGGTCCCACGTTGAATGTGGCCGGGGCAATGGGAATCCCCACATTGATACAGGAGCAGAATTCGTATGCCGGAGTGACCAATAAGTTGTTGGCCAAGCGGGCCGATAAGATTTGTGTGGCTTACGACGGAATGGAGCGTTTTTTCCCGAAAGAGAAAATCATCCTGACGGGAAATCCTGTCCGTCAAGGTTTGTTGGAAAATACCAAAAGCCGTGAAGAGGCTTTGGCGGATTTCGGCTTGCTGCCGGGGCTGAAAACGGTGCTTCTGATAGGCGGCAGCTTGGGGGCGCGTACTTTGAACGAGAGCGTGCTCGCTAATCTTACGGCTATTTCGGCTTCCGGTGTGCAGTTTATCTGGCAGACGGGAGGTTATTATTTTGCCCATATACAGGAACAGTTGAAACTGAAAGGGCAGCCCGACAATCTGTTCGTGACGGATTTCATCGCCAAGATGGAGGACGCATACGCGGCTGCCGATTTGGTCATTTCAAGGGCCGGGGCCAGTAGCATCTCGGAATTGTGCCTGTTGGGCAAGCCGGCCATATTGGTGCCTTCGCCGAACGTGGCCGAGGACCACCAGACTAAAAACGCGTTGGCTTTGGTCGACAAACAAGCCGCGCTTTACGTCAAAGATGACGAGGCCGTGGACAAATTAATCGGATTGGCCCTGAATGTCATCCGGGATGCGGACAAATTGTCTGCATTGGGCCGGAATATCAAAGCCATGGCCTTTACGGACTCTGCCGACCGCATTGCGGAAGAGGTTTGTAAACTCGCCGTGGCATATAGGGAAAACCGCGATTAAGCGAGCGCGGAGGCAAGCTTGCTTGCCTCTGCCGAGCGGGAGCGGTTTATTTAAAGGAAGAAGTAGAAGATGGAAATGAACGCGATAAAAGCAGTGTATTTCGTAGGAATAGGGGGAATCGGCATGAGTGCCATAGCCCGTTATTTCCTGCAGAAAGGGCTTTGTGTGGGAGGTTACGACCGCACGCCTTCCGAACTCACGCGGAAGTTGCAGGAAGAGGGTGCCCGGATTCACTATGAAGAGGATGTGGAACAGATTCCTTCCGCTTGTCGGGACAAGGACGCTTGCCTGGTGGTTTATACACCGGCCATCCCCTGCGAGCATGCCGAGTTGGCCTATTTCAAGGCGAACGGATTCGAGATAGAGAAACGTGCGCAGGTGTTGGGCGCGTTGACGCGTGCCCATAAAGGACTTTGTGTGGCCGGGACGCACGGGAAAACCACCACATCGTCCATGGCGGCCCATATCCTGCACCAGAGCCACGTGGACTGCAATGCCTTTTTGGGTGGCATCACCAAGAATTACGGTACGAATTACATTCTTTCTCCGAAGAGCGACTACGTGGTCATTGAAGCCGACGAGTTCGACCGTTCTTTTCATTGGCTGACGCCATACGCGTCTGTGATTACAGCCACCGATCCCGACCACTTGGATATCTACGGGACGAAAGAGGCCTATTTGGAAAGCTTCAGAAAATATACTTCCTTGATTCGTCCGGGAGGTTTTTTGGTCCTGCACGAGGGACTGGAGATGCAGCCGGATGTACAAGAGGGGGTGATGACCTATTCTTATAGTTGCGGGCACGGGGATTTCCATGCGGAGAACATCCGTATCGGTGACGGTGAAATATATTTTGATTTTATCTCTCCGTTAGGGCATATCAAGGATGTGCAGTTGGGCGTTCCCATAAGCATCAATATCGAGAACGGGATAGCGGCCATGGCCTTGGCGCAAATCAGCGGCGTGACACCGGAAGAGATAAAGCAAGGCATGGCTTCGTTCAGAGGAGTGGACCGGCGTTTCGATTTCCGCTTGAAGAGCGATAAGGCCGTTTTCCTGACGGACTATGCCCATCATCCGGCCGAGATACGTCAAAGCGTGATATCTGTCCGCGAACTGTACCGGGGAAAGAAGATTGCAGCGATATTCCAACCTCATCTTTATACGCGTACACGTGATTTTTATAAGGAGTTTGCCGGGAGCCTTTCGCTGTTGGACGAGGTGATTCTTACGGATATTTATCCTGCCCGTGAAGCGCCTATCCCGGGCGTGACGAGCCGGCTGATATACGACCGTTTGGCTCCTACGGTGAAGAAATGCCTGTGCCGGAAGGAAGACGTGCCGGAAATAGTGCGGCAGTCGGATGCGGATGTGTTTATATTGTTGGGAGCCGGAGATTTGGAATCCTATGCTCCGCAGATTACGGAGGTATTGGAAGAGAGATGATTAAGAAGTTGGCCATTATATTGTTTTTGGTGGGACTGTTTTGCTATTTTATCGCAGCAGTCACGGTGCTGAACAAACCCAAGGAAGGGCTTGTGTGCAATGGCGTGGAGGTTGTGGTCGAAGACAGTCTGCGGACCGGTTTCATCCAGTCGGGAGAAGTGTTGAGGCTGTTGGAAAGCCGCAAATGCAACCCGACGGGACAAAAAATGGACGAGGTGATGTTGAGCCGGATAGAAGGGGCTTTGCGGAAGAATCCTTATATCGAGGACGTAACAAGCTATAAGACGCCCGGCGGGAAGGTATGTGTGCGCATCAAGCAACGTCTTCCTATATTGCATGTCATGTCTTCCGACGGACAGGATTACTATCTGGACCGTGCGGGCCGGCAGATGCCGAAATCCTCCTACTACGCTGATTTGGTCGTGGCGACCGGGGATATCACACCGCAGTATGCCCGGCAGAATCTGACTCGTCTGGGAAGGCTGATACAAGATAACCCGTTCTGGAACCACCAAATCCAACAGATTCATGTGCTAAAGAATGGTGAGGTGGAATTAGTGCCCCGAGTAGGGGAACATACGATCCTTTTGGGGCGTCCCACGAATGTGGAAGACAAACTGGGCAGGATGAAAGAATTTTATACGGAAGGACTGAACAAGGTGGGATGGAATAAGTACTCCCAGATCAGCCTGAAGTATAACAATCAAATTATTTGCAAGAAAAATAAGAAATGATATGGCTGTAGAGAAAGAAATCATTGTAGCGATAGAATTCGGTTCCTCGAAGATACGGGGTGTGGCCGGGTGCAAGAATATAGACGGCAGTGTGCAGGTGTTGGATATCGAACAGGTAGATGCACGGAACTGTATCCGCAAGGGTGTGGTATATAATATAGACAAGACCGTGATGTGTTTGAAACACATTGTCGACAAGATGGAGAATGCGTTGGAAATGCGCGTGCGTAAGGTTTTTGTCGGAATAGGAGGCCAGTCGTTGCGGACGAAGAAGAACACGGTGTCACGTCAGTTTGCCACAAAAACCGTGGTATCGCAAGAGTTGGTGGATTCTTTGCTCAAGACCAACAGGAATACGGTATATGCCGGCTATGAAATACTGGAAGTGGTTCCGCAGGAATACCATGTCGGTTTGGATACTACGGTGGATCCGGTCGGGGTCCTGAGCAGCCAGATAGACGGAAACTATCTGAATATCATTGCCAAAACGGAAATTAAAGAATATATTCTGAAATGTGTGGAGGCGGTCGGGCTTGACGTGGCCGGCATGTTTGTGGCACCGATGGCTTTAGCCGGCTGCGTGCTGACGGATACGGAGAAGCGTTCGGGCTGTGCTCTTGTGGATTTCGGTTACGGAACGACTACTGTCGCAGTATATAAAGGCAACTTGTTGCGCCATCTGGCAGTGATACCGTTAGGAGGAAATAATATCACTCAGGATCTTTGCAGCCTGCAAATTGATGAGGACGAAGCGGAGGGACTGAAGATGAAATACGGGTCGGCTTATTCCGATCTGAGCAGTGAAGAACTGGCCAAGAATCTTTTGGTGAACAACGGTCGTACGATTGAGGAGCGTTTGTTGGTGGACATTGTAGAGGCTCGTGAGGAAGAAATCTTGAGCAATGTGGCAGCACAGATTCGTAACAGCGGCTATCAGGATAAGTTGTTGGCCGGAATTGTCATTTCGGGTGCGGCATCCAATGTGAAGAACCTTGATAAAGCGGCAGCAGCCCGTCTTCATCCGGATAAAACGCGTTTTGCGCGTATTGTACCTTTTGCCTTACAAGCTGTTCATGCCGAGCAGGTTGTGAAGGACGGTTCTTTGAATACTTTGTTAGCGTTGATGAACGAAGGAAACCAGAATTGCGTGGAACCCAAGGTCGTAATGAAGGAGGAAGTGCCCGAGGAGGTTGCAGAAGAACAGGAAATGCCGCAAACGGCTCCCGGTTTTGTTCCGGTAGAGGAAACGCATAAGGAAGTCTACGAAAGAGAGGAACCGAAAAGTAAAGGGGGGATTTGGAAGAAGTTTAAAGAGAAACTTGTGGATTTGACTAAAACGGTAACTGAAGAATAACATAGAAAAACAAAATAGATTATGCAAGAAGAAACAGACATACGGTTTAACTTCAAAACGAACAGCCCGAGCATCATTAAAGTGATCGGAGTTGGGGGAGGCGGAGGTAACGCCGTCAATCACATGTATAAGGAGGGTATCCATGATGTGAGTTTTGTGCTGTGCAATACCGACAATCAGGCTTTGAGCGACTCTCCTATCCCGACGCGTCTGCAATTGGGGACAGAAGGATTGGGGGCCGGAAACCGTCCCGAACGTGCTCGTCAGGCAGCCATGGAGAGTTTGGACGGTATAAAAGAAATGCTGAACGACGGAACCCGTATGGTCTTCATTACGGCCGGAATGGGAGGCGGTACCGGAACCGGTGCAGCTCCCGTGATAGCACAATGTGCCAAGGAAATGGGTATCCTGACGGTCGGTATCGTGACTATACCGTTCCGTTTTGAGGGATTGAAGAAAATAGACCAGGCATTGGACGGTGTGGAGGAAATATCCAAGCATGTCGATGCGTTGTTGGTTATCAATAATGAACGCTTGCGCGAGATTTATCCGGAGCTTACTGTGCTGAATGCTTTTGCCAAGGCAGACGATACGTTGTCCGTTGCCGCCAAGAGCATAGCCGAAATTATTACGGTACATGGCATTGTGAACCTCGACTTCCAGGATGTGACCACGGTGCTGAAAGACGGTGGCGTGGCCATCATGAGTACTGGATTCGGAGAGGGTGAAGGGCGTGTGCGCCAGGCCATTGAAAGTGCGCTTCATTCCCCGTTGCTCAATAACAACGACATATTCAACTCCAAGAAGGTGTTGCTGAGCATTTCGTTCTGCGACCAGGAAGAGAGCGACCAGTTGACCATGGAAGAAATGAACGAAGTGCATGAATTCATGAGTAAGTTCGGTGACGATGTGGAGACGAAGTTCGGACTGGCCACGGATGCTACGTTGGAGAAGAAGGTAAAGATCACGGTGTTGGCTACCGGATTCGGTCTGAAGAACGTGCCGGGCATGGATAATGTGATGGCCAAGCATGGCATTGAAGATGAAGAAGCGCGGGCTCAGAAAGAAGAAATAGCCGTAAAGAAAGCCGAACGCCGACGTGAGTTTTACACGCATGACATGAACCAAAGGGAAATCAAGCGCCCGCATCATCTTTATATTTTCGGAGAAGACGACTTGGATAACGACGATGTGATTTCCATGGTGGAAGATACGCCTACCTATAAGCGTAGCAAGGAAGTGTTGTCCAGTATCAAAAGCAAGACAGCCGGAATGGAGAACGCGGCCGATGGCATGGCGGCAGGAACTAATGGAGAGGAAAAGTCGATGATAGTGTTTTAGTATATAATAAGAAGAAATAAGATATGGCACTTTTTGAACAAATCAGTAAGGATATCGTAGTGGCCATGAAGGCCAAGGATAAAGTCGCGTTGGAGGCGTTGCGGAACATCAAGAAGTTTTTCTTGGAAGCCAAAACCGCTCCGGGAGCAAACGATGAGTTGACAGATGATGCGGCAATGAAAATTTTAGCTAAACTGGCCAAGCAGGGCAAGGACACTGCGGCTTTATACGTAGGGCAAGGACGTCAGGATCTGGCCGACGAAGAGTTGGCTCAGGTAGAAGTCATCAGCCGTTATCTGCCCAAGCAGCTCTCGGCAGAAGAACTGGAACAGGAAATCAAAGCCATTATTGCTGCCGTAGGCGCTACGAGTGCCAAGGATATGGGCAAAGTGATGGGCACAGCCACGAAACAGTTGGCAGGCAAAGCTGATGGTAAGGCTATCAGCTCCTTGGTAAGGCAATTATTAGCCTGACTGCTGAGGATAAACTCAACGAAAGCCGGATGTGACGATACGGGATAAAGGTAGAGTGTCATTCAGCTTTTGTTGATTATTGTCCGGTTCTGAAGGACGGGATATTGAAACGGAAATGAGAGCGGAACGGGGATTTCAAACCTTATATGTTTAATATTTCTTAAAATATTCAGCCTTTATCTTGGATACTGATAGTTTCATTCTATTTTTGCAAAATAGAAGTTAATTTTAAACGTAATGTGGGCGCATAGTTGGAAAAAGGTTAGTTTGTGGGTGCTATTGATGTCCTTTAGTTCCGTAAGCACTTCGGCTGTAGACCGCGTGTCCATCCGGGCTAAGGCAGATTCGGTAGGGCATGACGTGTCTTTTTCCGAATATACCCATGTCTACAAGACGAAGAGAGTCTCTTCGACTTATCCAATTAAGATTAAGATGAAGGGAGGTTCGTTGTTGGTTACGAGCCGACATTCCCAGATGCTTCCGGTGTATAAGGGTAATGGCGTATTTTACGGGTTGTTCCGACTGAACAAAGGGACAAACTGGATTAGTGGATTGCCGAAGGGGACTTATATCATTAACAACTCTAAAGTGACGGTATCGTGAGACTTCTTTACGAATATGGAAGATTGAGTTAAAGATGGAGGTTTGCTGTTGCAATGGAGACAAAGGAAAGAATCATGCCGGATAAAGCTGTGACATTAATCGATCTTGATGACATCATACGGACGCGTGCCGGAAAGAAAGCCAGATATATTCCCGGTTTTCTGATTAACGGGCTCAAACGTCTCATTCATCAGGATTTTATTAATGAGTATCTGCGTCAAGGTTATGTGGGTGTTGACTTTTGTGAACACACATTGGCTTATTTGGATGTGAAAGTAAAGGTGGACGGCTTGGAGAACATTTCCGATTTGTCCCGGAAATATACTTTTGTGTCCAACCATCCGTTGGGTGCCATAGACGGTGTGACTTTGGGAATGGTGCTCGGGCGTCATTACGACGGGAAGATTAAGTATCTGGTGAATGACCTTCTGATGAACCTGAAAGGATTGGCTCCCCTGTGTATACCTATCAATAAGTTGGGGAAGCAGGCGCGTAATTTCCCTCAAATGGTAGAGAATGCTTTTCGTTCTGATGACCAAGTCATCATGTTCCCGGCCGGCATTTGTTCGCGGCGTATGAAAGACGGCAGCATAAGGGACTTGGCATGGAGCAAGACATTTATCGTGAAAAGTGTGGCTGCCCGGCGGGATGTGGTGCCGATACATTTCATAGGGCAGAATTCCGACCGCTTTTATTCCATCGCGGAATGGTGCAAACGGTTGCATCTCAAGTTTAACCTGGCCATGCTGTTTTTACCCGATGAAATGTACCGCAGCAGGCATGGCGAGTATCGGGTCGTAATCGGGAAACCGATACCATGGAGCACGTTCGACAAGTCCAAAAGCCCCCAACAGTGGGCACAGGAAGTGAAGGAAAAAGTGTATAAGTTATAAAGAGAAGAAAACAGATTGATGATATGGAAGAAATCATAGCTCCGGTGAGTAAAGAGCTGCTGAAGGCAGAACTGACTGCGGATAAGAGGTTGCGTTATACGAACAAAAGCCACAATGAGATATATGTGGTGACGTGGCAGGATTCACCGAATGTACTTCGCGAAATCGGCCGTTTGCGTGAAATCGCTTTCCGGGCTGCCGGTGGAGGTACGGGGATGTCGCTCGATTTGGATGACTTCGACATGATGGAAGAACCCTATAAGCAGTTGATCGTATGGGACCCTGATGTAGAAGCAATTTTGGGAGGATACCGCTATTTGATTGGGGCAGACGTGAAGCTGCGTGAGGATGGGCAGCCCATATTGGCTACTTCCCACATGTTCCACTTCTCGGAAAACTTCATGAAGAATTATATGCCCTATACGATAGAGCTCGGACGTTCGTTCGTGACGTTGGAATACCAGAGTACGCGACAGGGTTCAAAAGGCTTGTTCACTTTGGACAACTTGTGGGACGGTCTGGGGGCATTGACGGTTTTAGTGCCTGACGTGCGCTATTATTTCGGTAAGATGACCATGTATCCGTCTTATGACCGTTATGGGCGTGATATGATTCTGTATTTTCTGAAAAAGCATTTCGAGGATAAGGACAGGCTGATAGTGCCGATTCATCCCTTGCAGTTGGAAGCCGATACGGAGGAATTGGGTAAATTGTTCGTTTACGAGGATTTCAAGGAAGACTATAAGATACTGAATTCGGAAGTGCGCAAGTTGGGTTATAATATCCCACCTTTGGTGAACGCCTACATGGGGTTGTCGCCCACGATGAAGATGTTCGGCACGGCTATCAACGACGAGTTTGGCGACGTGGAGGAGACCGGCATCCTGATTGCCGTGGACGAGATTCGGGAGGAAAAGCGCAGGCGGCACATTGAAACCTTCTCCGGACGCGGATAACGGGGGAGGCGGCATGAGGTTTCTCGGTTATACGAAAGGCAGGCTCATGCCATTGATTTTACGGTATAAGTCCAAGGCATACACGTCCGTCATGCCGGAGATGTAATCCAATACGGCCATGATGCGGTCGTAGAGCCGTTCGGCTCCGATGTCGTACTGTTGTGACACGCGGTTGATGAGTAACTGCGAATACGCTTTCTCAGGGTGGCATACCGCTTCTGTCATGAGTTCCAACAGCGTGGTGATAACCTGAAAACCGGCCAGTTCGATATCCACGACATCCTTGCTCCGGTAAATCTTGGCGTATGCCATGCTTTCGCAAGCTTTGTAAGCCTTTCGCGGCGTTTCGGAAATGTGGTCGATGAGGCAACCTTCAAAGGTGCCGGCCAGGATTTCTTCTTCATTGTCCAAAAACACCTTCACGCATTCACTTTCCAAGCAACCGATGACACAGGAACGCAGGTAGACGATTTGTTCGTTGATGTCACTGACGTATTGCAGGTTTTTCCGGATACTTTTCTGGCGTTCTTCCTCAAAGAAGCCCAACAATAAGCTTTGGGTCTCGTCCGTACTGAGGATTTTCAGTTTATGCGCATCCTCGATGTCCATAATCTCATAACAAATGTCATCGGCCGCTTCTACCAAATATACGAAGGGATGGCGCACATATCGCAGGCTGCCTTCTGCGCTGGTCTGGCGAGGGATGCCCAGTTCTTCGGCTATCCGTTGGTAGACGGGGATTTCGCTTTGAAAGAACCCGAATTTGGCATGTCCGCCGGCCAGATTGGACGAAAAGGGGTATTTGACGATGGAAGCCAAGGTGGTGTAAGTCATGACAAACCCTCCGTCGCGCCGGCCTTTGAAGTGGTGGGTCAGCAACCTGAATGCGTTGGCGTTTCCTTCGAAATGAATCAGGTCGTTCCATTCCCGTTCGCTGAGCCGGTCCCCGTTCGTGGGGTCGCAGTAGGTTCTCAGCCAGTTGCCTTTGCCTTCGCTGAAGAATGTCCCTATGGCTCTTTCGCCCGAATGTCCGAAGGGCGGATTTCCCAAGTCATGTGCCAGGCAGGCGGCCGACACGATGGCACCGGCTTCGGTCAGATGGCTTCCGTGCAGTTCCGGATGCTTCTGTAAGAGTGCCCGTGAGATGTCGTTGCCCAATGAACGTCCTACACTGGACACCTCCAGGCTGTGGGTCAGCCGGTTGTGGACGAACACACTTCCCGGGAGCGGAAACACTTGCGTTTTGTTCTGCAAACGTCTGAACGGTGCGGAGAATATAAGACGGTCATAATCGCGTTGGAATTCCGTGCGGTCGTCTTTCCGGACTTGGTGGTATTTTTCCAATCCCAACCGTTTGTTGGATATCAGTTGCTGCCAATTCATATTCATTCTTGTAGATTCTTCACAAAAGTAATTAAAAAGGTTGACATTCTCTCTTTTTCTCAAAAAATCAATGGCTGTGTTCCGGGAATTGGTTATTTTTGTACCTCAAAAACAATCATTTCTATATATAATGGAAGTACGTGTTATTAATAAATCGCATCATCCGCTACCTCAATATGCCACTTCGGACTCGGCAGGAATGGATCTTCGTGCCAATCTGGACAGCCCCATCGTGTTGAAGCCTCTGGAGCGTTGCCTGGTGCCGACGGGACTCTATATCGCTTTGCCGCACGGGACGGAGGCACAAATCCGCCCTAGGAGCGGACTGGCCTTGAAAAAAGGAATAACCGTGTTGAACTCGCCGGGGACGATTGATGCGGACTACCGGGGGGAGATTTGTATCATTCTGGTCAATTTGTCATCCGAGCCGTTCGAGATACGGGACGGAGAGCGGATTGCGCAAATGGTTGTGGCAAGTTATGAGCAGGCCGGATGGAAGCCTGTGGAGAGTTTGGATGATACGGAAAGAGGTGCGGGTGGTTTCGGCCATTCGGGAGAAAAATAAAGTCAGTGAAGAAGGTTACAGTTTTGATATGCGGAGTTTGGGCCATGTTGTCAGCCTGTTTCACGTCTTGTGTGACGGGAGGGAAGACGCAAGGTATATCGGCCGAGGCACAACGCCGCTTCGATTATTATTATGCCGAGGCCGTGAAGAGCAAGTTGGCCGGGCGTTACGATGATTCTTTCGAGTTGTATAAACATTGTTTGGACATCAAGCCCGATGCGGCCGAGGCGTTATACAATCTCGGATTGTATTATCTGGGGATGGATGACTCTGCCCGGTGCGCGTCGCATCTGTCCCGTGCGGTGGCTTTGGAACCGGATAATATATATTATAAGGAAGCCCTTGCGTCTTTTTATTTGCGCAACCGGAATGATGTGCAGGCCGTGCCTGTGCTCGAAGATATGGTGCGGTGCAATCCGACCCGTTCGGATGTATTGGCGCAGTTGGTTAATATGTACATGAACCGTGAGCAATACCGCGAGGCGATTAGTGCGCTCGACCGCATAGAGACGCTTGAAGGCAAGAACCTGTCCATCAGCATGGAGAAGTTCCGGCTGTATCGTGAATTGAAAGAGGACGGTAAGGCCTTTGCCGAATTGGAAAGTCTGGCGCGCGAGAATCCTAACGATTTGGCTTATCGTGTATTAATCGGCGATCAATATCTGTTGCTGCAACAGCCGGACAAGGCTCTTGCCGTTTATGAGGAAGTCCGGAAGAAAGAGCCCGGGAACCAGGCTTTGCGCATGTCCATGCTCGATTATTATAAGCAGACGGGCCAAGATTCGCTTTATCAGACCCAGTTGGATGCAATCTTATATGGAAAAGAGACTGACGAACGGGCCAGGGTCATGCTCATGCGTAACTATATCGTAGACCAAGAGAATGCGCATGCCGACAGCACTTTGGTATTAGCCGTTTTCGACCGCATCTTCGATGCTGTCCCTGAGACGGTGGATATGCTGACGCTTTATGCCTCCTATCTGCAAATGAAACATATAAATGGCCAGCTCGAACCGGCTTTGGAACGCATCCTGAAGCTTGAGCCGGACAATCAGGTGGCTTTGTACCAGTTGGTGCAACTGGCTGTCCATGCCAATGACTATCCGAAGGTGGCGGACATTTGTACGCGTGCCATCATGCATTACCCGGAACAATTACCCTATTATTTCTATTTGGGTTTTTCTTATTATCAGCTTGAACGTCAAGACAAGGCTTTGGATGTGTTCCGCAAAGGCGTGCGGCAGATCAAGCCGGATACGGACCACGGCATAGTGGCCGATATGTATTCCATCATGGGCGACTTGTACTACAGCAACGGACTGAAAGACTCGGCTTTCATCGCATACGACTCTTGTCTGGTGTACAACCCGGAGAATGTCGGTTGCCTGAATAATTACGCTTATTATCTCTCGTTGGAAAAAAAGGATTTGGACAAGGCAGAAGAAATGAGCCACCGCACGATTGTGGCGGAACCGGGAAACAAGACCTATATCGACACTTATGCCTGGATTCTTTTTATCAAGGGGAAGTATGCTGAGGCCAAGCTTTATATGGACCGTGTCCTTGTAGGGGACATCGGGAAAGACGAAGAAGTGTCCGGAGGAGTCCTGGAGCATGCCGGGGATATTTATGCGCAATGCGGCGACATGGAGGGTGCCTTGAAGTATTGGAAGATGGCACAGGAAAAAGGGGGTGATGTTTCCCGGCTTTTGAAAAAGAAGATCCAAATGAAAAAGTATATTGAAGAATGAAGAGAATGAATTTCGTATGGGGTGTCCTGGTTGCCGTTTTTGTATTGTGTCTGTCGGCTTGCCGTTCCACTAAAAACATAACGCAGACGGAGCCGCATGATGATGGTGGTGCCGTGGAGTGGGTAGACAAGATGGCGTTGTCCGGTTTGAAGGAGGGGACTGTCACTTCGAAAATGAACCTTGACTTGAATTTGGGCGGGAAATCTTTGTCGGTGGGCGGAAGCTGTAACTTGAAACGGGATGAGGTGATCCAACTTTCGCTTGTGGCCATGGGCTTTATGGAAGTAGGACGTCTGGAATTTACGCCCCAATACATGATGATGGTCAACCGGATGGGAAGGGAATACGTAAAGGTGGATTACGCGGACGTGCCTTATTTGCAGCATGCCGGTGTGGATTTCTATACGTTGCAGGCTTTGTTTTGGAACGATGTGTTTGTGCCGGGACAGGAAGGCCGTTGGCAAGAGCGGGACTTTACCATCTCGAAGAATCAGGAAAGTACGATTCTGACCTCGAATAGCGGTTCGTTGTTGCAATGCCAGTTCGTGGTCGACTTGCTGACCGGGTTGATTCGCAATACGTCCATTGCCGTTACAGGTCAAGGTTCCGTGCCCCGTCTGAACTGGACGTATCAGCATTTTGCGAGTGTGGAGCAAAAAAGTTTTCCCGACAAGATGCAATTATCCGTCACGGGAGCGGGGAAAGACCTGACGGCTGTCTTTTCGCTGAGCAATTTGAAATGGAATGCGAAAAGCATCGAGTTGACTTCGGAACCGGGCGGAAAATACAAGAGGGTCAGTCCCGACCTTATTTTAAAACAACTGATAAAATGAAATGTAGGTTGGTCATGTTTTTTACGGTATGGATGCTCGTGTCCGGCGGAGGAACGTTGGAGGCGCAGACCAATCGTAAGATAAAGGCACTGCAAACTCAGAAGAAAGAAATACAGAAAGGCTTGACCCGTTCCCGGAAAGAACTGAAAACGACGGAGAAAACCGTAGCCACCAAGCTGCGTGACATCAGCATGATAGCCAACCGGTTGGAGGCACGACAACGTTATATCGACACGATGGAGGTGCAGTTGAAAAAGGTCAGCGACCAGGTAAATGCACTGGAACGGAAGGTGGAGCGTACGGCAGCCGAATTGGAAACAAAGAAGGCCGATTATGCCAGAGCCTTGCGTTATGCACGGGCTTGCAAGTCGGTGGGGAGTCCTTTGCTTTTCGTGCTTTCCACTCGTTCTGTGACTCAGATGTACCGTCGTTCGCGTTATGCCCGGGAATATGCCAATTATCAGCGTACGTTGGCTGAGCAAATTGTACGTAAGCAGGACGATTTGTTGGCGCAGAAGAACGAATTATTGGGTGTGAAAGCCGAGAAAAACCGTTTGATTGCCGAATGCGAGCAGCAAAAGGCTTTGTTGCAAAAGCAGCATGACGAAGAGCAAAAGAACGTAGCCGGATTGCGGCAGAGGCAGAAGCACCTGAAAAAAGAGGTAGAACAACAGCAACAGCAGCTTTCCGCTTTGGACAAGAAGATAGACCAGATGATAGCCTACGAGGTGGAGCAGGCGCGCAAGAGAGCCGAGGCTGCCCGTAAGAAAGCCGAAGCCGAGGCACGCCGGAAAGCGGAGAAGCAGCGGAAGCAGGGCCGTAATCAAGCCGCTTCGGGAAAGAAAGAAGGGAAAAAATCTTCTTCCATCCCTCCGGAGTATAAATGGATTACGCCTCAGGAACAAGCCCTGAATGGCAATTTCGTCCGGAATAAAGGGAGGCTGCCGGTTCCCATTACGGGAAGTTACATGGTGGGTAGCCATTTCGGAACCTATAATGTGCCGGGCTTGAAGAACGTTCGTTTGGATAATAAGGGAACCAATTACGTAGGGCGTCCCGGAGCTATGGCACGTTCCATTTTCGATGGCGAAGTCTCGGCCGTCTTCCAGTTTGGAGATACCAAGAACGTATTGGTGCGCCATGGCAGTTATATTTCCGTCTACTGCAACTTGTCTTCCGTGCGGGTAAGCAAGGGACAGAAGGTCAAGGCGCGTGATATCTTAGGTACGGTGGAGGACGACGGTACGGGTAATTGCGTGCTGCACTTCCAACTGCGGAAAGAGACTCAGAAACTGAACCCCGAAGTCTGGATAGGGCGTTGAGAGGCTTTCAGCCGGAGCCGCAAATCTTTCTTTATATCTGTAGGCCGTCCAACAGCTCGATGTATAAGGCTATGGCTTCCCGGATTTCCGTTACGGTGATGTATTCGTCCGCCGTGTGGGAACGTGAGGATTCGCCCGGCCCCATTTTCAAAGACGGGAAGTGCATCAGCGCCTGGTCGGAGAGCGTAGGCGATCCGAAAGGTGTGCGTCCCAAAACTTTGGCTTTGGCCACAATGGGATGGTTCTCGTCTATGCGCGAAGAATTCAGGCGGAAAGAGCGGGCTTTCACTTCACTGCCGACATGGGCGCAGGCTGTCCGGTAGATTTCTTCGTTGGAGTAGTTCTCATTGCTGCGTACGTCTACGGTGAAAGCGCACTGGTCTGGCACGACGTTGTGTTGCGTGCCGGCATGGACGACCGTCACGCTCATTTTCACGTCTCCCAAGAGCGGTGAAGTCTTCGGGAACCGGTACGTCCTGAACCACTCCATGTCTTTCATGGCTTTGTAAATGGCGTTTTCCCCTTCGTTACGTGCCGCGTGTCCCGACTTGCCGTGGGCCGTGACATCCAATACCATCAGCCCTTTTTCGGCGATGGCCGGTTGCATGCCGGTGGGTTCGCCCACCAAGGCCAAGTCGATGTGCGGCAACAGGGGGAGCACGGATTCTATACCGTTCTTTCCCGAGACTTCTTCCTCGCACGAGGCTAAGAAGATGAGGTTGTAGGGTTGTTCTTTACCGGATAATGTGCAAAAAGCCTGCCACAAAGCGACCACGCTGGCTCCGTCGTCGTTCGTGCCTAATCCGTAAATACGTTCGCCTTCCCTTGTAGGGCGGAACGGGTCTCGCGTCCAACTTGCAGCCGGTTTCACGGTGTCGATATGTGCGTTCAACAAGAGGGTGGGGCGCCCGGTCCGGTAAAACGGCGAGATGCACCAAAGATTATGTCCTGTACGGCAAGGCGTTTTGCCCCGTTCTTTCATGAAATTTTCCAATAAGTCGGCCACTTCCTTTTCTTCCCTGCTTACGGAGGGAAGGCTTACCATCCGTTCGAGCAGGCCGATGGCTTCCTGTGTCAATGCTTCAATGTCCATAATTGTGTTTCTTTGAGGCAAAGTTAAGGTATTTTGGAGAAAAATTAAATATTTTGAGGTTTTCTTGTACATCGTTTCATTTAAAACCATAACTTTGTAGATATTAAAAAGTCAAGATTATGCTGAATACAAGTCTTTTCTCAGTGCTCGTCCATGAACAGGCCAAACGTTATGGCGACAGAACGGCCATGAGCTATCGCGATTATGAAAAGAATGTGTGGGTGCCGGTTTCCTGGAACCGGTTTTCGGAAGTCGTACGGAAAGTATCTGCATCCCTGTTGGCCTTGGGGGTGGATGTGCAGGAGAATCTGGCTGTTTTTTCGCAGAACATGCCCGAATGCTTGTACGTGGATTTCGGGGCTTACGGCGTGCGGGCCGTCACGATACCGTTTTACGCTACCAGTTCGGAGAGCCAGGTGGTTTACATGGTGAACGATGCCGGGGTTCGTTATGTGTTTGTCGGCGAACAGTACCAATATGACATTGCTTTCCGTAGCATGCCCCATTGTCCGACGCTCCAGAAACTGATTATTTTCGACTCTTCCGTGGTAAAGAATCCTCAGGACACGGTGTCGGTCTATTTTGAGGATTTCCTGCAAGCCGGTGCCGGACATGAAGAGAATGAGGAGTTGAAGCGGCGTGCGGCCGAACTTCGGATGGACGACTTGGCCAATATACTTTATACTTCGGGCACCACGGGAGCCAGCAAGGGGGTGATGCTGAGCCACCGGATGTATCACGATGCGATTATCGCCAACGACGCGGTCCTGACGCTTGGGGAAAAGGATGTCGTGTTGAACTTCCTTCCTTTCACCCATGTGTTTGAACGGGCGTGGTCTTACCTTTGCCTGTCCGAAGGCGCGCAGTTGGCCGTCAATTTGCGGCCTGCCGACGTGTTGCAGTCGTTGCAGGAAGTGCATCCGACGTGCATGTGTGCCGTACCCCGTTTTTGGGAGAAAGTATATGCCGGCGTGCAGGAGAAGATAAGGCGGAGCAATCCCGTACAGCGTAAGTTGTTGCATGAAGCACTTCAGGTGGGCAAGGCATATAACGTGCATTATAAGATGCGCGGTCTGATTCCTCCCGTTTCACTGAGGCTGCGGTATACGTTTTTCGAGAAAACCGTAATCGCTCTTTTAAAACGGACCTTGGGTTTTGAGAACGCCAACTTTTTCCCTACTGCCGGGGCTGCCATTCCACCGGTTGTGGAAGAATTCGTCCATTCGGCCGGCATCAACATGGCGGCCGGTTACGGGTTGACGGAGTCCACGGCCACGGTCTCTTGCGACCGGAAGGGGCAAACCAAGACGATAGGGTCCGTGGGGCGTATTATCGGAGGATTGCAGCTGAAGTTCGGTGACGACAATGAGATACTGCTGCGCGGAACGTCCATAACCAAAGGATATTACCGGAAGGATGAGGCGACCCGTGCGGCCATCGACGAAGACGGATGGTTCCATACCGGTGATGCCGGTTATCTCAAGAACGGTGAGTTGTTCCTCACCGACCGGATTAAAGACTTGTTCAAGACCTCTAACGGGAAGTACATTGCCCCGCAGATGATAGAGTCGAAACTGGTGGTGGACCGTTACATCGACCAGATAGTAGTGATTGCCGACCAACGCAAATTCGTATCGGCGCTTATCGTTCCCGAATACAACTTGTTGAAGGAGTTTGCCGAACGCCATCATATCCGGTATGCCGATACGGCGGATTTGTGCCGGAATGCCGACATCAACAAGATGTTGCTCTTCCGTATCAATACCTTGCAGCAAGAGTTTGCCCATTATGAACAGGTGAAGCGCATCACGTTGCTGCCCGAGCCGTTCAGCATGGAAAAAGGAGAGCTGACCAATACGTTGAAGGTGAAACGTCCGGTGGTGAACCGTAACTACGCGGCCGAGATAGAAGCCATGTACGTGGAGGATACGCCGCCGGAAGTTCCTTGTCCGCCACCGGTGACTCCTTCTGTCTGAGTGTAAAACTCTGCCATTATGGCAGAGTTTTGAGAACATTCACAGACTAAAAAAGGATAAGAAGTATCGTTATGGAAAGAAATCTTGTATAAAAATACGGCTTTTCAGGACTGAAAATGCAAATATACGGTATATATGCAAATCGTTGTGCTGAGAACAAAAAATCGTTTGGCTGAAAGCGATTTTTTGTTCTCAGCATGTTTTTCGCATGTTCTCAGTACAACGCAGAATAAGGGGGCTTAAAAGGGTATAAAGACCTCTTGTTTTGGGGTGTTTTTTCTTTATTAGCCTGTTTTTCGATTACAAAAATCCGAAACAGATAGTCGTGCAGAGGGACGAAATGGAATCATCCCGGTGGCGACATTGCCGCAGGTTGACGGAAATACGGTTTCTTTTGTCAAGCCGGATGGACGAACGACCGACGGTTTGATAAAAAGGCATGCTTTGAGATTCGTTTATAGACGGGTAAGGACGCGGATGCTCTCAAATAAGCGATTCTCGGACGATGAAAACTGACAAAATGGCAGACTTGGGGGGCTGCATACCTTTGTCTATGCTTGTCCTTTTTTATTTTTGGGTGGAATAGATAAGATTTTTGGTTTTTTATATCTATCTTTGTGATAAAGTTTTGAGTTTATGATAACCATTGAGCAACTGAAAGATATTAAGACGCGTACTGAGGCGCTTTACCGCTATCTGGATATTGAAAACAAGAAAATCCAAGTGGAGGAAGAGCAGCTCCGCACACAGGCACCGGGGTTTTGGGACGATGCCAAGGCTGCGGAAGAACAGATGAAAAAAGTAAAGGGCTTGCAGAAGTGGATTGACGGTTATAAGGAGGTCAAGACGCTGTGCGATGAGTTGGAACTTGCTTTTGATTTCTACAAGGAAGAGATGGTTACCGAAGAAGAGGTGGACGGATTGTACAGTCGTACGGTGGATGCCCTTGAAGACCTTGAGCTGCGCAATATGTTGCGGCAGGAGGAAGACCCGATGGACGCGGTGCTGAAAATCAATTCCGGTGCCGGAGGTACGGAAAGTCAGGACTGGGCGTCGATGCTGATGCGCATGTACATGCGTTGGGCGGAATCCCATGGTTATAAATGTACCATTAGCAACTATCAGGACGGCGATGAGGCCGGTATCAAGACGGTGACCATGCAAATCGAGGGCGAGTTTGCCTACGGCTACCTGAAATCGGAGAATGGCGTGCATCGTTTGGTGCGTGTGTCGCCTTACAATGCGCAGGGCAAGCGCATGACTTCGTTTGCATCGGTGTTCGTGACGCCTTTGGTGGACGATTCCATAGAAGTGTATGTGGATCCTTCCCGTGTGTCATGGGACTTGTTCCGTTCCGGAGGTGCCGGCGGACAGAACGTCAACAAGGTGGAGACCGGCGTGCGCTTGCGCTACCAATATAAAGATCCCGATACGGGCGAGGAAGAAGAAATCCTCATCGAAAACACGGAAAGCCGCAAGCAGTTGGAGAACCGTGAGAATGCCATGCGCCTTTTGAAGTCGCAACTCTACGACCGTGCCTTGCAGAAACGTAAGGCCAAACAAGCTGAAATCGAGGCCGGAAAGAAGAAAATCGAGTGGGGGAGCCAGATACGCAGTTATGTGTTTGATGACCGTCGTGTGAAAGACCACCGTACGAATTACCAGACATCGGACGTGAACGGGGTGATGGATGGGAAATTGGATGGCTTCATCAAGTCCTATCTGATGGAGTTTGCCGGAGGAGAATGAGTTTTACCTTTAAAACGATACGACTATGAGTGTGAAAAAACAAATGAGACGTGCCGCTCGTGCCGCCCGTGAAGAGAAGAAGCAGAAACGCGCAATGGGAGCTTTGATCGGTGCCTTGGCGGTGCTGATTGTCTTGGGTATCATTGCTTTCGCCATCATGGGAAATGAGTTTTGAAATAGAACGTAAGTTTCTGGTCACGGGCGACTTCAAGTCGCAGGCATACAGTAGCAGCCGTATCCGGCAGGGCTATATTTCTACGGTGGGGAAGGCTACGGTGCGTGTCCGTATTCGCGACGACAAGGGGTATCTCACGATAAAAGGCCGTTCGAATGAAGCGGGCATCTCGCGTTATGAATTCGAGACGGAAGTACCCTTGCAGGACGCGGAAGACCTGATGAGGTTGTGCGAACCGGGTGTAATTGACAAGACGCGTTACCTTGTGCGGTCGGGGCGGCACGTGTTCGAGGTCGATGAGTTCTATGGCGACAACGAAGGGCTGATTATGGCCGAGGTGGAACTTTCCGACGAACAAGAAGCTTTTGAAAAGCCCGGTTTCATCGGACGGGAAGTCACAGGCGATCGCCGTTACTACAATTCCCACCTTCGTACTTATCCGTATAAACTTTGGCGGGAAGGATAGGGGTGCGAAGGCGTAGCGTGCGGCGAGCTATGCTTTCTTGCGCATTTTCCGGGTGAGCATGCCGCTGAGGACAATGCCGGCCAATGCTCCTATGGCATTGGCGGCCAAGTCGAGCCAGTCGCCGCTCCGGTCGGTGGTGCAGTAGGCTTGTGCCAATTCGATGAGTCCGCTCATGGCTACCGGTCCTATATAGAGGGCAAGGGCACGTGGCATGGAGGGGGAAGCCTTCCGCACACGCCAGTCTTCCATCCATAAGACAAATGCCAACGAACCATACATCAACAAGTGCGCCCACTTGTCAATAAAGCGTACGTTGGCCAGTTCGGTCTTGGGTGGGGTAAACAGCGAGAGATACCAGATTACGAGAATGAGGATAACGCTAATCGGATGTCTTCTTATCCATTTTGTTAGTTCGTGCGTCATATAAATAACAATTTATCTGCAAAAATAATTCTTTTTTCGTACTTTTGTCGGCATTACAGGTCTAATTTTTAAGAACGGGCTTATGTCGGCAAATGAAAGAGTGAATTTTGGAAGTAAGATCGGGATTATATTGGCTTCGGCCGGGTCGGCTGTCGGGTTGGGGAACATCTGGCGTTTTCCTTGCGAAGTGGGCGAGAACGGCGGGGCTGCCTTTATTTTGGTTTATATCCTGTGTGTGATGTTTCTGGGCATACCGGTGATGGTTTCCGAGTTTCTTATCGGTCGCCGTTCACGGGCCAATACGGGAGGGGCATACGAAGTGTTGGCACCGGGCACACATTGGAAATGGGTCGGTATGATGGGGGTCGTGGCAGCTTTTCTTATCTTGGGATATTATGGCGTAGTGGCCGGATGGACATTGGAGTATATGGTGGCATCGGCTACGGGGCGACTTTCCGGGAGCAAGGACTATACGCTTTTCTTCAATGACTTTGTCGGCAGTCCTTGGAAACCTGTACTCTATATGGCGGCTTTTATCTTGTTGACACATGTCGTCATCGTCCGGGGGGTGAAAGACGGCATAGAGAAGTTCTCCAAAGTCATGATGCCGTTGCTGCTGTTGATTATTTGTGTCTTGGTGGTTTGTTCTTTCTCCATGCCCGGTTCGTCCGAGGGGGTGGCTTTCCTGTTGCGTCCCGATTTCAGTAAGGTAGACGGCAAGGTGGTGCTCGATGCCATGGGGCAGGCTTTCTTTTCCATGAGTGTCGGCATGGGATGTCTTTGTACGTATGCTTCCTATTTTACGCGTGATGCCAATCTGGTAAAGACAGCCGGAAGCGTGGCGTTGATAGACACGTTTGTGGCCGTGTTGGCCGGTTTCATCATTTTTCCGGCAGTCTATTCTGTTCCGGGGCTGTCGCCCGATGCCGGTCCGGGATTGGTGTTTGTCACTTTGCCCAATGTGTTCCAGTTGGCTTTCAAGAGTGTACCGTGGGTGGGCTATATCTTCTCGCTCATGTTTTACGTATTGTTGGTGTTGGCAGCGCTGACTTCCACCATTTCTTTGCATGAAGTGGCTACAGCCTATCTGCACGAGCGTTTTAAACTTTCCCGTAAGAAAGCTGCCACCGTGGTGACCTTGGTTTGTATGACGTTGGGGGTATTTTGCGCTTTGTCTTTCGGGCTGTTGAACGGAATCCGTTTGGGAGGAATGACTATTTTTGATCTTTTCGATTTTGTCACAGCCAAGCTGATGCTGCCTTTGGGCGGGATGTTCATTTCTATCTTTACCGGTTGGTATCTTGACCGTAGGATCGTGCGGGAGGAAGTGACGGATTGGGGGAAGCTCCGGATACCGTTTTTCGGCTTCTATATCTTTCTGTTGAAATTTGTGGCCCCAGTGGCCATTGCTTCCATTTTTGTAAACGAATTGTTCAAATGACCGGAAAATGAGGCGGACGTGGCGTAATCTCTTCTATTTTTCGAAAGCGGACAGAAGGGCGGTCTTGCTGTTGGCGGGCGTATTGATGGGGATTGTGTTATCCACTTCTTTTTTCTTGTGGTTCGACCGTCGGACACCGGCGAAAGAAGACAGCGGAGACTCGTTGGTTTATGAACGCTTTTTTGCCGGATTGAAACCGGATACCGTGGTAGTCGTACGTAGCGGGCCAACCTATGGACAACCTGTTAAGGCGAAACCGGCTACATTCTTTTTCGACCCCAATACGGCTGATTCCACCGCTTTGCTCCGTTTGGGCTTGTCGCCATGGCAAGTGCGCAATATTTATAAATACCGGGCACGTGGCGGACGTTACCACCGTCCGGAAGATTTTTCCAAACTTTACGGACTGACAAAAGGAGACTACGAAAGGCTGTTGCCTTATATCCGTATCGCTGATAAGTATAAGTTGATGTCGGACTTGTACCCTCACGGTCTGCCGGGAACAGACACCGTGGAACTCCCTCCACGGCAAGAGAAATTCCCGGAAGGCATACGGGTGGAACTGAACACGGCCGATACGGCTACATTGAAGAAGATTCCCGGTATCGGCTCTTATTATGCGAGGCGGATTGTGGACTACCGCAACCGTTTGGGCGGTTTTGTGTCTGTGGCTCAACTGAAGGAGATGGGGGAGTTGCCTGAAAACATCGGAAGATGGTTTACGGTATCTCCGGCCGTACATCGTCCGTTGCAGGTCAACCGGATGTCGGTAGAAGTCTTGCGCCGTCATCCCTATTTGAATTTCTATCAGAGCCGGGTGATAGTGGAGCATCGCCGTAAATACGGGCCGATAAAAAAGCTGCAAGCGTTGTCGTTGTACGAGGAGTTTTCCCCTTCCGATTTGGAACGCCTGCAGCCTTATGTGAGTTTTGAGGAATGATTCGTCCGCTATGATTTTTCTTTCATGAGTCGTATGGCCTCTACGGGGTGGTCGGTCGTGACAAAATCTACTCCCAGGTCGCGCATTCTTTTCAGGTCTTCTTCTTTGTTCGTCGTCCAGGCATTTACTTTCAGACCGCAACGATGCGCTTCTTCTACCCATTCGGGATGTTGGTCGAACACCTTGAAATTATAGTCTATGCCGGTGAAACCTTTGGCCTTGGCTTCCTGGGGCGAGAGGTCTCCGTTGATGTAGAATATCTCGGAGGCTCCGTTGGTGGCTTTGACTAACTGTTCGCATACGTTCAGGCTGAAAGAGATGTATTCCGTTTGTTTTTCCATTCCCATGTCTTTTACCATTTTTACGATGGTTTTCACGGCTTGGTCTTCATGTTCTTTGTTTTTGTTCTTCTTGATTTCAAGAATAAGCTGCAGGTCTTTCAGCTTGCGTCCTTCCTCTAAATAAGCTTGCAAAGTGGGTAACGTCTCCCCGTTTTTGAGTTTGCTCTCTTTGATTTGCTCGTAAGTAGCCCGGGATATGGCTGTCGAACCGATGGTATTGTCATGATTGACAACCACGATGCCGTCGGCAGTCATTTGTACGTCGAATTCACTCCCGTAGACTTTCGCTTCGGCCGCTTTTCTTAAAGAGGCCAATGAGTTTTGTGCCGAACCTTCGGCTTTCCAATAACCTCGATGGGCGATGACTTGAGTCTGTGCCTGGATGCTTAGTGCGGCGAGGCAAAGACAGGCTGTAGCAATGGTTTTTTGATAGATGTTCATTTTTATCAGGCTTATAGTTCGATTTGTTGTGTGTAGTTTTCATGAAAACGGTTAGTCGCTTTGACCGTGATGGTTCGGGCCGACGTGGAAGGTTGGGCACGGAAAAGATGGCGGGTGTGGTAGCCTTCTGCTTTTCCGTTTTTCATTGTGATGAAGTCCTGGTCTTCATCTTCGAATGGCTGCATCGGGCCTTTCGGTTTTCCGTCTTCGAACCATTCAACTTTCCAGTCCGGATCCCAGTCCCAGATGTTGGCCACGACTTGTTTCGGTTGGCTCTTGAATTCTCCCGGCTTATAGGTGCGGAATTGGTAGTCAGAGGGTTTCCCGGTAGCTTTGTAGTGCCATTTCACGTTTTTGTCGTCTACCTCTACTATAAGGTATCCGTTGGGTGCCCCGCAACGGTTCACGTGTCCGGCCCACCACGCTCCGCAGGCGGCTCCTATGTTGTGCTCGTAGATGTTAGCCGCAGGTTGTGCGTTTTCGTAGAAATGGGTATGGCCGGCAAATATATGTACTTGGTAATCTTTGAGAATGTCCAACAACTCTGATGTATTACTTGTGTTTCCACTGCCCTCTGCCGTTGTATTGGAAGTAGGTGCGTGCAGGTTGAGGAACACGAGGCTGCCTTTGGGCACGTAGCTCAAATCCTTTTTCAACCATGCCAGTTGGGCCGGAGTAAAAGCTTCTTTGTATTTCTTTCCGCCTTGGTAGTCTATGTCTTTCATGGTTACGACATGTACCTGGCCGATGTTGAAAGAGTAATCGGTAGGGCCGAATGCTTTGTGGTAATCGGCTTCTCCATAACCCGATTCCGGAACTGCCGTGCGTTCCATATCGGCATACTTAAGGTTGAAATCATGATTTCCGATGGCTTGGAACATCGTCAGTCCCAAGTGGGAAACACATTCTTTATATGGTTCTACCAGGTTCATGGCATCCCAGACCAAATCTCCCACGGCCATGCCTACCACTTCTTGTCCTTTGAAAGAATCCACAGTGCATTTCAGGTCGGGAACGGTTTCTTTCCGGAAACGGTCGAGATGGGCGTCGGTTTTCACTTGAGGGTCGGAAATGGCAATGTACACAAACCGGCGGGTAGGGGTTTCCCGTGGTTCAAGCGTGAAATTACAGGTGTTTTCTTGCGAATCCGCTTTTTGGAATTGGTAGAACCTGTCAGCAATTCCGTCGGTTGCCGGTAACTTGTAGGCAGATGGGGTTGAGATGTAAACCAACGGTTGGCGTTCTACATCGCTTTCCATGCGGTAATGTCCCGTGCCATCGGTCGTAGTGAAATTACGTCCGTCTGTCACGACTACTTGGGCTACGGGTTTTCCTTGGGTGTCGGTGATACGGCCTTTGACGATTCCCGGGGCTGCCGAGGTCTGGGCAGCCATCAGTCCGCATAAAACAAACGGGAATAGGATATGTTTATAGTTACGTTTCATAGCTTTTTAATGTTTTCTGAGTTTTACTTTATCGAATAGGGCGATGATTGCTTCCGGTCGGTCGGCCGAGCGCAAAGCTTGCTCTAAGGTTTGGGTGTCTTGTTCGAAGCAGATTACGTTGGCGCAGTCCAGGATATGGGCCATGTTGGTGATGGCGGCATCGCGGCTAATCTGATTTTTGTTGACGGCTTTCTTATAATATTTATTCACCTTATTGACGGCTTTGTATACCGCCGGTTTGACTATTTCTACCGATGTGTCGGAGAAACCGACGGACATGTCGTATTCGTGAGTATAGTTATGGACGAAAGTGTCCCACTTTTTAGCGATACCCTCTCCGAGGAAGTGGTCGGATTCGAAAACTACTTTTGCTACGGGAATGTCGCCATATATGTCGAATACAAACTCCGTGCCTGACGCTTCTTTACTCTCGGTGTTTCTTTTTTCCGGATGGGACGTGGAGACGGTTGTTTCCGTATGGTTTTCCGGACGGGCTTCTACGGGGACTGTTCCTGCGCAGCAGCAAACAGCCATTGCTACAATAATTTTTTTCATGTTCTTCTATGTTTTGCTTTACTTCTGCCAAATCAATTTGATGGAAAACTCATCGCCGCCCATGTTTTTTTTGGCTTCCTGGTAGTTTGCCATATTGGTACGTTGTACGGCGGCCGGATATTTAAACCTTCGAGGCATTTGGTTGTGGCTGATTTGTATGCCTTCTCCTACGGGAAGAACCGGATACCCCGTGCGGTTGTATTCGAACCATTGTTGATAGTCGCAGAAATACAAGGCCACGAACTTTTGATTCATGATACGCTCCAAGGAACCGTCGTATCGGGCTTGGGGATTGTCGAAATAATCGGCGGGGAGTGTGGCGTTCCACTGTTCCACAGAAGCCTGTACACCTTTCTTGTAAGCGGTTTCAGCTTCTGTGGCACCTCCGGGGAGGATTCCTTTTTGGAACAATTCTGCCTTGATGAATTCCACTTCTGCGTACGACATCAAGGTAAGCTCCATAGGAGCCTTTGCCATGCTTTGGTTGGGGAGGGAAGCTGTTATGGCCGGTAGAGTCAGATAACCACTGGGAAGTCCCACGTAGGCTTTGGTACCGTCTTCCTGTTCCACTTGGGTGGCAAATACCGGCAGGCGCGGGTCATTCCAAGAGTTGAGCAGGTCGATGAAGAATTCAGATAAGTTGACGTATGAAGTGAAATCTTGAGGGCGTGCCATGGGTGCCTCTTCAGGGAATACCCCCGAGATGCCCAACATGGCAGCATCGTCATTAGATTCGAATACGGGATACGTAGCCGGATTATTGTACATTTCTTGTAATTCGGCTTGTGCGTTAAAACCTTCTGCATCCAAGAGCCGGGTCAAGGTACGCATGCGGAGCGAATTACAGAATTTCTGCCATTTCTTGATGCCTTCTCCGTCGGTAGTGCTGTAAAGCATGTCTCCGGAAGTGTTGTACACGAGTCCGCTTTCTGTGTCGAACAAACTGTTGGCCGTTTTCAGATTGTCGAGGATTTGCCGGTAGGCTTGTTCTTGCCGGTCGAACCGGGGAGCAAGAATACCTTGGTCGGCCGAACAGGCTTCCGACATGGGAATGTCACCGAAAGCATCGGCCAATATGCCGTACATCCAGCTTTGCAAGGTGAGGGATACAGCCTCGTAGTTCGGTTCTGGGGAAGCCAGTCGGGCATTGAGCCGTTGGATTTCTTTGGCATTGTTGATCCATTTGTAGTAGGTGTTCCATGTTCCGTCGCCCCGGGAGTCTGTCATGTTCCACCATCCGACCCCGCTTGTGCCGTTATTGCTTACGAGGCATTGCATCAAAGGAAATGTGTAGTCGTAATAGCGGTTCCAGTTATAAGTGCCCATGTCGTAAAGAATCGGGTCGAGCAGAGTGCCGGGATTCACCTTTTCCATACGTGTGGGGTCTGTATTCAGTTCATCGAAGTCGGTACATGACGAGCAGGCAAAGCCGCTTAATACCATTCCGAGTGTGATATTTCTTAAAAGATTCGTTCTTTTCATTGTTTTTGTTTTTTAGAAAGTAAGATTGAGGTTGAAGCCGAAAGTTCTTGTAGTAGGCAGCGAGCCTGTTTCTATACCGGATACCATGGAACTGCCATCCAAGGCTACGGATTCCGGGTCGAAGAGAGGATAGTCAGTGAAACACCACAGATTGCGTCCGTATACGGCTATCGAGGCTTTTGAGAATGGAGATTTTTCCAAGACTTTCTTAGGGAGTTCGTATTCCAATCGGATTTCTCTGATTTTCAAGAAAGAGGCATCGAACGAGTTGGTTTCTACATTGGCTCTCCGATAATACTCCTTATAAAAACTTTCGATAGTTACCACTTTCGTGTTGGGCGAGAACGTTCCGTCGTCATTCCGTACCACGCCCGGTGCTATCATGTACATTCCGCTTTGGGGCGTGTAGCCGGCGGCTGCAATGCGCGGGTCGTTGGCATCCATATAATACTCCGTGCCCGGAAGGCGTCCGTTCAGGGATTGTGTGAGTTTGCCTTGTTCCATCATTTTGTGGAATGACATGCTGTAGATTGTACCGCCTACTTGTCCGTCAAGCAGGATTCCTAATTTAAAGCCTTTATAAGAGAACTCATTATACCATCCGGCTTTCCAGTCGGCATAGGCTGTACCTACATATTCGATTTCGTCGGCTTGTTCGGGTAAGCCGTTGTCTCCGATAATCACGTTGCCCTCGGGGTCGCGTACCAGTTTGTAGCCCCATAAATCTCCTGTGGTACCTCCTACACGTCCGATGATGGATGCGGTTCCCACAGTGCTGATGACCTGGTTTTCGTCTGCTCCTTCAGCCAGTGAAAGTATTTTATTGTCATTCTTCGACCATGTGAGCGTCGTGTTCCATCGGAAGTCGCGTGTCAGGACCGGCGTGGCCGTGATTTCCAATTCATATCCCCTGTTACGGACGCAGCCGGAATTGATTGTGCCGCGGCTGTATCCTGTGGTCGGGTCGAGAGGAGCATCCAAAATTTGGTTTTTAGTGCGATTATAGTAAAACGAGAAGTCTACACCTATTCGATTGTCGAACATACGGAAGTCGAAGCCGGCCTCGTAGTTCGTCGAGATTTCAGGTTTAAAGTCTTGATTGTATAAAGTGGAAGCCACTTCGGCCGCCCCCGGAAAATTGCTGTTGTCGTAGTAAGCGGAGGTCTTATAAGGGTCGGTGTCGTTACCGACTTGGGCAAAAGAAGCCCTGAGCTTAAAGAAACTGACGGGGTCGGGCAGGGCAAATAATTCATTCATGACGGCACTGGCGCTGACCGAAGGATAGAAGAAAGAACGGTGGTTACGGGGAAGGGTAGACGACCAGTCGTTGCGTCCTGTCACATCGAGGAACAGTTTGGACTGCCAGGATAGGTTGGCGGTGAAATAAAGGCTGTTCAAAGCTTTCCGTCGGATGGTATTCACGACGTTCGGGTTAGAGATTCCGTTAGACAGCTTGTACACACCGGGGGTAATAAGTCCGTTGACGGAAGCCGACAGTAAGTCATAACGTTGTTGCATCATGTTGCCTCCTACGGAAGCATTGAGGTGGAATCCTCCGTCGTATGAATCATGATAGGTCAACAAGGCATCGCTATTCAATTCGTAGTCGAAAACGTTTTCTTTTTTAAAGAACCCGTTGCGGAATACCACGTCGCTGATGGGGCGATGCTGTTCGCGTTGGTCGGCCGAGAGTTGTATGCCGGAACGTATCATGAAGTCGAACTTGCTGCTTAGCTTCAGGTTGGCCGATACGGTAGAGACGACGTTATGCTTTTCCGAAGGGTTCTCTGCTTCATACAGCGTGACAAAGGGATTACCGATGTAGCTGCTGTAAGGCTGCAACTGTTCAAGTCCTTCCTGCCCTTTTTTCCACATGGGGCGCAACCAGTCCAGGTTCACGTTCGGATTCTGGAAGATGAGGAAGTAGGCAATGGAATTACTGTTGTATCCCAATGCGGGAGTGTTGTTGATTTTACGATAAGTATAGCTCGTTTTGAAGTTGACACGTAAAGCACGTGAGATTTGTTGGGCTGCCGATACCATGGCCGATACGCGTTGAAAGCCGGTATTGGGCAATATCCATTCGTTTTTGGTATGTGTGATAGAGGCTCTCAGGTTGCCCCGGTCTGATTTTCCGGTCAACGCTACGGAGTTAGTCAGTGTATAACCTGTTTGAAACAGGTCTTTCCGGTTGTCTTTGTAAGCCACCCAAGGAGTCGCAGCATCGGCACGGCCTTGGTTCTCCGGAGAGTATTGATAGAACATCTGTCCTTCGAAACGCGGACCGAATGCGCTGCTGGTTCCACCGGTACTGGGGGTCCCGTCCGGACCGGCACCGTATGAATAGTAATGTTGTCCGGCGTATGCCGTACCTTCCGCACCGATGTTTTTGGCTTGTCCTTGTCCGAATTCATATTGATAGTCGGGCCAGCGCATGACGTTATCCATACTGACGTGGGCGCTATAAGAAACGCCAAGCCCCTTTTTGGCATTGGCTCCCGATTTGGTCGTTACCATGATTACACCGTTTGCTGCACGCGAACCGTACAAGGCTGTGGCACTGGCTCCTTTCAATACCTGGATACTTTCGATGTCTTCCGGATTCAAGTCTGAGAAACCATTGCCGTAGTCTACCGAGAGTTCGGCTGCATCGCCGGCTCCGTAGGCCATTCCCGGGTTGGTCATCGGGCTGCTCAGGGGAACACCGTCTACGACTACCAAAGCATTATTGCCATTCGCATTCAGTGAAACATCTCCTCGGACGGATATCCGGCTAGTACTTAAAGGTCCTCCGGAAGAGATGATGCTCAATCCGGCCACTTTTCCTGTCAGAGCCGACGACCAGTTAGCCGGCATTGTACCGGTGATTTGGCTGCCTTCCACTTTCGTCGTGGCGTATCCCAAGCCTTTCTCGTCGCGCTTGATGCCCAATGCGGTTACCACTACCTCATTGATTTCTTCCGCATCTTCCTCCAAATGAACTTGGAGGACTTTATTGGAATATTCGATTTCTTGTGTCTTGAAACCTACATATTTCACCTCCAGGCGGTCCTTGGCTGTCAGCGTCCGCTTGCTTTCGAACGAAAACTTCCCGTCCAAGTCCGTGATGGCTCCTTCTTGACTGTTCTTTACCTTGATAGTGGCGCCCATTAACGGTTCACCCTTTGTGTCCGTCACTTGACCTCTCACCAAGCTTTGAGCCTGTATGGCATGGGTCGTCAGGCTGCTGATAGCCAGGATTGTCATACTCTTGCTCAAATTCGTTAAAACTTTAGTTTCCATTTTTTTCTATTTGCTATATGTATTTGAGTCGTTTTCTAAATACACTGCAAAGGAACTAAAGTCTTTTTAAGACACTGTAACGTTCGTTTTAAATGTTGGTTGCAATGCTATGTCATTCCTGTTAATGCAAATAAAATCAGGTATATATGACATTTGAAAAAGAAAAAAGAGAAGTACGGGGAACTCCTTCCTCTACTTCTCTTTCTATTTATAGGTTGTGTGTTTTGTCTTCCTTATTCCTTGTAGCCCGCTATTTCAGCTATCTTTTTAGGGATTTCCGTGTTGTCGATACGTCCGGTGAATTCTTCGGCACCGACTCCTATGGCAAACACCGGAACAAAGCCGTTGGAATGTCCTCCGCTTTGCCATCCTACCATAGCTTTCCGAGCCATGAGTTGCCGTGCTGTAGAGGCAATGATGTTTTCGCTTTCATACAAAGTCTTCGTGTCTTTGGCCACTCCTTCACAGAAATTCTCGTATGCTTTTTTGAGTTGCTCCGTTTCCCGTTCATCCAATGGTATTTGAGACCAAAATCCGAAGTTATCCTGTAACTGCTTGCGTACGAAATCCCACGTGAACTTTTTGCCCTCTTTCTGGTGTTGTGCGGCTATCATTTTACTGAAGGCTCCCGCACTTTGTTTTTGGTATTTCAGCAGGTCGGTACGCAGTTCGTACTTACCTGTTCCCAAAACAATCCCTCCGGTCTCGTGGTCGGCTGTGATGATAATCAGCGTTTCGTCAGGATGCTGTTCATAGAACTCGTATGCCACTTTGATGGCATTGTCCATGTCTATAACCTCTTTAAAAGCTGTTGCCGCATCGTTGCTGTGGCAAGCCCAGTCGATTTTTCCGCCTTCCACCATCAAGAAGAAACCGTCCGTATCCTTTTGGCTGAGGAAATGGATGGCTGCCCGAGTAATATCCTGTAAGGTAAGGTCATTCTTTTGACGGTCTATGGCGTAGGGGATACTGGTACGGTCTGCCTTGTTGGCCGTTTCGGTTTGCAACAGGAGCATTTTATCGGCTTTTTTTGCCTTTTTACGGTAGTCGGCATATCCGCGTGCGATGGTATAACCGGCCTCCCGGCATTGTGTGTACAAGTCCTTATTTCCGCTCAGTTCATTGTTTTCCGGTTGCAGGAAATCGGAACCGGCATAGAAATCGAACCCGGCTGCTATGAGGTCTTTGCCGATTTGATGATACATGTTCCGGTCTTTTACGTGGGCATAGAAAGATGCGGGAGTGGCATGATCCACGGATACGCTTGTAGTGACGCCCACGGCCTTCCCCTCTGATTTGGCCAAAGCGGCTATGCTATTGATGCGGGTGGTCAAGTCGGACTTGATGCCCAATGCTCCGTTTTTCGTTTTGTTTCCGGTAGCAAGGGCCGTTCCTCCGGCGGCAGAATCGGTTACCCCGTTCGTACCGGAATACGTCGTGACAAGCCCCACGTATGGAAATTGTGCAAAGCAGAGCGGTGATGTTCCGATACGCCCTTCCACGGCAGCCATATAGGTCTCCGTTCCGTTTACTTGGTTGACTCCCATTCCGTCACCGATAAAATAAAATACATACTTGGCTTTGCCCTCAGCCATTACGACCAGTGCCATACAAAGGACGGCATAAAGTGATAGTAGTCTTCTTCTCATGATGATGTCAATGCTAATAGTTGATGAGCCAAAGTTACGGAAAAATCGGTTCGATGTTCATATGAATTTGGATTATTTACTGATGTATGACTGGGGAAGCCGTAGTAATGAGATCGGAAGAGCGTCGTGTAGGGAAAGA